>Ga0334888_1000200_pt1 | contig 98915 bp, 79 predicted proteins | sample GraSluR1_MG_FD_207227 | JGI IMG/M metagenome (GOLD analysis project Ga0334888, IMG submission 207227) | Sludge microbial communities from methane-producing bioreactor in Wageningen University, Netherlands - Granular Sludge_3_08-R1 | ecosystem: Engineered > Bioreactor > Anaerobic > Unclassified ... | reverse complement strand
CCCCGCCAACAAACTCCACGAGCTGCTCCCCGGCTACCAGGAGTAAACCCTTTGTCTTTTCCTTCAATAAAAACAAGATGCACTTGGCCGGAGGCTTACCACTTCGGAGTACGTCACTGTCAAGCCGATACAAAGTTTGAAGCGAGCTACAACCCTTGATTTCAGTAGTATCTGCCCAATTTTTTATATACCGTGTTACAAGCTGGCCTTCTTTCTTGTCAAGCGACATACCATTATAATAATCAATCAGTTCTGTCATTCTGTTTTTGTCTGTCGGGATGTGTGTCGGCAAAGTTTTATTTTTCATTAAGGGGAAAGATTTTTTGTTTTTTCTCAGGGTCGGGAAAAGCATACTCTTTTGCAAGCTTTGGTTTGTGTTAGGGCTTGTGCGGCTTGCAAATGTGTATGCTTTTGCGTTGGCTAATAGTTCTCAGTCCAAAGTCCCCTATTATTTTCCCTTGCTTCTCTTTCAAGTTCAACGAAATATTCTGCATATTTTACATTTGGAGGAATAGTCATTACACTTCCATAACCATTTTTCAATAATTCAGCATTTATGAATGTTCCATCTTTTAAAAATACATATGCTAAAGTTCTTCCATATCTGTCCTTTTCAGCGACATCAAATTCAAGCCTTACTTTTTTACCGTTAAGAATTTCTTTAATGTAATTTGATGCTTCAATTCCATAAAATTCAACTGGTTTTTGAGGGTGAACCGTTTCTGGTGTATTAACTCCAATTAGTCTAATTTTCAATCCCTTTTCTGATCCATCATCTACCCAAAAAGTGTCACCATCAACAAATTTTTTAATTGGCATGTAGCCATCTGAACCTTCTTTATTATTAGAATTGCATGAAAGAATCAGGAGTGTAAATACTATTCCGAAATATTTTATTCCACTTGTTTTCATCATTCAAATATTATTTCACCTTTTTGATTATCTATTGAGATTTTTCCAAATTTTTCTAATGCACTTTGCCCAAGCAGCAACGGAGCCTCACTGTTGTCTATAACAATTGCTTCAATATTTCTTAGAATCCTATCTCCGATTTTTACAGTTCTTAAATTAATTCTTGTACCTGCGGAAACTCTTCCTGTAGCGTCTTGAAAATATTGAATATCAAGAATGTCATCTCTCTGTAATGTACCTTGCCTGTACAATACAGTAGCTTCAGCAGATGAAATACAAATGCTACTTGCACCTGTATCAAAAATGAACTTTAACCTGAGACCATTAATTTCTATCCAAATATATTTTACACCAAATTCAGTTTCCATTTTAACAATGGTCTTGCCTTTAGTATCATTTGCAATATATCCTTTCCGCTCAATAGATGGCTTTTGTGTATGACCTGTTACATTCTTTCGTCCTGATTTTCGTTCGCACGAGGAAAACAGAAAAAATGAAGACATTATTAGGGGTATAATTATTCGACTGTATTTCATTGGCTTCTTTGTTTACTTGCTTCAATTATACCTGGTTTTGGCACTATATGAATTAAAAAACGTTGGTTTAGGCGTTCTTCGCGTTCTCGCATAGTTCCGCCAATTCCGCTGCCTGAAATTAAGACTTCACAATTATTTCCAAAATCAATATGATTATCTCTCCAGAATCTGCTTAAAGATAATGCACGTTCATAACTCAATTCATAATTTCTCGGGTAATTATCCATAGACGCCTGCCCCTCGATAACGAGTAAATATTGTATTTCCGGATATTCTAAACTAATCTTTTCAAGTGAACTCTGAATAGATCTACCTGCCTTTACAAGCTCGGTTTTTGTGTAATTGTCAATTACATTAATTTCTGATACACCGCGAGGGAAGTTAACTCTGGTTCTTAGTATATGCTTTTTGTATACGTTGCTATAATTAAAATACAAAGTATCGATTCTGTTGATAGCTTCTTCAATTTCAGTAATTTTTTCCAACTGTTCTTCGGTAGCTCTCCTTTCACCTTCAATATCAACCATCTTCCTGTGTAACAATGCGATGGTCAGAACAAATAAAACCAGCATAACAAAAAACAAGCTTGTCATTAGATCTGAAAAACTTGTCCAAAAATAAGATTCCTTTTTTTGCTTCGACATCAGAATATCCAGTTGATTAGAATTTTAATCCAGTTGATTAGAATAGGCATAATATACATAAGACAAGCTATTGAAATAAGACCGCCCCCAGAAGCAACTAATATTTTACTCCACCTTGGAATGCTGATTTTTTGTGAAATTGTACCACCTTCCATTTTGGTTTTAGCTAAAACTCGAATTTCTTTCGTTAGTTCCTCAATTCTTATGTTTTGCTTATTTGTAGCTTCTTTAAAATCTTTAATACTCTCTTTAATGCTTGTGAGATTCTTTAGTTCATCTACAAGCCTGGTTGTTTCTTGCAACTTGCTTTGCAATGCGATCTGCTGATCAGAAATTGCTTTCTCAAAGTTCTGGTAAGTTTTAGTAAATGATTCAGTAACAATTTCTGTTGTAACCACTAAAGCTTCCTGCAATCTTTGATTTTGTTGCTGCATTACACTGTCAAAATTTAATATTTGGCCATTTAATGATTCTTGAAGTTTAGCGAGTGAGTTTTCAGTGGTATTGTTAAATCGTTCTAATGCAGACTTAACTTCCAAATTGGCGATATCAAAATTTTCTGCTAACCATTTTTCATTTTTAGCAAAGAACTTGCCAGCACTTTCTATTATCTGGGTCCTTCTTTCATAATCATCTAATTTCCGATTCAGGGTTTGAATATTTGAAAGGAATTCATTAGCATTGGACAAATATTGAGCAAAAATTCCGATTTCATTTGTGCTGTTTCTAAGTTTATCATAAACTTCAATATTTGCTGAAGCAATTTTTCCAATCTTCAATCTATTTATCGCTCGCATCATTTCCGCTTGTTTTTGATACGAGTCATTTACTTGTGATAGAGTTGCTCTTAATTCTTTAGTGTTTTCTGCGAAAGTATTATTGAAACTTGATAAGTTCCTTGTCATTCTTATAAGAGCACTTGAGGTATCACTTGAAATGTTTGGTAATAATTCTGCTTGTATCCAACTAAGGAAAGTATTTTTGTTTTTCTCCACAATTGATTTTGCATTTTTTGCCATATGTGCGCCAAAAGTTGTCAGCATTATTCCTAAAATGCTTGAAATCATGGCCAATGCAACACCACCAAGCAATGTTTCTATGCCCTCCGCTCCAGAACCATTACCAGAATTTAGTAAATCTTCTAGGCCGCCTGCAAAGACTAAGAATCCAACACCTATTAATATCCCCAACATTGTACCTGCTAATCCTAAATAAAGAGGCACGGGTATCTGGGCATTAATTTCTTCTTCCCTTGCGTCACAATTCCTGTCAACAATATCTTTCATCAGATGAAAATCGCTGACGGCATTATTATTATTGTTAAGGTAGTTGTTTATTGAAGAGACAATAATATCCAAAATGATATTTTTATGCTGGTTCTTAATCTCACAAACTTTGTTTTCTTGCTCTAATTGTATATTCCGCTCCATATTGACCCCCCTATTCCGGTGATGCTGACCCCCCATTCCGGCATATTGACCCCCCCCTGGGGCTCATAATCGGTTCCGGCATATTGACCCCCCCTGGGGCTCATAATCGATTCCGGCATATTGACCCCCCCAGAATTTGGGAAGTAATAGGATTAAAAGAATGTCGTCCGTGCTTTGTAAAAAAGCAACGGAAAAATGGCAGGAAAACTAATCCCGATGAGTCAACTCAAGCAATTACTTCGCCTGATCCATCAAGGTCAATCTATCAAAGGCATAGCAAGGGATACAGGCATTTCAAAGAACACAGTTAAGGTCTATCAGGGCTTGCTGCACGAACGTGGAATCAATCTGGAAGAGGCCCTTGGTTGGGAAGATCCTTATCTGGAGCAGATGTTACGCAGTCCTGTCCAGAAGGAAAAACTAAGGCACGATGATTTTCTTTCACGCCTGAGTTATTTTCAGAAAGAGTTGGCGCATTCTCATATGACCCGCCAATTGCTCTGGGAGGAGTATAAACAGGAGAACCCTCAAGGATATCAGTATTCACAGTTCTGTCATTACCTTCAGCTGTATGACCGTAAGAGCAAAGCTACCCTGGTGATGCAGCACCTTCCGGCAGACAAACTCTTTATCGATTTTAGCGGTGATAAGCTCCACTATATTGATCGAAGCACAGGCGAGGTGGTCTTTTGTCCGGTCTTTGTTGCTACCCTTGGGCATAGCAATTATTCCTTTCACATTGCCACGCATTCCCAAAGCACCGAAGATGTAATCCAGGCCACAGTGTGTGCCCTGGAGGATATCGGAGGTTCTCCCAGGGTGATCGTTCCGGATAATCTCAAGGCCGCTGTGGTTCAGAGTAATCGCTATGAACCACGGATAAACGAAGCCTTTCTGGATATGGCCAATCATTACCAGATGGTCGTGCTTCCCACCAGGGCACGTAAACCTAAAGACAAAGCAAAGGTGGAGCGTGCTGTGCAAATTTCCTATCAGCGTGTATTTGCCCGAATACGCAAAAGGACATTCTATAGTCTGCAGGAGCTGAATCAGGCCATAGCAGAGCAAAGCCTGCTGTTAAATCAGCGGCCTATGCAACAACTTGGGCGTTCGCGCCAGCAGTTGCTTGAGATGGAAGAACGCCCCCTGTTGAAGGCTTTGCCTGAGCACCCCTACGAGCTGCGACATCATCTTACCTTGACGCTTCAGCAAAACTGCCACGTATATCTCTCGCGCAACAAAACCTACTTCAGTGCACCCTATCGCCTTATCGGCAATAAGGTGCAGGTAATCATCACCTCCAGTCTGGTGCGAATCTATCATCAGGGGGAGTGCGTTGCGACCCATAATGCGAAAACACGGCTAAAGTATAATAGCCAGAAAGAACATCTGCCTTCTCATCATCAGATCGTCTTGGATGGTCTTAATGAAGAATCTATCAAGGAGCGGGCAGCCAGGATAGGTGAGTCTGTGCTGGAGGTAGTGAAAAAGATACTGCTCAGCAGCAAGCACCCCGAACAGGCCTTTAATGCTTGTAAGGGCATCTTTGCTTTGGAGAAAAAGGTTACAAAGGATGTGCTGGTAGAGAGTTGTGTTGTTGCCCTGAAATACAACGTCTGTACCTATCGCAATATAGAACGACTGGCTACAGGCCGCTATGCAAATCGCTCGTATCTGGACGAAAACCAATCCAAGCCCCTGCCCCCCAATCCCAATGTTCGGGGCGCAGACAATTACATTTAATAACTCTTTAAATCACAGAAAATGAACCAACAAAACAATCTTCGGCTAATGCAAGAGATGCGTCTTTATGGAATGCAGGCAGCCCTGGAAGGAATTATCCAAAGCAAGCAATTATCTGCACTAAGTGCAGAGCAGTTGCTGGCGCTGCTTCTGCAGCAAGAATGGGATGAGCGGAATAACCGAAAGGTCACACGACTGACAAAAAACGCACGCTTTCGCTATAATGCCTCTTTGCAGGAGATTAAAGCGGATAGCAAACGAAATTTGTCGGTTGATCAGCTGGCCCAGATCAGCACCTGTGACTGGGTCAGGCAAGCTGAAAGTATGGTGATTACCGGCCCGACGGGGGTTGGCAAAAGCCATTTGGCTTCTGCCATTGGCCATCACTGTTGCCAAATGGGCTTGAAGGTAATTTATCATAATACTCAAAAGCTCTATCATTCTCTGCGCCTGGCGCGACTGGACGGCACGCATAGAAGGCAGATCCAGTTTATAGCCAAAGCTGACTTATTGATCCTGGATGACTTTGGGTTGCAGCGTCTTGATGAAATGGCACGTTTGGATCTACTGGAAATAGTCGAGGACAGACACGGAAGAAAAGCAAGCATTATTGCTTCGCAACTAGCTGTTTCCTTGTGGTATGAGGTGATAGGAGAGCCGACTTTGGCAGATGCCATTCTGGATAGGATAGTTACGAATGCGATCCGTATTGAACTTACGGGTGAATCATTACGAAAAAGAAAATAAATTTACAGCTGCTCTTTGACTTTTTGATCCTGACTTCCTCCAAATCTGAGGGGGGGGTCAATATGCCGGAATGGTGAAAAATGATCCTACCCGATCAGGGGGGTCAACATCACCGGAATAGGGGGTCAGCTTGGCTGGAATAAACATTCAAGGCCAGGAAAGGGAAGTTATTATTTACTCTATGACCTGGAAGGACCTGGATGCTTCTGAGGATCAGCTGAAATTCTTTTTCTCCCCTAATAGGCTTAATGTTGCATTGACACGGGCAAAGGTTAAAAGAATAGTACTGGCAAATGAGAATTTATTTGCTGAACCTAAAGATAGTCTTCTGGTGAGTGAATCTATGCAGTTACTTATTGATTTCTTAAACAATTCGGATAAAATAGTTTCATACCCATAGAATACCCGATAAATATCATGGCTTGAGCTTTTGATTGTTTTTGATGTTAGTATTTCAAATTTATCTCAATCGTCAGATAAATTCGTAACTATTTCATATTATTATTGATTAAATCTCTTGTCGTAGTAATTAATTAGTTCTTCACTTTCTAACTTCACTGAGGATGAATGTCTCCGTATGTAAAACTCTGAATCTGAATTACCGCGATCATTTTTCTTAATGAATACAGGTGAATCAGAAGGTTCCACATCTATAATTAGAATATCTTTATTGTCGATCAATGCAAATTCAACATTCAATAGGCTAAAGAAAGAATCCTTCAAGTAGTCATTAATGAACCCATCAAGTTTTTGACCTAAAACATCTCTACTCTTCTTTCCGATCTCTTTATAATCAGCTTCTAATCCAAGAAACTCACCATCATCATTGATACCAATGAAGAGCGTTCCTCCTTTTGTATTTGCAAATGCTGCTAACGTCTTCATTGCACTATGTGTAATCTTCCTCTTAATTGGATTACCAATTAAGAGGTTAGCCTCTTTTTTTGCATTCTCAGTATTTTCTCTCAATAGCTGTTCAAATTGTTTTTTTCTTGATCCGTATAATACTGGTGCGATTAACGATGACTTGAACTCTACTTTTTCAGATTCTTCGCTGAATACTTTATTTCTAATCTCAGCTATCTTCTCCTTTAGCTCACGCTCTTTACGTTCGCTATCGTTTTCAGATATATCGAAAATGCCTTGTTTGAGGTAATAATATAGAATCCTCACATTTCTTAAAGTATACTCAGGATTTTCATCTTCGCTTATTAATAAATTATTTGAGAGCACTATTTTCGCAACTTTTCTGACAGTTGGAAAGCCTGAGTGAATAGGATCAATAATGTACTTAGCTAGATCGTTAACCGATTGGTTGGACTTATTATTTATGTTTTTAATTATTTCAAGAAAGTAAATGAGCCGGTAAATTGATGGAAATTTTTCAATCGATTCTGTGTTTTTCCTAATATTATCATAAAGTTTAGCAGCCTCTTCAACGATATAATTGATTTTGTTTGTATCTCTTGTCTCAATAATTGTCTCAATTAATACTAGAATCTTAAAGTAGTTCAAATAGATGTTAATAAAATATGAGCGACTTGATGAGATTCCTGAATAAAAAACCTTCGCAAGTTGCAGATATTTTATTTTCCCATCGAAATCGTACTGAAGATTTGAAAAATATTCAAGCAAGTGTCCTTGTAAGGATAACTCTCTTTTTCCTTCGTTAGTTGTGTTTTCGCTATTGTCTTCAAATAATTGAGGACGGCTAAGTTCAGGAGCTAGAATTCGATATTCTACTTCGCGCAGATCCTGCTTATGCTCCGTGTCATTTAGCTGCTTAAGACCGAATTCAAGTTTCCCATCCTGCTTAATGGATAGAACTGTTACGTGGATGTTTTCACCAGGACTAAATATTGATTTTAGAGGGATATCAATGAATAAATCTGATATATTACTCCGATGTAGTAGACCAATCCCAAACCGTGTAGAGAAAAATACACCGTAATCCTCAATGCCGTGTACTTTGCCATTTAAAATATCACCTACCTTAACTTTATCAAGCATTAGGTTTTCTAACCGATAGTTTTCACTATTGATGTTGAATTCTGAAATCAACAGAGTTTGAAAGTTGTAGTAAGTTTTTTCTATTGAGCAATTAATTAATATTTTGCAGTCAGTAAGATTAAAATTAGATAAATATGATGAACTTATTCTTGATTTAGGTAGAATACATAAAATGTCTTTGTACTCACCTACGAATCCATAATTAAGACATTTAGTGAGGATTACAGAGATTTTTTTCTTTTCTTTAGCTAAATTCAAAACCTTTATCCAGTCCTCTCTATCAATCGCTATTTCTGATTCAGGAATGCTTGAAATGATTCCCTCGAAAATATACGATAAATCAGATATATCTTTTAATAATTCTAGATTCAGTATTTTATTGTGATCGTTTGTGTTCAACAAATGAAAGGCTCCGCGAAGCGATCTTCGTTTCTGACTATCCGTTTTAAGGACGAAATAGAAATACTTTAGGGCTTCAGCTATATAAAACCTTTGTTGGAGCCAAGTCGATGATAAGTACCCTTGAAGTAATGAAAGTGCTATATGTATAGATAACTTTTCATTGTCTTTAAAAGGAACAGTGGGATTTGGACCCATTGAGAATTCTGTTTCCAAATCGTTTATACGCTGCCTGAGTTTATGGCCCTCCAACTGATAAATAAGCGATTTAATTATGTATTGATCAGTCACCCTAGTTTCTTGATTGAGCAATACATGTGCAATGTATGCTATTACATTGTGATATGAGATTGGGATATATTTGGCGTAGGTTAGATAGTAGGTGAGCACTTTTAAACCAACAACCACAGAATCGCTCCTTATATCAAACTCACCACTTACTATCAGGCTTATTGCTTCAATTTGACATTTAGCGTCATCTAACTGACTCTCTGCCTTTTTTCTGATAAGTTGCTGAGTTGATTCCTTCTTGAAGCTTGTTAATAATCCACTATTGAGTATCCATTCTTCAATACTAATCTTGGCAGATATAAGCTTAGATGCAAATTCAAATTGTTGGGTTTCAATAAAGCTTATTAGTGCAGCTGGAACTAGTTTATTACAAAACGTTATAGTCCAAAAAGAACTCTTTGCTTCATACTGTTTTAGGCATTCTGAAGTCGCTGGTACTGTTGGAAGACTTGCTATATAGTCATGAAAGCTTTTGTATCCATCTCCGACAATTATTTCAAATTCTGAGAAGTATACATCAGTGTATGATGTTTGCTGCAGCTTCAAGTACGACTTTATCTCAATAACCTTACATTTTATAATATCAGGATTGAATTTGTCTCCATATTGACTTGGAAGTGGAGGAACTTCGTGACTACATCCATCTTCTCCTTTCAGTCTAATGACATCCATTTTACTGCCATCGGCCTTTGTTTTAATATCAAAACCAAGAAACTTAAACTCGTATACTTCTCCGACAGTATAAATGGGATGTGTGTAATGAGCATTGCTTAGTATAGGCCGACCATAGTTTATTTTTAATACTTGACATTTAAGAGTATCTTCATTGAAGACTGAGGGCTTTTGCCATTTCAAAGGACGTACATTGATCTGATTATCATTGCAGTCATTTACTACTATATATTCCTTTCCCTTGAATACTCTAAATCCAACAACTTTAAAATAGTATGCCTCTGCCAGATTATAGTGTGGATGATGAAATGGCTCAAAGTATAGAATCTGTTTTCGTTCGTTAAATCGAAGTTCGCCTATAATCCTATCACCTGTTTTGAAGTTATAACACTCGTAGTTGCTAATTGGTAAGTTATACGACTTGTTATCATCATCTCTTACCGTTATTATGCCGTCAGCAATACTAACAACACTAACTTCAATCTCTTCAATTGAATTTATCCTAGGCATATGGCTTTAAGTAACTTTTTTATTTCAGATCATGCTTTGATTTTGGGTCTATTTCTGCATAATGTCTGAGAGCGTCTAGGCAAGTCAGCCTCATTGTATTATTTAGTAGTTCTTATAAAACGCCTCCGCACTAAACTTCACGAACTCCTCTGTTTTAACCGAACTTCGACTTATTACCTGGAAGGGCTCCAAGCGAGCAACTTCTGTTTGCAAATCTTTGGATGTCCTGCTACTGCACCCTAGAATATCCTGAATGGAGGATGCAGATACACCTTCACATTGAAATACATACGCGAATTCAAGCAATTCCTGGAAATTAAAGAACTTTTGCTGGTAGTCGTTGGGTGATTGTGAAGCAAAAAAGACTACAATGCCTTTGGACCGTCCTTCCCTGATGATTCTTTGTAAGAATATGTTCTTTTGACTCAGATAATTATGGGCTTCATCAATCACTAATATGGTCCTAAGTGTGCGCCTCCCATCCTTAATCGTACTATCTGGAAGAGTAGCCATCTCTTTGTATAAACGCTCTATGACCAAGTATGCGATAAGTTCTTTAAGAACCGGCATAGCGTGAACATCAATGATCATAGACCGATTTGATAGCTTTTCAATTGGCTTCACTGTATGGCTATGTGACCAGAAAAGATTGAAGTTTGCCAGGTTCCTCAATACTTCAATTAAGGTGTCATCCTTCTTTTTATCCTCCTCATATGCCATCAGTGCCAACTCCAATACATCTTGAAAGTCAGGGTAGGGGTGACTCGATGAAGCTCGTTTAGCATAAGCTGCTGTAATCGCTTCTGTCAGAGTTCCCTTTTGAACGGGTCCGAATTTGCTACTGATGGAAGCGAAGCTTTCCGCCTTCTCTCGAGCAGATAACTGGATTGATTGCTCTGTGTATTCTGGTAATATAAAAGGGTTTATCGGCAGTGATTCATTCTTTTGAAGTAATCTGTATGTCCTTGACCTGCTTGCATCTATGAAAGTCTCGTTATCGACTACGTCTCCTTTATAGTCAAAAAGGATGAAGTTGGTCTGATAACTTGACTGAATTCGTATGTCAGTTAAGATCTTAAGCAAAAACTGAGTCTTGCCGACACCAGGCTTGCCCATTATCGCTAGGTGAGAATTAGCATGTTTTTGAGTATTGTTCAGCTCCATGGTTAATGGATCATTACTCAATATGTTTCTACCAATAAAGATGTCAAGATCCTTAGCTTGTTTGTTCTTTGCGCCTTTAAGCTCAACGATATCAAGCAAAGAGGAATACCATGCTGATGTATCATGACCATGTGATTCGAATAAATCCCATAGGATCCTTGCTCCATTGTCAATGTGATGTTTTATCACGGATTTATTGGAATAGAATTCATCTTCGGAGAAGGGCTGCCCATCATAGGTGAATGCAACGAGTGTTTGTATAAAGGCTTCATCTTCTTTGAAAAATGTTGGCCTTTTCAACTCGCCTCCACTAAAATTGGCACTGACAGGTACATCCTTACCAGAGGTAACTAATGAAATGGTGAAAGCCATGCGTGTAATCGTGGCCTTGTCGAGTCTGCTTTCCATTCGCAGACCATTGATGAATTCGTCTGCTTGCTGTGATGTATATAATCTATCTGCCATAGCACCTTTTGATTAACTCCAGAAGTAGCCCTCTTTGAATGTGGTTAATTCGTTCATTTGGCTGAACTCAAGCTTCCCGGCTCCGCTTAAATGAGTTTCGAGGGCTTTAAAATAATTATTATCGATCTCTGTATCTGTTGAAAGTATAACTACTTGGGCTGCAGCATTCGGGAAGTAATTAGTTACAATATTATCTCTGTGAACACTGTCGAGTCTTGACAATGGCGTGTCGATAACTATTGGAAGATTAAGCTGGGACGTCTGGGCTAGTCCCCAAAGCAGTGAAACCGCAAAGATTTCTTTTTCGCCTGCTGATAAACCAGATTTTTTCATCTCGATTCCGTTTCGGTCACGAATACTTATTTCATAAGTCTTTTCATCGATCTCAAGGTCTTTGATTAAACCTCCTTTACTTGAAAGAAGCTTGTACATCTCAAATGTTTTTTCTTGCAGGAGATGGATTTTGTTTTTTCTGAGCCTGATTGTGAATGCATTAAGTAAATTAGCTATAGCATCACATTCCTTAATAAAGTCCACCTTTTCTTTGCTCATATTGTGCTTATCGTACAGTTTGCCTAATTCGAGCTCGATGTCATTTATACGTGATTCAATGGATAGAACTTCTTCAATGAGGTTTTGAAGTTTGACAGAAAGACGGCCTATTTGGTTCTGACAGCTTTCCATTTCTTGCTGAAGTTGTTCAAAGAGCTGTTTTTCAGTATCAGAAGTTGAACCAAGAGAGGCACCTTCCAGTAGGCTCAATTCCTGCTCCATCTCTTTAGACTCAGATAGAAAGTCTTTCAATGAAAGAATATCACTTTGCTCAATTTCTTCAATCTTGTTCAATACTCTGGCGATTTCTCTTTCAGAAAGATCTAATAGGCTGGAATCATCATTTCCATGATCATCTTGCAGTATCGCAATTACCCGTTTTTGTAGTTCTTCTCTCTGCTTATCATTGAGTTGCAAGGGATATATTGGTTCAGGTTTATCAACTGAGTCAACGATCTCTTTTGCCAGCAGTATAGCCTGATTACCTATTGCTTTAGATGCTGATGCGTTTCGTTCTTTCTCGATTTGCTCCTTTAAGGGCTCGAATAATTTTCCTGCTATAGCCCAGGGAAGATGCTTGTCAATAATGAGTTTGATCTGACTGTCAAGTTGCCCTTTCTTGGAAGCCAGTTGAATTTTCTTTCGCTCCCTATGTTTTGCATTATCGGCACTTTCAGGTTCAGTGTTAAAGGTTGCTAAGAATCGGCTCTTTGCTTCATCATATTCAGACTTGAAATGATCGAGTTCAGATTGTACCTCTTCTTTTTCCTGGATCTTTTTAGATAACTTGGATTTTTCCCGCTTTAGCTCGCTTTCTTTGAAATCAATGTCTTCATCCGAGATTTCTACGAAATTCTTGCGCTCATTTTGTTTCAATGTAAGCACGTCATTTGAAAGACGTGATATGTATTGGATACCCAGCGCTGCTTCCAGTGAAGACTTTAATCGCACTTCTGAGTGATCATCTGCAGCGATTTCTTGAATTTTCTCACCGTCAAAGAAGAAAAACTGTGCGATGCTCTTTGGAATCATGGCATTGAGAAAGTCTTGCCACATATCCTTGTTTTGAACAGAGACTCGCTTGCCGTCCTTGATAACTACAAGTTTTTCTTCCAGATCCTTAGGTTTGGGTGAATCTACAGTGCCAGCTGACCAGCTACGCTTAACTACTATTTCTTCTAGTTCATCTGTTTCAATGACCAATTCAAAGGAAACATATGCATTTCCTTTGGCCATTTCCTTCCGATTGATATACCTGTAGATGTACTCCTGTTTCGTTCCGTACAAGCAAATCTGAATAGCCTCCATAACCGAGGTTTTCCCCGCTCCATTCATTCCTCCAATGAGGAAAATACTTTTGCCTTCAGAACCATCAGGAAAAGATATGCTAGTTGGGAATTGGAAGCTTTTGTAGTTTTCTATAGTGAGTTTTCTGAATTTCATACGCTATCGGATTTTAAGTCTGATTTAATGATTTCAGAAAGGGCATCATATATTCCGGAGCGTCTTTCTTTGAACTCAAATTCTTTTGTCGTATCCAAGAGCTTAATCATCTTATCATACGAGACGTTGTATTGATTGCACAACTCCTTGAGCAACTGCTTATCTTCATCTTTGAGCTTCATGGTCTTTTATCTTTTGACGGTAATAATCTAATCTTCTGTCTTTTGGCTGTCCTTCAATATTCCACCACTTCCAGCCATTTTGTGACTTATTGCTCGCTGCTACAGCAGCAGCACTAGGCGAATCAAAGATTTGCTTTGATCCATTGATTTGTAGTTCAATATGTCCTTGTTGTGTAATGATAGCGTGATAAATCTTGCCTTTATATTTCTTGCTTAGATTCAAAGGGACAGGCAATATTTTAGAATCTATCAGATCCTTTAGTGTAATTCTGGATTCTGACTTTTGATCTTTTTTCGCTTGCTTATTGAGCTTTTTAGGCTCTTTTTCCTTTTTGCGTCTAGACTTATATTGGTAAGGAGCGAACAGCTCCTGAAGCTCTGCCTTAGTAGCATCTGCTTCTTTGAACAGGTCTAACTCTTTGAGCAATTTGAACTTTAACTCCCGCAATTCATCCGGTACGGATGTATTGCTTTTTTGCATGTTGGTTATGGTTTTCTCAATCGACTGAAGTTGTGCCTGCTTTTCTTTTCGGCTTTCCATATCCCAATAGGGTGCTATCTCTTGCTTGAGATTATGCAGGATTTCCTTGAGTTGGACGATATGGTCTAGCCATTGTTTCATGCGGTTTGGGCAGCTTGTTCTATTAAGGTTTCTACTTCTTGTTTGGCTTGTTCGAGCAACTCTTTTGATTTCCTGCGAGCTTCCAGACTGTCTTTCACATTTTGACTTATGGATGCCATAGTCTCTCGATCAAGAATTGGAATGATGAACTTAGCCATGTCATTCGGATAAAGCTCAGCTTGTGCGCTTCCCCTAATGTGTTTCTCAGTCTGTAATTGACCTACCAATGAGTTCATGACAAAAGCAACATAGGTAGGGTCAATATCTGAGCCTTTCATCCTGATAAAGTTTACATGGTTACTGGCAAGTGCTGGCTCTGTGTCCAAATAAATATTGGTTTGCCCTACATAAGCCCCTGTGGTATAGGTGAGAATATCCCCATATTTTACATGAGCTTCTGGGCTTGCCAAGTAGTGCAGGTCTGATGTTCTTTCCAGGTTATCATAATCCAAATGAGTATCTGTTATGTGTTGACTTGTCACCACTTGTTTTGATCCATTTGGAATATAGATAGGTTGAACACCCCTACGGTTCAGAACCACCGAAGTACCCAAATGGATATAATCAAAATTTGTTTTGATGTGATGCAGAAGCTGGTCAAACTTAGGTTTGAAATGGTTTGAGTCTAATCGGTGACTGGATACTACTTCGCTAAAAGTTGTTTCAAAACTAGGTTTTTGAATAAAGGCTAATTTTTTTAACTCTAGCGCAACTTCTAATCCTTCCTTAGCAAGGGAATACTTATGGGTGGAAATCTCTAAACTATCTATTGCTTTCTCTATGATGCTTTGGAAATAATTGCTTTTTTCAATTAATACTTCAGGCAGATAAGTGTTTTTCAATGTGATGGGAGAAAATCTTGGGTGAGCATTCCCAGTTTGAGCCCAGTCTAATATTTTTTGGACATATCTTGACAAAGAAAAAGGCAATAATAAATGTGGAGTAACTTCACCTTTTGATTCAAAGACTAAATATTCAGTAGAGAGGGCGATATTCTCTTCCATTTTTGGAATTATCGCCATTTCCTTTAGGTAATGCCTAAGTCTTGAAACAATAAAATTGCCAGATTTTGCAATTTTTTTGTTACTGGTTACTTCTGCAAGAATCGGGTTTTTCCCGCCAAGTAGAAATTGGTTTATCGTATCAGGAAGATCATAAACCCGCCAATAATTAGTGAACTGGTTTGGCTTAATTGTATTAGTTTTTTCTATAAAATGGTGACCAATTTTAGAGCTTGATATTTTTTTTAATAAGTCTTCCGTTTCAAGTCGTTCCCGTTGATAATGTTCGGCAAGAATATTATTTCCTTCCTTTATCGAACTTCTATTTATTATATTATAAACTGCCATATACCAACCGCTATTTCCAAAAGTTAAATCCTTGTTCTTTCGCATATCTCACAAATGCTTCTGCAATGGCCAATGGTTTGCCCTTTACCAAATATTCCGCTCTGGGTTCTGCTGCCATTGATAGTTCTTCACCTTTTTCATCTGTGGATTTTTTTGTGTTCATGGCTTCTAAAGCAGCCTTAGAAATATCATAATTTACCAAGTCTTGCCTGAATACTGGATTCCCGTTTTCATCTTCTACAATGTTTCCATCTTCATCAATCAGGTATTCGTATTCTCCGCTATTGTTCTTACCGCCTTGCTCACTTACTGCCATGAAAATTGGATAGTCCAATCGCTTGGCTACTTCGGCATCTATAAAGCGATCAGATAGCTTTTGTAATAAATCATCATCAGCTATGATCAATTTAAGTTTACCCTTGGTGGTCAAGAGGTTTTTATCATACTCCGCTTGTGGAATGTCCTTTTCCATTTGCTTTATAAGTGATTTCAGCTGCTTTGAAGTGGTTTTTTGTTCTTCCTTCAGTGCTTTTATTCGCTCCTTGTGCTCTTCTTTAACTGGTTTCAAATGCTCTTTTAATTCTGCTTTAGTGCCTTCCCATTGCTCAGTGATAATTTCTATTTCAGCCTTTTGGGTTTCTTTTATGGCTTCTTCAGCATCTTTGACGCCGTCCAGTTGTTGCTTGGCTTTCAATAGTTCTGTTTTGAGTTCGGTGATCTTGGTGTCGGCTGCTTCCAACAATTCTTCCAAGTCGGGTTCTACAATGTTTTCTTCTTCATCTTCAGTGTCTTCTCCTTCACTATCCGCTTCGGTTGTTTCGGGTTCAGGCTCGGCAAATTCTTCGAGTATTAATTCAAGGATATTTTCGGGAATTTGATCTTCGGGTATTTCCAATTCACTTTCGTAAGCAGTCAATAGTTCCTGAATCTGTGCAGCGTAATCAGGGCAGGCTGCTTTCACTTCATTCTGCACTTTCTCAATATCCTTTAATTCCTGATCGGTATATTTCTGAATGAATAGAACCGATGTTTTTGTCCCTGTATGTGGTTTGAAACTATTGCCATGTAAGCCAACTACTGCAAGCAGTCGGGCTTTGCGTAATATCCACTCACGAATAAAGGCAAGGGATGAATTATTGAATTTACCCTGAGGCAAAACAATGGCTGCTCTTCCACCGGGTTTGAGCATTTTGATAATACGCTCAATGAACAACACATCACGCTCTTCTTTGGCTTGTTTGTCTTTGGCTCTTTTCAGGGCTGGTTTGGCCAGTTGATATTGAGCCAGCTGGTTTTTGTTTTTTACCTCACCTGCAAACGGAGGATTTGACAAGATGACATCAAACTGAAGACTGCTAAAAATTACCCAAGCCTTATCTTCATCGGTCAAGAGTTCTTCATTTGGTATCGGAGGTTCAGTTAACCTATACTTTTTTAATGCAGACATTAAATCCCTTCCGGAGGGAGACCTATACCATGTAACTGGATTCAGGGTGTCAACTTCTGGCCCGAAGATGTTCGAATGACCATCCCCGGCAATCAACATCAACGCTCTGGATGTCTTTGCAGCTTTAGAGTCAAAGTCAACTCCCCAGAGGTATCGTGCGGCATATTTACTTTTTCGCAACTCCATTTCATCTGGAGTATTAGCGGGATAAGCCCACTCCATGGCATGAACTAAGAAACCTGCTGAGCCACAGGCAGGATCAAGTACATACTCATTTTTCTTTGGGTTGAGCATTCTAACACACATATCAATCACAAAGCGTGGGGTAAAGAACTGCCCTTGCTTTTTCTTCGCTTCAGATGGAAGCAAAAACTCGAATGCATCATCCATAATTCTAAGGTTAGAACCTAAGAATCGCTTACGCTCTAGAGGAGCGATACATACATTAAGATGCTCACGTTGCAGTTCGATTTTATCATTTGGATTGAATACGCCACTCCATTCTGAGCTGGCCATCTTGAATAAATGATTGATTCGCTCATAGGTGAGTTCTGGATCCTTGAACCACTTGAATTCTACTTCTTGATTTTTCCGGTTATTCAGCGCTTCTTTTTCATCCCATATTTTGGCAAAAATGATTTTGAATATCTCATTGAACACGCTGTCCACTCCTGATGAGCCCAGAACGAGTTCTTCCAAGTCGAGCAATATCTTTTTGAAGTCAAAGCTCTTTTCAAGATGAGCTAATGTCAATTTAGCATCTTGTAAATCTTGAGGTGATTGCCCCTTTTTAGGTATCTCTGGAAGTGAATCAAAATCCTTAGGATATGGACGATACAAAATCACTTTATCACTACCGTTGGACCATACACCAATTGGAGAGCCTTCAGCGTTGAGGTAGCTTCTCAGTTGCTCAATACCATCCTTACGTTTTGGCTTTTTGATCTCCAATACGATCTTAGGGGTCGTCTTGGTGTTGTTGGTGTACACAATGATGTCGGCAAACTTGGTTCCTGTGTCCGTGCCAAACGTGATTGGTTTCTCTAAGGCAATTTCAGACTTGTCATAGCCGTAGTAGTTGATGAGCTTGTACACCCATAACTGCCTAACAATTTCTTCGGGGTTGGCTTTACCGTCTTCTACATATATCTGTACTTCTTCCTTTTCAGAGTGGAAGGGTGCAAGCGTTTTGAGGTAATAAACGGTTTTTCCTGTTTGTCTGCCTGTGCCTGGCTTCTCTAACAATTGAAGTGCTTTGTTATAATCAATGGAAGATGTATCGAACTCTGCAAGTTCGTACTTGATGGCCGGGTCTTTAAATATCTTGTCGAGTAGCTCTTTAGCTGTCATGCGCTTTTTTACTTTTCTTGTTAGGTTAAGTGTGTTTTTGCCAATCGAACGACATCCAATGTAAACTCATTGATGCTTACTAAATCAATTATCTGATCAGCGAACCCGAGAGTAAACAATGGCTTTCTGTCTGCTTCGAGGAGCTCCGCAAGCTGCCTAACTTGTTCCATTTTAGCCTTGCGCTCTCCACGTTCAATCTTACTAAACATAGGAGTATCAATCTCAAGGCTGGCAGCCATTTGGCGCTGAAAAAGCTGTTTACCTTCTCTACGTTCCCTTAGTCGTTTGCCAAAATGCATAAGTAGTTGATGTTTGACTTGCCGGCTTTTGGCTAAAATAGAAAAAGAAGCTGTAAGACTAATGGTTAGATTTAAGAAATTATTCAAGCAGTTCGTAAACATTATTCACTTGAGCCTACTTCCCAATACAAAACCTGCTAAAAATATTCTCCAGGATTTCATTGGTGCTCACTTCCCCTGTGATCGTGCCCAGGTGATAGAGCGCATCGCGGATGTCGGTGGTGAGCAGGTCGGATGAGATCTCTGTATCTAGTCCCTGCTTTACCCGCTCCAGGGCTTCCAGGGCTTTACTCAAGGCTTCATAATGCCGGGTGCTGCTCACCAGGGTGCGGTCGCTGAGCTGGTGCAGATCAACGGTTTGCAATAACTTCTGGGCCAGCAAATGGATGTTCTCCTTCCGCTTTGCCGAAACAAAAACGGTTTCCCAGGCTACCAGCTCCTTGAAATGACGGGGCGTTTCTCCCAGCAAATCGGCTTTGTTGCCCACCAGGATCACCTGCTTCTCCTGCAAATTGAGAGAAGTGCCGCAAGCTTCCTTCATCTCCCTGATGTCTTCCCACTCCGCAGTGCTGATATCAAAAACACATAAAACGACTTCAGCCTGATCGATCTTTTCACGGGTGCGCTGCATCCCCAACTGCTCAATCACATCATCGCTGACGTGCAAGCCTGCCGTATCAATAAAGCGGAAGGGGACCCCTTCGATCACGATGCTGTCTTCAATGGCATCACGGGTAGTGCCCGGAATGGGGCTGACGATGGCCCGCTCTTCATTCAGCAGGGCATTCAAGAGGGTGCTCTTGCCCACATTGGGCTTCCCCACAATGGCAACCGGTATGCCGCGCTTCAACACATTCCCCATCTTGAAGGATGAAATGAGCTGCATAAGGGCTTCCTCCAGGTCGCGCAAATGGACCTTCAATTCGGCCCGGTTGGCAAAGGATACATCCTCTTCACTGAAATCAAGCTCCAACTCGATCAGGGCGGTGAACTCGACCAACTTCTGACGTAAGTTCTTAATCTGGCTTGAGTAACCTCCCCGCATCTGCTTGATCGCCAGGTCGTGTGAAGTTTTTGACTGGGCTGCGATCAGGTCGGCCACGGCTTCGGCCTGGCTCAGGTCGAATTTACCATTCCGGAAAGCACGCAGGGTGAATTCCCCGGGCTCGGCCAGGCGAAGTCCCTGTGCGAGAAGTAATTCGATCAAACGTTGCTGGATATACAGGGAGCCGTGACAACTGATCTCCACAACATCCTCTCCGGTATAGGAATGGGGTGCACGAAAGAGGGTCAGCACCACCTCATCCAGCATTTCCCCTTCTTCTTTTATAAAACCGAAAATGGCTGAATTGGCTTCCGCGTCCTGAAGATTGAACCCTGGCTTGGCAGCTTCAAATACCTGTGATGCCGTCTTTACGGCTTCAGGACCGCTCAGGCGGATCAGCGCAATGGCGCCGGCACCGGGCGCGGTGGAAAGGGCAACAATGGTATTTCCGGCCTGTGGTATGCACATAGGATTGATGGTGTAGGTTTTAGCTCCATTATACCCCGGAGGAGTAGGATTTGTTACGTGATGAGCAAGGGACAGCATCCCTGGTCTCTGAGCAGGATGGCATAGCCAGGCGTATTGAAACCTTTGCTATGCGCGTTTTTTAGGGTCATTGCATACTTAAGCTTGAGAATTGTGCAATCATTTTCTCGCTTTTCGCTTTTCGTTTTTCGCTTTTCGCTTCAAATATTTACATTTGCCCATATTTTCACCCCTCAAGCTTTTATTGCGTATGAGCGTGCTCGTAAACAAACATTCCCGCATCCTGGTACAAGGATTCACTGGCAGTGAAGGAACATTCCACGCCGGACAAATGATAGAATACGGAACCAATGTCGTAGGTGGCGTGACCCCCGGAAAAGGAGGGACAAGTCATCTGGATAAACCGGTTTTTAATACTGTGGAAGAGGCGGTGAAAGCCACCGAGGCCGATGTCAGCGTCATCTTTGTTCCCCCGCCATTTGCCGCTGATGCCATTATGGAAGCAGCTGATGCCGGGATAGGGGTGATCGTTTGTATTACCGAAGGAATTCCCACAAAAGATATGATTAAGGTGCAATCCTACCTGGAAGACAAGGATTGTCGTCTGGTCGGACCCAATTGTCCTGGCGTCATCACCCCCAACGAAGCCAAGGTTGGGATTATGCCCGGATTCATTCACAGCCCCGGCCCCGTAGGGATTGTCAGCCGCTCAGGCACCCTTACCTACGAAGCCGTTGATCAGCTCACCAAAGTAGGGCTCGGACAAAGCACGGCCATTGGTATTGGCGGCGATCCTATCATTGGAACCACCACCGTAGATGCCATTCGCTTGTTTATGGAGGACCCGGATACCAAAGGCATTGTGATGATTGGCGAGATCGGCGGCAATATGGAGGCCGAGGCAGCCTATTGGATCAGGGATTACGGCACCAAGCCGGTGGTAGGCTTTATCGCAGGGGCTACTGCACCCAAAGGCCGCAGGATGGGCCACGCCGGTGCCATCATCGGAGGAAAAGCAGATACTGCCCAGGCGAAAAAGGAAATTTTGACCGATTGCGGCATTCACGTGGTGGACAGCCCGGCAGATATCGGAGCAAAAATGAAAGAATTGCTCGGGTAAGCTGATCCGCTTTCAAGAAACTTCTTAGGAATTAATCCTCTTCCTGATACTCTATCGCTCCCAGGTCAGGATCAGGTAATCTGCTATTCCCAAAGAGATCAACGGGAATTCCTGAAGCGATCGCGCTGCTTCCTGCATCAATGGCAGGAGAAGCAAGGCTGAGGCGGAAATCTCCTTCATTGGGATCAACAAAGAGGGGGTCCTGGTTTTTCATACAGTTCAGAAAGGAAGCCGGATCATTGGCCGGCATCTCCGTGCGGAAAAGGCAATGGTCAAAAACATAGTTGAAGGCCGCCCTGGGTGTACGGTCAAAGAGCATCTCTTCCTGGTTTCTTCCCCAGATAATGCAATTCCCGAAGTAAACATCGCCCAGATCGCGTGCAATGGTGTCACCTTCAAATAAATAATAATTATTCAAGACCAGGGAAGGCGTTTGTCTTACCCCAAAATTGTAATAGTTCCCAATGGTGCAGTGCCGGAAGTCATACTCCCCCCCGATATTGAGCAAGACGGCAAACTCCCCGCAATCCGTGATGAGGCTGTTGCTTACTTCTGCCTTGCTTCCCTGCAGAAGGAGTCCTGCCACGCTCATATTCCGGATGATGGAATTCCGAAGCAGCAGGGTAGGGTTGGGGCTGTTGCCCATTGTGTCGGCCTGTATCCCAACCTGACCGTTCTCAATGATGGCGTAGTCGATGACATTGTTCACGCTTCCCGGGGAGAGCCAGATGCGGCCCCATTGTCCGGGAACATCCTGGTAGGCTGCTTCCAGCCTGTCTCCCTGAAAATGCACCGGCTCATCAATGCTTCCGCTCACGATGAGGGTTCCGGCCACATTGACCGCCAGTACCGAATAGGCGTGAAGATATACCTGTGTGCCTTCTTTGATAGTAAGGCTGCTGGCGCTGTCCACGATAATCCAGTCGTAGATCACGTGCGGTTTATCGTTCTCCCAAATCCAATCGCCCTGCAAAACCGCCTTGCGGTAGAAATACGCATCCTGGCCCCAGGCGACCAGCTGCACCTGCTGCTGATTGCCGTTAGTATTGAACCGAACGACATCCTCTACGATCAGAGGTGTATTCTGCTGATTGGGATCAATGTTCACCCTGACGAAAATGAACAGGCTGTCTTTGCCGGCAATCTCCACATCTTCCACCACAGGCCCAGGAACGCCGTCCACATTCATTACGTAGCGCGACTGGCTTCCACCGGCAATCTCAATGCGCTGGATATTAATTCTGTTATTAGAAGGGTTGTACACTTTCAGCCATTGGGTTGCTGAACCAACCGAAGTAAACACTGTGTCGAAACTAAGGGTGTCGACGGAAAACCTGAGTTGTACATCCCCTTCCTCATACAGCTTTTCCTTCCGGCAGCCGGTTGCCAGCAACAACAACAGCATCAGGTGTATAAAGGAGGTATGGAGAATTCTGCTCATCGGTGTACAAAAGTAGGGATTTGTATGATATGCCGACGAATACATAGCTGTACTCCCGGCATTGTATAGAATGGTGCACTAACTTATTGTAATGTACTATATTGCCTTTGCTGTAATTCTCATAAATTTGGTTAAATTTGTGTTATTTCTCTGTCGGAGGCTATTTTTATTGATATAGAATTATCTAATTTTGTCGTCTGTTTCCAGAGGTCTTACGCTGCTTCTTCTGTTCAGGAAAAATATTGATTATGAGTTATATAGTTTACGAAAAAGGCCAGCTTGTCAACCTGGAATATGCCCTCCCCAAAGAATTATTGAGGACAAACCGGGCCGGTGCCTATGCCAGCACCAGCATTATAGGTTGCAACACACGGAAGTATCACGGTTTGCTGGTTACTCCTCAGCCCGAGCTGGACGGGGGAAACCACGTGCTGATATCCAGCCTGGATGAAACAGTCATACAACACGAAGCCGAATTCAATCTGGCCTTGCATAAATTCAAAGGAGAGATTTTTCAGCCCAGGGGGCATAAGTACATCCGTGACCTTTCTTCTGAACCCATTCCCCGTCTGACCTACAGGGTGGGTGGGGTTGTGCTGACCAAAGAGCAGCTGTTCTCACAGAAAGAAGATCGCATACTGATTCGCTATACCCTGGTCGATGCCCATTCTCCCACCACCCTGCGATTCAAGCCATTCCTGGCTTTCCGCAATGTTCATTCCCTCTCCAGAGCCAATGTGTTCTATGATAATCGTTATCAGGCTGTATCTCAGGGGATCAGAATCCAAATGTACGCCGGGTATACGCCCTTGTACCTGCAGTTTTCCAAAGAAACCGAGTATGTGCACGTGCCTGATTGGTATTACGATATCGAGTATCCAAAGGAAAAGGAAAGAGGTTATGAATATCTGGAAGACCTCTATGTTCCGGGCTTCTTCGAAATCCCGATCCGTAAAGGGGAAAGCATAATATTCTCAGCAGGAACTTCTGAAGCGGCTCCCGCTGGCTTAAAGCGGATGTTCACCATCGAGATGAACCGCCGTACTCCCCGCAATAACTTCGCAAACTGCCTTCAGAATTCAGCACAGCAGTTTCTGCTGGAACGAGATGGACGCACAGAAATGGTAGCAGGCTTCCCCTGGTATGCTGCATCAGCCAGAGAGAGCTTTATTTCGCTTCCGGGTGCTTTGCTTACTACGGGAGAGGAGCCCCATTTTTTGCGCATCATTGATGGCTTGGTTGCAGGAATGGAAGGCTCCCTGTTCCCGTCTTTTATCGATCATAAACAAAAGCATTACAACAGTGCCGATGCCCCGCTGTGGTTTTTCTGGACTTTGCAGCAATATATCCGGATGACAAATACCGATGCTATGCAAGTTTGGGGAAGGTATGGGGAAGTACTGGAAGGGATATTGCACGGTTTTCGTAACGGTACACGGTTCAATATCAAAATGATGGAAAACGGGCTATTGTACGCCGGAGAAGCAGGCAATGCCCTCACCTGGATGAATGCCCGCGCCGATTATGGGCCTGTAAGTCCGCGGATTGGTCTGCCGGTAGAGCTCAATGCACTCTGGTATAATGCAATGATGTTCTTTATTGATCTGGCTGAAATAGCAGGAAGGCCGGGCAAGGCTGATTTCTGGATCAAGACCGCACGAAAGACCCATTGCAGTTTTAACAATGTATTCTGGTTGAAAGACAAAGAATACCTTGCAGATTATGTCAATGGAGAGTTCAAAGATACCTCAGTGCGACCCAACCAGCTTTTTGCAGTCTCCCTTCCCTATTCCACCCTGACCGAAGACCGGCAAAAATCCATACTGGATGTGGTGAGCAGAGATTTGCTTACCCCCAGGGGATTACGAACACTCTCACCCAAGAATGCTGCCTATAAAGGCCACAGTCACGGGAATGAGTCTGAACGTGCCCAGGCTTATCATCACGGCACGGCCTATCCCTGGCTGATGGGAGCCTATACCGACGCAATGCTCAAACTGCACGGAAAAAGCGCAGTAGTCAAACTCAAGAAGCTCTTCTATGGATTTGAACCTGCCATTATGGAAGCGGGAATTGGGAGTATTTCAGAGGTATATGATGGAGATCCGCCACAACTGCCTGGAGGGGCAATATCCTATGCCCCCTCGGTTTCAGAATTATTAAGAATGAAATGGCTTCTGGAGAATATCAGCGGAAAAACAATATGAGCAAGAAGATTAAGATCCTGATGTTTGGATGGGAATTCCCTCCGCATATTTCAGGCGGACTAGGGACAGCGTGTTATGGCCTGACCAAGGGCCTGATGAAACATAATACCGAAGTACATTTCGTGGTACCCAAGGCTTATGGAGATGAAGACGGGGAAGTGGTACGCATTGTCAACGCCAGCGAGGAGAATGTAGCGCTTACAGCGGAAAATCTCAGGGAGTATGCAAAAACCCTCACCTTTACAGAGATTGATTCATTGCTGACCCCCTATATGGATCCGGTGGAATATGAACGCATCAGGGAGGAGGTCAGCCGGGAAACCCGCCTGGAAAGCCTCAGACAGTTTAAGACTAAGTTCGAGTTCAGCGGGAAATATGGAGCTAACCTGATGGAAGAAGTAGCCCGCTACGCGATGGTAGGTGCCTCCATCGCTGCCCGTTCTGAATTTGATGTGATCTACGCTCACGACTGGCTGACTTATCAGGCAGGGATCGCAGCCAGGGAGGCCAGCGGCAAACCCCTGGTGGTGCATCTGCACGCAACCGAGTTTGACCGCAGTGGAGAGAATGTAAACCAGCAGGTATACGAAATCGAACGCAAGGGACTGCACGCAGCCGACCTGGTGATCGCCGTTAGTCACTTTACCCGCAACGTCGCCATCGAACGCTATGGCGTCGATCCGGATAAAATCATTACGGTGCACAATGCAGTTGAACCACCCGCTGAGGAAATAGAAATCAAACAGCAAAAGCACTTTTCTGAAAAAGTGGTCACATTCCTGGGAAGGATTACATACCAGAAAGGGCCGGAATATTTCATTGAGGCCGCCCGCCTGATCCTCGACCGCGATCCCAATGTCCGTTTCGTGATGGCGGGATCAGGAGACCTGATGAATAAAATGGTAAGGCGTGTAGCGCAACTTGGAATGGCTACCCGCTTCCACTTTACCGGGTTTTTAAGAGGACAGAACATCGACCGCCTGTTCGCCATTACAGATGTTTTTGTGATGCCCTCCGTTTCCGAACCATTCGGGATCGTCCCCCTGGAAGCAATGCGCTCCAATGTGCCGGTGGTGATCTCCAAGCAGTCTGGCGTCAGCGAAATCCTGCGACACGCCCTGAAGGTTGACTTCTGGGATACTGAAGGCCTGGCCGATGCCATCTATGGACTCCTCCACTATAAAGCACTATCAGATACCTTTTCCCACTATGGCAAATATGAAGTGGACAACCTGAAGTGGGAAAATGCTGCCGCCAAAGTTGTAGAAGTATATAAACAAGCCATTGCCCTTTAATCAACGAAAGAACTTCCTCCTATGAAATCAGTTTGTCTCTATTTTCAAATCCATCAACCTTTTCGACTGAAAACATACCGCTTTTTTGATATCGGGAATGATCATCAGTATTATGATGAGTATCAGAATAGAAGTATCATTCGGAGGATTGCGCAAAAGAGTTATCTCCCGGCTAATAAAATCCTGCTCAGTCTTATCCATCAACTGGGGAGCGACTTTCGTGTCAGCTTCTCCATTTCAGGGATCGCCTTCGATCAGTTCGAAATGTATGCCCCGGAAGTGCTTGATAGCTTTCGTCAGCTTGCAGCTACAGGACAGGTGGAGTTTTTGGGCGAAACAAATGCCCACTCCCTGGCTTCCCTCAAAGACGAGGAGGAGTTCAGAGAACAGGTAAGGGTGCACCGGGAAAAAGTGCGCTTTTATTTTAATCAGGAACCAATGACTTTCCGGAATACAGAATTGATTTATTCCGACCGCATCGGTGCAATGGTGTATGATTTGGGATTCCAGACGATGCTGACGGAAGGAGCCAAGCACATACTGGGATGGAAAAGCCCGAATTATATGTACTGCAATGCCATCAATCCAAAGTTAAAAGTGTTGCTTCGTAACTTTAACCTGAGTGACGACATCGCCTTCCGCTTTTCTGAAAAGGCCTGGTCGGAATGGCCCCTCACAGCCGGTAAGTTCGCCGGATGGCTGAGCAGGGTAGATCCCAGGGAAGAGGTTGTGAATTTGTTTATGGACTACGAAACTTTCGGGGAGCACCAATGGGAAGAAACCGGAATACTTCGTTTTCTGAGCAAGATGCCTGAAAAAGTAATCAAAGAAAGTGGATTCGTGTTTCGAACCCCATCACAACTCAATGAAATGCTGCAGCCAGTCTCGATGATCCACGTGCCCAATACCGTATCCTGGGCTGATGAAGAAAGGGATCTTACGGCCTGGCTGGGTAACGAAATGCAGGATGAAGCCTTTTCCAAACTGTATGCCCTTTCTGATAAGATGCGGGAATGCAACAATGTTCAACTTTTAAGCGACTGGCGTTATCTGCAAACAAGCGACCATTTTTATTATATGTGTACCAAATGGTTCTCCGACGGAGAGGTGCATAAATACTTCAATCCATATCCTTCTCCTTACGAGGCCTTCATCAATTATATGAATGTCCTTTCTGATTTCTCGCTCCGTGTGGATCAGCACTACAGCAGTCGTCGGCGTTTTTCAAGGTCGCTGGTGACTATTTCTGAAGAAGGCGCAACGGCAAATGAGAAAGATATGCTTGTGTGGTCCGGGATAGAAGTGGTGCCGAAAATATACCTTAAGAAAGCGATGAAGCAGGTGAATGCCGCCTCCCTCGCTTCGGCACTGCACCAGGCCACCAACGAATGCAAAGAACGCCTTGTCAGTTGCCTGGGTCGACGGGCGCTCAATGAGTATGTTTCCTTAAGCCCCCTCGAAGTCAATACTTCTGAGCAGGAAGTTTCCCTTGCCCGGGAACATATTCTGAATCAAATCAGGGCTGCGCTGAAGAATGATTAAGCACCCGGAATGGGTGAGTGAAGAAATCTTCAGCTTCCTTATTTTTGCTGAAAATCCGAAAAATGGGCTCAGCCTGGAGTCTTTTTATTAATAATGAATGCGTCTAAATAAATACAGAAAATGGAAATATCGGAATATACCCGTCCTGATTACCTTTTTGAGGTCAGTTGGGAGGTTTGCAATAAGATCGGAGGAATCTACACCGTGCTATCCTCCCGCTCCCATCTTTTAAAAGAGGAGTTTGGCAACCAGTACATCGTGATCGGACCGGATGTATGGAAAGAAACCCGCGAGCATCCTGACTTTTCTGAAGACCGGAGCCTGTTTCCCGCCTGGCGTGAAAAGGCGGAGTCTGAAGGACTGAAAGTGCGCATCGGCCGGTGGAATGTGTCAGGAAAACCCCTCGCTATCCTGGTGGATTTTACTCCATTTTTTCCTTTGAAAGACAAGATTTTTGCCGAGTTCTGGGAAACATACCGGCTGGATTCGCTAACCGGCGACTGGGATTACATAGAACCGGCCCTTTTTGGGTACGCAGCAGGAAAAGTTGTGGAAAGCTTTGGTCAGTATCAGCTTACCTCTTACGAAAGCCTGGCCGCCCATTTCCACGAATGGATGACGGCTACAGGGATTTTGTACCTGAAAAAGCATTACCCCCGTGCTGCCCGCATTTTTACCACTCACGCCACAGTGCTCGGGCGAAGCATTGCCGGCAACGGAATGGCTCTGTACAGAGATATGGAAAGCCTTCGACCCGATGCTATGGCCGCCAACCTGGGGCTGAGGTCCAAGTATTCACTTGAACTCCTCGCTGCCACCCATACCGATGTCTTTACCACCGTCAGCCAGCTCACTTCCAGAGAATGTCTGCATTTCCTGAAAAAGGAAGCGGATATCATCACACCCAACGGTTTTGATGCTGCATTGGCGTCGGATGAGGCTTCCCTGAACCATCAACGAAAGCAGGCAAGGGAAAACCTGATCCGGATAGCCTCCCACCTGTGCCAGACCGATCTGCCTGAAGATGCCATACTGGTGTTGAGCAGTGGACGCTACGAATACAGAAATAAAGGCCTGGACGTATTTATTGATGCCCTGGCAGAAGTGAACAGGAATACAGCTGCATCCCGTCCATTGGTGGCTTTCATCGCAGTGCCGGGAAATCAGGCAGGACCCAATACGAGATTGCTGAAAAAAATGAATGGAGAACAGGAAAGCCTTTCCGGAACCGAACGCCTGTTGTCGCATTACCTGCACTCTGCAGAAAACGATACTGTGATTCGCAAACTTTTGGAATCGGACTTGGATAACCGCTTGGAAAACAACGTTAAAGTGGTGTTTGTGCCAGCCTACCTGAATGGCCGCGATGGTGTGTTCGACCTGGAATACTATGAGCTCCTGACCGGCTTCGATCTCTCTGTTTTTCCCTCCTATTACGAGCCCTGGGGATACACCCCCCTGGAAAGCCTCGTTTTTGGAGTCCCTGCCGTGACAACCAGCCTTACGGGCTTTGGTGTCTGGGTTAATGAAAAGTTCCCCCAAAGCGGGGATGGACTGACTATCATCTCCAGAAATGATGAAAACTACGAAGATGCGGTTAAATCCCTGGCCTTTGCCCTTCAAAAGCACAGAGGTTTATCCCCGGATCAGCAAGAGGAAGCCAGGAGAATAGCCAGGGAAATCTCAAACATAGCCCGCTGGCCCAAACTCCTTAGCGCGTATTTTAAAGCCTGGGATATGGCTTTGCATCTGGTCAAAGAAAGAGATGTTGATTTTTCCGCCGTTCCGGCTTATGCCCTGGACAGCCATCCCGATCCTTTACCACATTCGGAACCGGTTTGGAAGAAAGTGCTGGTTAACCTGAAACTCCCTGAGCGCTTTGCGCAACTCGAGAGCCTGGCTAAGAATCTCTGGTGGACCTGGAACCCCAAAGCAGAAGCCCTCTTTGAACGTATTGACCCGATCAGGTGGACAAGTATGCACCACAGCCCTCTGGAACTGCTGGAATCATTGAGTGTGAGGGATTTTAAGAAACTGGAACGAGACAAAGATTTTATTCTTCATTATGAAGAAGTCCTTCAGGAATTCAATGCCTATATGGCTGAAGAAAAAACTGAAAACAATCCACTCGTGGCCTATTTTTCGATGGAGTATGGCTTACACGATAGCATCAAGATTTATTCGGGTGGGCTGGGGATGCTGGCCGGAGACTACCTGAAGGAGGCCAGCGATAGCAATGCCAATATGCTGGGCGTCGGATTACTGTACCGCTATGGCTACTTTAAACAACTTATCTCTCTGACCGGTGATCAGATATCCGAAACCGTACCCCAGAAGTTTACTCACCTGCCGGTGATCCCGGTCAGAGACGAACAAGGCCATTGGGTCACCATTAGCCTTGCCCTGCCCGGGAGAAATCTTTATGCCAAGGTGTGGCAATGCAACATCGGACGGGTTCCGCTTTATTTGCTGGACACGGATATAGAGGAAAACAACGATCAGGATCGTTCCGTCACCCATCAGCTTTATGGGGGCGACTGGGAGAACCGCTTTAAGCAGGAGTTGCTCCTGGGAGTGGGAGGCATCAGGCTGCTTTCCGGATTAGGGATCCGGCCTGATATTTATCACTGCAACGAAGGCCACGCTGCCTTTCTGGGTGTGGAAAGGTTAAGAAAAGGAGTGCAGGAAAAAAACCTGAGCTTCCCCCAGGCCCTGGAAGTAGTCAGGGCTTCTACACTCTTCACCACGCATACCCCGGTGCCTGCCGGTCACGACTACTTCAGTGAAGATATCCTCCGAACCTATATCCCTCATTATGCGGATCGACTCAATATAAGCTGGGAAGAGTTTCTGGACCTGGGCCGCTTCAATCCGGGGAACCATAGCGAGCGATTCTCAATGAGTGTGCTGGCAGCCCGGCTTTCGCAGGAAATGAACGGAGTAAGTGCCATACACGGAAAAGTTTCACGCGATATGTTTAAACCCCTCTTCCCGGGCTTCTTTGCGGAAGAACTGCATATTGGTCACGTAACCAACGGGGTGCATTATCCGACCTGGACCGGGGCTGAATGGCAGCAATTGCACAGGGAGATATTTGGAGAGGCCTTCCTGAAAGATCAGTCAAATGCCTCGCATTGGGAGAGAATCAGAGAAGTTCCGGACGAGAAAATCTGGGATTTTCGTTCTTCCTATCGCAAGGAATTAATCAGTTTTATCAGGAAACGGCTGAGCGAGGATATGACCCGGCGTCAGGAAAGCCCGGGCTTGATCGTTCGTACAATGGAAGGTCTGCGGGAAGATATTCTCACCATTGGCTTTGCCCGCCGCTTTGCAACCTATAAAAGGGCCCATCTGCTCTTTTCCAATCTGAACCGGCTGGAAAAGCTGGTCAATGATCCTGATCGTCCCGTGCAATTCATCTTTGCGGGAAAAGCGCATCCTGCCGACAAAGCAGGCCAGGATATCATCAAGCGCATCATTGATATATCCCGTCAGCCTGCTTTTGTCGGGAAGATTGTATTTGTGGAGAACTACGACATAGCATTGGGTAAGCAACTCATCCGCGGAGTGGATGTTTGGCTCAATACACCAACACGCCCCCTGGAAGCATCCGGCACTTCGGGTGAAAAAGCAGTAATGAATGGCGTGGTAAATTTCTCTGTCCTGGACGGCTGGTGGGCCGAAGGATTCCGATCAGATGCAGGTTGGGCGATCAAGGAAGAAAGAACCTATGATAATCAGGAGTTTCAGGATCAGCTGGATGCCGAAACAATATACAATACCTTCGAAGAGTCGATCGTCCCGCTCTTCTACTCAAGAAAAGACGCAGATCAGCCCCTTGAGTGGATTTCCTTCGTTAAAAATACCATTGCCGGTATTGCCCCTCACTTTACAATGAAGCGGATGTTGGATGATTATTACCGCAAATACTATCTGCCTCAATTTGATCGGGCTCAACAGATGAGAGAAGGAGAATACCGTCTGGCCAAGGAAATGGCTGCCTGGAAAGAGCATATCCGCACTCATTGGGCTGAAGTGGAAGTTGTTTCATTGGCCCTGCCCGACAGTACGGAAAAGCCCCTGGAGCTGGGGCAGCGGTTCAGAGCAGAGATGCGCCTGAGACATTCCACTATCCAGGCAGAGCATCTGGGTGTTGAGGTGATCTTTGGCAGGAAATCCCGCTGGGGAGAGGTGAATGAGATCATTCACCGTCAAGAGTTGCGCCTGAAAAAGGAAAAAGAAGGGGTGTTGCTCTTTGAATGCAGTTTTCCGCTTACCCAGGTGGGTGTCTTTGATTACGCCTTCAGGATCTATCCGAAAAACCCGGCATTGCCACACCGGATGGACTTCCCCTTATTGAAGTGGATATAGGAAAAGAATTATAATGTACTTTTGTGAAATCATTCTAAATAAGCAGGATTATGAGAATACTCGAGGGTAAGGTGGCTGTGATTACCGGAGCAGCGCGAGGCATTGGCAAGGCCATTGCTGTCCGCTTTGCAGAGAATGGAGCGGATGTTGCATTTTCAGATATTCGGATGGATGAAGCATCCTTAAACCTGGAAAAACAATTGCTGGAAATGGGGGTCAGAGCCAAAGCCTATGCTTCGGATGCCAGCTCTTTTGAGGGAAGCGATGCCTTTGTGCAAGAGGTTCTGGCTGATTTTGGCAAGGTGGATATCCTGGTGAACAATGCCGGAATTACCCGCGATAATTTACTGATGCGGATGTCGGAACAGGATTGGGACCTGATATTGAATGTGAATCTTAAATCGGCATTCAATTTGACGAAAGCCGTACTGAAACCGATGATGAAGCAGCGTTTCGGATCCATCATCAATATGAGTTCTGTAGTTGGAGTCAGCGGCAATGCCGGTCAGGCTAATTATGCAGCCTCCAAAGCAGGAATGATCGGATTCACCAAATCGGTGGCCCAGGAACTGGGATCCCGCAGTATTCGTTGCAATGCTATTGCTCCCGGCTTTATCGAAACCGAAATGACTGCTCATTTGCCGGAAGAAGTCCGGCAGGGTTGGATGAACGACATACCGCTGAAGCGGGGAGGAAAACCGGAAGATGTAGCCGATGCCTGTGTTTTCCTCGGATCAGACCTTTCTTCCTACATCACCGGCCAGGTGCTGAATGTCTGCGGTGGCCTGAATACCTGATTTGCTTCCTGCAAGGCTGTTCCGGTTTCAGCACGCTTCAATGTGGGGCGAGATGAGTCGCCTTTTACCCCCTGGATGATTATCATACAATGCGCCTATGTTTCGCTTGAGTATTTTGGGAAGTAATTCAGCCATACCGGTACGCGATCGCCTGCCTACTGCGCAAATACTCAGGATAGGCAATGCCAGTATTTTGATTGATTGCGGAGAAGGCACCCAGATGCAACTCCGGCGCTATCGCATCTCAATGCAGCGGATCAGCCATATTTTTATCAGTCATCTGCACGGCGATCATTATTTCGGACTGATCGGCCTGATCTCTACCCTGAATCTGTTGGGGCATAAGAACCCTATCCATATTTACGCCGATCCCCGTCTGGAGGCCTTAATACAGCTGCAGCTTGAGCTTTCTGATACCGTACTCAATTATCCCCTGCATTTTAACCCGATTCACCCCGATATGGATGGTCTGCTGGTGGAGAATGAAGTTTTTTCCGTAGAAGCCTTTCCCCTGAACCACCGCATTCCCACGCACGGTTTTCTGTTTTGTGAAAAAATTTCCTCGCCCGGGATCAATGCACTGCTGCTTCAGGATTTTGATGTACAAGCATCAATGTGGGAGCATATCCGCCAGGGAGGAGATTATTCCGATGAGGCCGGGAATTTCATCCCGCATACCGCCCTGCTCAAGGAGGCTGAGCTTCCCAGGAAGTATGCTTTTGTATCGGATACGGCCTTCCTGCCGGCCCTGGCAGGGCGCGTAGGGCCGGTGGATCTGATGTACCACGAGGCTACCTTTATGAAAGACAAGGAAGCGGTTGCGGCAGAAAAATTCCACTCTACAGCGGAACAAGCCGCAATGCTGGCCAAAGATGCCGGAGCCGAACGACTGATCATCGGGCATTTTTCTGCCAGATACAAAGATGCCGAGCCAATAGTGGCAGAGGCCAGGGCTGTTTTTCCCAATACCTGGGCAGGAATGGAAGGAGACGTATTTGATATCCCTAGACAAAAAAGACCCTGAGTTGGAATTTGATGGAGATATATGTATTTGCCCGCATTGTGGCCATCAACAACCGCATCAACGGGCTTTTCCCTGTTTTAGAAACACCTGTCCGCACTGCGCTGTCCCATTGCAGAGATTACACGGCAAACAATGGATCGGCCCCTATCCGGGTCAGCCTGAGAATGCGACGCCTTCCATCCTGACCCGGCCCCCTTATGTGGAGCGGGATGACTGCATATCCTGTGGTATATGCCTGGATGCCTGCCATTTTGATGCAGTACGTTTTCTAAATGGAAAGGCGGGCATCGAGGCGGTCAAATGCACCCTTTGCGGGGAATGCCTGACGGTCTGTCCCCGAAATGCCATCAGGAAAAGGTAGTCCGCTGTTCCCGGATCACTCCTGCCTGGCAATGTAGTTTACCAAGCCTTTGGCATCAAAGATGCGCATCAGTTTCTCAGGGAGTGGAGCAAAGCGGAAGGTTTTTTCGCCCACGCTCACTTCGCCCTGCTCAAAGTCGATCGAAAGGCCGGCACCGGGATGATAAGCTTCAACCACTTCGGGCAGGAGGATAAAGGGCAACCCCTGGTTCACGGCAGAACGATAGAATATGCGGTTCACCGATTTAGCGATGACGGCCTTCACACCTGCATAGGCGAGGCCCACTGCCGGATGTTCACGTGAACTTCCACAACCAAAATTGGCCCCGGCTATGATGATGTCTCCGGCTTGCACCCTCTCGGCAAAACGATCATCGAAACCTTTAAAAAGATGAGGCAATATCTTTTCTGCTTCGGAAGAGTTGACACTGTATGTGAGATTACCGGCGAACATCTGATCGGTATTCAGATTGTCAATATCGCTGTAGTTCCAGATGCCCTGACCATAGCGTTCATCCCCGGCGGGGATATCCACGGTTTTTCCCCCTTCTCTTGGATATGGAAATCTTTCCTTTCCTTTCTTATCCCTGGGATCGCTGATCATACCACGCAATGCTGAGCTGGCTACGGTGGCAGGGCTGGCCAGATAGATTTGGCTTTCTTTGTTGCCCATCCTACCCTTAAAGTTGCGATTGGCAGTGGAGATGATATTGATGCCATCGGCCGGGATGCCCTGTCCGGTGCCCAGGCAAGGTCCGCAGCTGGTGGACAGCACGTGGGCGCCTGCCTCCATAAAAATGCGGATCAGGCCTTCTTCCATTGCCTGCAAATAAATGCTCTTGCTGGCAGGGATGACCAGCATTTGAAATCCCTCCGGAAGCTTTTTGCCTTCCAGTATATGGGCCGCTTCACGCAAATCTTCCAGACGTCCGTTGGTGCAGGTGCCGATCAAGGCTTGCTGTACCGGGGTTCCGGCCACTTCAGCAACGGCTTTCACATTGTCCACGTGGTGAGGGGCAGCCACCAGAGGGTACAAAGTGCTTAAGTCGATATCAATGTGCCTGAGGTAATGTGCATCTTCATCCGCCCAGATGCCTTCACAATCGGTGCCCTGGACCATTCTGAGGTTGTCGTCACAGGGGAAAACCGCATTTTTGGCTCCCATCTCGGAAGCCAGGTTGGCAATGGTCATCCGTTCCGAGATGGTTAAAGTTCCCACACCGCTTCCGTGATACTCAATTGAAAGGTAATCTGCTCCGCTTGAACCAAGCATTCCAATGATCCAGAGCGAAAGGTCTTTGGCGTAAACCCCTTTTGGAAGCCGCCCCTCCAGCTTAATCCGGATCGAATCCGGTACCCTGAACCAGGTCTCTCCCTGCCGCCAAAGGCCGGCTGTTTCTGTTCGGTCAATTCCAGCAGCAAAAGCATTGAAAGCCCCAGCTGTGCAAGTATGACTATCACTGCCCACAATGATCATCCCGGGTTTGGCGTACCCGGCAAGAATTTGATGGCAGATGCCCTGGCCCACGTCGTGAAACTGAGATATCCCCTGATCTCTTACCCAGTCCCTTATTTTCTGATAATCATTGGCCAATTTAGCGCTGGTGGGAGGGGCATTGTGGTCCAATACAATGAAGACCTGCTCGGGAAATGCAATTTTTTTCCCCTTCATTTTAAGAAAGGTTGCTGCGATACTTGCTGAGTTATCGTGCGACAACACCATATCGGGTTTCCTGAAAACAATGCTGCCTGCCCTGGCACCCAGGATTTTTTCTGCAAAGGTCATTCCTGCCATAGCCTTTTTCTTTTGTGGAGATAATTGATGTACAAATCTGAGAGGATTTGTTTTCTCAGGCAAGGAAACAGACTTATTTGTTTTCCGCTCAGCCGAAGGCTTTTTGTAGCATCTTTTTTTCCTGTTTCAGCGTGGCATTCCTTCCAGCCAGCTGCATCAGTCCGCGAATCCAGAAATGGTCGGCCTGGCTGGTTTCAGTTATGGTAAGCAAAGTATTGCGTTCTTTCTGCTCTAACTGAAAGATCCAGGTGCCTTTCAGTCCAAAGGAACTCCTCAGCATCCGGATTTCCCAATAAGCATCCTTCACGTAACGGATCAATTCAAATTCAGCGTAAGCACCCACCCGAGCAATCTCCCGCCAATGTAGCTGGCCCTGGGCAGTGGGTTGAAGAATTTCGATTTTTTCAACCTCTTTTCTGCGTTCCGGCAGCCTGTTCAGGTCGGTCAGCAGTGCATACACTTCCGTTGGGGAGGCTTCCAGTGTGAATTGAATGCTCCCTTCCCATTTTCTGGAAGAGAAGTATGCCAGCGACCACCAGCTAATACCAAGGGTTAGAAGAAAAGCGAGAAGAATAAGTAGGAAGTGTATCATCACTGCTGACTAAATCCCCATTTGCCTGTCCAGCCTTTGCTGATCTGCCAGTCTTTGCTTCAGGATAGCGATATAGGCTGCTGCTTTCTTATTGTTGTATTCGGTCAGAGCCTTATTGGCCCAGATCAGGGCGGTCTCCAGATCTCCGTTTCTTTCACTGGCTACGGCCATATTGTAACAGGCCCTCCCTGCTATCTCAGGATCAGCATTCTGCGCCTCAATCTTCCAGGTGCTGATCGCAGAATCCCAATTGCCCCTTTTGGCGTATTCCCTGGCCAACTTCATTCTGTCATTGCCTTTTTTATAATACGATCTGCTAACCGTGAGCCAATTGGGGGAGATCCTGATCGCATACTGCTGTCCGGAGAAATGCCCGGCATCATTCAGTGCCCTTCTTTTCGGGGGAAGACGGCGGAAGGCCTCCTCCGGATTGTCTCCCTGGCTGTCCCAATGTCTTTCATCGACGTAGACATTTTCATCAATGATCCGCTTTTGTATATTGTCGTATATCCGCCAGCCTGCGTTCACCCTGATGTTCATATCAGCCAGGTATTCCGTAACCATAACTTCACGATCATTTATCTTTCGTTTTACCCTTCTTTCTCGCCGGTCAAAGAAAATATCTGAGTCAAAACTTTCGAGTACGGCCAGGGCATCCACATTATACTGTTTGCAGAACCTGTCCACTTCGCTCCAGGGAAGGGGAGGGGCAAATTGTTTTGTACCGGTGCCCTTCAGATTGGCTCCGTGAATAGCGACAGCACTGAAGCGGGGTGCCTGGTTAAGATGCTCTGTAACGCCTGCTATACAGCGATCGGAGGCTTCGCGGTCAGCCATAATCGACTCTCCGGATATGAGTCCCTCCAGGATGTTTCCAAGGGTATTCCCTTTCTCGGGAAGTGAGCGGTTGATGACCCCCACCGATTGGATTTCATTAGGAAGGTCGATGCGGGCCGGAACAAGAACCTGCATCGTAGTGGAGCTTGTTTTGCAGGAGCTCAGCAAGAGAAGCAGGGTGAGTGCTGCCAGAAATGCAGCCGTGGAGTAGAGATGGGTAAGTTGCTTTTTCATTTGGATGGGATAGAATAAGTACAAAAATAATGAGACCGGCCACAATTCCAAGAACTATGCCAGAGCTGCGAACAATACTTCTACCGGATGCCAGGCTTTCCTTCCGGTCCCATCTTGTATCTGATGGCGACAGCTTGTTCCCGGCGCCACAATCAGGGTTTCGACTTCCGCTGTCCGGATGGCAGGGAAAAGGACCAGTTCACCTACCCGCATTGAAATTTGATAATGCTCTTCTTCATATCCGAAAGATCCTGCCAAACCGCAACATCCGGAAGGGATTTCCCTGACTGTATAGTTTTCCGGGAAAGCCAAAACCTCCAAGGTAGGGGAGGTAGAAGCCAGAGCCTTTTGGTGACAATGCCCGTGCAGCAGCATCGTTTTCTGTTCAAGATGAAATTGTTCCTTCCGAATCTTGCCTGCCTTCATCTCCCGCAATAAGAATTCTTCCAGAAGATAGGCGTGTTTTCCCATTTCCAGGGCGGCTGGTTTGAGCTTTTCCCCCACAAGCTGGGGATACTCATCTCTGAAGCTGAGAATGGCAGAAGGTTCCACACCGATCAGGGGACTTGTATCAGAAATGATATCCTGAAAGACTTCCACATTGCGCCTGGCCAGTCTGGCGGCTTTTCTTACCAGGCCTTTTGAGAGGTAGGCCCGACCACTTTGGGGGTGGGGAACGACATTTACATAATAACCCAGCGCATTGAGCAAAAGCACACTGGCTGAGCCAAGATGGGCATCATTATACTCGGTGAATTCATCGGCAAAAAGGTAAACGCTACCGTTGGGAAAGGCTTCAGCAGGCTGGCTTGTTTTTAGGTGCCTGCGCATCCAAAGACGAAAGCGTTGTTCTGCCAGGCGGGGCAGGCTTCGTTCCGCAGCGATACCCAATGTCCTTTTCATTCTTCCGGAGGGCAGGGGATGGGTGGTCAGCCAATGATAGGCAGCAGGCCAGACAAAAGCAAGCCGGCTTAACGGAGCAATGTTGGCAATCAGTCGGGTACGAAGCGGAATGCCGTTTGAATCATAGTAATGTTGAAGGAATTCTGCCTTATACTTGGCAATGTCCACATTAGAAGGGCATTCCGATTTACAGGCTTTGCAGGAAAGGCAGAGATCCATTACATCGTATATCTCCTGATGATTATACGGATTCTGTCTGGGTGAGCGGCTGAGATATTCGCGCAGAATATTGGCCCGGGCCCGTGTGGTGGTGTGTTCTTCGCGGGTGGCCATATAGCTGGGGCACATTGTACCTCCGGTGATTTCGGTCTTGCGGCAGTCGCCAGACCCATTACACTGTTCCGCTGCCCGGATAATGCCTTGAGTATCTGAAAAATCAAATATGGTATCCGGCTCCCGCTGTATTTGTCCGGGATCGTAGCGCAAATACTGATGCATTGGCGGGGTATCAGTAATCTTGCCCGGATTGAAGATGCTTTCCGGGTCCCAGGTTTTCTTGACCTGCTTCAAAAGCGCATAAACTCTTTCTCCCAGCATCAGAGGAATAAACTGTCCGCGCAAGCGTCCGTCTCCGTGCTCACCACTCATCGAGCCGCGGTATTTCTTTACCAATTGAGCTGTTTCCAGGGCGATGGTGCGAAAGAGTTCGACCTGGGCAGGATCTTTCAGGTTGAGCACCGGGCGAAGGTGCAGCTCTCCTGTGGCGATGTGGGCATAATATACACAGTTCAGCCCGTGCTTGTCGAGTAAGTCCCTGAAATCCCGCATATAAGCCGGAAGCTTTTCAGGGTTTACGGCCGTATCTTCTATTACGGCCACCGGTTTGGCATCGCCGGGTATGTTGGATAGGACTCCGAGGCCGGCTTTTCTGAGATCCCAGACACGCTTGATATCTGCTCCGAAAATGCGGGGAAAGTGGTAGCCCTTTCCGGCCTCCCGCATTGCCTTCTCCATTGTTCCGGCCAGGATCTCTATCTCATCCTGGCTATGGGCCGCAAATTCTACGATCAGAATGGCAGCCGGATCCCCTTCGATAAAGAAACGGTTTCTGCGCTGCGCCAGGTTTTTCTTTGTCTGATCCAACACGGCCTTGTCCATCAGTTCAATGGCTACCGGGCCGTGGCGCAGGGCGATCAGATTTCCTTCAAATGCATCTTCCAGGCTGTCGCAATGCACACAAACCAGGGCTTTGACTGGAGGGGGGAGGGGAAGGAGATTCAATTTGATGGCGGTGGTAAAGGCCAGGGTGCCCTCACTGCCTGCCAGAAGACGACAAAAATTAAACTCCGGTCCACCAGGACTAAAAGGACTGCATTCGAGCAACAGATCGAGGGCGTAGCCTGTGTTCCTTCGGTGTATGGTGGCTTCGGGATACTGATGACGGATCTCTTCCTGGATTTCAGGTTCCATTAAGATTTCCCTTATTTGACGATAAATCCGGCCTTCCAGCTTATTCAAGTTGCATTTCGCTTCGAATGCTTCGGCCGACAGGGATCCGAAGCTTGCTTCCGTGCCATCGCTGAGGATGGTTTCGAGCTCAAGGGTATGATCACGCGTGCTGCCATATACCAGAGAATGAGCCCCGCAACTGTTGTTGCCTACCATCCCTCCAATCATACATCGGTTACTGGTGGACGTCTCCGGCCCGAAAAAGAGGCCGAGGCCCTGAAGGAGTTTGTTGAGTTCATCCAAAATCACGCCCGGTTCCACTTTCACCCAGCCCTCTTCTGCATTGATTTCCAGGATGCGGGTCATATAGCGCGACACATCCACGATGATGCCGTTGCCAACTACCTGCCCGGCAAGTGAGGTTCCGGCAGTGCGCGGAATCAGTCCTATCCTCCACTCGCGGGCCACTTGAATGAGCATCCGGATATCCTCCTTATGGCGAGGCCGCGCTACCGCCAGAGGAATCTCCCTGTACACAGAAGCATCGGTTGCATAGAGCAATCTGTTGGAATAGTCGGTAAAGATTTCACCCTGAAATCCCGGACGCATTCTTTCCAAAGCCTCCAGGATGGAAGCTTGCCGGTGCAAAAGCGTTTCGTCCTGCATAGATATTCAGCCTTTCTTATCTGAAAAATCAGTGCTTTCGAAAATCTTATCCGCTGATTTGGCTATGAAACCGGAATAAAGACGGCCATCCTGATCCGGATACCGCCGGGCAAATTCATAATAACAACCCGGAATCTCTTTTTGTCCTTCGACAAATGCCACCGGAATGAGTTCTGCCTTTATGCTGCTTTGCTCCAGCAATTCAGCAGGATTGCCTTTGATTTCTCCCCCTGCATCATTTAAACGAAATCCTTTCTCTCTTAAAAAGGCATTCACCTTCTCCAGGCTATTCAAGCGTTTGAGGTGATTCACACTGACTGTGAAATGGTTGGCCTGAAATCCGTTCACGTACAGCCAGGCTGCGTATTCAGACTCTTCCCTGAGTTGCTCATACCCCTTCCAGGACACGCCTCCCCAGACACGGCCGGAAAAAATCAGTTCGTCGCTGTTAAGTATTTCCGCCGGAATCTTGTCCACAAGCTTTGTTGCTGTATCCCGGATATACGGGCTCACCTCAGCCAGTTTGAGTTGACTAATGAAGACACGGGGCGCCAGGGGATCGCTTTCGTGCTCAAAGTGCTTGGCAAACAATTTTTTAGCTTCAAAAACATAGGTGCCCTTTTCCTGATAGCCCGCCTGAATAAAAGACCTTGACAGGACGTCAATGTTGACCCGCGGATCGTCAAAAGTGCGGAAGGCAATGTGGTCATTAACCACCTGTTCACCGTATTCAATGAAATGTTCATAAACACGGAGCACTGCAGGGTTCTGGGTAGTGTATGCTTTCCAGAGCCTATCAAAAATGATTTCTATTTTCATAACAGATTAGTTTAGAATATGCCAGCCAGGAACTCCTCAATGCTACAGGCACGGATGTACTCAGATAGATCTATGTTGCTTAAGGCTTGCTTAATGGCTTCGTAATCGTGTGGGATGCCGTTGAGAACTTCTTCCAGCTCTGCCGTTTCTTTCAGGTGGAAATAATCTCCGAAAAGCTTGGACTCGCGGATAATGCCATCCTGCACCAAAAGGTTTACCTCCACGTGGCCTCCGCTTGTCTTGAATTTCCGTTGGAAATTATATTTTGGGGAGTATCCGAAGTTCCATTCCCAGGTTCCGTATTTTTTTCGGACAAGATTTCGGATGGCTGCATCATCCTCTGCGGTGATTGTATAGGGGGTACTGTCTGCGCGGGTGGCAGTAATAAAGGCCATCAGCCGGTCGATGAAAAGGTCGATCGGGATGGGTTCGGGGAGGTGATCTGAAATATTGGTTACCCTGCTGCGAACCGACTTCACGGCTTTATCGCTGAATTTTTCCGCACTTACCTTGAGGGCGTCAGTCAGGTCTGCCATTTTGGAGGAGAAGAGCAGGGTGCCGTGGTGAAGGATTCTATCCCTGAATACGTGTTCGGCATTGCCGCTGAATTTTTTTCCTTCGATCGTCAGGTCATTCCGCCCTTCAAATCTGGCTTCAACATCGAGGCTTTGCAAAAAATCGAGGATGGGTTGGGTGAATTTGCGGAAGTCCACCAGGGTGGTGGCTTCGCCTGTGCGGATGAAAGTAAAGTTGATGTTGCCCAGGTCGTGAAAAACAGTGCCCCCTCCGCTTAATCTCCGTATAACCTTTATCTGGTTTTCTCTGACAAAATCATAATTGATCTCGGCCAGGGTGTTCTGATGTTTTCCCACAATGATTGCATTGTGATTGCGCCAGAGCATAAAGATATCCTGGCGAAAATGCTTCATCATATACTCTTCAGCTGCAAGATTGTAGGCCGGGTCCGTTTCCTGGTTATAAATGCAGAGCATATTCATCTGATTGAAGCACAAAACTACCAAAAAGGGAAGCTTGTGAAGCGCATATCCGTCAGGAATCTTATCCGGTTTCAGAAATCTTTCTGAGTTTCTCGTAGTTCAGCAGGTTTACGTGCTTACCATCCAGGGCAATGAGATCTTCTTCGGTGAATTTGGTGAGCATACGTGCAACTGTTTCCGGGCTCATCCCGGAGAGCTCTGCCAGATCCTTTCTTGACAAAGGCAACTCAAACTCTCTGGATTTGAACACCCTGTCGGCCAGGCAGAGCAGAATATCAGCCAGCCTTCCGTAAGATTGTTTGTGTGTGAAACAAAAAAATCGGCCGTATATCTGGATGCTGTTGGCACTAAGGATATCGATGACCTCTTTGGCAAAAGCCGTATTTCTTGCGATTAACTGCCGGAACAAATCGAGGTTGATCTGTCTTATCTCGGAATCAATATAGGCTACAGAGGAATATTGATAGATATGATTCTCTTCATTGATGCTGGAAAGGCCGAACAGGTTTCCTTCCGGGATGATTTTTAAAACCAGTGTACTGCCCCCGCTTTCAATAAAGACCTTGGCCAGGCCTTTTTCCATAAACATAATATTGTGGGCAAAACTGCCTTGTTTGCAGATCACTTCTCCCTTCTTATAATTCACCACTACGGTCTGGGCATCAAGCATCTGCCTTTCCTCTGAAGAAAGTTTGTTGAAGCATCGGCACTGTTGCAGGCTGATGGAACAGCCTGAGTATCTGTCGATATTTGACATAATAAGGGATATGTAAGAACCTGCAAATATAAGCACATCATTCTTGTGTTTGATCTGAAGCAAATATTAGATTGCCGAAAGTCAGGGAAGAGTCAGTGCTGTATGGTTGTTAATGAATTAACTAATAGAAAATAGTTGCGGAATTTTATGCTTTGAAAACACATCTGAAAATACCTCAATATGAAACGTGCGAATTACTCTCTCATTCTAGTTTCTTCGATTGCTTTAGTGGTAATGCTGACGGTGAATGCCTGTATGAAGGATCAGGTCACCCGTCCTGGAGACAAGCCGTTGACGGTTGCTTCCTGCGAAGGATGCCATATCAATTATGCTCATCTGCAGAAAGTGTATTCACCCGACACTACGGGGCCGGCCGGGGGTTGTGGTGGAGAGGCTCCCCATTATGAGCCTTACGACAGGGTGTATATGGGTGGAGAAGGTTATGAGGCTTACAAAGCATCAGGACATTATAGCATAGGTTGTACGGGTTGTCATAATGGGGTAGATGGAACAGATGATAAGAATCTGGCACATTCAGGTGATTTTATCCGGCATCCTTCTCTGTTTGCAGAAGAGAAGTGTGGACAATGTCATAGCAAGATTGTGGCGGATTTTCAGACCAGTATTCACAATGGGACCGGCCAGAAACGCAAGGTGGCCATTCGCAGCGGTTTTTCGGGCGCTGCCGATTTCGACAAACTCCCCGCTCACCAGATCGAAGGATACAATAAGAATTGTGCAACCTGTCACGGCACCTGCGGGAATTGTCATATTGTTCGCCCACCCATTGCCGGGGGTGGACTTTCCCAGGGTCACAATTTTATTAAGGAACCGGATATGCTCAGCGTTTGTGTGGCTTGCCACACCAGCCGGGGCGGACACGCCTACCTGGGTGTAGCTTCAGGAACCAAGCCCGATGTGCATTTGAAGCAGGCCTCGTTTAATTGTATGGATTGTCATACCGGTGCAGAGCTGCACGGGAATGGTCTTCCGGTGGAGCAGCGTTACGCCTACACTGAACTGCCGGAGTGTACCGATTGCCACGGGAGTACCGCTACGGCCAATCTCTATCATAATGTGCATTGGAACGACTTCAACTGCCAGGTGTGTCATTCTCAGGACTATAATAGCTGCGGAAGCTGTCATATTGCCGGGGACGGGGCCAGGGTTCCGTCCTACCTTGACTTTAAGATTGCGGTGAATCCCCTTCCTGCGCTTTTCCCTGCCTATGATTTTACCCTGGTAAGGCGAACTTTAGCGGCACCCGACAACTGGGATCAATATGGGGTGATGTACAGTAATTTTGATGCCCTCCCAACTTATAATTATACCTCTCCGCACAATATCCTGCGCTGGACAGCAAGAACAGAGACCCAGGCCGGAAAATCCTGCAGTGACAACTGCCATATTTATCATAATGGCGACAGCCTGGTCAATACCGATTTATACCTCTTCGCCTCCGATCTGCTTCCCTGGGAAGTGGGCGCCACTTCAGGAATCACGGTGGACGGCAAGCTGCCGGCCTCCTGGTTTACCAAACAATGACCATAATCCAATTCAATCAAACCATTAACCAAAAATGAAGACAATGAAGAAACAGATGTATTTTTTATGGGCAGTTGTGTTTGCTTTTGCCTTTTTGACCTCCTGTAGCAAAGACGACGACGATGATCCACAACCGGAAATCAATGAATCGGAAGTACTGGTTAACTACCTTGCTTCAGCCGAATCACCGCTTGGTAAAGACTATGTCAACACAGACCTTCCCAGCATTATGTCGGCCAGTGAAGTGAAGACAATGAACGAAACCGGGCAGGTCTATATCATTGATATCCGTGCTGCCGCCGATTTTGCCAACGGATACATTGAAAACGCCGTGAATGTGTCTCCCGGACAAGCTCTGGAGCACATCAAAGGAGTGGATCTTGCCCCCTACACCAAAGTGGCCATAGTATGCTATAGTGGTCAGACCGCAGGCTGGGTTACCTCCATTTTGCGTCTGATGGGCTATGATAAGGTGTTTTCAATGAAATGGGGAATGTCTTCCTGGCATACAGACTTCTCAGGTCCCTGGAATTCCAATATCAGCAACTCTCATTCAACCCAGTTTACTTCTGACGCTACCGACAAGCCTGCAAAGGGAAATCTTCCTACCCTGTCAACCGGTAAGAAAACAGGTCAGGAAATTCTGGAAGCCCGTGTTGCGGCCGTACTTGCTGAAGGTTTTGATGCAGCGAAAATCACCAAAGGTGCTGTATGGGATAATCTGAACAGTCATTTTATTGCTAACTACTGGCCGGCAGCACAGTACGTAACTCCCGGCCATATTCCAGGCGCGGTTCAATACACACCTAAAGCTTCCCTGAGCCTGGATGCGGATCTGAAAACTTTACCCACAAACAAACCTGTGGTAGTGTATTGCTATACCGGCCAAACCAGTGCATTCCTTACGGCCTACCTGCGCATCATCGGTTATGATGCCAAGTCCTTACTCTATGGGGCAAACGGAATGATCTATGATGATTTGGTTGCTTTATCAATGACTGCCTGGAGTGCCAATGAAATTAAGGATTACGAATATGTAACAAGCAAGTAAACGCTTCATAATTGGGTTCTGCGGGCAAGCCTTTTTCTAAGGCTGCCCGCTTTTTTTTAGAGAGGGTTCAGTGTTGATCTGAGCCTTTTTTGCAGAAAAAAAAACCGGCGCAAAAACAATGCGCCGGTTGTGCAACCATAAACCCCAATCTTACTCTTTATCTGGCTGCGATCTCGTTGGAAGCTTTTGCCTTTCCTTCATATTGCTTAATCCATTCCGGCACGAGGGTACGAAGGAATATCTCCTTTTCTTCTTCCAGCTTCTCAATATCAAGGCCAATATATTCCTGCGCTTTTTCCTTGGTACTAATGTCCGGCATTTCAAATGCATCAATCCCGTACTTGGCCAGAATCCTGCCCAGTTTTACCCTGGCTTCCTGAGCCTTGTCGATGGCTGTACCCAGCACCCGCAGGCTCTCAACAGGAGCGTGGAAGGTAGCGCCGTGAGAACAGGCCACGTAATCCCAACGCCATTGAGCGTGGCGTATCAGGCGGAGTACATCGACCATCTCTTCCTCTGAGGCACCGGCTTCCCAGGCGGCTCCAGCCTCAATATGGGCCTTGGCCAGCGCATCTTCAGCAGTGATTCGGATTTCATTCACGCGTCTTTGATGATTGTAAACCGAAGCCATCAGGTCTTCTTCTTTTTCGCGGTGGCACACCTGACAGGAATTGGCAATATTGTTCAAGGGACTTTGTACGTGGTGATCAGTGAATTTCTGACCTCCCTCACTTTTGTAAGGCATATGGCAGTCAGCACAGGCCACACCCCGCTGGGCGTGAATACCCATCGTGAAGAGCTCGTAGTCTGTATGCTGAGCCTTGAGCATAGGTGCTCTGCTGATGGTATGGATCCAGTCATTAAATTCATAATTGTCGTAGTAGGATTCCATCTGCTCAACGGTCATTCCTTTATCCCAGGGGAAGGTCAGGTAATTGCCTTCGCCCTTGAAATAATACTCCACGTGACATTGCGCACATACCAGGCTTCTCATATCCTGGTGGCTCACCTTGGTGATATCTTTTCCCTGTCTTTCAAAAGCTTCCACCAAAGCAGGGCGGCTGATGCGTAAATTCATTGTTTTCGCATCGTGGCAGTCGATGCAACCAATGGAATGATTGATTTCAGGCCCTTTGGATGCCCATTTTCCGCTGTAAAAAGCTTCAGGTCCCATTTCGGCCATCAGTCGGGGCACATCTGGGCTTTTGCAAGTCCAGCAGGTACTGGGCATTGGTCCGTCATCCGGGCCGGCAGGCCCACCGGTGCGAAGAGTCTGGCGGGTGTCGTGTACAGCGTGGGCGTGGCCCCTTCCCTGGTTGTAGTCCTTTGAGAAGCCATAACCCGCCCAAAGGATCACAAGGCGGGGATCCTCTTCCAGCATATCGCGCATCGCAGCGCCCTGATACATACTCCTGAAGCTGGTGTCTTCCGTTTGAAGCCAACTCTGGTACTGGCGGGGATAATAGTTTTTGAATGCGCTGTTGTCCGCTTCATTCGGACTGATATCGGCGGCCGGAAGCAAAAGGGCGGCTGTTTCGGCTCTTCTTTCTACAATGGAACTGGCCAGCAAGCCAAGAAGAAAAACAAGCAAAATGGTGGCCAGGAAGATCGTCCATCCCAGCCAGGGTTTCTGTTGAATGCGGTTACTGATGCTGCTCATATCAATTGGGTTTTGGGTTTTTATTTGGTTTTGATCCAGGATGGCACCGGGCTTTGGGGCAGGGGCACAATGGCATTGGGATGGGTGCTCAGACTTCTTTCTTTACCGTGCGGAACCTCGCGGTGGCAATCCCAGCAACGCCGCTGATCCAGATTCAGGCTGATCCCGCTGACAGGCGATCCGTGCAAGAGGTCATCGTGGCAGCGGATGCAGTTCTCCTGAACCACAGGAATGGCGGAGGCACGGATGCGGATGACCTGAGGCTCAGTACGAAGAGTGAATATAGTGGCGTGACGCATCCCGTCGTTGGCCTTGAAAAGGTATTTCCTGAATATATTGTCGTGGGGTACGTGACAGTCGGTACACGTGGCTGCCTCGCGATGCGAACTGTGCATCCAGGAAGCGTACTGACTGGTCATTACGTGACAATTCATACAGGTCTCCGGATTGTCGGACAGATATGAATGGAAACGGGAGATGTAAGCCAGGAATGCGATAAAGCCTACCATAATGCCCAGGGTGATCAGTACCGGAAAGCGCCAGGTGGGTGGGGGCAATAGCCTGCTCCAAAGGTTTCGAAATGTGCTGATCATAATTGTGGTTTTTTAAGAAGCGGCTGCAGGTTTTGGAGCCTGCAGCCACCTCTTGTTTAGATTCAGGCTTGTCAGCCCAGAAATGCCTCAATATCCGAAGGTACGTCTTTTGGCACAGATAAGTTGAAGGTGTCCACCAATACCCTGGCTACATTGGGCGAAAGGAAGGCCGGAAGGCCAGGCCCGAGTTTTATATTTTTCACACCCAGCGAAAGCAATGCCAACAGCACAATCACAGCCTTTTGCTCATACCAGGCAATATTGTATGAAATGGGCAGCTCATTGATGTCATTCAATTGGAATACTTCCTTTAACTTGAGTGCGATGACAGCAAGTGAATAGGAGTCGTTGCACTGGCCGGCATCGAGCACTCGCGGAATGCCACCGATGTCGCCAAGCGGAAGTTTGTTGTAGCGGTATTTAGCGCAACCGGCGGTAAGGATGATCGTGTCTTTGGGAAGGGCTTCGGCAAAATCAGTGTAATACGCACGGCTTTTCATTCGGCCGTCGCAACCGGCCATTACGAAGAACTGCCTGATGGCACCGCTTTTCACAGCAGCAACTACCTTGTCTGCAAGCTGCATTACCTGATCGTGGGCAAATCCGCCCACAATTTTGCCCTCTTCAATGGCTTTCGGCGGTTCACAGCCTTTTGCCATTTCGATGATGGCTGAAAAGTCTTTGTGTTTCCCGTTTTCTCTTTCCGGAATATGGGTGGCTCCATCCAGTCCGGCCGCACCGGTAGTGAATATCCTGCTGCGGTAGGTGGCTTTGGCAGGGGGCGGCACGATGCAATTGGTGGTAAAGAGGATCGGACCGTGGAAGTGTTCAAACTCTTCTCTCTGGCTCCACCAGGCTCCCCCATAATTGCCGATAAAGTGACTGTACTTTTTGAAAGCAGGATAATAATGTGCAGGAAGCATCTCGCTGTGGGTATAGACATCGACGCCACTGTCTTTGGTTTGATCCAGCAATTCCTCCAGGTCAAGGAGGTCGTGGCCACTGACCAGTATGCCCGGTTTATGTCCTACCCCAATATTCACCTCGGTGATCTCAGGATTCCCAAAACGCCCTGTGTTGGCTTTGTCAAGCAGCGCCATTACTTTAACGCCGTAAGCTCCGGTATCCATAACCCATTGGATAAGTGCATCTTTGCCAAGGCTGTCATCCATTGTAGCCACCAGTGCTTTACGGATGAACTGATGGATTTCGGGTTCACTGTGCCCCAGGTTCATTGCGTGCTCGGCGTAGGCAGCCATTCCTTTCACTCCGTAGATTATCAGTTCCCTGAGGGAGCGGATATCTTCGTTTTCCGTATTCAGTACACCAGTGTTCGGGGCCTTCCTTTTATATTCGTCGAAAGACAGACCATTCCAGGCAGCGGCTTCAGGCATTTCATCCGGATCAAAATGAATCCCTGCATCCATCAAACTTTTCCTAAGCTCTCTTTTGACAGCAAGAAGGTGATGCACTTTATGCAAAATGGCATCTCCATCGAAGTTGGCATTGGTGATGGTGGTGAATAGGGCATCTACAATCAGGCGGTCTGCCTTCTCGAATTCAAGCTGACTTTGGTCTGCCTTGACGGCATACCAAGCCAGGCCTTTTGTGGTGAAGATAAGCAGATCCTGATAGCCGGCAACCGTATCCGTTTTACCGCACACACCGCCTTTGGTGCAGCCTGTTCCGTGGGCTGCTTCCTGACATTGAAAACAAAACATTGACATAGTCCTCTTTTTTTTGTTGATGATGAGTTTGTTTATTTTAAGGGATTTACACCCATTCTTCCTGCATAATGTCTCCTTCTATTCCAATCACGATCTTTTTGATCGGAACATTACGGGAAGACTGTTGCCGGGCCATTTCAAGCAATTGCATCAGTCCCCCGCAACAGGGAACTTCCATAATGGCAGCAGTGATGGTATTCACTTTGGCCTCTTCCATCAGGCTGGTAAACTTCTGAATATAGCGCTCTTTGCCCTCATCCAGTTTTGGACAGGCGATCACCAGTTTCTTTCCTTTAAGCATATCCCTGTGAAAGGTCCCCAGGCTGAATGCAGTACAATCGGCGGCCACAAGCAGGTCGGCCTTGTTGAAATAGCCAGCCCCCGGATTTATCAGGTGCATCTGGATAGGCCAGTTTTCGAGATGAGAGGGCACAGCCTTCTTGCTCTCATCGGAAAGTTGTTCTGTTACTTCCGACTCCGCTTTCAGGTTCCGGGCTGCCGACCCGGGGCATCCCGGAAAGTGAACCGCCATTGAATCCGGGACGGAATCTTTCAATAATCCCTCCTTTTTTAACAAGGCTATCAGCTTGCTTTTCCCGGTAGGGACCTCCAGCTCAAGCTTGTTTTCCTTCAACACCTGGAGTGCCTCAGCAATAAATCCCGTCTCGCCGTGATCCAGTAAATGATCCAGGTGGGCTACCATTGTATTGTTGCCTTTCTCCATCATCAAGGCCATTACCTTCTTTTCATCGTAAGCCTCAGCTTCTCTTTCTTCCAGGGTGATGGCTCCCTGGGGACAGTGCCCGAGACAAGCTCCCAGCCCATCACAAAACAGGTCGCTGATCAGTCGGGCCTTCCCGTCGATGAGCTGTAAAGCGCCTTCGTGACAGTTTGGGATGCATAATCCGCATCCGTCACATCGCTCTTCATTTATATGGACGATGGTTCTTTTCATTCTTTTTTTTTTAAGTATAAGGGCATTTAAGTAAACTATTGCGCAAATATACATAAAAAAGAATCATTCGTAAAAAGCGAGGGAAAAATCAGAGAAAATCAGCCAAAGTATGATTGCTAAGATATTCTTTGAACTCTTTGGTCATTCTGGAAGCCACATTCGACATTATGCATTTGTCGAAGGGGCAGATGGTTCTCTCCATCGGGCAGGCTTTGACCTCGATGGGTCCTTCAATAAGTTGGTAAATATCCAGGAGGCTGATTTGTTCAGCAGGTTTTTGTAATCGAAAACCGCCTGCAGGGCCTCGGGAAGAACTGAGGAAACCTTCCTTCACGAGTCGTTGCATCACCTTGGCCACGTGGTGTCTTGAGGAGCCGGTGCGTTCGGCAATCTCCAATACATTCACCAGTTTTTCGGATTGCCCTACCAAAACCATCCCGTGGATGGCGATGGATCCTGCTTCACTCAAGTTAACAATGCGTGCCATTCTATTAAGGTATTGTGGTGCGTAAATTTACACATAATTCATTAACCGCATAATTTTCGTTAATTTGCTAAAGCAAATCTTTCCACTTATGAATGCATCCGTTTCCAAAGTCGCGATCTTTTTGCGATGGTTGGCCAGGGCAGTGGGTCTGGTTAGTGTCGTTTTTTTTCTGGTGTACTTTGTGTCCACCGGTTTTGGCTTTTTGCGCGATGAGCTGAAGCTGGAAGCCAGTTCGGTGAGTTTTATGATTTTTTCTGCAAGCGTCGGGTACATTGTTGCCTGGTTTTCGGAACTTATTGGCGGAATCATTCTGGTAGTAGGAGGCGGTATTCTGGCAATATATCTGATGTTTCTGGGCGGCTGGTACGGATTGGAAGGGGGGATGATCTATGGTTTACCCTTCCTGTTCCCAGGGATATTATTTCTGTTGGCGGATAAGAGTTCTAAAAAATTATAAGAATGATGCAAAAAGTACTTGCATTGGTGTCAGCTGATTTTGAGGATCTTGAGCTGTGGTATCCTGTATTGCGTTTACGGGAAGCAGGGTACGAGGTAATCCTGGCAGCTGAAAATGCCGGGCAAACGTATAGAGGAAAGTATGGCGTTCCTGCCGTCAGCGATATTTCCTTTGCTGAAATGAATCCGGATGATTATGCAGCCGTCCTCGTTCCCGGGGGCTGGGCACCGGATCGCTTGCGGCGTTACCCTGAGGTGATTCGCCTGATCCGCCTGATGGATCAAGAAGGGAAACCGATTGGTCAGATCTGCCACGCAGGATGGGTGCTCATTTCAGCAGGAGTATTGAAAGGCAGAAAAGTGACCAGTACACCCGGAATTAAGGATGATATGGTCAATGCCGGTGCTGAATGGATCGACGCTCCAGTAGTGGTGGATGAACATTTGGTTTCTTCCCGCAGACCCCCCGACCTTCCTGCGTACCTCAAGGCTTTCATACAAGTAATGGAGGCAAAATATCAATAACTTGATTCTTTCTTTTTTCAGTTTTTTATCATTTTAAAACAAAGGCTCTGATTCAATGATGCATTTTGGTGGCTTTCCGGAGGGCAATCCTCCCCTTGAGCATTCCTCTGTTGTAATTTTGCCCATACCGTATGATGGTACAAGCACCTGGCTGAAAGGGGCCGATGGGGGGCCAGAGGCCTTGCTCGAGGCTTCGGCAAATATGGAGCTTTATGATATCGAAACCGATTCGGAGGTATGGTTGAAAGGCATCCATACGGCTGATCCTGTGCTTGAAAATGAAAGCCCGGAAGCGATGGTGGATGCCGTCCGTTCGCGAGTAGGTGCCTACCTTGAAAAAGGGAAGCTTGTTGTCGGTGTGGGCGGCGAGCACAGCGTAAGCATCGGCAATGTGCAAGCCTGTGCTGCACATTATAAAGATTTATGTGTACTGCAGATTGATGCGCACGCCGACTTGAGGGATTCCTACGAAGGCAGTCCGAATAACCACGCCTGTGTGATGGCCCGTGTAAAGGATATCCTGCCTTTTGTCCAGGTAGGCATCCGGAGTATGGATGTGGAGGAATTGAAGAATATGGATAAAGACCGGGTAATCTTCGGTAATGAGATTGATCCGGAGGATCACTGGATGGATCGTGCCCTTGGCCTGCTCAGTCCCAATGTTTTCATTACCATTGATCTCGACGGACTGGATCCCTCCATTATGCCGTCCACCGGTACACCTGAGCCGGGGGGATTATTATGGTATCCCTTGCTGCGTTTCCTGAAGAAAGTGAGTCAGCAGCACAATATCGTGGGCTTTGATCTTGTGGAATTGATGCCCAATTCTCTGAACAGGGCTCCCGACTTTCTGGCTTCCAAGCTTTTGTACAAAATCTTGTCTTATAAATATCATCAATAAACCTCAGAAAAATGGATAGAAAAGATCTTCTGAAAGAAACCATCCGTCACATTGATATCAAACAAATCGATGCCCGCCCGATGATAGATGCGATGCGGGATATGTCCTTCTCAAGCCGGGATACGGCTGTGGCAGCAGATATCTTTAACCGGATGCTGGCCGATGAAGGCTGTTCCACAATGCTAACCCTGGCCGGAAGCACCAGTGCCGGCGGTTGTATGCAGGTGTATGTGGATATGGTTAAAAGCAATATGATCGATGCCATTGTAGCCACCGGTGCCGCTATTGTGGATATGGATTTCTTCGAGGCCTTGGGTTTCAAGCACTACAAAGGCACACCCTTTATCGATGATAAGCATCTGCGCAACAATTACATCGACAGGATCTATGATACTTTTATTGATGAGGAGGATCTGCAATACTGCGATGCCACCATTAAGGAAATTGCCAATACCCTCGAAGCCAGGCCTTATAGTTCAAGGGAGTTTATTCGTGAGATGGGGCGATGGCTGGTAGACAATGCCGTCAAGAAGGACAGTTTGGTTCAGGCTTGTTTTGAACACGATGTGCCTATATTCTGCCCCGCTTTCAGCGATAGTTCTGCAGGATTTGGATTGGTGATGCATCAGGTGGAGAATCCGGACAATCATTTATCCATTGATTCTGTGAGGGATTTTCGCGAACTGACTGAGATCAAGATCCAGGCGGGAGAGACTGGCTTGTTTATGATCGGGGGTGGGGTGCCAAAGAATTTTGCACAGGACACGGTGGTTTGCGCCGAGCTTTTGGGGGTGGAATCTCCGATGCATAAATATGCTGTACAAATAACTGTGGCGGACGTTCGCGATGGCGCCTGCTCCAGTTCCACTCTCAAGGAGGCTTCCTCCTGGGGGAAAGTGGATACGGTGTATGAGCAAATGGTGTATGCTGAAGCCACCACTGTCCTGCCACTGATTGCAGCCTATGCTTATCAGAAAGGACATTGGAAAAACCGCAAACAGCACCGCTGGGCACGTTTGTTCCAATAGCCTGCTTGTATCTTTTTTTTTTGCTGGCCTAGTTTGGCGGAAACAATCCCTGTTGCGGAGGAGCGGGGGGACGCGCTTTTTTATCCTGTGGCTGGTTTCGGGCATCCACATCCCGGATTAGCTGCCATCTCCCGTTTTCTTCCACAAAAGCATCCTGAATATGCCCCTCCGGCACCAAAAAGGCAGGATTGCCTTCCAGAGAAGGGTTCAGTGGGGCAAGCCTGTCGAAAACAATCATCGGACGGAATACCTCCTTTTCGACGACCCGCCGGTTCCTTTTGCGCTCTTTCCGGATGAAGGCCTGTGTGTCATACCTTAGGGTCATACTGGCTCTGCCAGCGTATTCAAAAAGAATGCGTCGCTGCCTGCCCGGCATCCCTCGGAACAAATAATGGCCAAAGGCCGGACTGTCCCCACCCTTGAAGTGCAGTACCTCGATGAGCTTTCTGTTCACCTGCGGATGATTGCCATCCCAACCCAAGAGAGTATAATAGGTTCTTCCCCGGCTTTTCAAAGGGATAATCTCATAATACAGGGCCCCAAACCAATTCTCAGCAGACAATAGGGCCTCCTCGATCTGCTCTGTCTCATCAGAACAGTCTTCGAGCCAGTGAGTATGGTATCGCTTGTGCCGGGGATTCCAACTTTGAATCACACCATAATAGGTAAAGGTCCCATCCTGATGAGGGACATACCAGGTAAAAATTCGGAACTGCCGGTCGGAAGACATCAAAATGCTAATGCGGTTCAGGGAGTCAAAGGGATACTTGCAAAGGGGATCCTGGCGCAATGCCTCATCCAGCCTTTCCATCAGCAAGAGATTGGCTTCGAAACGTTCTGCCTGGGTGGGCAGATTTAAAACACGCCAGTGCAGCTCACGCATTTCCTCTTCCAACAGCAACATCGACTGCCCTTTTGAGGAAAAGGCCAGGCTGAGAAAAAGAAGCAACAGACTTACAACAATCCTAAACATCGCAATCTGAGGTAGAAGTCAGAGGCTGTTATCCCAGCCCCATTGTTCTTCAAAAATAGATAAAGGTTTTGTTATTAAAAGAAATCTTTCTACTTTTGCCGACCTGAAATCAGAGGCTAAAACAATGAAGAAAGATATCCATCCAAAGGAGTATAGAAAAGTGGTTTTCCAGGATATGTCCAATGGCTACGCTTTTCTTACCAAGTCGACCGTGCGCAGCAAAGAAACCATTAAATGGGAAGACGGCAATGAATATCCGCTGGTGAAGCTGGAGATTTCCAATACCTCACATCCTTTCTTCACCGGTAAGATGAAGCTGGTGGATACAGCCGGTCGTGTGGACAAATTCAAGAGCCGCTATCAGAAGCATTACGACAACAAGGCGAACAAATAAGCACCGCCTGATAAAGTATTTGGAAAAGTCCTCGATGAGGACTTTTTTTGTTTAGCCAAATATCCGCTTGTACTCACTTCAGGATAAGTTTATGAAAACCAGTTTAATCCTCTTTGATGATTCCAATCGTATCGATCTGCTGCCGCTGACTTTCACCCGGCCGGTGGCCGACATCCGCTTAGGCATACTGAACATAAGAGAAAAGTGGGAAATGATGCTGGGAATGCCTTCTTCCAGTTTGACGGAAAGTTATCTGGCAGGAAAGTTTCCGCTGCGCACAGCAGAAGAAAATTTGCTTGTCAATGCTGCTGTATTGCCCGATGCCGCGCTGGTAGAAAGAATCCGCACAATGCAGCCGGGAGAGGCCCTGGTGCAGGATGAGTGCATTCTTGCGCAATGTGTGAAGGAAGAAGAGCTGGCTGATGCAGAAAACAGAAAAAAACCTGCAACACTGATCGCCTGGGATAATCCGCTGCGCAAGCTTTCCCGGCCCTGGGATGTCTTCAGAATGAATGCGGAAGAAATATTGATTGATTTTAAACGTCTCACGGAAAATAAAATCTCCCAGGACCTCGATCCATCCAATCGCATCAGCGGCAAACATCCTTTCTTTATTGAAGAAGGCGCCGATATCCGGGCTTCTGTTTTTAATACCGATGAAGGCCCTGTGTATATCGGGAAAAATGCCAAAGTGATGGAAGGCTGCCTGATCCGCGGGCCCTTTGCCCTGGGGGAAGGAGCTAGCCTGAAAATGGGGGCGAAGATATACGGGGGAACGACGGTGGGTCCTTACTGCAAGGCAGGAGGTGAACTGAATAATGTCGTGATGTTTGGTAATGCCAACAAAGCGCACGAAGGTTTTCTTGGAAATGCCGTCATTGGCGAATGGTGCAATATAGGGGCGGATTCCAACAACTCTAATCTGAAAAACACCTATGAAGAAGTAAAAATGTGGAGCTACCGGCAGGAACGCTTTGTTTCTACCGGTTTGCAGTTTGCCGGACTGATAATGGGTGACCACTCCAAGTGTGGGATCAATACAATGTTCAATACCGGTACGGTAGTGGGGGTGAATTGCAACATTTACGGGGCAGGTTTTCAACGAAATTTTATTCCTTCCTTTAGCTGGGGAGGTGCATCCGGTTTCCAGTTGTACGACCTCGACAAGGCAATGAAAGTGGCTGAGAATGTGATGATTCGCAGGGGCACGATATTTGATAATGAAGACGCCGCCATCTTCAACCACCTCCACGGAATGGCGAAAGACCGTATCCGGCACTAAAGCCGGAAGGCGGGAATATTAAAAGACAAAGATGATGTTCGATCAGGATATACTCAATTTATCTGACCTTATTGACGGGGATACCGAATTCATCCCCTTGATCTCCTCGGAAGAGGAACAACAAATGCAGGAAGAAGATGTGCCGGAAAGCTTACCCATTCTTCCTTTGCGTAACACAGTGCTTTTCCCCGGCGTAGTCATCCCTATTACGGTAGGGCGGGATAAATCCATCAAACTGATCAGGGAATCCTATCAGGGGGATCGCATCATTGGCGTATTGGCTCAAAAAGATGCCGAACTGGAAGATCCGGGGCCGGAGGACATTTTCAGGGTAGGCACGGTTGCCCACATCATCAAGTTATTGCAGATGCCGGATGGCAATACCACAGCCATTATCCAGGGCAAAAGACGATTCGGACTGGATGCCATCATACAGGAACAGCCATATCTGAAAGCAAGTGTTTCGCCTTATTTAGACCAGAATCCTGAAATAACACCGAAAGAGGACGAAGCAGCGGCAATGTTTGAGTCTCTCAGGGAACTGTCGCTGGAAATCATCCACAATTCACCCAATATCCCTTCCGACGCATCCTTTGCCATTAAAAACATTGAAAGCCCTGTCTTTCTGGTCAATTTCATCTCCTCCAATCTCAATATTGATGTCAAGGAGAAGCAGCAGTTGCTGGAAATATCCGACCAGGCTGAGAGGGCCAGCCAGGTGCTCAGATATCTCACCCGTGAATTACAGATGCTGGAGATCAAGAACCAGATCCAGAGCAAAGTCAAGCACGATATCGATAAGCAACAGCGCGATTATATCCTCAATCAGCAATTAAAAACGATACAGGAGGAGCTGGGGGGCAGCCCCATTGAACAGCAGGTGGAAGAGCTGAAGAAAAAGGCATCCGCAAAAAAATGGAGCAAGGATGTGAAAGCCAGCTTTGAAAAGGAGCTGAGCAAGCTGCAAAGGATGAATCCTGCAGCAGCAGAGTATTCCGTGCATTCAAATTATCTGGAAGTATTGGTAGACCTGCCCTGGGGAGTGTATACCGAGGATAATTTTGACCTAAATCGTGCCCAACGTATCCTCGACAATGACCATTACGGCCTGGAGAAAGTCAAGGATAGGATTATTGAACACCTTGCGGTTCTCAAGCTCAAAGGCAACCTTAAATCACCCATTATCTGTCTGGTGGGGCCTCCGGGAGTAGGCAAAACTTCCTTGGGGAAATCCATTGCCAATGCACTGGGACGCAGGTATATCCGTATGAGTCTGGGCGGATTGAGGGACGAGGCAGAAATCCGCGGTCACCGCAAAACCTATATCGGAGCAATGCCGGGGCGCATCATTCAGAGCCTTAGAAAGGCCAAATCCTCCAACCCGGTTTTTGTGCTGGATGAGATTGATAAAGTGAGTGGCAACACCGTGAGCGGCGATCCCAGCGCAGCCCTGCTGGAGGTACTGGATCCCGAGCAGAATATCGCCTTTTATGATAATTTCCTGGAGATAGAATACGACCTTTCCAAAGTGATGTTTATCGCCACCGCTAACACCCTGATGAATGTCCACCCGGCCCTTCGCGACAGAATGGAGGTGATCGATATCAACGGATACCTCTTGGAAGAAAAGGTAGAAATTGCCCGAAGGCACTTGATCCCCAGGCAACTGGAAGAGAACGGGATTAAGAAAACCCTGCTTTCCTTTGGCAAAAAAGTCATTGAAAGACTGGTGGAAGACTATACCCGTGAATCAGGTGTACGTCAACTGGAGAAAACCATTGCCAAGGTGTGCCGGAATAAGGCGAAAGACATCGCAATGGAGCGATCTTATGAAAAGAAGCTTACAGAAACGGAACTGGAGGACATTCTTGGAGCACCCATCTTTAAAAAAGAAAGAAGCTTTACCAATAAAATTGCAGGTATTGCTACCGGACTTGCCTGGACACAGGTAGGAGGGGAGATCCTCTTTATTGAGGTCAGTCTCAGTCGTGGGAAAGGAAACCTCACCCTAACCGGAAACCTGGGAGAGGTGATGAAAGAAAGCGCTTCACTCGCTTATGAGTTTATCAAATCACACTCAGCTGAGCTGGAGATAGATCCCAGGGTATTTCCCTTCTGGAATGTACACATCCATATCCCGGAAGGAGCCACGCCAAAAGACGGCCCCTCTGCCGGAATCGCAATGTTTACTGCCCTGGCCTCCGCATTCACCCAGCGAAAAGTAAAGGCAATGACCGCGATGACAGGGGAGATCACCCTGCGGGGCAAAGTCCTGCCGGTAGGCGGAATTAAGGAGAAAATCCTGGCAGCCAAAAGAGCCAAGGTAAAAGATGTCATCCTGTCTAAAGACAACAGTAAGGATTTGCGGGACATCAAGGAGGCCTATATTGAAGGCCTTCGTTTCCACTTTGTGGAGGAGATGATGGAAGTGTTGGATGCTGCACTGCTGAATACAAAAGTGGAAAAGCCTGTCGATATTTTGGCAGCTTTAAAGGAGCTGCCACAAAACCATAACCCATCCTGAGCTTTCCAATGAAAAAGATACTGGTTATTCTTGGCCATCCGGTGGCCGACACCTTTTCCAATAAAGTCCTTGAGGCTTATGTGCAGGCTGCGCATAGCAGCGGAGCGGAAGTTAATGTAATTAAGCTCAGGGAACTCAGCTTCGACCTGAATTTCAGTCAGGGATATCGAGGCAGTCAGGAGTTGGAGCCTGACCTGGTCAGGGCTCAGGAATTGATTCTTTGGGCTGATCATCTGGTTCTGATTTATCCCAATTGGTGGGCCACTTTCCCTGCGCTGATGAAAGGCTTTATCGACCGAACCATTCTTCCCGGTTTTGCTTTTAACTACCACAAGGGGCGGCTTGGCTGGACCAGGAAGCTGACAGGACGCTCTGCCCGTGTCATTGTGACGATGGATACGCCCAAATGGTACTACCGCTGGGTGTTGAAGCAGCCTGGACACAATGCAATGAAGAAGAGTATTCTGGGCTTCGTGGGCATTAAGCCTGTTCGTTTCTTTACGATCGGTCCCCTGAAGACCAGCACAGAGAAGCAGCGTCAAAAGTGGTTACAAAAAGTAGAATGCCTTGGTAGAAAGCAAAAATAAGGCAGGGCGGACTGTCTTTCCTCTATGGAAGCTAATGCTATCCAGTTCCTTACTTTTAATCCTGACTGCCTGCCAGCCTGCAGAGCGGGAAAACGCAGACCTCGTTTTCAGATACAATGAAGCCGCCGGAATCTCTTCTCTTGACCCGGCCTTCGCCCGAAATCTTTCCAATATCTGGGCAGTCAGCCAGCTTTTTAACGGACTGGTGGAATTGAACGACCAGATGGTCGTGCAGCCTTCACTGGCAAAGCGCTGGGAAATAGATGAGGATGGCACGCTCTATCGCTTCTTTCTTCGTCAGGATGTGCGTTTTCATCACGATCTGAGCTTTTCCGGATCTATGGGACGACCCATCAGGGCAAGCGATTTTATCTACAGTTTCGGGCGCATTGCAGATCCGCAAACAGCCTCTCCAGGAGCCTGGGTTTTCAACGAAGTGGCACGAAGAGCAGATGGTAAACTGCAAATAGAAGCACCAAATGACAGTGTGCTGGAAATCAGGCTAAATCGCCCATTCCCTCCTTTTCTGGGTATACTCACAATGCCATACTGTGCCCTGGTGATGCCTGAAGCTGTCAGAGAGCTGGGCCAGGATTATCGCCGGCAACCTATTGGTACCGGTCCGTTTCGGTTTCAATACTGGAAGGAAGGAGTGAAACTGGTTCTTCGCCGCAATCCCTTCTATTTTGAAGAAGAGGATGGCCAAAGACTGCCTTACCTGGAAGCCGTTTCGATATCATTCATCATTGATAAACAAGCCGCTTTCCTGGAATTCCTGAAGGGCAAGCTTGATTTTATGTCGGGCATAGATCCGAGCTATAAAGATGAACTGCTGACCCCCGAGGGTGAGCTGAATGCTGCCTATACTGCTCAGATCCGACTGACAACCCAGCCATATCTGAATACCGAATACCTGGGCTTTATGCTGAATCCTGCCTCCCTCGATAAAGGGGCCTTTGCCGTCACGGACAAGAAAATACGACAAGCCATCAATTATGGATTCGACCGAGCCAAGATGATCCGCTTTCTGAGAAACAATATGGGCAGTCCGGGCACAGGGGGAATCATTCCGAGAGGCCTTCCCGGGGCAGATACCCTGGGGCGCATCGGCTATGGCTATGATCCGAAGCAGGCCCGGCGCCTGCTCGAAGAGGCCGGTTATCCCGAAGGACAGGGTTTGCCGGAGATTACTCTATCGACCACCGCAGAATACCTGGATGTAAATAAGTTCATACAACACGAGCTTTCCAGGATCGGCATAAAACTGAAAATGGACGTAAATCCTCCTGCCGCTCTCAAAGAGCTGAAAGCCAGAGCAAAACTGCCTTTCTTCCGGGCGAGCTGGATTGCGGATTACCCGGATGCGGAAAACTACCTGTCCCTCTTTCACTCTGCAAATTTTTGTCCGGATGGACCCAATTACGCCCATTATGCCAGCCAGCAGTTCGACGAGCTTTACGCAGCAGCAATGAAAGAAGCGGATGCGGCACGCCGGGCCGAGATCTATTATAAAATGGATAGCCTGGTGATGGAGGATGCACCTGTGGTCATTCTTTATTATGACGAGGTAATGCGCTTCACCGGAAAGAATATTCGCGGGCTGGGCAGCAATCCGATAAATCAGTTAAACCTTAAACGTGTGTATAAGGTCAGAGACTGATCTCCAGCCCGTCGTATGCCAGAAAAACATTCGGGGGCAGTGCTGCACCGACTTCTTTGGAACGGCCCATCAGATGACCTATGTGGGTCAGATAGGTTCTTCCGGCCTTTAGCTGCCCAGCCATCCTGATGGCTTCTTCAAGGTTGAAATGGGTGGGGTGCTTCTCCTTCCTCAATGCGTTCAGCACAAGGGTATCTATGCCTTCCAGCAAAGCGATGGTTTCCCCGGGAATCGCACTGGCATCTGTGATATATGCAAACCCTCCAATGCGGAATCCATACACCGGCATACTTCCGTGAAATACAAGCAAGGGTTGAATCAGGGTATCCTGCAGGTAGAAAGGCTCATTATTGATTCGGATCAGTTCCAGTTTCGGAACGCCGGGATAGCGGTTTTTTGCAAAAATGTATGAAAACTCACGGCGAATATCTTCCAGCACTTCAGCATTTGCATAAACAGGCATCGCTTTTTTCTGAAGGAAATTGAATGAACGTACATCATCCAGCCCACCGGTATGGTCTTTATGGCCGTGTGTCAGCAGAACGGCATCCAGCTTTCTTACTCTGGCCTGCAACATTTGCTGACGGAAATCCGGACCGCAATCGATCACCAGCGACAAACCTCTCCATTCCAGCAGAACAGAAGAGCGAAGGCGTTGATCGTGATGGTCTGGGGAGTGGCAGACTTCACACGGACACGCGATGACGGGAATACCCTGGGAAGTACCTGTACCTAAAAATCGGACTCTCAATTTTATTCCTATTTTTGTTTTGGCTGAGGCCGAAAATACAAAAACCATTCAAGCCAGGAACACGTGCACCTAATCAGAAAGTTCAGAGAGAACATCGCCCTCCGCAAGATCACTGCACTGGCGGCGAAACGCCCGGCACAACACCGCCCCCTGTCTATTGAAAATGCAGATAAGATCGGAATCATCTACGTCTGTGACAATAAATACGGAGAGTGTGTTCCTGCCCTGCTCCGGCAGGCACCCTTAAAGGGGAAAGATGTTCGTGTTTTGAAATACCGGGCAGTTAAGCCTTCCGGGAAAACTCCCCAGGACCAGGATACCTTTTCGATCAGGGATACAAATTGGTGGTACAAGCCAACTGCTGCCAATGCAGAGCTCTTCCTGGCAGAGCAATATGATATTTTGATCGATCTCAGCAGTCAGGATTATCTGCCACTGCTCTATGTAATGGCCCTTGCCCAATCAGGATTGAACGTCTGCCGCTACTCTGACAGAAAGAAAGAGGTAGCCGATTTAATGATCCGACTTGAAGGAGATGAAGATGCGGCCATCCTTTTGAACCACATCCGGCATTATCTTAATCAGCTAAACCCATCTTAATATGAATCAAATTTTTACAGGAACTGGCGTAGCCTTGGTTACCCCTTTTCACAAGCACGGTACCATCGATTTTAATGCCCTGAAATCATTGCTGGACCACGTAATAAAAGGAAAGGTGGATTTTCTGGTTGTGATGGGTACCACTGGTGAAAGCGTTACTTTATCCAGAGACGAGAAACGGGCTCTGGTGGATTTTGTCATCGAAGAAAATGAAAACCGGCTCCCTTTGATGCTGGGAGTGGGAGGGAACAATACCCAGGAAATTGAAAACACACTGAAGTCTTTCGACCTGAGCGGGATATCCGGTATTTTGTCTGTCAGCCCCTATTACAATAAGCCCCAGCAAAAAGGGATATATCAGCATTTTAAAGCCATTGCCGCTGCCAGTCCGCTGCCGGTAATCCTGTATAATGTCCCGGGGAGAACCCATTCCAATATGAGTGCGGCAACAACCCTGCAGCTTGCCAGTGACTTTCGCAACATCATTGGTGTTAAAGAAGCCTCCGGCAACCTGGTACAGGTGATGGAGATCCTGCGCGACAGGCCGAAAGGTTTTCTTGTGCTTTCGGGAGACGATGTGCTTACTCTGCCGATGATAGCAATGGGCGCCGAAGGGGTAATCTCAGTGGTAGCCAATTCCCATCCGGCCGCCTTCAGTAAAATGGTTCAGATGGGCAGAGAAGGGAAAATGGATGAAGCCAAGAAAATCCATTTTCGTTTGATGGAATACATTGACCTTCTTTTCCAGGACGGAAGCCCTTCCGGCATTAAAGCAGCCCTGGATATAATGGGAATCTGTGAGAACAACCTCCGCCTTCCCCTGGTAAAAGTGAACAAGGCGCTGAACAATCAACTGCGTCAGGCAATGGAACTATTAAATGAAACATATCCCTAAACTCCGAATCCTCGTAATTCTCCTGCTGTTGACCTTGTTCAGCTCCTTCAACAGAGCAGGGGAGGAGGCAATACGGGAAAAGCCTCGTGAGACAGCCAGTCCGGCAGCCCAAATGGGAAGCGGATGGGCTGAATCCAACATTCCTGATGAGCAAGACAAAATCGAAAAAAAGGAGCAGTATTTCCGGTTCTTTCACCTTGCTTCTTACGACCTGGAAGCCATCGGCCGGATGATCATCCTGGACAAAATTGCAGGCGACAGTATATACGCCTATGCGGGGCCTGAGGCACTGGCCTCTTTTGTCAAGGCCTATGGAACCGTAGATACCCTGCTTCATCCTTCTTTGCAGGAAACGGTTCAAATGGCGGAGGGTACAGCCTTCAAGTCAACCCTCGCCTGGAATGTTTATCCTACATATCAAGCCTATGAAACCCTGATGCTCAGCTATCAGCAGCAGTATCCGGATATTTGCAGCCTGCACGTGCTGGGTACTTTGCCTTCCGGCAGGAGGATACTCGCCCTGCGCATCACCGATCACCCTGATTCTACTGAAGCCGAACCGGGTTTCCTCTATACTTCCTCAATGCACGGCGATGAATTGGTAGGCTATGTGCTGATGCTCAGACTGGCAGATTATCTTCTCTCTAACTACGGAAGCGATGCGCGCATCACGCGAATGGTGGATAGCATTGATATTTGGATCAATCCCCTGGCCAATCCTGATGGAGCATACCGCATCGGGAACCATACAGTGAACGGGGCAACACGAAGTAATGCCAATTGGGTGGATTTGAACCGTAACTTTCCTGATCCTCAGGATGGGCCCCATCCGGATGGAAAACCCTGGCAGCCTGAAACCAATATCTTTATGGGTTTTGCCGCCCAGCAGAAACTCAATATGTCCTGCAATATCCACGGTGGAGCTGAAGTATGCAATTATCCCTGGGATACCTGGTCAAGGCTGCCGGCTGATGACGACTGGTGGGATTATGTTTGCAATCAATACGCAGATACGGCACAGTTCCACAGTCCGGCCGGCTATATGACCTTCCTGGGAGGCGTTACCAACGGATATGCCTGGTACAGCATCAATGGAGGCCGTCAGGACTATATGAATTATTTCCATCACTGCCGGGAGTTCACCCTCGAGCTCAGCAATACCAAGCTTCCATCGGCCTCAAGCCTGCCTGCCTTCTGGAACTATAATTACCGTTCCCTGCTGAATTATTTGGAGCACTCACTCAATGGCTTGCACGGGATGGTGACCGACAGCCTGACCGGAGAGGGAGTTCAGGCCAAGGTCTTCATACAGGGGCACGATGTGGATAGCTCCTTTGTCTATGCTGCCTTGCCTCACGGAGATTACTACCGTTATTTGCCCACCGGAACCTATGATCTTACTTTCTCTGCTCCGGGATATGTTTCCAAAACCATCAGTACGCTCAGTCTGATAATGGGCCAGGGGCAGACACTGGATGTGCAGCTTCGTCCCGACAGGCTCAGGCTGAGTGGGGTACTGCAATATCACAATGCTGCTTCCAGTCTGATGGCCGGAGCCCTTATCCGTGCGCTGAATCCGGTGGGAGCCGTGATTGATTCGGCCTTCACAGACAGCAGTGCGCAATTCACGCTTTGGTTGCCGGATACGGGAACCTATACCATTGAAGTGGAACCTGCCACCCCCTGGGGTGGGGTGAACAGTGCCGATGCTTTGCGCATTGCCGAACACTTTGCCCAGTTGGGTTATCCTTTGACAGGCCTGCCCCTGGCTGCTTCGGATGTGAATAATTCCGGCTTCGTGAATGCTACGGATGCCCTGCGCGTGCAACGCCGCTTTGTGGGAATCGATACTGCCTTCGACATTCCCGACTGGTTGTGGCAACCCCTTGAGCTCAACATCTCTGCCGACACTGTCATTGTATTACAGGCCATCGCCGGCGGGGATGCAAACCAAAGCTTTAGCCCCTGATGAAAACCCGGATAGCGGGGAGCCTTCTTGTGCTCCAGATTTTGTTCGATTCGTTTTCTGTTCCGCATATACAGGCTCAGTCCTATGAGGCGCATCCGGAGCGCATTCTCATTCTGGAAAAAGAAGCATACCGCCAATTCGATTTGCTGGGCATACCGCATAGTCCTGATGGATTGACTGAGGATCAGGAAGTACGCATCTATATTGAAAGACCTTGGCTTGCTGCCCTTCGGGAGAATGGGATCGTCTTTCAGGAAGCACCGATCCCTTCTTTGACAGTGATGCCAATGATGAAAACGGAGATAAGGGGAACAGACTCTTTATGGGATTTTTATCCAACCTACACTGCTTATGAGACTTTGATGTACCAGTTTGAGCAGTCGTATCCCACATTGTGCCGGATTGAAGAAATTGCAACGCTCACCAGTGGACGTAAACTTTTGGCAGCCGTGCTGAGCGCCAATGTGGACAGCACGGAGGCTGAGCCGCGCTTTCTCTATACTTCCACAATGCACGGAGATGAGGTCACAGGATATGTTCTGATGCTCAGGCTAATCCATTACCTTTTAAACGAGTACGGCAGCCATCCCAAAGTCAGTATGCTCCTGGATGGGGCAGAGCTTTGGATCAATCCCCTGGCCAATCCCGATGGTACTTACCGTTTTGGCAACCATACTCTGGCCGGAGCCATCCGCGGCAATGCCAACGGGGTGGATTTGAACCGTAATTTCCCGGATCCGCAGGATGGGCCACACCCTGATGGCCTGGCCTGGCAGGAAGAGACCCTGGCGTTTATGCAATTGGCACAGGATCAGCAATTCAATATGTCGTGTAATATACACGGGGGTGCAGAGGTCTGCAATTATCCCTGGGATACCTGGAATCATCTTCCGGCAGATGAAGATTGGTGGATTGAAGTATGCAACAGCTATGCCGACACAGCCCAGTTTTACAGTCCGGCCGGTTATATGAATGACTTCGGAAGCGGGGTGGTGCGGGGCTATGTCTGGTATTCCATTAATGGAGGGCGTCAGGACTATATGAACTATTTCCATCACTGCCGTGAATTCACCCTGGAGATTTCCGGACAGAAGTTTCCGGCGGCCTCCACGCTGCCTTCCTTCTGGAATTACAATTACCGCTCTCTGCTGAATTATGCTTCCGAAAGCCTCTATGGGCTCCGGGGTATGGTAAGGGATTCGCTCAGTGGACAAGCGCTGAGAGCAATGGTGCGGATCAGCGGGCACGATTACGACAGCTCGGAGGTGTACTCACGCCTGCCATTGGGGGATTATTACCGCTATCTGGCTCCCGCTTATTATGACGTCACTTTTATGGCTCCTGGATATCATAGCCGTACCTTTCCCCAGCTCCAGGTGCTGGCAGGTCAGGCAAGCGTGTTGGATGTAGCCTTGCTTCCCCTGTCGATCGGCAGGGAAGAAGAAGCCCTCCCGGAGATCGCCTCCTGGTACTATGATCCGGAGTCTTCGGCTTTAAAGGTGCGAACGGGAGGAGGCGCGAAAGACAAGGCAGATATCCGAATTTATGATTTCTCCGGGAGAAGGGTATCCACCCATCCGCTTGTTTATCACAGCCTGGATCTCAGTTTTCTGCCGCGAGGTGTCTATGTGGCCAGGATCCTTTACTTGTCTCAAGATCTGGAAGAAAGCAGCCTGAAATTCATAAAAAAACGGGACTGATATTGCAGCCCCGTTCTGTATGTATTTATGAATGCCTGTTATTTCATAAAACTGGCGGCATCCACCATTTCTCTCTGGGCATATTCACCTGAATCCAGCTTGGCTTTGATATCCACAAATGCCTTGATGGTGTATTCCACATCCTCCATCGTGTGCATCGATGTTGGAATAAGTCGAATGAGGATAACATCCTTGGGTACCACCGGATAGGTGACAATACTGGTGAAAATATTATAGCGCTCCCGGAGGTCGAAGGTGAGGTGTGTGGCCTCAGCCAGTCCACCGTGCAAAACAACCGGCGTTACGGGAGATTCTGTTTTTCCAAGATCAAAGCCTGCTTTACGGAGGCCACCCTGGAGTGCATTGACTATTGCCCAGAGATTTTCTCTGAGCTCGGGGGTGTTTCGAAGCAATTCCAGTCGTTTGAGTGCACCAATGACCATTGGCATCGGGAGGGATTTGGCAAAGGTCTGGGATCGCATATTATAACGGAGGTATTGCACCACTTTGGCATCCGACGCAACAAATGCTCCGATGCCAGCCATTGCTTTGGCAAAGGTTCCGAAATACAGATCAATGTCATCCTGCACCCCCAGATGCTCACCGGTTCCTGCCCCGGTGGCTCCCATAGTACCAAAACCGTGGGCGTCGTCCACCAGGAGACGAAAATCGTATTTTTCCTTCAGGGCAATAATTTCCCGGAGTTTTCCAAGGTCACCCGACATTCCGTAAACCCCTTCGGTGATAACCAGAATACCACCCCCGCTTTCCTGTGTGAGGCGGGTGGCACGCTGCAACTCTTTTTCCAGATTCTCCAGATTATTGTGGGGATAGACGAATCGTTTGCCCAGGTGAAGGCGAACTCCGTCGATGATGCAGGCGTGGGCCTCGGAATCATAAACAATCACATCTTTGCGGTCCACCATCGCATCGATGATGGAGACCATACCTTGGTAACCGTAATTGAGCAGGAAGGCATCTTCCTTGCCCATAAAGCCGGCCAGTTCTCTTTCGAGTTGTTCGTGATAGTCGGTTTGCCCCGACATCATCCTGGCGCCCATCGGATAGGCCAGACCCCACTCACGGGCAGCCTCGGCATCCACCCTGCGCACTTCCGGATGATTACCCAGCCCAATGTAGTTGTTCAAACTCCAGACAAGACGCTCCTTGCCCCTGAATACCATTTTGTTGCTGATCTCTCCCTCCAGTTTGGGAAAGGCAAAATAACCGTGCGCCATTTCACTGTGACGCCCCAGTGGCCCCATATTGGCCACTACTTTCTTAAATATATCCACAGCCGTCTGTTTTGCTTCGCATTGATTGCGTGCAAAGCTACAAAGAAGAATGGATAATATAATAGGCGCCTTTCTTAAGTAACTGTTATATCCGGATTTTCATCTTCAGTTTCATCACGAGAACTGCCTACTGGCCCTGCATTTCCCCCTTTGAGCATCAACATTTCTTCAAAACTCAGTTCATTGATAGCGGATTTAAAACTATTGCGTTCCATCTTGTTCTGTTTTTTTTTGATTGATATATAAATACTTCATTCCCTGCCCTTTCGGGCAGCTGGCTATTCCTGGTCCTGCTTTTCCGGATCAGAAGAAAAAGCGGCGGGCCAGGCTGAAAGGCCGTTGCGCAATGCGTGCACTCCCCAGGGTCAGATCCGGGGTCTCCACATCGGCTTCCTGCACGCCCCCGGGTCCCTGATAGGTAAGATCGGGAATCTCCAGGTCGGCCTCTTCCACTTTTCCGGGGCCGTAGGCACGCCGGCCACCCCGGATTTGCATCATTTCAGATGGTTTCATAATTAATTGATTTTGAGGTGAAACAAAAAAAATCACTGCATTTTTTTCCGTTTTGCTTTCCATTATCGTCTATTTGGTCAGGTTCAGAAAATATTTTACATTTACGAGTCGCAAAAAAACAAGGCAATGCCAGGCAAGTACCTTTGCTTCTTTCGTCTCATCCCTGCACGCCTTGCGGGCTGCATAATGCTCCTGGGCATTCTGCTCCTCTACACGGGCAATGCGGTGATGGCCCAAAACGATACTAAATCGGCCCTTGCAGACCTTGGCTTGCTTCTCCTGAATAATGGGGTAAATATAGAAAAAGATATGCATCCCCGGGAACTGGACAGCCTGATCAATTATTATGAGACCCGAGCCGACCACAACCGCCTTACCCCGCTCTATTATGCCAAGGCTCAGCAAAGGATCACACGTGGCATTGCTCCGGATTTCCTCCTGCTGAAGTGCATTTACTCCGGTTTGAACAGTGGTTTTCTCGTTCCCGGGAATCAGGTGGATAAACTATTGGCCTTTTTTATTTATGAGCGTCATAATAGCTTTGATAGAGAGAATCTTGCCTATACCTTATTGATCCAAGCATTCATTCACTTAAAAGGGTTGGAATATGAGGAGTCGTTTACATATTGTCAGGAAGCGATCGATATCTTGAAAGAACCTACACGTCTCTCTGATTCAATAACATTGATCATTAATAATTTGCTGTTTTCCAATTTATATTTCCTTGAACGCTTCTACGAGGCTAAAGAGATTGTTTATAATTCTTTAACAATATACACGCTCAAATACGGTCCAAGGGAGAGTTATTCCATAGCCGCAATTCACAATAACATTGGGATTATTGAAAAAAGGTTAGGAAATTATGACCTTGCATATCAGCACTACCAAAGAGCAATAGAACTTAAAGAAAAACTAAATGTAGAGAATGTTTCCAAAATCGTATCCTCAAAAATGAATTTAGCATCCCTATATGCAGCGATGGGGGAATATGAGCAAGGATTGAGATTACTTCACCAGTGCGAAAGCCTTTCAAAAGATATGCTAGATATCGAAACTCAGATATTAGTCTTAATAATTAAAGCAAGAATTCTTATTAAGTTTGGGGATTTTGAAAAGGCTATACAATACATTTCTTTAGCTCTACAGGTGTACAATCAAAATAATGTAGATAATGCTAGAATACTTTCAAAAATTTATCGCGAGTATGGAAGTATAAATAGTAGTGAGAAAAAATATGATGTTGCCTTATCTTGGTTTTTAAAGGAAGCAGAAGTTTCTGAGTCTATAGGATCTTCTGTTTATAAATGGACGATTACAAACAACTTAGCTCATGGCTACAGGTTAGCTGGGGACTTTGATAAAGCAAGGTTTTATTTTGATAAAGTTCTTGAATATACAATTAGCTTATTTGGTGACAATTCACAATCTAATATTAGCAGATACATTTTACACGGTGATTTCCTTTGTGAGTCAGGGGATGCAGAAGAAGGCAAGGCCTATCTGAAAAAAGCGTTAAGTTTATCTTTATCTCTGGAAGGGATCAATTCGGATAAAACAGCCTGGGCCTATGAATTTTTAGCACAACACTCGAAAGACGAGGGCTTAAGCAGGTCCATAGAGTTGTTTGACAGGGCCATCGCCATACTGGCCCGGAAAACGGAGTTGCCGGAGGAGGGGCTGCCCCGGGTAAGTCAATTGAATTCCTACCAAACAGTAGAGTTATTCCGGGTAGTAGAGAAGAAAGTCAAGGCGATTGAAGAGTTATACACCCTGGATCCCACTCAGAAGCATCTGATCACATTGCAACAGCATTACGGCTATCTGGTCGACCTGATTGAAAAGTCCAAGACGGTTCAGATGAGCGAAGCCAGCAAGATGGAGATGATGGCCAATTTCACGGATTTTTACAACAAGGCCATTACTATTGCGCTGGATTTGTATGAGCAAACCGGAAGTCTTGCCTGGGCTGAGGAGGCCTTCAGCATTGCCGAACGCAGTAAAGCCAGCCTACTCTATGAACAGATAAGGGAAAGCGAAGCCAGGCAGTTTGCCGGCATACCTGATTCTCTGGTAAACAAGGAGTCCAAACTGCGTCAGGATATTGCTACCTTTCAGAAACTGATATACGAGGAAAAGAAAAACAACAAACCCGACTCCCTGAAGCTGATCAATTGGGAGAAACGCGTATTGCAGATGCAGTCGCAGCAGGACCAGTTATTGCTGAGCTTTGAGCGCTACTACCCGGATTACTACCAGTATAAGTACGAGAACCGGATTTTTTCAATGCAGGAAATCCAGATGCAACTGCAGCCTGCTGAAGCGATGATAGAGTACTATGTGAGCGATGACATCATTATCGCCTTTTGCATAAGCCAGGATGGGTTTAAGGTACACCGTATCCAAAGCCGTAAACCTTTGGAGGATTACATCGCGCATTTGCCCAATCAGCAAAGCCTGATGAAGCTGGTTTCCGATCCCGAGCAGATTTATCGGGATTATATCAGCAGTGCCTATTCCCTGTATGAGCTCTTGCTCAAACCCTTTGAAGACGAGATCAAAGGTCGCAAGCTGATTATCATCCCCGATGGCCAGTTAGGCTATATCTCTTTTGAATCGCTGCTGACACGCAAGACACGTTCATCCCGCATCAATTACCGTGACCTGCACTATGTGCTGCGCGATCATAGCCTGAGTTATGCCTACTCTGCTTCTCTTTTGCTCAAATCCCTCGATCGGCAGCCAAAGAACCCCAGAGGTGAACTGCTGGCGTTTGCACCGGCGGTTTTCGATCCAAACCGCCCTTTGGCAGTGGATATGAGTCAGTTTACTACCCGTGGAACGGATCTGGCGAATCTGCCTCAGACCCTCTTCGAGGTGGCCAGCATCGGGAAGATATTGAAGGGAAAGATCCTGATGCAGGAAGAAGCAACGGAATCAATGTTCAAAAGCATAGCAGCCAATTACCGCATCCTTCATATCGCCACACACGGCCTGGTAGACAATGAGCAGCCGATGTATTCCAAACTTGCCTTTTTCCAGGATGGAGATGATACGGAAGATGGATTCTTGAACACCTATGAGCTCTTCAATATGAAACTCAATGCCGAGATGGCTGTGTTGAGTGCCTGCAATACCGGTTACGGCAAACACGTCAGAGGAGAAGGATTGATGACGCTGGCAAGGGGGTTTATGTATGCAGGCGTACCCAGCCTGGTAATCAGCCTTTGGAAAGTGGAAGACAAAGCCACCGCGGCCATTATGGAACAGTTCTATGTCTACCTGAAAGAAGGCCTGACCAAGGATGAAGCCCTGCGGATGGCCAAACTGGACTATATCCAGCATAATTCCAACCTGACAGCCAGTCCCTATTTCTGGTCCAGTTTTATCAGCATTGGCGACAACAGCCCCGTTTCTTTCAGGCCTCCGCTGCTACGGGGATGGATGTGGTTCATTCCCGCCACCTTGTTTGTAATTGTCTCCTTATTCATCGCAAGACGCAGGTTCCACCTGTTTTAACCCATTTTTTGATGACGCCTTTTTTTAAAGCTTTGCCCAAAGCTGATCGAAGCCTGCATATTTGTTGGCTCAGGAGAGACCTGCGCCTGGAAGACCATCACGCGCTTTCTCAGGCCCTGGAGACTGGCGACCCGGTGCTCTGCCTCTTTATTTTCGATCAAGACATCCTGGATAAGCTGGACGAAAAGAAAGACCGCAGACTGAGTTTTATCGCGGATCAATTGGAGTCGATCAGCCAGGCATTAAAGGATGCCGGCTCCGACCTTCTGACAGGCTACGGTAATGTGGGTGAAGTATGGGAGTACCTGCTGAATCATCTCCCTGTTCAAGCTGTGTATGCTAATGAGGATTATGAACCCTATGCACGGAAGCGAGATGATAAGGTGGCCCGCCTGCTCAGGCACAGAGGAATTCCCTTTTATCGTTTTCCTGATCAGTTGATCTTTTCTCCCGGGGCTGTATTGAAAGAGGATGGCAACCCCTATACGGTATATACCCCCTTTCAGAAAAAGTGGAAGAAAGTGTTCCATCCCAGATTCCTTCAGCCCTATCCATCTCTTCATAAGCTGAAGCATCTTTATCCGGTGAAGCCGCTTCCCTCATACACTTTAGAGGAGGTGGGATTTAGCTGTACTGCCTATCAGGCCGGACCGCCCTTACCTGAAGCTGATTTGCTGAAAAACTACGCTGCCTTGCGGAATTTTCCTGCAGAGGAAGGCACCAGCCGCATAGGAGCACACCTGAGGTTCGGGACAGTTTCCATCCGGCAAATTGTTGAAAGGGCGCTTCATCACAGTGAAATCTGGTTGAATGAATTGATATGGCGGGAGTTTTTTATGCATATCCTTCATCATTTTACCCATCTTCCTGAAGGGGCTTTTAAACCGGCCTATGATCGCATACAATGGAGAAAGGATGCCGGTGATTTTGAGCAGTGGTGCCAGGGTCGCACCGGCTATCCACTGGTGGACGCAGGGATGCGTCAACTGAATGAAACAGGATTTATGCATAATCGGGTGCGGATGGTAACGGCCAGCTTTCTGGTCAAGCATTTGCTGCTCGACTGGAGATGGGGGGAGGCCTGGTTTGCCGCTAAACTGCTTGATTTTGAGCTCTCTTCAAACAATGGGAACTGGCAATGGGCTGCAGGCAGCGGCTGTGATGCAGCACCCTATTTCAGGATATTCAATCCTGACACACAGCAAAAGAAGTTTGATCCTCAAATGAAGTATATCCGACAGTATGTGCCCGAAGTATATGAGGATACTTATCCTCTGCCAATGGTGGAGCACCGTGCTGCCAGAGCGCGATGCTTGCAGGCATACAGGGCCGCACTCGAAAAATAATTGGATCGCATTGCCGTTACCGGCCTTTGTGTTATTTCTTTACTTTTGCAAAATGTTTAGATCCATCGCTTTCATACTCATTTTAATCAGCCTGCTGACTTCCTGCGGGAATTATCAGAAACTCCTTAAGAGCTCTGACAATGAAGCCAAATATGAAAAAGCAATGGAGTACTATCACAAAGGCGATTATTATCGCGCTGAACAGCTTTTCAGCCAGTTGCTTCCGGTGTTTCGGGGCACAGAACGGGCGGAACTGATCTACTACCATTCTGCCTACGCCTACTTCGAGCAAAAACAGTATTTGCTTGCAAGCTATTATTTCAAGCGATTCAGTAAAAACTTTCCCAGAAGCCAGTATGCAGAAGAATGCAGTTATATGAGCGCCTTCAGTAAATACCTGGAATCGCCGAAAGCTTCGCTCGATCAATCAACCACTTATGAGGCCATCAATGAGCTGCAGCTTTTTACAAACCTATACCCGAATAGCAGCAGGGTGGAGGAATGCAATATGCTGATTGATGAGTTGAGAAAAAAACTGGAAGTCAAAGCCTACAATGCTGCCAGCCTGTACTACAAAATGGAGGACTACAAGGCGGCTTTTACGGCTTATCGCAATGTGCTGAAAGATTATCCCGCTACCGAGTTTCGTGAAGATATTCTCCTGCATATTTTCAGGGCACATTATTATTTTGCCGCCCGCAGTGTCGCCTCAAAGCAGGCTGAACGCTTTGATGAGGCATTGAATGCCTATGAGGCTTTTGCAGCCTCATTCCCCGAAAGCAGGTCTTTGAAATCAGCCACCAACCTGCGAAACGCTATCCTGAAAGAAAAACAGAACCTGAGTTCATTATAAATCATTCTATGGATTACAAGAAGATCAAAGCGGACGCCACAGCGGTCACCCGGAATATGGAAAACTTTATTCACGGGACTGACAATGTTTATGAAACCGTCGTCATTCTGGCCAAAAGGGCAAATCAGATCGGCCTGGACCTGAAGGAAGAGCTGAATAAAAAGATCTCAGAATTTGCCCAGACTTCGGACAACCTGGAAGAGGTTTTCGAAAACAAGGAGCAGATTGAGATTGCACGCTATTACGAGCGTTTACCCAAGCCTACCCTTATTGCCATTCAGGAATTCCTTGAAGAACAGATTTACTATCGCAATCCAATCAAGGAGGCAAAAGAGGATCACTTCTAAACACTTCTTATTCACTATGTTGAGGGAAAAGAATATCCTTATCGGGATCACTGGAAGCATTGCTGCCTACAAGATACCACTCCTGGTCAGGCTGCTGGTGAAAGAGCGCGCCAACGTGAGGGTGATTATGACTCCCTCTGCCCGTGATTTTGTGACCCCGCTTACCCTGTCGACCCTGAGCAAGCATCCTGTCTGGACGGAGCCTTTCAACCCTGTGGATGGAGACTGGAACAGCCACGTTGAACTTGGCCGTTGGGCCGACCTTTTCCTTCTTGCCCCTGCCTCAGCCAACACCCTGGCCAAGATGGCTCACGGCATTGCAGATAATTTTTTAATGACGACCTATCTTTCAGCAAAATGTCCTGTGTTTTTTGCTCCGGCTATGGACCTGGATATGTACCAGCATCCCAGCACACAGAATAACATCCGGATTTTGCAGGAAATGGGGCATAGCCTGATTGAACCCCAGACCGGCGAGCTTGCTTCCGGGCTTTGCGGAGCCGGCAGGATGGAGGAGCCCGAGCGCATCCTGCAAGCCATTGCCCTGGCCCTCGCAAAAAAGGATATGGAAGGAATCAAGGCCCTGGTTACAGCCGGGCCTACCTTCGAGCCGATTGACCCCGTGCGCTTTGTTGGAAACCATAGCTCTGGCAAAATGGGCTTTGCCCTGGCAGAAAAACTGGCCGGCAGGGGGGCAGAGGTAAGCCTTATTTGCGGCCCTACTTCCCTGGAAACCAATTTCCCCGGAATCTATCGCATCGATGTGACTACCGCAGCTGAAATGAAAGAGGCCGTATTGAATCTGATGGCCAGTCAGCACGTCATTATTATGGCAGCAGCCGTGGCCGATTTTACGCCTGAAGCATACCTGCCTGAAAAAATCAAAAAAGGCAGCCGGAACGCACTTAATCTGAAACTGATCCCCACTACCGATATCCTCGCTCAGATAGGGCAGAAAAAAGATCCGCATCAGATTATTGTGGGCTTTTCCCTTGAAACACACAATGCACGCGAAAATGCCATCCGCAAACTGAACGAAAAAAATGCCGACCTGATGGTCCTCAATTCCTTGCAGGACAGTGGGGCAGGCTTTGGGCTGGATACCAACAAAATCAGCATCTTCAGAAAAGATGGTTCCGAAATAGCCTTCCAGCTTAAGCCCAAAGAGGAAGTGGCCGACGACATTATCACAGAGGTGCTCCGTCAACTCTCCGGACCGACTCAGTGATTGAAAACAAAGTTTCCTTATGATGAAAAGACCTATTCTGATATCCTTCCTGCTTATCCCCCTGCTCTTTCTGCACGGACAGGAATTCAATTGTTCCATTACCGTATCCACCCCCCAGATCCAGGGAACAGATCGAAATATCTATCAAACCCTTCAAACTTCACTCTATGAATTCGTGAATCAGCGAAAATGGACCAATTATAATTTCAGAATTGAAGAGCGTATAGAGTGTACGATGATGATTACCATACAGGATCGCATCAGCACAGATGAATTCAAAGGAACCCTGAATGTGCAGTTGCGTCGACCAGTGTACAAGACGGGATACAACTCTGTGTTGCTGAATTACATCGATCGCGACTTCAGGTTCAATTATGTGGAACACCAAACGCTCGAATACCAGGACAATGCTCATACCTCCAACCTGACCTCCGTCATCGCTTTTTATTGCTATATCCTCTTAGGGCTGGACTTCGATTCTTTCTCTCCCAATGGGGGCACTCCCTTTTATGAGAAAGCACAAGCCGTTGTCAATGCAGCCCAGAATGCACCGGAAAGGGGATGGAAGGGATTTGAAAGCCTGAAAAATCGCTATTGGCTCGCCGAAAACCTGCTCAATAGCTCTTATGCACCCATCCGTCAATTCATTTATGCCTACCACCGGAAAGGGCTGGATCAGATGTCGGACAATCTTGAAATGGGCCGAAGCGAAATTACCCAGTCATTGGATTTCCTGCTGAGAGCCAGCCGTGAAAAACCAGGACTTTTCCTCCTTCAATTGATGACTGATGCTAAAGCAGATGAATTTGTAAACGTATATTCCCAGGCATCTCCAATGGATAAGACCAAAGCGGTCAATACTTTACGAGAAATAGATCCGGGAAACGGACAGAAGTATCAGAAGATACTTCAGACAGAAAACTGACATCCTGTTGCCGCAACAGGCTTGGAGCACCCCTGTCGCACTGCCGATGCTTTTATTACTTTTGTTTACCGCAGATCAATAATCTGATTGCCGCTGATACAAGTGTATGCTTAAGTCTCTTTACATAAGGAACTACGCATTGATAGACGAACTTGAGCTTGAGTTTGATCGGGGAATGACAGTCATTACCGGGGAAACAGGTGCCGGGAAATCCATCATTCTCGGGGCTTTGGGCCTGATCCTGGGCCAACGTGCCAATCCTGATCTGCTTGGAAATCCGGAACACAAATGTGTGGTCGAAGGGCGATTTCAAATTCAGCACTACGGATTGGAAGATTTCTTTGAGCGCCACGACCTGGATTATGCAGCTGAGTGCATTATACGCCGTGAGATCAGTCCGGGAGGCAAATCCAGAGGCTTTATCAATGATACACCGGCAGGCTTGCCGCTGCTTAAAGAACTGAGCGAACAATTGGTAGACGTGCATTCACAGCATAAAACCCTGGCCTTGAACGCTGCCAATGTCCAGCTTTCTCTCCTGGATCAATATGCCGGCAATGAAACCGCCCTGAAAACTTACCGCATCGCTTTTCAAGGCTTGCGCGAAAAACAAGCAAAACTGGCGTTGCTTATGGAAGCTGAACAGGCATTTGTCCGGGAACGGGATTACCTGCAATTCCAATACGACGAACTGGCTTCAGCCAAACCACTGCAAGGGGAATCAGAAGCCCTGGAAGCAGAACTGAAAAGAATACAGTACGCCAGCCAGATCAGGGATGGGCTGTTCATTTCGGCAGAGTTGCTCAGCCAGTCGGAAGAAAGCATTGGCTCAAAAATATTAGAGGCTGAAGAGCGCCTTTCAGATGTAAGCCGGCATTTACCCGAAGCAAAACCACTTGCAGAGAGGCTCAAAGAAGCCAGAATTGAGGTTAATGATATTGCCGATGAAGTTCTCCGTTTATCAGGAGATACATACATCGATACCGACCGCCTTGATTTAGTGCAGGATAGACTGGATACCCTCTTTGGCTTGATGAACAAACACAGGCTGAAAGACGAGCAGGAGCTGTTAAACCTGATGAAATCTCTGGAAACAAGGCTGGAAGAAGGAAGCAGCAGGCAGGATGCAATCAGGGAGCTGGAAGAAGAGGCGAAGCAAATGGAGGCGGAATTGCACAAGCAGGCCGGCTTATTGCAGAAGAAGAGAAAAGCAGTTTGTGGAGAGCTGGAAGTACAGATACAACACATCCTGGCCAGGCTTGGGATGAAGGATGCTTCCTTCAGGATAGAACTGGATACCTTGCAAAACCTCAGCCTGAACGGGCTTGACAATGCCCGTTTTATGTTCAGCGCTAACAAAGGCAGTAAAAGAATGGAGGTAGCCCAGGTGGCTTCGGGCGGAGAACGTTCCCGACTGATGCTGGCTGTCAAGTCCTGCATCAACCGTCAGAATATCATTCCCAGCCTGATCTTCGATGAGATAGATACCGGTGTTTCAGGAGAGATCGCCAAAAGGGTAGGGGAGATGCTGGAAGAAATGGCCATTCACATCCAACTCATCTGCATAACCCATCTCCCGCAAATTGCCGCCAAGGGCAAAAGGCATTACCGGGTGTATAAGGAAGATGGTCCTGAAACCGCCTTTACCCGGGTGCAATATCTTGATAATCAGGAACGCATTAGAGAAATTGCGGAATTACTCAGTGGAAAGGAGATCACAGATGCTGCTGCCGCGGCAGCCAGAGAGTTGCTCTTCACTGCTCATCCGCAATCATAAGTCAATATTCAATAATCACGTCTCAATACTCAATACGATGGCATACAATTTACTTCAAGGAAAAAAGGGGATCATTTTCGGCGCACTGAATGAACAGTCGATTGCCTGGAAGGTAGCTGAAAGGGCTTATGAAGAAGGTGCCCGTTTCACCCTGACCAATACTCCCGTTTCGATGCGGCTGGGAACTGTCGACAGCCTGGCTGCTGCCACAGAAAGCATTGTGATTCCTGCAGATGCCACCAGTGTGGATGATCTTCAGAACCTGATGGCTAAATCGATGGAAGTGCTGGGTGGAAAAGTAGACTTTATCCTGCATTCCATAGGGATGTCGCTGAACGTAAGAAAAGACCGGCCATACGATGACCTGGATTACAACTATTATATGAAGACGATGGATATTTCAGCAATGTCCTTCCATAAAGTACTTCAGGTTGCCCGGAAGATGGATTCCATCAACGACTGGGGCTCGGTGGTGGCGCTCAGTTATATCGCAGCACAGCGTACCCTCTACCGCTATAATGATATGGCTGATGCCAAGGCTGCACTCGAATCGATCGCCAGAAGCTTCGGCTATATTTATGGCAGAGATAAAAAGATCAGAATCAATACGGTTTCACAATCGCCTACCCGCACCACAGCAGGAAGCGGGATCAAAGACCTGGAAGGGCTGATTGATTTCACCGAACGGATGTCGCCCCTGGGCAATGCCGATGCCCTTGGATGTGCTGACTATATCATCACCCTGTTTTCTGATCTCACCCGAAAAGTCACAATGCAAAACCTCTTTCACGACGGGGGCTTCTCCAGTATGGGGATGAGTGCACGGGCAATGTACGTGTATAAGCAGAGTCTGGAGGAATGTGAAGACTGCGACGAAAAATAATCACTTTTTCGCAGGAATTTGGATGGTATAGGTGATGCTCCCTTTAGCGGAAGGGGCTGAAACCTTTTGCTCCTGTTTTTTTTCCGTGCGGCTGTACTGATATTGGATTTGGGGCTGGGGTGGCAATTTGAAAGAGATGCGGGTTCGCATTGATGATTTTACCCGCATACCCCGGTTTTTGACATTGCCGTACTTCAGCATCTTGACCAGTCTGAGCGCTTCTTCATCACAGCCGTAGCCGATACCGTGGGTCACTTCTGCCTCTGAAACCCTTCCATTGCCTTCCACCCAGTAGCTGATATGCACCTCACCTTCAATCCGCTTCTCCAGGGCTTCCGCCGGATAGCGTAGATTTTCCTTAATGAACTTCCGGAAAGCTTCCTTCCCCCCCGGATATTCGGGTAGGGTGAGGAACTTCTTTTCTCTGCCCTGTTTGTCGTCCCCTTTTTTCATATTACTTCATCCTTATATTGCAAAACTAAGCTTTATGCAGGAATGCCTGAAAACCGTATTTTTGCCTTTTCTCTTAAACAAGCGAGTATGCGATGTAGAATTATCCTTCTGGCCAAACAGGTTCCCGATACCCGGAATGTTGGCAAGGATGCGATGAAGGCAGATGGAACCGTCAACCGGGCCGCCTTGCCAGCGGTATTTAACCCTGAAGACCTCAATGCCCTTGAACTGGCGCTGCGCATCAAGGATCAGATGGAGGAATGTGAGATCATCGTTTTGACGATGGGCCCGATGCGGGCTGCTGAAGTAATACGAGAGGCCGTATATCGTGGGGCCGACAAGGGTTTTCTGATCACCGACCGTCGTTTTGCCGGTTCTGATACCCTGGCTACTTCCTATGCCCTGTCTCAGGCCATCCGGAGACTGGAACCCTATCATCTGGTGATCGCCGGCCGACAAGCCATTGATGGAGATACGGCACAGGTAGGGCCTCAGACCGCTGAGAAACTGAATATCCCGCAAATTACCTATGCGGAGGAGATTCTCCAGATTACCGATTCGGAAATCACTGTAAAACGCCGACTGGAGAATGGGGTGGAGACCGTAAAGGGAAGCCTACCCCTGGCCATTACAGTCCACAGCTCTGCCCCGGCTTGCCGGCCGCGCATTGCCAAGCGATTGATGACGTATAAGCACGCCCGCACACTCAGCGAGCTGCAGGAAGAATCCAGGGACTATACAGAACTATACAGCCGTCGCCCTTACCTGCTCATTGAAGAGTGGAATGTGGAAGACATTGATGCGGACGTAACCCTGCTGGGGCTCTCCGGTTCACCCACCAAAGTGAAGAAAATAGAAAACGTCGTATTCCAGCAGAAAGAATCCAATGTGATTACCGACAGTGACGAAGACATTGGAAATATGATGAAGCAGTTGATCGACAGTCACGTAATTGGTTAATACAAAAGCGAAATAAGGTGAAGAACGTATTTATATATTGTGAAGTAACCGACGACGGCCAGATCGCAGACGTAAGCCTGGAACTGCTGTCCAAAGGAAAAAAACTGGCCCAGGAGCTCGGGGTAAAGCTGGAAGCACTGATTATTGGGAATGAGGTGGAAGCACTCGCCGAAACCGTTTTTCCTTACGGGGTTGATGTGGTGCACATTGCCAGTCATCCCTCCCTTTCTCCCTATCGTACCCTCTTCCATACAAAAGTGACCGAGAAGGTGTTCAGGTCTGAAGAACCGGAAATTGTACTCTTCGGCGCTTCCTCTATCGGACGGGATCTTGCACCCCGCATTGCTTCTTCACTGCGGTGCGGACTCACTGCTGACTGTACCTCCCTGGAAATCGGAGATCATTATGACAAGAAATCGGATACACATTATCCGAACCTGCTCTATCAGATCCGGCCCGCATTTGGGGGGAATATTATTGCCACCATCATCAATCCGGACACGCGCCCGCAAATGGCCACCGTCAGAGAGGGGGTGATGAAAATGGAAGTATTTGATGCGGAATACAAGGGGATCATAAAAAGGATAGATGCTGAACCGCTTTTCGGACCTGAAGATGAGGCGGTGAGCATCATAGAACGGCACGTCGAAAAGAGCAAAGTGAATATCAAAAATGCATCCATTATCATTGCCGGTGGCTATGGCGTGGGCTCCAGTGAGAACTTCAAGCTGTTATATCAACTCGCCGAGTTGATCGGAGGAGAAGTAGGCGCTTCCCGTGCGGCCGTGGATGCCGGATTTGCCGGACACGAAAGGCAAATCGGTCAAACCGGAATTACCGTCCGACCTAAACTGTATATCGCCTGCGGAATATCCGGAGCAGTGCAGCACCGGGCCGGGATGGACCAGTCTGCACAGATCATTTCCATCAATACGGATCCCCACGCACCCATTAACCATATTGCCGACTATGTCATCAATGGAAAAGTGGAAGACGTGATCCCGAAAATGATGCAGCATTACAAGAAAAACATCCGCTAATTCAAGTTATAACCAAGGATATGGATAATTTTTATCGCGATAACCCCACACTGGCCTTCCATCTTGCACATCCTTTGATGGAAAAGATCACCCGACTGAAGGAACAGGGTTTTATAGAGCATAATGAATTTGAAGATGCTCCAATGGATCACGAGGATGCCCTTGATTCTTACGATAAAGTTTTGGACGTGATCGGTGAAATATGCGGTGAGATCATTGCACCCAATGCTGAATCGGTGGACCACGAAGGGCCCCGACTGGAGAATAATGAGGTGATTTATGCCAGGGGCACCCAGGAGAACTATGATGCGCTGGTTAAAGCCGGTATGATCGGGATGTCTCTTCCGCGTAAATATGGCGGTTTGAACTTTTCGCTGGTTCCTTATGTGATGTCGGCCGAATTGGTCTCCCGAGCTGATGCAGGCTTTGCCAATATCTGGGGGCTTCAGGACTGCGCCGAAACCATCCACGAATTTGCTTCGGAGGAGATTAAGGATGAGTTTCTGCCCCGTTTTCCGAAGGGCGCCACAGCAGCAATGGACCTGACCGAACCAGATGCGGGCAGTGACCTGCAGGCCGTACAGCTGAAAGCAAGCTACGACAGCCAGAATGATACCTGGTACCTGAATGGAGTTAAAAGGTTTATTACCAATGGCGATGCCGACATTTCCCTGGTATTGGCACGCTCTGAAGAGGGCACCTCAGACGCCCGAGGCCTGTCTCTCTATGTATACGACCGCAATTCACGGGCGATGAGTATTCGCCGCATTGAGAATAAATTGGGGATCAAGGGTTCCCCCACCTGTGAGTTGGTTTTCAGAAATGCACCGGCCAAACTGATCGGCGATCGCAAACTGGGCTTGATCAAATACGTGATGGCACTGATGAACTCTGCACGCCTTGGCGTGGGGGCACAAAGTGTGGGCATCGCCGAGGCTGCCTTGCGCGAAGCGGAAAAGTATGCCAGGGAAAGAGAGCAGTTCGGGAAAAGCATTATCAAATATCCTGCTGTCTTTGAGATGCTTACCCAGATGAAGGTGAAAATCAATGCCGTACGCAGCCTGCTCTATGAAACAGCCCGCTATGTTGATATTTACAAATCTTATGGGGTCATCGCTGAGTCACGTAAACTGGAGCCGGAAGAGCGACAGGAAATGAAGTATTATCAGCGCTATGCCGACTTCCTGACGCCCCTCTTGAAGCTGATCTCCAGTGAATACAGCAACCAGATCGCTTACGATGCCCTCCAAATCCACGGTGGGACAGGCTTTATGAAGGATTTCCCCATCGAGCGTATTTACCGCGATGCCAGAATCACCACCATTTATGAGGGAACCTCGCAGCTGCAGGTTGTAGCAGCCATCCGGGGGATAGGAAACGGAGCTTATCTGAAACTGATGCGTGAGTTTGAGGAAAGGAAGATTAATCCCCAATTGGAACACTTGCGTGCTACCCTCATCAGGATGACCGACCAGTTTGAAAAGTCGGTGGAAAAAGTGAATGCAGAAGATGAAGCCCAATTTGTTGATTTCCACGCTCGCCGCCTGGTTGAGATGGCCGGCAATATCATAATGGGTTACCTGCTTGTTTTTGATGCCCATCGGGATGATACCTATCAGCGATCTGCTGAGGTCTTTATCAAAATGGGACGGGCAGAGAACATTGGAAAGGTGAGTTATATCAATAACTTCAGTTTCAGGGATATGTCTGATTTCCGGATTTAGTAAGCACTGAATCATCCCCCCTTACCCGGGCCGGAAGAGGCTATGGGAGGGCAAAAAAAAAGCCCGGTTTTTGGCCGGGCTTTTTCTTTTGAAAACATCACTCTGCTTTTGCTTTGGGTTTCTTGTGTTTGATAAGAATATCAATCTGATCTTTATCCTTGTTGAATTCCACTTTGATCTTATCGCCTTCGTGAACAGAGGATTTGATGATTTCCTCAGCCAGGCTGTCTTCAATATATTTTTGAATCGCCCTTTTCAAAGGTCTTGCCCCGAACTGAGCATCCCATCCCTTTTCGAGAATAAAGTCTTTGGCCTCTTCGCTTACTTCAATTTCAAATCCGAGCTTATGTACCCGCTTAAAGAGTTGTCTGAGCTCAATATCAATGATTTTATGGATATGCTCCCTTTGCAGTGAGTTGAAGATGACAATATCGTCTATCCTGTTCAGGAATTCAGGGGCAAAGGATTTTTTCAGGGCATTTTCGATCACACTGCGCGCGTGATCGCTGCTGGCTGCGATCTTGGCTGCGGTGGCAAAACCAACGCCTTGTCCGAAATCCTTGAGTTGCCTTGAGCCGATATTGGAGGTCATAATAACAATGGTGTTCTTGAAGTCCACACGACGGCCAAAACTATCGGTAAGTACGCCGTCGTCCAAGACCTGGAGCAGCAGATGGAAAACATCCGGATGGGCTTTCTCGATCTCGTCGAGCAGTACGATAGAATAAGGTTTGCGGCGTACCTTTTCGGTTAGCTGCCCCCCTTCTTCATAACCAACATAACCCGGAGGCGCTCCCACGAGTCGGGATACCGCAAATTTCTCCATATATTCGCTCATATCGATCCTGATCAGGGCATCTTCAGAATCAAAAAGATAGCGTGCCAAAACTTTTGCAAGGTGGGTTTTGCCCACCCCTGTCGGGCCCAAAAAAATGAAAGTACCAATGGGTTTATTGGGATCTTTCAAGCCGGCGCGGTTCCTTCGGATGGCCCGGGAAACGTTGCGGATGGCATCGCTTTGTCCGATCACACTGTCTTCGAGCTCGGTTTCCATATTCACCAGGCGTTCCCCTTCATTCTGAGCAATGCGTTGCACGGGGATTCCTGTCATCATTGCGACTACTTCAGCCACATTTTCATCAGAAACGGTTTCCCGGTTGACTTTCGACTCTTCTTCCCATTTCCGCTTTGCCTTATCCAGTTGTTCCTGCAACTGCCGCTCGATGTCACGGTACTTGGCTGCTTCTTCAAACTTCTGGCTGTTGATGGCCCGGGTTTTTTGTTCCCGTGTTTGTTCAATTTCTTCTTCAATATCGATGATCTCCTGAGGCACATTGATATTGGTGATATGGACCCTTGCCCCGGCTTCGTCAAGGGCATCAATGGCTTTATCCGGGAGATATCGATCAGTAACATACCGCATCGTCAGGCTCACACAAGCTTCGATGGCTTCCGGTGTATAGGTTACCAGATGGTGGTCTTCGTATTTCTCTTTGATATTATTGAGGATTTCCACTGTTTCCTCTTCCGTGGTGGGTTCCACCAGCACTTTCTGGAAGCGGCGCTCCAATGCCCCGTCTTTTTCGATATACTGCCGGTATTCATCCAGGGTAGTGGCTCCGATGCATTGCAGCTCACCCCGTGCCAGGGCCGGTTTGAACATATTGGAAGCGTCCAGGGATCCGCTGGCATTTCCAGCTCCGACAATGGTGTGGATTTCGTCGATAAACAAAATAATATCCGGATTCTTTTCCAGCTCATTCAGCACCGCTTTCATTCTTTCTTCAAATTGTCCGCGATACTTGGTTCCGGCCACCAGAGAGGCAAGGTCGAGGGTAAATAGCCGCTTATTGAATAAGGCGCGTGAGACTTTGCGGTTCACAATCCTCAGGGCAAGCCCTTCAGCGATGGCCGACTTTCCAACGCCCGGTTCTCCGATCAGGATGGGATTGTTCTTTTTTCGCCGGGAAAGGATTTGAGCAATGCGCTCCAGCTCTTTCTCCCTGCCTACAATGGGATCTAAACGGCCCAGCTCGGCAGCACGGGTAATGTCGCGCCCGAAATTGTCCAAGACCGGTGTCTTGGATTTGCTTTCTCCGGTCTTGCGAGTACTGCCATAGTCTTTTGACTCTTCCGGCTCATCGTCGTCCGCAGTTCCACCCGGAAGTTCATTGCTGATGTTTTTGCGGCTACGGGAGTTGCCATCCCAATCTGTGATCATCGCTTTCAGCTCATCCCTTACCGCATCATAATCTACCCCGAATGACTGCAGGGATCGGCTGACCAGGTTGTCTTCGTCCTTCAGAATGGCGAGCAACAGATGCTCGGTACCAATCAGTTCGTTGTTAAACAGCTTGGCTTCCAAATAGGTAAGTTTCAGAGCCCTTTCCGCCTGCTTCACCAAAGGAATGTTATCCAGTTCTCTGATTCCTGGCTGGTCTTTACGGATGGCTTTCTCCACCTTCAGCCGGAGCTGATCCAGTTCCACTCCGAAAGTCTGCAGGATATGAATGCCCATTCCTTCTCCTTCCCGTATCATCCCAAGCAACAAATGCTCGACCCCGATATAATCATTACCCAGCCTGAGGGCTTCTTCACGGCTGTATGTTAAAACGTCTTTAACTCTTTGTGAAAACTTTGCTTCCATTCTCTTTATCTAAATCAGTCCATTAATCTGAATCAAGCCTGGCAAAAATGCGCAGGATGTATGCCCTTATCAAAAATAAGGCCATAGCGCAGACAGGTAAACAATCCATACAGCGCTATGTTTCGGCCCCGATTCAGCTTTATACCAGTGCTCCATCGACAAGTTTCAAAAATAGGGGACAAAAGGGGCCTTAATTCAGGCGAGAGGGCTAATTTTCAACAGGGCTTTGTTTAAAATAAAAGCCCTGTAGTATCGCACAATAATTCGTATCTTCGTGCTTCAATTTGATTGTATATTCAGCATTCAGAATCAATAATTTAGAACACCTTCAAGGGGAAGAGAACAAACACTCAGAGATGCACAACACACCTTGGGAAGCATTTACAGCGGTTGATCTGCGGATAGGTAAAATTGTGGATGTACAAGACTTTCAGGAAGCCGAGAAACCCGCCTATAAAATCTGGGCAGATTTTGGTGAGGGATACGGCATAATGAAGTCAAGTGCCCAAATCACAGACTTATATTCTAAGGAGGAACTGATAGGGCAGAGCATCATAGGCCTGGTCAACATCCCGGTCCGACAAATCGGGCCATTTGTTTCAGAATTTCTGGTCACGGGCTTTACCAATACCCGGGGGCAGGTTGTACTGGCCATTCCTGAAAGGCCACTCGAGCCTGGTTTACGACTTCACTAATGATCAGGTTTTTCAATTTTAGGTTTACCACGAAATTTCAATAAGATGGATTACGGAGAAAAGATTATTCCTGTTAATATAGAGACCCAGATGAAGGCCGCTTACATTGACTATTCAATGTCGGTCATTGTGTCACGTGCCCTCCCGGATGTTCGGGACGGATTAAAACCGGTTCATAGACGAGTCCTCTTCGGAATGCTTGATCTGGGCGTGTATGCCAACCGGCCCTATAAGAAGTCAGCCAGGATAGTAGGGGAGGTGCTTGGGAAGTATCACCCCCACGGCGATAGTTCCGTGTATGATGCTATGGTCAGAATGGCACAGCCCTGGTCGCTTCGCTATCCACTGGTGGACGGACAAGGGAACTTTGGTTCCATAGACGGAGACAGTCCGGCGGCTATGCGTTATACTGAAGCACGCCTTCAGAAGATTGCGGAAGAAATGCTCTCCGATATCGACAAGGATACGGTGGACTTTACCCTCAACTTCGATGATACCCTTGAAGAGCCTACCGTCCTGCCATCACGCATTCCTCAGCTTCTGGTGAACGGAGCCAGTGGCATTGCCGTGGGGATGGCAACCAATATGGCCCCCCATAATCTCTCCGAAGTCATCGATGGAACCATCGCCTATATCGATGACAATGAGATCGATATCCCTGGGCTGATGAAGTATATCAAAGCTCCTGACTTCCCCACCGGTGCTCAGATTTATGGATACGAAGGAGTGAAAGAAGCCTATGAAACAGGCAGGGGCAGAATTGTGATGCGGGCAGAATCCAAAATTGAGGAAGGAGACAACGGAAAGGAGTGCATCATCATCACATCCATTCCCTATCAGGTCAATAAGGCTGAACTGATCAAGAAAACCGCCGACCTGGTCAATGACAAAAAGATTGAAGGAATCTCCGACATCAGAGATGAATCGGATCGCAATGGATTGCGGATCGTATATGAACTGAAAAAGGATGCCATCACAAACGTCGTCCTGAATAGACTGTATCAGCTAACCCAGCTTCAAACCTCCTTCAGCGTCAACAATATCGCCCTGGTGGATGGGCGCCCGATGATGCTGAACCTGAAAGACCTGATCCGCCATTTTGTCAACCACAGACACGATGTGGTTATCCGAAGGACCAAATACGAACTGGCCCAGGCGGAAAAGAGAGCGCATATCCTTGAAGGCCTCCTGATCGCACTGGATCACCTGGATGAAGTTATCGCACTGATCCGCTCATCACGCACACCCGAAGAAGCACGCAATGGATTGATGAATACCTTCCAACTCTCTGAAGAGCAGGCCAGAGCCATTCTGGATATGCGACTCCAGAAGCTGACCGGCCTTGAACGGGATAAGATACGCCTGGAATTTGATGAGCTGCAGAAACAAATTGAGTATTATAAGGAAGTCCTGGCCGAAGAGTCGATTAGGATGAATATTATCAAAGAAGAGCTTAGAGAGATCAAAGAAAAATACGGGGATGAAACCCGGACAGAAATAGTCTATAGCGCCCGCGATTTCCGCATCGAAGATACTATCCCGGATGAAGAAGTGGTCATAACCATTTCACACCTTGGTTATATAAAACGTACCAATCTGTCGGAGTACCGCCGCCAGAACCGGGGCGGGAGAGGAGCAAAAGGATCCAATATCCGCGATGAGGACTTCCTCGAACATCTGTTCATTGCCACGATGCATAATTATATGCTCTTCTTTACAGAGAAAGGTAAGTGTTTCTGGTTGAGGGTGTTTGAGATTCCGGAAGGCACGAAGTCCTCTAAAGGCCGAGCCATTCAGAATTTAATCAATATTGAACCGGATGATAAGGTCAGGGCCTTCATCAATGTGAAGAACCTGAAGGACGAAGATTACATCAACCAGAACTACATTATCCTGGCTACCAGCAAAGGGATCATCAAAAAAACCAGCCTGGAAGCCTACTCACGCCCCAGACAAAACGGGATTAATGCCATCACGGTCAGAGACGGAGATGAGCTGCTGGAAGCACGCCTGACCAATGGTGAGAATGAAATTATGCTGGCCTTGCGCTCGGGCAGAGCAATTCGCTTTAAGGAAGGGGCGGTCAGACCAATGGGACGCAACGCCAGCGGAGTGAGAGGAATAAGCCTTGCCAATGGTGAGGACAGGGTTATCGGTATGATCTGTCTTGAAAACGGACGGGAAGACGTACTTGTCGTTTCGGAAAATGGTTATGGAAAGCGTTCGGGTATAGAAGATTACCGCATTACCAACCGGGGAGGGAAGGGAGTTAAGACCATTAACGTTACCGAGAAAACCGGAGCCCTCATCGCGATTAAGGCTGTCACGGATTCAGATGACCTGATGATCATCAATCGCTCAGGATTAACCATACGCATTTCTGTGGAAGAACTCAGGGTGATGGGGCGTGCAACCCAGGGAGTAAGGCTCATCAACCTTCGTGAAGGTGATATCATAGCGGCCGTAGCTAAAGTTCAAACAGAAGAAGAAGCCGAAGTGGCAAATGAGTCTGCTGTGGATATGAATGAAGCGGAAGAGGAAGGAGATGTTTTAACTACTGATAATGTGTGATTTACGCATTATACAGGGACCCAATGCTAATTACAGAAGGCATTCTGGCAAAGTATTTGCACAGCTCCATAGTGATACATACATTTGTGAATCCTAAATATTTCTGATATGAAGAAAACGGCAATCTTCCTGATGGTACTGATGGTAGGCGGAATGACCTTCGGCCAGAACTCAAAAGTGGTGAGTGCCTACAATTATCTTAGAAACCTCCAGCTCAAGGAAGCCAAAGAAGCGATTGATCCTGCAGTTGAGCATCCAAAAACAATGAGCGATGCCAAAGCCTGGTTCTACCGTGGCAATGTCTATCTGGCCATTATGATGTCGGAAGACCCGGAAGTCAGAGCCCTTGCAGAAAATGCGCTTTCGGTTGCAGAAGAGTCCTATAATAAGGCGCTGGAACTCGACGACAAAGACAGGTACAAGGCTGAAATTATTGAACGTATCCCGTTTATGGCAGAACAGTATTATAATCAAGGGGTTCAGTTGTATAATGTTCAGGAGTTTGATAAAGCAATGCAAAGCTTCATCAAAGCACGGGAAACCAATGCAAGGGTAGGTAGAGAGGACTCTCTTGCTCTGTTCAATGCTGCTCTGTGTGCAGAATTGGCTGAAAAAAACACAGAAGCAAAGAAGTATTATAATGAATTGATTCAACTCGGCTACGAGGGTGAACCCAACGCTGTTCCACTCTATATTTCCCTCTCACGCATTCACAAGGCCGAAAAGGATACCACCGGTGCCATTGCTGTAATCCGGAAGGGACTGGAGCGCTATCCCGGTGAGTTTAATCTGCTGATTGAGGAAACCAATATTCATCTTTCCTCAGGAAATGTGGTTGAAGCGCAGAAGAATCTGGAGAAAGCAATCGAAGTGGATGCCACAAATCCCACCATATTCTTTGCTGTAGGGACAACATATGATCAGATGGGGGATATGGAGAAAGCAGCGGAAGCATACAAGAACGCCGTCGAACTGAATGCCGAATACTTTGATGCCAATTACAACCTGGGTGCACTCTATGTGAATGAAGCTGCTGCCATCATTGAAGAAGCTAATCAATTACCGCTGGGCGATCCCAAATACGATGTGGCAAAAAAGAAAGCAGATGATATGCTGCTTGAAGCCTTGCCTTACCTCGAAAAAGCCAATCAGATAGATCCCAAAGAATTGAATACGCTGGTTACCCTCAAGGAGATTTACGCCAGGACCAACCAATTGGAGAAACTACAACAGGTGAATGAAGCGATTAAAAATTTGAATCAATAGAATAAAAAGATAAATATTACAGAAAAGCCGGGTACCCTGAAGTGGGTTTCCGGCTTTTCGTTTAAACAATGGGGCAGGGTGTTTTGTGGTATGATATTTCAATACATCTTAACATAATATAAATTATCGGAAACTTCTCGCAGGCGAAATATATGATAATCAGATGTTTGCGATAATGCGATAAAGCTAACGTGAAGCGGTTTTCAAAAGCCCTGAAACATAAGTAATTAAGGCTCATTTTGTTACATTTTTCAGATTTGTGTATGAGGTGTTAAAATGGACGAAATTTGTACACGTAAGTTTTGTTCAACCCCTGTAAGTAAATGAGTGCCATACAAATAAAGGGTATTTTGAAAGGTGATAAACGAAGTGTTTTCGTGGATCATCAGCGTCACAGGCTATTTGTTGGAGGCAACAGGGTGCTCCTATTTGAAAACTACCAGGAGGCTGAAGCTATGATTGCTACAATTAATAAGTTCCTCACCAGCGAATTGTATGAGCTTATGAATGTATCGGCCGGATTATACGCTGAGTATGCATTGCGGATGATGTACTTGTCTGGCAGCAATAGGATGATGATCGCTGAAATTTATTCAAAGCTGCACAGAAATGTAGCCTGGGTACTGGAGACAAAAAGAGATATCACCTATACCTGGAATACACTGCAAAGGTCCTGCAGGAACCTGGGGAATGTTACCGGGATATTTCTAGATTACGACCGGCCTAAAAGGTCATTTCACGCAATCAGGGCCATTGAGTTTTATGAGGCCAGGCTAAATGCTGTTCAGATGAGGATGGATGAATTTCCGGCCTTTTCCGGGCCTTTTACCGTTCAGTGGTATTAGGCCCTGAAAAAAAAGAGATCTTTCCAGATAGCGCAAAAATAAGGCCGGTTTTTCCGGCCTTAATTCTCAGAGAAAATTGGAGGAATTACCAACCAAGTTTGATGCTATTACATTCGTTTGCTTCAATATTAATATTGAAATCCCAGTATATCCAGTTTGTCTGATCCATTATTCGCACATTATATGACTTATTCTTTGAACTGCCAAGATCTTTGCTAATTGTAATTGATCCGGGATAACCGCAATGGGGTTCACTCACATAATAAACAGCGGCTGCCTGACTTCCATATAAGGATCCATCTACATAGAATCTTAAGGCTTGTGCACCGTCATTTACTAGATTACTTGCAACAACCTGATCATACCAAATAACAGCTTCACCGCTATACACGCAACTTCCATCATATTTTTCAGCATCTGGGTCAAAGTTGTCTGCAATGGGATCGGTGCAGCCAGCAGGTACTTCTTTTTTACACGAAATTGAGATTGCAAAAAGAATCCCAGTTAATAAAACAAAGGTGATTTTTTTCATTCTGCAAGGATTTTGGTTAGACTGAACAAATATAGAACAAGATGTAATATCGCAAAAATGAAAAAGTGATTCATTCTACATATAAACATCACCTTATAAACTTCCTCACCCTCCAAAATAGCATCCCTCCTATTGCGGTCACGCTTGCCCAGAACCACCAGAAAGTAAACTTGTAGAAACGGGGAACATACTTTGTTTCTATCACAGTTTGCGTTGTTCGCTTGCTCCTGGTATCTATGGTGGTATGCCTGTCCAGTTTTCGAACAGTATCTTCAATCAGCGTATCCGGCTCTAAGAGCTCGTGCAGGATCCTCCCTCCTGCCGTGTCTCTGGCCAGAGAGATAGAGCTGCTGGATCTCTTGCCCTGCAGATGGCTGATCACTACCTGGCCGCTGTCAGGCCATAACCACCCGGGCCAGGGGGTGTATTGTACCGCCTTCTCCCAGGGCACTGGGTATGATACCTGGCTGGTGTCGCCTTTGAGCGGGATCCGGATCACTGTATCGCGGTAAATAATACGATCAATGATTGTCGTGGAATCATCAAGGACCTGCATTGATAATTCCGGATGCTTTGTAATGCAACGATCCAGGGTGCAGCAGGAAGATCCTGCCAGCAGGATTACTGCCAGCAGGATCGTGATATTTAGGAGCCTGAGATGGAGGGACTTCATTGCATTGAGCCGTTTTTGGTATTAAAGGCATACACACCCCAGCCGTCCGGACTTGCGGTGATATTGTCAGGGTAAGTTTCATCCCAGGTAACCGGCCCGTACCCGGTAGTGTGGAAGGCAAATAAAGTCTTATTCACGGGCGTAGTACCTGTCAGTGTTTCCGGCTGGACGCTAAATCCTGCAAATGCTACATAATCACTGGTAACTCGCGATGCATAGAAATAGTTTTGCCAGTTGAATTGCCTGGGATTGGCATAATCAATCATTACAGTGCCAGGTGAAAAACTAACGCCTGGACCTGCATCAATTATGCACGACAATGAGGCCATATACGCAGCTCCACTATCTACCACAAGTCTGGGGTAACAAAACCCAAAGGTCCCGGCCGAGAGCCAGTCATCCAGCACGAAGTTAAGCTTTGCACCATAATTCTTTACAGGGATACCCGTCTGGATATCTGCCTGAGATTCCTTTCTGGATATCATTTCCTGTAGCGTATTCTCAGCGGCCAGCTGGAGTTGAGCATTTGTGTACTGATTGGGGTTCTCACTCTTTAACACCATTTCAATAGTAATAATTTCAGCTTCAGCCTGATCAATTTTACTACAGCTCATAAGCAGCAGGCCAGGCAGCGCCAGGATAGCGATTGCACGAATTACATTGCCGCCGCTTCCCCCGGAGGGTTCCTGCGGATCTTTGGCAAACAAGAGGATAATGGAGCCGGCGGCCTGCAGAGCAGTACCTACCACCACCAGGGTGGGCGATGTGCCAAGTACGTCGGCAAAATTGCTAACGATAAGCAGGATATGATCTGCGGTGGCCTGATCGAACAGGCCCAGGATCACAGCTCCGAAGAGCAGGGTGTTCAGAATCCCCAGCACAGTAGTGATGGGATTCTTTTTTACATTCAGATTTTTGAAAATGTTCATAATGGTAAGGGTTTGGTGAATAGTTAATTAGCCCGATTTTTCACCGTTCCCGCTTACAATCTGCAAGATTTTGAATATTCTTTCATTCATTGAGCGGATCTCCAATGCAAGCTGACCCCTGACTTCATCAAGTTCCTTCTGGCTGGCTTTGCTTTTTGTTTCCACAATCAATGCTTTTATGGTTTGTTCCAATCGAAAGTCTTCCTTCTGCCTGGTTTCGCGCTCAGCATCGATGGCACCTTCGAGGATCTGCATATCACGTTTTTTGTAGCCCATATTCCAGATCCGTCGGACCAGGTATGTATTGACAGGTATCAATACTGCTAAAAGTGCCGAGATTTGCACCCAGTCTGCGGATATCAATGTGGTCCAGTTCATTCATTTTCTTGTTTTTACCAAATACTGTCTTCAATAATGATCACTGCCGAAAAGGCATCTACAATGGCCTGGTGCTCAGGCAAAATTAGGTTGCAGTAGAAATACGCATAGCCATCGCGGATCTCCTGCCGAAAGCCGTTAAGTGTCCACCATAATGTGAGCTCCGTGGTGAATTCCTTCAAACTGGCATTACTGTATAGCGCAGCCAGAGAAATTACAATCCTTTTGTTCCATTCACGTGCCGGCCACACCTGGACCTTCTGATCGTATTCAATCTCTTCCAGTGTTTTCGCCGTGATTTTCCAGTGTTTTGAATAGGTGCCGGCCAGAATATCGGCTGCATAATAGGTGCTGATTTTCTGAGTGTCCTGATCGTATGCCGGTGGATCCCCCGGATCGTCATTTACCTGTAGCTCCACAATATGGGTAGGCAGGTAGCCGGGCTTCCCGTTTACCAGGTATTGGGGCTGGTGCCAGGATAATACCTTCTGCTGGGTGGTATGGTATAGTACGGTTCTCATTCTACTTGAATCATATCACTACATATCCAATAAATATTTACATCTCCATTGGGTTGTGTCTCTGCCCATCCATTTTCATTTTTATATAGTCTTTGCTGAGTGCCAGCTACCATATAATTACCTGATAAAGCGCAAGTATAATATGCTGAGGAAGCACCAGCACTTGGGTTTTCATCAATCCAATTTCTTTCGCCATCAAAGCTGTATACTGATGTGTACAATGCAGCGGCTATAGCTGTTTGGTCATCCTGTATCACTACTTTTTGCCAAAAAGAATTTGTATTGCCTCTGGGCTGCTGCTCTCCCCATCCCCCGTCAATGTGTAGAAATAATCTGCCACCATATACAGCCGCCGCCATTGCAGAGCCATTTATTGATACACTTTTCCAATTTCGGTCCTGAGCACCATTATTATCAACCTCCTGCGGCCCAGTTGAAAAATCTGTCAGCCATAATCTACCGGGATACTCTCCTGCCAGGATTTGATTCCCAAATAAATCAACGCACTGATAATTACCGCTTTCTAAGTCTGATATTTCCCAATATGCTCCGTTCCAACCATAACAATAAACTTTCCCTCCCATTTCGGCCAATACCATTTTACTCCCATCAATCGCCCCATCTCGCCAGTCACGATCAATGAGTTCACCAGGGAGTGTATCCATCTCTGACCAGTTGGCGCCCCAGTCGGAAGAATGATATACCCTTCCATTTTTTACCCCAGCAATCATCGCTCCGGAGCCCTGCTTATCAAATTTGCAAAACGCCCATTGTTTATTAACGTCCCCAGCTGGCCTAACTTCTGTCCAGTTACCATCGTAATACCACAGGCGTCCATTGAATTCGCCCGCAACAATGCGATAACCTCCCCCGGAGGTGGCCCGTCGTTGCTGCTGTATGATGGATAATAGCGGATGCATCACTCTACCCCTCCTATCACTTTATAGACTTCTGCGCCGGATGTATCATCCAGGCAGATTATCGCGATCATTTCGTTCTGAGCACCTGTCTTACAGGCACTGTTTATGCTTTGATTTGCCGGTATTTCTGCCCCAATAGTGACCTGTCCGGCACCGCTCTGCAGTACATAGGAGATATCGTCTTTACGCATAGATCCCTCCAAAATAGTGAGGGCCATACTATCAGGGTAATTTGCCTGGACAATGGTATCCACATCGCTTTCTGCCAGGTTTGCGCTTGCTACTGTAATTTCCCGCCCTACCCTTACTTTGGGTAGCAGGATGCCGAATATTTTATTTGCGCCTCTTGCCATTACAGTGAAATGTATGTTAATGTTGGTACCAGGTAAATCTGTGTGCTTGAGATGGCCGTGCCCACCACCCTTAACACCGATCCGGGAGCGCTTGGCTTTGTGGCTGTGATTGCTCCGGGCGTGGCAGATATGTAATAATTTTTGCCGGCATCCAGCCCGGTAGTGGTGTAAGTTCCATCAATTTGTATGGACACGGTGGAATCTGGTAGCGCGGCCACGGTGGCAATGCCTCCCAGAGTAGTAGATAGCAGGGTATCAGATGCATCGGCCCGGTACCATTTTCCATCGCTATCGGCAATCACCACAAAGTCACCCGCTGTGATAGTATCTCCTGCGGTGGCAGATATCGTGGATGGATTGCTCCCGGGAGCTTGCCAGCTTATGTTTCCAGCCCCATCTGATGTCCATACTTCTCCTGCTTCACCGTCGTCTGCCGGAATGGTGTAAGCATCGTTAAATCTGATCGAGCCGTCTCCCTGAATATGGAATCTTTTTTTTGTGAAGGCAGTGCCATTCGCTACGGTTCCAATATAGAATTCTGTTCCTCTATTTGTAGAACTCCAATTTTCAGTTGACACAGCGTGTATAATAACGCCAGATGACCCAAGATCACCTGAGGATGAGAGGCCGGGGATAGAATATCCATACCAAGAAAGTGACCCCAAAACATAACCTGAATCTATAGGATTATCGTTATTTGAGGCGCTAAATATAAATGTGGGAGAGCTAAGTGCATTATCATCGCTATACAATGCCACTCTTGGTGTATTATTATTTTTAGGCCTCAAAAATCTGTGGCCTGGAAGTTCCTCTCTATACTCCCACAATGAATTGTAATTACTCATATCTATCTTATTCACAGTGGCATCCTGCGACAAACTGATTCTGAGACTGTCGTTAGAAACGTCGAACAGATCTACGGTCTGTAATTCATTGGTAGGGTCATAATCAGCATCATTCACATTAAGGTTCAATGTCCCGCCGCCATCACTTAGGGTAATATTTCCGGCTGTTCCAGTAGTGCTGATCGTCTGTAATTCATTGGTAGCGCTTGCGTCAGTTGCTACAAAACTCACATTATTGCCAGCATCATTGTATGTTACAGTAATTCCAGTTTGCGTTCCAGATAGGACGTTCCAGGCATAATCCTGTACCTGTTCCTCACTTAGCTGGGTGTCAGTATTATCCAAGTATGCAGAAAGATCTACCGTACTGGCATTCCCTGTAATGGATAATTCGTGCGTAGAAGGATTCAAGCTTATCGCCTGAGTATCCGTATTATCCAGATACTGAGCTAAACTTACGCTATTGCCCCCAGAGATTGAGAGCGTATTGGTATTGAGTGACAAGGTCTGGTTGTCGGTATTGACAGGGAAATCAGCCCTGATCGCAGCGCCGGTGTCGGATAGAATCTGGATCACCTGGGCCTGGGTGTAATAGTCGGTAATGGTAGTGCTGCTGGTGTCGATGTAGATCGTATCCCCGGAGCGGACCCATCCGCTGGCCAGAGCGCAGCCATCGCAGTACTGCACCAGGAAGGTGTCCACCGATACACTGTCAGTGCCTCCCAGGTTGTGATAGTCATTTGATACGGCCGCCTGAAGCTCAGCCAGGGAGTTGTACCAGGAATCCACTACAGTGAGCGGATCACCAGCCGTGCCGTCGCCGGTAAGGGTAGCATCGGAAACCACTACCTGAGTACCCCAGTTATCGGATCCACCGGATTGCAGGGTAGAAATATCCAGTCCGATCTCCTGCAGGGCACCCTCTACGTGTGAAGACGAGTAATATGCACCTGCATCAGTAATGGATACCTCAGCTGCAGTTTGATCGTCGGTATTGACAGGGAAATCAGCCCTGATCGCAGCGCCGGTGTCGGATAGAATCTGGATCACCTGGGCCTGGGTGTAATAGTCGGTAATGGTAGTGCTGCTGGTGTCGATGTAGATCGTATCCC
>Ga0334888_1000195_pt1 | contig 101580 bp, 69 predicted proteins | sample GraSluR1_MG_FD_207227 | JGI IMG/M metagenome (GOLD analysis project Ga0334888, IMG submission 207227) | Sludge microbial communities from methane-producing bioreactor in Wageningen University, Netherlands - Granular Sludge_3_08-R1 | ecosystem: Engineered > Bioreactor > Anaerobic > Unclassified ... | reverse complement strand
CTCTACGCCGGTCTCTATGGGCCGGGAGGATTTTTCTCAAGTCCACTCCAAACGCCCAAGCTGTAGAAATCCCACGCCCTTTACTGGAACACATCTGCGACCAACTCGCCCGCTCGGCCTGACGGGCCTGGCGGCCGACCCGAGGCAAACCCGCTCCAGACCCGAAAGGGCAAAAGTGGACATGAGGTCAAGCCTGCTGCCCGCAGGAAGCGTGGGATTACAGGCTTGAGTTGGACGACAGGTTCCTGGTGCCTCGGCGCCTTCACGGAAACCATGCTATCCCACCCCCCCCTGCCAGGACGTGTCACCGCCAGTGGGCATGGGCTGCTGGGTCGCGGCGCAGGGGTCTCCGGATCCCGGCAGGTCTCTTCCCGCCCTCGCCCTCAGTGCGGCCCAGCCCCCCCCACCTCGACGACAGCATACCGGAACGGTTTGCCCTCCGCCGTGGGCTGGTAGTCCCGCCAGGCGATGCAGTAGGAGCCGCGCAGCTCAAGGGGCTGCTGGCGGCCGGCCGTCGTTCCCGGTCCAGCCCCAGGCTTCCAGCGCCGAACACCTACAAGCTCGGCCCCTTCGTGCAGGCGGAACTCGTCATCGACCGGCGGAGAGTCCGTGCCGCTTCTGGAAGAGCGCCTCCAATAGCCGGAATCGTTGGTCAGAAGGACCGCCCAGGCTCGCTCAACCTGGTAGGCCCGACAGTCGGCCAGTCTCTCCAGGCGGCGCAGATCCAACACGAAATCGTAGCGCCCTGTGTCCTGGGCACCGTGGTCCTTCAAGCGAACCTCCTCGTGACCGACGCGGTATCTGGAGGCCCGGGTCTTGTATTTCAGCTCGATGGCGAACATCCGCCTGCCGATGAAGGCCACGATGTCCACATGCATCCCGGGATCGCACTCCCAGGGGATGTATTCCAGGCGCAGCGTGGCCTCGGGGTGCAGTTCCTGGATCTTCCAGGCCAGGGCGAACTGGAAGTCCGCCTCCGACACGAAGACCCTCTTCTCAGCCAAGAGCCGGTCCAGGGCAGACTGAATCTCCACGATCTCCACTCCTCCTGCAGCACGGACGGATTCGGGGCAACGGCCAGTGTCCTCCTCGCCAGCGCCGCCGTCGCCCGCCCCCCAACGACTTCGCCTCCGATCGGGCGGGAAATCCGGCGTCCTTCCCAGGAATCTCCTGCGAAACATGATGGAGAGCGGGCAGGGGACGCTGGCACACGAGGTCGGGCCCAGTGCATCGGCACAACGTCGCAAGCACGCCAGGCCCGGGGGCCGCGCCCCCCGAGCGAGCCCTGTTGCCGGTCGTCAGCGCCCGCCTTCGATGCGCACGGCCTCCAGCAACTCTTCCAGGCCCGTCGCCGTGGCCGCCAGGCGGGTCAGGCGCGTCAGGGCATCGAGTCCGGAGACTCCAGCCTCCAGCTTGGGCAGCGGGGAGCCGAAGCGGGCCTCGGCGACGTCCATGATGGATCTGCGCCGACCTTCCCCCCGGCCCTTCTTGACTCCCTTGAGCTCTGAGCGGGTGATCAGCGTCACGTCCAGTTCCTCCTCCAGCAGGGCCACTCCGGCTTCAAAGTCCCCGTAGAGTTCGTCCGTCATGGCCATCATAGCCTCCAAAATCTTGAAGAGTCCATAGACCTGGTCCGCCCGGGCCCTCCACCGCGATGTGTCCGTCCGATTGCCGGGATGGGTCCGCGATGTTGCGATTGGATGAACGGGATGGAGGCGAGGGGTGTGGACCCGCGCCCCCTGGCAGGCAGGCGCCCGAAATCCGGCATCCTTCCCAGGGATCTCCTGCGAAACATCACAGAGACGGGGCTGGAGAGCAGATCCACGATGTCCTGAAGAACGAGCTGGCCGGCGGAACGATGCCCTCAAAGCACTTCGGAGTGAAGGCTGCCCGGTGCCTGATCACCGTCCAGGCTCACAACCTCAAACCAGGTGATGAAGCCTCGTGGTCCGAACGCCGCCTCAAAGACTTTCGCTTCCACCTGATCCGGCTCCCAGGACGAGTGACGCAACACGCTGGGGAGGTGATCGCTCGGGTGTCGCGGCCAACGGTCAGATTCCTCAGAGGAGATCCGAAGACAGGTCGGGAGGCTCAACCTTGCGGCCCCGGCCTGACCATTGGGGAGCCGGGGAGCGCCTGTCCCCTGGCGGCCTCGATGGATGCCAGCCAGCCTTCGGCATGCCCGAAAGCCCACCTGGTGCCGTTCCAGGCTACCGCGAGGACCTCCCCTGGCGCTGCAACAGCGTGATCGCGGTACCGAGAAGTCCTCAAACCGGGTTTCGGGAACGCCCTTTCCACCCTGGAAGTGTCTCCGTGCCCTGCTTCCGGCCCGAGGCGGCGACCCAGGGTGGCGGGACCATGTTGCTTTATGTTGAGCTGTGTGGGAACATGGTGTGAAGGAAGGTTCCCATGGACAAAGTGCAGCGAGACCGGGAGGTCCTGACGGCGGAACAGGCTGCGGACCTGCTCCAGATGAGCCCATATGGGGTGCGGCAGCTCGCGCGCAGCCGCCGCCTTCCCGCCGTGAAAGTAGGACGGGAATGGCGGTTTCTGCAGTCGGAGCTTCTGCACTGGTTGCGGGAGCCGCCGAAAGTGGCTCCTCCCGACGAAGGTTCCGCGTGGCTCGAAGTTGCTGCGGAGCAAGTCGCGGAGGCATTGGAGCAGGTCGAGGGCGACACTCCAGCGGAGCTGCGTCTGAAGTGGCTGGAGGCGATGGCCAAGGCGGCCCGGCCGGCGCGCTACGTTCCCGGCAGGGGGCTGGTCGTCCAATGAGTGACGCGGAGCCGGTGCCCGCCGGGGCCGTCCTGTGGTTCGAGTTGCCGGTGCGCAGACCTCCGGGGCACGAGCAGGTGGGCCGCCGGCCCTGCGTGGTGTTGGCGGATCCAGGTCGAGTTCAGGGGACCCGCTTCCCGGTGCTGATCGTGGCGCCCCTGACGTCCGCCCGACACCTCCCGCCGGGGCCCCTCTATGTCCACCTGAAGGGCGGAAGCGCGGGTCTGCCGGTGGATAGCACGATGATGCTTGACCAGGTTGCGGCCATGGATGCTCGGCGTGTGAGAGGCTACTTGGGGCAGTTGGGGCCGACGGAGTATGCGCCCGTCGAAGAGGGTCTCAGGGCGATGTTCGGTCTGTAGGGCGATTGCGTCCGAGCCGGGATGGTCGACAGCCTGCCTGGATGGCGGATCCCGGTCGCGCTGCAGGATCTCTGGCCAGGCGATACCGGACAGTCGCTGGCGAAATCGGCGGATCCCGCACATGGGCCCGCCTACCTATGGCGTATCCCTCGAAGAGGTTGACAGAACCCCTGTAGGCCCCCCCCGGCGAACTACCGGGAGGAACAAGCATGAACATGGATGCGCAAGGCCACGAGGCAATCCCCAAGTTGGAGGGCGAAGCCTCCCCGGCTCCGCGAGGGCGACCTGGGCGGCGTGGGGCTGAAGAGAAGACACGGACTGTCAGCACACCCGCTGCCTCGTGCGCCAGGCCTCACTCCAGCGCCGCGCCGCCGTCATGTGCTCCGCCGCCAAGCTCGCGACCCGACACGCTTCCCAGGAACCTCCTGCGAAACAAGATGAAAAACGGGGAGGGGGCGCTGGCACACGAGGTCGGGTGCCACGCTTGGGCGCGGCGTCGCCGCACCTCGCGCCCGCGCCGTGGCGCGCCGGCGCAGCCGCTCGCCGGCGCCCGCAATCCAGCATCCTTCCCAGGAATCTCCTGCGAAAGATGACGGGTGCGCGTCCCCGTGCCCCTCCGCCTCGCAGGCCTACATTCTTCTGGCCACAGCGAACTTCAGGTCTCCGCAGCGCTGGCTGACCGTTGACGCGCTGACACCGAACCACGAGCCGACGGCGGCCTGCGTCGGGCCCCGGGTCGTGAGATAGGTGACTGCAGCGGCCCATCCGGCGGGGCCGGAATTCGACTGGCCGATCAGTTCGGCTTCCTGCTCCAACAGGGCGACCGCGCGCTCAACCCAGTCCTCCGGCGCACCGCAGCCCGGCATGACCTCCCGAAGCAACCTCTGGGCAGCCTCGAGGGTGTGCCGGGAGGAGCGAGCCGCCGCGCCCTGCGACGCCGGCCGGGCGGGAGCCGGAGGGCGGGGCCTGTCAGGAGGCACTGAGGCACGAGCCGGGGGCCGAGCCGCCGCGGCTCCAGAAGGAGGGCGGGGAGCAGGCGGCAGCATCCCGTGTTGCCGCAGCACACCCTCCGCAGCCAGGCGGTCGCGGAGCTTGCGCAGGCGCGACGAAGCCTGGCTGGGGTCCGAGGACCTCAGGCACGAACCGACCCGGTGCAGGCGATCGACCAGCTCCTGAGGGTTGGTCTGCAACGTCCACTCCAGTTGGGCCAGCCTCCCGGCGGCCGCCTTCAGTCTTCGCTGCTCGACCAGGGAGAGGATGGGACCCAGCAGTTCCTCCAGGTCGATGTAGACCTGGACGAGGTCGCTGAAGAGCTCGCGGACCAGATCCGAATCCCGCTCCAGGGGAACCGTGCCCGGCGCGGGCCTGCCGGAAGCAGGTTGCAGGGCCCTCCCCGCGCCTCTGACGGCCGCAGGTGGCGAAGTCCTCCCTGCCGGCCCTGCGGCGGGTGATGGCGGGGCCTTCCCTGCGAGGCTGGCAGAAGCGGATGGCGACGCCGGCCCTGGGGCAGCAGGTGGCGACCCCCTCCCATCCACCTTGGACGAAGCCCCGGACTCCCGACTGGTCAGCGGAACCGCAGGCGCCCTCTGGTCGCATCCCGCCGAGCAGTCGCCACACCCGGGGCAGCGACCTGCGCCGCACCGGGCGCAGCCCTCGGTCGAACAGACCCGGCAGAGCGGACGGTCGCAGCCGAGGCAGGTGGAGTGGCACTTCGCACAGGAGAGGTGGCCGGACTCGCACAACCAGACCACATGGGTGGACCCCAGGCAACCCTCGCAGGCCAAAGGGTCGAACTCGCGGGTCAGAAGATTGTAGCTGAGGACCAGCTCGCGCACGGACTTGCCAGCCACGAGCCTGGCGGGCATCAGGATCCGAGGCAGGTCCACCACCTCCAGGCAGGCCAGTTCAGCGCGCACGCGCAGCCGGAACTTGTCCTGCATCTCGGCGCGACGGGCGGCCCAGTCGGCCTCGGCCTGCAACCGTTTGGCTTCCAGGCCTGCCCGACGCTGGGGAGAGGCCGAGCCCAGACGCCTGGCCAGATCCTCCATCAAGCCTCCGTAATAGGACGCGAGCCTGGCCTCCTCCACCTCCAGGTGGTTCCTGGCCTGGTTCTGCATGGCTTGGATCCGGGGGGCGAGCTCCCCCCGCAGGTGGCGGCGAGCGAAGTCCAAGCCCGCGCTCAGCCCCCCACGGTCGGCACCAGGCAATCCTCCCGGGTCCAGCCAGGCCTTCTCCAGGCTGGCCAAGGAGACCCGGCCCCCGGTGTGCAGATCGACCGGAATCGACACCAGATCTTCGCGCTTCTCGTCCCACAGAAAGGTGACGCGGAAGTGGAAGGTCGCCCAGGGGACCACCGAAGCCAGGCCTTCGCCCAGCTCCAGCCGGGCATTCCGAAAGCCGAAGGTGCGCCGGGCCAGGTCAGCCAGGCCCTTCCGGTGCGAGGCCGCAGTCACCAGGTGCCTCAGACCGAAGCGCCCTCCCTGCAGGGCCCGCTGGATCCCCGCCTCCAGGATCGGGTGGCCGGGGTGCAGGATTTCCAGGCCCTCGGGGCAGGCGTCGGGCGTGCCGGCCCAGACCTCGGCGGACTCCGGAAGACCGGAAGCTGGCGGGGCCAGGGCTACCAGGCGATCTGCCTGGCGCTCGACCAGCCCGCCATGGAGGCCGTAGACCTCTTCCAGGAAGGTCGTGACGTCCATCTCAAGCCTCCTCGACCCGGAATTCGTCGCCGAACAGGGTCTGGTCATACTCCTGGTTGGCCTGGTAGTCTCGGCGCAGGCCCTCCATCCGCTCTCCCAGCGCCTGCATCCTGGCGGCCAGGTCCTGGGGGCCCTCGGCGCTGGCCACCATCTCCATCAGCATGTCCTCCAGGTCTCCCTCCTCCTCAAGAGGGCCCAGGATCATCTCGATCTCGCCGACCACCAACTCGAACATGTTGAGCTTCTCGTCGAGGATCGTCAGCAGGTAGTCCTCCAGGGAACCGGTCAGGCACAGATTGAAGACCTGGATGGTCCCAGTCTGACCCAAACGATGCAGGCGCCCCACCCGCTGCTCGATCCGCATCGGGTTCCAGGGCAGGTCGAAGTTGACCAGGTTCCTGCAGAACTGAAGGTTCTTGCCTTCCGAGCCGACCTCGGTCAGGACCAGGACACCCCCCTCCGAGGTGAAACGGCGCAACTCGGCCTCGCGACTGGCCGGGTCCAGGTCCCCGGTGTAGCGGAAGACCTTCAGGCCCGCCTCGCGCAACTGCCCGGCCAGGGCCCCGGCCGTGCGGGAAGAGCGCGTGAACACCAGGGCCGGCCCATCCAACCTCCGCAGCAGGGTCTCCAGGGCGCGACCTTTGGCTCCGGCGCCCAGGCTCTCGGCCTGCCGGGCCATCTCCAGGTGCCCGCGCTTGCGCAGGGCCTCGGCCACGGCCAGGGGGGAGGAGGCCGCCTGCAGTTGCAGGGAGGTCAGAGCCGAGACGGAGAGTCCCTTCCTCCCCCACTCCCTCCTCACCAGGGAAGCCACGAAAGACAAGACCTCCGCCTCCTCCGGCTCCGGCTGCACCCGAATCGTGCGCGCCCGGCGGGGTGGCAGTTGCACGGTCACCTGCGCCCGGGTGTTGCGGACCATGACGTCCATCATCAACTCGCGCAGTGCGGTCACGTGACGCGGCCGGCGCCGGTCCGCCACGTCAACGAAGCGGCGGCGGAACTCGGCGGGCGTACCCAACTGGCCGGGGCGCAGGAGGGTGACCAGGTTGTACAGTTCCTCCAGGTCGTTCTGGACCGGCGTGGCCGTCAACAACAGCAGGAACTTGCGCGGAATCTCGGACACCAGGCGCCAGGCGGAAGAATTCCGATGGCGCAGGTGATGGGCCTCGTCCACGATCAGGAGGTCAAAGGGAGTGCGTTTGAGCACCTCCCGGTGTCTGGGCATCCGCGCCATGCCCAGCGAGGCGACCACCAGGTCCCGCCCGCTCCAGGCCTCGTCGCCCAATGAACGGAATTCCGGGTCCGATGTGGCCAGGGAGTCCAACCCGAACTTGTCGCGGAGTTCCTCCTGCCATTGCTGCACCAGCGAGGGTGGACACAGGACCAGGGCCCGGCGCACCAGCCCGCGCATGACGTATTCCTTCAGGACCAGGGCGGCCTCGATGGTCTTGCCCAGTCCCACTTCGTCGCCCAGGACGGCCCGACCGCGGAACCGGCGCAACACGGTCAGGGCCGTCCGCTCCTGGTAGGGCAGGCGTTGCACCTCGCGCAGGAGCGGCAGGCACAACAACTCCTCGAACCCCTGGATGCGGGCCAGGCGTTGAGCCTGCAGGTGCACCGACACGGCGCGGGGCGGGTCGGGTCTTCCCTCCAGGGCGAAACGGACCACCTCCTGGTCGGAATCGCTGAATTCCAGAAGGCTCTCGGGCGAGGTGAGTTGGGGCTGAAGGGTCACGGCGAGCCTCGAAAACCCGCTAGCCCGGGCCGGCAGCGCAAGCGAGCCGGCGTCATCCGAAGGCCTGCGGGAAGAATGGGACGCGGGTTCCGGGGCCGAGCGCCAGCCTCCTGCCAAACACAGGTTCCCATGCCGAGGACCCGGATGTTCGCGCGCTTTGGCACGCCAACACGGCCACCCACGCCCCCCAGCGCAGCCACTTGCCATCCCGCCTCCGGGCCGCGACCCACCATCTTTCCCAGGAATCTCCTGCGAAGCATGACGGAGAGCGGGCAGGGGACGCTGGCGCGCGTGGTCGGGACCGGCGCATTAGCACGCCGTCGCCGCACCTCGCCCCGTGCTGTGGCACGCCCTGGCAGGCCGGCGCAGCGCCTCGCCGGCGCACGAAATCCAGCACCCTTCCCAGGAATCTCCTGCAAAACATGGTGGAGAGCGGGCAGGGGGCCCTGGCACACGAGGTCGGGCCCGGTGCATCGGCACAACGTCGCCGCACCTCGCCCCGTGCTGTGGCACGCCCTGGCAGGCCGGCGCAGCGCCTCGCCGGCGCACGAAATCCAGCACCCTTCCCAGGAATCTCCTGCGAAACATGATGGAGAACGGGCGCGCCACCCGCAATCCAGCACCCTTCCAAGGAATCTCCTGCAAAACATGATGGAGAGCAGGCGGGCAGGGGCGGGGGGCGCAGACCGGATTTGACTGGTCAGCCCTTCGCCGCCCACTGGCTCACCCGCGCGACGCAGCCCTCCAGGTCGTCCCGGACCTGGTAGACCCAGAAGCGCATGACCTCCCAGCCTAGTTCCTGCAAACGGGCGTTGCGCAACTGGTCCTGGCGCAGCAACTCCCCGTCCCAGGCGCGGTGATAGGCCTCGCCGTCCACCTCGATGGCCAGGCGACGCTCCCCCCGAACCAGGGCCAGGTCGACCCGATACTTCTCGACCTGGTATTGGGGCATGGTCGGGAGCCCGGCCTGGTACAGGGCCCGATAGAGCACACGCTCCCAGTCCGAGACCTCGTGGGGATTGGAGACCGGCGGGTACTCGGGGCCGGGCTCCCGAAGGAACGGATCTGGGGGCGGAGGATTGCGTCTTTCGATGTGCCGGGCGAAGCGACCCAGGTACTTCACCCGGTCGATGGCGCGCTCGGCCGCGTGGCGGTCTCCGATGACCAGCAGGCCGGCCCGCGCCCGAGTGATCGCCACGTTGAAGAGGTGGGGCTGGTTGGCCAGGAAGCTCAGGGCCCTGTCGATCCCACCCTCCGAGAGCACCGGCGAGAAGAGCATCAAATCCCGCTCGTCGCCCTGAAAACGGTGCGCCGTGTCGCAGGCGAACCCTCGGCGGATCAACTCGCGCTCCAACGGAGCGTCGCGGACCACCAGCTCACGGATCAGGTTGGCCTGGGCGCGGAACGGGGTGACCACGCCCAGGCTCCCCGGGTAGGCCCGCTCCCCGACCAGACGGCGCAACTCGCGCACGACCGCCTCAGCCTCTTCCCGGTTGAAGAGACCGCCCTCCGGCGGGCGTATGGCCCTGCCCGAGACGTGGTTCCAGCGCACACAGGGGCCCTGCGGATCCAGAAGTTCCAGACGATCCAGGCGGGTGGCCACGCGCAGACGCCCCTCGTAGAACTCCTTGTTCGAGAAATCGATGATATCGGGATGCGAGCGATGGTGGTCGCGCAGCATCACGATGTCGCCCGGCCCGGTCAGGGACTGGGCCAGGTCATAGAGAGAGCGTACGGAATAGGACCAGGAGATCCAGTCCTCCTGCAGGCCAGCCTGCAACTGCAACCTTCTGTCTCGAGCCCGGGGCAACGTGCTGATGTGCCTGAGCTGCTGGGGGTCGCCGATGATCACGGCCCGTCGGGCCCGATACAGCAGAGGCAGGGCCGAGGCGATGTCGCACTGGCTGGCCTCGTCGATCACCAGCAGGTCGAACATTCCCTCGGTGAGCGGGATCCGCCCGCGCGCCGACAGCGAGGTCACCGCCCAGCAGGACAGCACGCCCACCGCCTTCTGGGAGAGTTGGTAGTACTGAGCCCAGAGCTTGCGGTCTCCCGACGAGCCAGCCTGCAGGTCGGCCATCATGGCCAGCACCGCGGCGTAGTCCGACAGGATCCTGCGCTGTTCCCGATCCAAGAGGCCGGGGCGGATCGCCATGAAGGCATCCCAGAAGGCCGAAGAGGCACCTTGCAGGCTCAGACGAAGAAGTGACTCCTGGCGAGCCAGTTCCTCCAGAGGGCGGGCCTGGCCCAATTCTGCCAGCGCCAGCAGATAGGCGCGCGCCTGGCGAGCCAACTCCAGGCGCTCCTCCAGGGGAGCCAGGGCCTCCACCAGGTCGGCGACGGCCCTGTCGTCCGTCACGCCTTCGGGGAGGGGCAGGTCCAGCAGGCCCCCCAGGTCCGCCATCGGGGAAAGGTATCGGATCTCCCCGTTCAAAGCCTCCAGGCGACGGCCGCGGAAGAGAGGCCAGAACCATCGCAGCAGCCCGCGTCGCCGCGAGCGGTCGGCAGCCTCGGCCACCTGCCGGAGACGCATCAGGCAAGCGGCCAGCCCTTCAATGTCCACCTCGGCAAAGCGGCGAAAGCGCGTCTCACCAAAGACCGCTCGAGCCTCCTCGGCCTTCTGTTCCAAGGAGTCCACCTGATTGCGGGCCTGGACCAGGTGTTCGGCCTCGCGCGCCAGGTCGCTGAGTTGGCCCTGCACCTCTTCCAGGCTGCGGCGGGTCTGCTCGTAGCGGTGCCGCTCGGAAGGCCCGGGCGAGGCTGAGAGCAGTCGCCCCAGGTATTCCCGAAGCTGCTGGTGGCGGTCTGCCCCCGAGCCACCCAGCCGCAACAGGACGGGCGCGTCGCTCAGGGCGTTGACCCGCGCTTCGACCACGTCGACAGCCTGATGGTTCTTGCTGGCAAAAAGCACCCGTTGCCCCTGGTGGGCGGCATGGATCAGGAGCGCCGTCACCACCTGGGACTTCCCCGTCCCAGGCGGGCCGGTGATCACGGTCAGAGGCTGGCTCAGTCCCCGGCGGACGGCCTCCCGTTGCTCGAGGTTCAGGGGGAGGACCTCCAGGAGCGGCTCGTCCTTCGCCGACTGCTCGACGGCTTCCCATTCATGTCCCAGGGCCTGCGCCATCCAGTGCCCCAGACAGCAGCCTGGCCCGGGGGGTTGGCCGACCAGGCGCCCCAACTCCTCCCTCAGGCCCGCCGTGTAGCGGCTACCTCCCGCCTCCACGGCCACCAGGACGGCGCGGTTGAGGATTCCCTGCCCTCGAAAATCCTTCAGGAGAGGGCCCGGGCCTTTCCGGGCAACATCTGATTCTTCAAGCCAGGGCCACTCGGGGCGCAGCGAGTGCAACCGCAAGAGGAGGCCTTCCAGGTCTGGCCCCTCCCCGTCCAGGTCGTCCAACCCCAATTCGACCGTGAGTCCGTGCAGTTCTTCCGGACCCGAGCCCTCGGCCAGGGAATTCACCGCCGCCGGGTTCAGGCTGGGGAGTCCCTCAGGTTCGCCCCTCCACCGCCCATCGTCGGGAAGCGACCAGAGCAGGAGGGGCTCCACCTTGCGACAGGGTCGTCCGGACTTCGCCTGGCGCTCCACCACCAGGACGGGCATTCCCAGAAGGAAGGTCAATGGCTGACTGCGAGCCCGCCCCCGGGACGTGAACTGCCGGATGTCCAGGTCGGCATCATCGGGGGCGTGCTCTTCCAAGGGAAGTGCGGGAAGCTCGAAGTAATCGCGCTTGTCGAAGGCGCTGTCGGCGAAGACGCTGACCCCGTCTCCGCCCTCCTGGCTGAGACAGTCCAGGTAATAGCAGCCCAGTTGCTGCATCGGCTCGGCCAGCGCCGGGGCGAGCGCCGGGGGTGCGGTGGCGCGCGGTCCGGGCGAGGGCAGGTGGACCGGTCCTGCTGGGGGCGCGCCATCCCTGTCGGGCGGGGCCTTCGTGGCAGGAGGATTGCTGGAAGGTCGGCTGACGGGGCTCCAACGATAACTGGAATCCTGCACGACCTGGCCCTTCATCTGACCATACAGGACCTGATTGACCGCCGTCTTGTCGACGCCCAGGGCCTTGGCGATCTCGATTGCCTTGCTGGGCCCACGGGCAACCAGGTATTCCAGGATCCTGGAACCCAGGGGGGTCTCATCTGGCCGGTGGGTCATCCTTCCTCCGCGCGGTTGACCTTCGTGATCAGCGGGAGGGGCCCTGTCGGATGGCGCCGGGAGCGGAGGGTCGGGCGAAGCAGGCGGTCCTCGGGCCCGCGCCGTGACACGCCCGCGTGGCACGCCCGCAAGCACTCTCTATCCAGCACCCTTCGCAGGAATCTCCTGCGAAAGATGATGGAGAGCGGGGAGGTGACGCTGGCGCGCGAGGTCGGGTGCCACGCCTGGGCACGACGTCGCCGCACCTCGCGCCCGCGCCGTGACACGCCAGCGAGCGCACGAAATCCAGCTTCCTTCACAGGAATCTCCTGCGAAACATGATGGAGAGCGGGCGGGCGGGGCGGAGCGCGATGGCGGGCCCGCGCCTTGGCATGCCAGCGCAGCCGCCCGCCAGCGCCCGCTATCCAGCACCCTTCACAGGAATCTCCTGCGAAACATGATGGAGAGCGGGGAGGTGACGCTGGCGCGCGAGGTCGGGTGCCACGCCTGGGCACGACGTCGCCGCACCTCGCGCCCGCGCCGTGACACGCCAGCGAGCGCACGAAATCCAGCTTCCTTCCCAGGAATCTCCTGCGAAACATGACGGAGAGCGAGCAAGCGGGGCTGAGCGCGATGGCGGGCCCGCGCATTGGCACGCCAAAGCAGCCGCCCGCCAGCGCAGGCTCCCGCAATCCAGCTTCCTTCCCAGGAATCTCCTGCGAAACATGATGGAGAGCGCGGGCGCGCAAGGCAGAGCAGGCACGAGCATCCTCCCCCGCCGCCCCCCTCCGCTCAGCCCTCGACTGCTCGAGCACCTGGGGTCTCGAGCCAGCTCGCGATCCGGCTCCAGGCCTGGCCGCTTCGCACCTGGTCGCCCGTCAGGCGCAGGGTGCTCAGGGCGACCTGCTCTTCCTTGACGCGATCCCAGTGCCCGCGGTGGCCTAAGCCGTCGATCTCCACGACCGACCAACGCGCCGGCGCCCGTCGGCGGCGGGAGTATTGCAGGATGTCCACGGTCCACAGGCGCTTCGGGGTCCGCATCGTCGCGTTGAAGAACTGCAGCACCGTCAGCCCCTGGCGGCGGATGCCCAGACAAGGCCAGAGGCGATCCCCCACGGCCGCGTGAGTCTCGGGGTCAACCAGCGCATAGTGCGCGTAGCCGACCTCGTTGGGTGCCAGGCGCAGGGGGCTGGCGTCCGGGCTGGTCAACTCCCAGGCGGGGTAGAGGTATTCCAGCCACGAGGCCGACGAAATGGACTCGAGGAACCAGGCCACGCGTTGCGCGTCGGGCCGCTCGCGATGGGCTTTCTGGAGGCTCTCCATCAATCCGCCGTCCTCGAGCCTGGCCGCGTGGCGCCGGACCTCCTGACTCCGGTCCCGAGGTGGGTCGTAGAGAGGCCGCGAGACCCGAGTCGTACGGAGGAACGAGGCTTCTTCCTGCCTGGGCCCCCGACAACCAGAACATTTCGCCACATCCCTGAGTTGCGGAAGGCCGAGGCACTCCGCCAGGCGTCCCATGACCTCGGGCCCCAGCGGGCGTCTGCCCAGCTCGAGCTCCGAAAGGCGCCTGGGATCCACGCCGACCAACGCAGCCAGCCCGGCCTGGTTCTTGTAGCCCAGGCGTTTCCTGGCCGCACGCACAATCTGACCCAAATCATCAAGACGTCTCATATCTTCATTCTGGAGACAAAGATTGAACGTTTGGCGCCTCGAATGTTTCAACATGCTTGCAGGAATGTTGCGATTTGATGAACACGGCCTCGCGTTGAAGAGCCGGAGCCAACAATCCAGCACGCCTGCTCCGCGCCAGGCCCGACGCCGTGGCCCCACGCAGAGCAGCGCCCCAGGCGCGACGCGCATTGGCACGCCCGCGCAGCCGCTCGCCAGCGCCCGCTATCCAGCACCCTTCACAGGAATCTCCTGCGAAACATGATGGAGAGCGGGGAGAGCGGAGCGCGATGTCGCGCCCGCGCCTGGGCAGGCAGGCGCAGCCGCTCGCCAGCGCCCGCTATCCGGCACCCTTCGCAGGAATCTCCTGCGAAACATGACGGAGAGCGGGGCCGCAACACGACCCGACGGAACGCGTGGGAGGCGTCAAGCGGAGGTCCCGAGGGCGCTACGGCTCCATCAGTTCTCGGATCTGACTGAGGACCTGGCGCAGGACCTGGGGGCGGACCCGCGTCAGCGGCGCCGGGGAGCGGAAACGTTGGTGCGAGATCGAGCGCAGGTGCTCGCAGAGGATCTCGCTATCGGCTCGAAGTCCGGAATCAGCGGCGGGGAGGCGGATGTGGCCGGGGAGTCCTCGAAGCCTTGTGCTCAAAGGTACGATCCAGGCCAGGTTGTAGGGGGCTCGGTTCATGACCGAGCCGGAGACGACCAGGACCGGCCGGGGCGGACCCGCCTGTTCGTGGCCTACGGGAGGCGCCAGGTCCGCCAACCAGATCTCGCCCTGCTCGGGTCGCCTACTCGGGGAGGGCATCGGTGAGCGTCGCCTGGATCTCTTCCGATTCGCGGAGGTAGTCGGCAAAAGCCTCGGGCTCGTCCCTCTGGAACCGGGTCCACCCCTCCAGATAGCGGTCGTCACGCAGGTTGCGCTCGTAGCAGGTCACCGCTTCCTCCAATACCCGGCCCATGGTCTTGCTGGAGCCTCGGGCCAAAGCCTTCAGCCGATCGCGGACGCGACTGGGAATCTTGACGGTCACTCCAGGCACGGACTTCACCTCGTGGTTCCTCCCAGGTATACCTGAGGGGGCTCCTTGAAGTATACCTCATCCCCTTTCCTGCGTCTGCCGCCACTTCGCCCCTGATCGTGCGTGCGATCCAGCACGCTTCGCAGGAATCTCCTGCGAAACATGATGGAGAGCGGGCAGGCGAAGCGGAGCGCGAGGGCGGGCCCGTGTCTTGGCACGCCCGCGCCAGCAAGCCAGCAAGCGCCCGCAATCCAGCACGCTTCGCAGGAATCTCCTGCGAAACATGATGGAGAGCGGGCAAGCGAAGCGGAGCGTGACGGCAGGCCCGCGCCTTGGCATGCCAGCGCAGCCGCCCCAGGCCCGACGCGTCGTGACACGCCAGCGCAGGCGCCCGCCAGCCTCGCAATCCAGCACGCTTCGCAGGAATCTCCTGCGAAACATGACGGAGAGCGGGCATGCACGGGCGGGCGGGCACGCAGGGGGCGGGCAGGGGGGGCAGGCACGCGACGCGGAGCGCGATGTCGGGTGCGCGGGCACCAGTTCGGCGCGCCGGTTCCAGCAGGTGCGTATTCCGCTGAAAAAGATCACTGATTCCGCCCGAAAGCGATTGCCGGTTCCCCCAGACACGATCACGCTCCCGAAGGGCACCGCCGGCAGGCGGTCTCGTTCTCCTCGATCGAAAGGTAGCCGCCGCCGGTCGGGGGGAGTGTGGGCAGGTCCGGCCGGAGGCCGGAGCTGTCCAAGCCCCTGTGGGAAACTCGAAGAGTTTTCCAAGCGCCTGGGGGCGGGCGGTGGGCAGCTTCGCTGTCCACGGGCCGTCCCCAGGCGCGGCAGGGGCAGCACTCTCCCCGAGCCCCTCCCGACGGGCAGGCCGGTTCTCACCCGGCCGTCTCCTTTCTCTTGGACTCCCCCTTCAGTCGCGTATCTTCCTCATCAGCACCACCCTTCCCAGGAACCTCCTGCGAAACATGACGGAGAGCGGGCAAGCACGGGTGGGCGGGCACGCAACGCGGGCGCACACACACGGCGCAGGCGCGCAACGCGGACCCCCTCCCCCACCCGCAGGATCCCGCCCCCAGGCACGGAATGAGCGTTGAGTCTGTGGGGCGGGCGGTATCAGCCCGAGGACAGGCCGACGACGAGGAGGGCGACACACGTGGCTGGAGCGGCGCGACGGGTATTCCTGGGCACGGACGGAGGGGCCACCACTTCCAAGGTGGGCGCGGTGTGGCAGGACGGCACGACCGTCTCCACCCGGCTCCTGCAGCGACCCACCGGCTCGGAGGGTGGACCCGACGCGGTGGTCCAGGCCTGGGTGGCCTCTGCCAGCGACTACCTGGCCGAGCACAGTCTGGAATGGGATCAGGTGCAGGGCGTGGGGCTGGCCATCCCGGGGCCGTATCCGCGCTATGGCGTCCTGGGCCGCTCGCCGAACCTGCCGGAGTCCTTTGTCGACTGGAACGTCCACGAAGCCTACAGTCAGGCCCTGGCGGCCAGGGCCGGCAGGCCTGTCCCGCTGGTGGTGGGCAACGACGGCAACATGGGCGGGGTGGCCGAAGCCCAGCACGCGCGCGGCTCGCGACAGGCGACGGTCCTGATGCTGGCCCCAGGCTCGGGGTTGGGCTGCGCCTTCGTCGATCGCCACGGCCTGCCGCTGGACGGCGACACCCTCAACGGCATGGAGGCGGCCCACATGCCCGCCCCCCTGCACCTGCTGGACGAGCCCGCCTATCCTTGCGGGTGCGGGCGCACCTGGGGCTGCGTCGAGATGTACACCGCGCTGGCGGGCCTCCCCTACCTGATCGAGCGGCGCCTGCCGCAGCATCCGGACCACGAGCTGGCGCGCTCGTCCGCCCCTCCCCGCCAGAAGGCCTTCGCCCTGCGCGGGCTGGCCCAGAAAGGCGATCCCCTGGCCCAGGAGATTTTCGATTTCCAGGCCCGCGCCTTGGGCCTGCACGTGGCGAATCTCGCCATGGCCCTGGACCCGGAATTCGTCGTGATCGGCGGCGGACTGATGGACCCCGAGGCGACCAGCCCGGCCTTCCGCGAGCGCTACCTGCGCCTCCTGCGCGAGGCGGCCGACCCCTACCTGTGGCCGGCCCAGCGCGAGCGCCTTACTCTCGTCCCCGCGGCCTTGGGGGACCTGTCCCAGGCCATCGGCGCGGCGCTGACCTCACTCTACCTGGCCCAGGCCGGCACGCCCGTCCTCGTCGGCTGAATCCGCAATCCTTCCCAGGAACTTCCTGGGAAACATGCCGGATTCCGCGACCTGGACCGAGAGGGCGGCAGGGAGCCCCCGGCGTCGGGGCCTGGTCAGGAAGGTCCCACCGAGAGGATCTTGTCGAAGCCGGCGATCTTGAGCACCTTCAGGACCTGAGGCCTGACGTGGACCAGCGAGAGTTGTCCGGCGCCCTTCTGCCTGCCCACCTGCAGGCAGAGCCGCAGGAAGGCCGACGACACGTACTCCACCTCGGCCAGATCGAAGGCCACGGGCCCCGGAGCCTCGGCAGCCCGGGCAGTGACCTCAGAAGTCAGGTTGGCGGTCGTCACGGTGTCCATCTGCCCCGAGAAGGCACAGATCAGCCGATCCCCATCCAGTGAAAAGACAACCATGGCCCCTCCTCTATGCGATTCCGAAGCCTGTCCGGCTCAGGAGTTGCGGCGGTATTCCCGCTCGATCTGCGCGGCGTCCTTGCTCTCGTCCAGAAGGATGGCGGTGCCCATCCGCTGCAGCTTGAGGTTGTCGCGCCGTCGGGTGACGCGCTGGATGTTGAGCAGGTGGCGGGCGGAGACGTTGTCGGTCGTGATGTTCTTCCCGGAGGTGCCGCATCCCAGGGTCAGGGAGGGTTCCAGGGTATTGAAGATCCCGCCGACCCCGCCCTGGGAGGACGGGGTGTTGACCAGGATGCGACCGGCGTTCATCGCCAGCGAGAAGTCGCGGATTCGCGCCTCGTCGTTGGAGAAGATGCTGACCGTGTGGCCGATCCCGCCGTAGAAGTTGATCTCGATACAGAGATTGACGGCCTCCTGGAAATCCGAGGCGACCTTGAAGGCCAGGACCGGGGCCAGGATTTCAGACGAGAGAGGCCAGGCTTCGCCGACCCCGGCGAGGGGCGCCAGGAGGATGGAGGTCTCGGGAGGCACCTCGAAGCCCGCCCGGCGGGCGACGACCTGGGGAGAGCGCCCGACGATCTCGGCCCTCATCAGCCCCCGCGCGCGATCGAAGACCGCCTCCTCCAATTTCGGGAGTTCCTCATCCCGGACCAGGTAGGCACCGCGCTGGCGGAAGCAGTCCAGCGCCTCCTGGGCGATGGAGGATTCCAGGATGAGGTACTGCTCGCTGGCGCAGACCGTCCCGTGGTCGAAGGTCTTGGATGTCAGGATCTGGTCGACGGCGAAGGGGACGTCGGCACTGGCCTCGATGAAGACCGGGACGTTCCCGGCCCCCACCCCCAAGGCGGGCGTGCCCGAGCTGTAGGCCTGCCGGACCAGGCCCTGGCCTCCGGTGGCCAGGACCAGGGCCAGGCTGCGGTGGCTCATCAGGGCCTGGGTCCTCTCGCGGGAGGACTCGGTCAGCCACTGGATGCAGTCCTCCGGAGCATCCTCGCTCAGGGCCGCCTCGTAGCAGATCCGCGCCGCCTCGCAGGAACTGCGCGAGGCCTGGCGGTTGGGGCTGATGATCAGCGGATTGCGGGTCTTCAGGGCGATGATCACCTTGAAGAGCACCGTCGAGGTCGGGTTGGTCACCGGGATGATCGCGAGGATGGGACCCATGGGCTGGGCGATCTCGGTGATGCCGGTCAGGTGGTCCTCGGAGATGACGCCCACGGTCTTGAGATCCGCGATGCTGTCGTAGACCATCTGGGTGGCCAGGAAGTTCTTGACGACCTTGTCCTGCCACCGGCCGATTCCGGTCTCTTCCTGGGCCATCCTGGCCAGGCGCACCCGGTGCTCGAGACCGGCCCGCACGACGGCCCGCACGATCCGGTCGGTGTGGGCCTGGTCCAACTGGCTGAAAACGGCGGCCGCCTGGGTGGCCTTGTCCAGGATCTCGTCGACGCTCAGCGAGACGTCGGTCAAAACGCTCATCACGGTGCCCCCCCATTGAGACTTCCCGTCAGAATGGACAGGTTCTTCAACGGGTCGGAAGGAAGTTCCCGCTGCCTGCCCGAGGCTCGAGTGATTTTCGGGGAGGGCAGGCGGAGGGGTGGGCATGCCAGCAAATCCTGCGGTCCGGAAGAGCCTGCTCTCCAGGATGGTCATCCTGGTCCTGGGCAGCACGGTGCTGTGCTTCCTGGGCATGATGGTCCTGGTCCTCCTCGAGGCCCAGAGCGAGATCCTCACGGACCTGAGAGAGGAATCCCAGGCCCTGGCCGACAGCTACACCGACGGCATGGGTCGCGAGTTCTTGAGGTTTGCCCACCTCGCCGGCGCGGTGGCCCGAGGCCTGGAGATCATGCCCGACCCCTCCCTGCCCCAGGCTGGCAGCGTCCTTCAAGCCGTCCTGCTGCACTTTCAAGAGATCGAGGCCGTCCACCTCGACGTCGCCCCAGGGCCCGGGCGGCGCAGGGTCGCGATCGGCTTCCGTCGCTCCGGAAACTCCGTGAGACCCCTGGCCGAGAACGAGGTGACCGCTTGGGATGGAGGCGACTTCAGGCCCCGATGGGGGCCCATCCACGAGGCCGAAGGCTTTCGGGTCTTCACCTGCACGGTGCCGTTCCATCGGAAGGGAGAGGTCGTCGGAGCCCTCTCCCTGGATCTGGGGGTGGCGCACCTGGCCCGCAACTTGAAGTCATTGAAGGTCGGCAAGACCGGCTATGCCGTCCTGATCGGCCCGGACGGAAGCCTTGCGGTGGGTCCGGAATCGGGGCTCGTGAGCCAGGAGACCTGGGATCTGGCCCCCCAAATCGCAACGACCCCGGCCGGCGTGGCCCTGATCCAGGACCCCGTGCACCGGAGGCCTGCCTGGATGCTGGTGGACCGGGTCCCCGGCACGCAGATCTCCCTGGCACTGGTCTACCCCGCGCACGAGGTGATGGCTCCGGCCTGGAGGCTGACCTGGAAGCTGGGCCTCCTGACGCTGACAGGCCTGCTCGTGCTGGCGCTGGTGGTGGTCCGCATCTCTCGCTCGATCGTGCGCCCCATCAGCGCGCTGGCCTCGACCGTCCGCCAGGTGGCCGCGGGGGATCTCGCCCGTGAGTTGCCCCCTCCGAGCTCGGAGGATGAAGTCGGCCAGTTGGAGGAGGCCTTCGGACGGATGCTCCAGGACCTCCGGCGGCACATCGACGAGCTGACCCGGACCACGGCCGCCAAGGAGCGCATGGAGACCGAACTCAAGATCGCTCGGGACCTCCAGCACTCGATCCTTCCTCGGATCGTCCCTTCGTTCCGTGACGAGCTCCGAGTCGACCTGGCCGCCCGGTGCACCCCCGCCCGCGAGGTGGGAGGGGACTTCTACGACTTCTTCGCACTGGGCCAGGAGCACTTCGGCTTCGTCCTGGCCGACGTCTCGGACAAGGGGATGGCGGCAGCCCTCTTCGCCTCCCTCACCCAGGCCCTGGGCAGGTCCCTAGCCTCGAGCGACGAGGCTCCCGGCGACTGCCTGACCCGGGTCAATCGACTGCTGACCTCCCGGAACGAGCGGCTGATGTTCGTGACCCTCTTCTACGGCATCCTCGACACCAGGACGGGCCGGGTCCGCTACGCCAACGCCGGCCACAACCCCCCTTACCTGGTCCGGGCCGGAAAGGTGACTCCGGTGTCGGAGCTGAGCGGCATGGCCCTGGGGGTCTGCGCCGACGAGACCTATCAGACCTTCGAGATGGCCCTCGCTCCGGGCGAGGGGCTCCTGATCTACAGCGATGGGGTGACCGAGGCCATGGATGTGGAGGGTCGGCTCTTCTCGGAGGAACGGCTGGAAGCAGTCCTGGAGAAGACCGGTCTGACGCCCGCCTCCTCCGCGGTGGAACAGGTGGTGGAGGAAGTGGAGCGCTTCTGCCAGGGAGCGGGGCAGTCCGACGACATGACCCTGCTGGCGCTGCGCTACCTGGGAAGGGCAACCGAGGGGCCCAGTCCTCGTCTTGCCCTGACATTGCGGGGGGGTTCCTCCACAGGACATGCGCAGGGGAATCCTGCAACCGAGGGGCCCAGTCTGACCCTGGCCTTGCGGGGGATCCTGGAGGAGCTGCCGAGAGTCCACCGCGAGCTGGGGGAGTTCGCCGCCCGCCACGGGGTCCCGGAGAGCGTGCTGCACGATGTCCACGTGGCCTTGGAGGAGGTCCTGACGAACCTGGTCACCTACGGGACCCCGGAGGGGAATGAGTCCAGCATTGAGGTGCAGGCCTTCCTCGAAGGCCAGGTTCTGAGACTGGTGGTGGAGGACGACACTCCGAGCTTCGATCCGCTGAAGGTGGAGGCTCCGGACGTCACGGCCGAGCTCGCCGACAGACCCGTCGGAGGCCTGGGGCTGCTGCTGGTGCGGGAGTTGATGGACTCGGTCCAATACGAGCAGCTGGAGGGCCGGAACCGCCTGACGCTGACCCGGCGCCTGGAAGGCGGGTAGCCCCCGAACGGGCTTCCTCAAGCCAGGTCCGCCAATCCCTGCCCGGGTTTCGACTGTTCCTCCAGTCCGGTGCACACGCACCTATACCAGCGCTGCCGCCTGGCGCTCCTAGCGCCCCTCCAGCTCCTTGAGACGGGCCGCAGCCTCGCGGTACTCGCGCAGAGCCTCCTGGACGTCGCCCTCGCCTCCGGTGGTGACCAGGCGGGTGTAGCGCTCGAAGGCCTTCTCCTTGCGCTGGCGGGCCTCCGCCAGGTGATCGGGAGGCGACTCGGGGGCGGGAGCCTCAAACCCCGAGGTTTCGGGCCCTGGAGCCTCAGGGGTCCAGGCGGGAGGAGGCCGCCTGGTCGGCGGGGCGACAATCGGGGGCTCCGGAGGCGTCAGGGCGCCTTCTCCCGGAGAGCGGACCGCCCCCTCCGTCTCGAAGCCGGCCAGGGCGAAGGAGTCGTCTCCAGGATCCGCCAGGTAGTAGAGAGAGCCCGGGTCCTCCCCCACTTCCTTCCCGGGCAGGCGCGGGTTCAGCGCCGCCTCACTCAGGGCTTCCCCACCGGCACCGGAGAGAGCGAAGGAGTCCGAGTCCGGCTCGGCCCGGGTCGTCGGGCTCTCCTGATCGCGGTCCTGGCCGAACGGGGAGGAGCCTCCCCAGAAGCAACCCGTGCACAGCATCAGCAAAGCCAGGGCGACCAGGAAGGTAGAGCGGAAGAGGGGGCGCAACGGGGTCCTGCTCATGGGCCGACCTGGTACTTCCTGCGGACCTCGTCCGCGGTCTGGAGCAACCGAGAGGCCGTGGCCCGATCCAGCCTGCCAGAGGAGCGTTGATTCTCGAGCCAGGCCTTGTGCGTCCGAAAGAACTCCGCCGAAGTGCGTGGAGGATGCCCCAGGGTGGCGATGGCATGGTCGTTGACCCCCAGGAAGTTCCTCATCACCTCGGTGGTCTTCTTGAACCCCGAGGCCGAGTAGAGGTCCAGCAGGGCCACCGTGACCACCCCCTCGATGCGATCGCCCGCGTCCGGGTTCGCCCCCAGGCGCCCCTGGGCACCGGCCCGGGTGAAGGATTTCGGGTTTCGAGGCAACTTCAGCCCCTGCGAGAGCAGCACCGAGACGAAGTGGGCCCGCCCCTCATCCCAGGCCAGCTCGGGATTCCCGGCCCGGGTCCAGACGTCGTGGGCACCTCCCAGCAGGTCCTCGACCTCGGGGTCCGGGCCCAGGATGCTCATCAGGTGGTGGGTCCACTCGTGCATGAAGGTCTCGCTGAACTCGTCACTGGTCAGGTCGATGCCTCCGGGGATCCGGATGACCCCATCCAGATACGAGATGCTGCCCGCGCGCGGATCGAAACTGACCTGGACCTCGGCGATGCGGCGAGCCCGCTCTTCGCCGACCAGGGGCAGGAAGTACCGGTAGACCTGGAACTTCAGGCGGGCAATCCGGGCCGCCGTGTCGCAGAGCTGCAAGGTGATCACCGACAGAGTCGAGGCCGTCTTGGCGGTGGGCACCTTGAAGGGCTGGATATCGGTCAGGCGCTGCTTGGGCTCATACCCGAAGAAGCTGATCTGGGGGTTCTTGAAGAACTCGGCGGTGGGCAGATACAGATCCAGGGCCAGCGTGTCGCCGCTGCCCTTGAAGGCGTCGGTCCCGCACTGGAGGAGCTTGGTGCCGCCGGCGCCCCGGACCAGCAGATTGCAGGGGACCCGCTGCCAGCGATCTCTGGCCGAGTCCCATTGAAGCGGAAGGAGGGAGACCTTCACCAGGGGGACCTGGACCGGAACCTCCACCATGAAGTTGTTCTGCTCGGTCATCTCGAAATCGCGCTTGAGCGCCCTCGAGAGAACCTGCCCCGACCTCAAGAAGGAGGGCACCGTGCCTTCCAGGGGGAGGACATAGCGGGTCTTGGAGTGGATCTCGACGCTCTCCAGGCGCACTCGGAGCTTCCCCGAGCGGGTGACGGCCTGGACCCCGGTCTTGACCTCGCCGTTCTTGCCCGTGATCAACTCGAAGGTCTTGTCATCCTCCAGGTTCCGGAACTTGCAGACCAGCCCCTCGACGGCCCCGTTGTGGCTGTTCCGGGCCACGCAGCGCAGATGCCCCTTGACCTCGCGGGGCCCCTCCTGGACCCACTTGTAGAAATAGTTGTAGTTGTCGCTGCCTCCCATGGACAACTGGAGGTTCACCTGCACGACCAGAAAACCGTTGCCCGCTGAGGAAGCCTTCGGGTCGGGGAAGATGAACACCGAGGTCTTGGCGGGCACGGTGGTCCGTGGGTCGCTGGTCTTGAAGAAGCCGACCGGCTGATTCCAGTAACCGATGCCGACCCCGGAGGGAGTGTCGACGAAACGATGGCCGGTGTCCACCGACAGGGTCCAGGTCCGGCTCAGCCCCGAGGCGCGGTGCATGGAGTAGTCCTTGGTGACCGCCCCGGCGTAGGCGCCATCCCAGGAGTCCCCAGGGGCGGGCCGGCTTGGCGGCGGGGACCAGGTTATGTGCCCGGCGAGATCGGTGGTCAGCGTGTCGCGGCTGTCATCGAAATAGGCGGTGAAGTGCCCCTCCACCCGGCCGCTGGCGGACTTTGCCTCGTAGAACTCCCGATTCTTGCAGCGCGCCGCGGGCGTCGGGATGTCCTGGCCGGTGCTCTCGGTCTTGACGAGCTCCCAATGGCCTGAAGACTGTGCCTTTGAGGGTGGCGCGCTCTGCGCCAGGAGGACAAGGCAGAGGCCCATGAGCAGGAGCCACGCAAGCCGATGGCCTCTTCGAGGCTTCCGCAATGGGAGGTTCAGATGACCTCCACTCCAGCAGGAAAGCCCCAGGCCCTTCAGAGCTTCCTCGCCACGAGAGAGCAGACCCACCCCGACGCGCATCGCACCCGCCCCGTTTCCCTGTCGACTCCAGCAGAAGGGGTCTGCCGGAAGCGCCCCCTTCCCTACTGCAGGGTTTGGCGTTGCGAAGAGGGGATTCCTCCCGAGGAGGGCTGGGGGTGTGGGGGGTCCCCGGCGGGCGCCACGAGTTTGACACGAAGGGGGAAAGGTTCCCAGGAGGCGGGCAGGGGGTGTGGGGGTGCCCGGCGGGCCACTTGCCCGCCCCTTTGAGGCCCCCGGCAGGGGTCAGAAGAGCGCGCTGGAGAGGGTGTCGGGCCTGAGGAGCTCCGCCAGGCTGGGGGGCTCTTCGCACAGGGCGACCCGGCTCAGGCTGGCGTCCATCACCATCCGGCTGCACAGGTCGGCGTTGACGGCCGAACTGGAGCGCTGATCCCCGGTGCGGCCGTTCCAGCCGCGACAAACCTTGAGCGTTTCCTGAAACACTTCGGGTCCCCCCTTCCGCCTCCACACGAGGCGCTTCGTTTGTCCTGGGCCGAATCTACCAGTGCGTTCTGAAAAGAAGCTGACCTGAACCGGTCCAAGCAGGGAAAGTTGGAAACAGTTTTGAGGCACCCGGCATGGTTCCCAGGCTGCAGGTCGTCCGCGGCACCCGGTGGGCCCGGGGCGGAGACAGGCGGGACGGTTCCGGCATGATTCGCAGGAAACTCCTGCGAAACATGCTGGGGAAGCAGTCGGAAGCCTCTGGCCCGCTGCGCCGCGTCGCATGCCGAGCGATACGTGCCGGGGAGCCAGCAGGCTGCAGGTCGTCCGCGGCACCCGGTGGGCCCAGGGGGGCGCCAGGCGGGACGGATCCGGCATGATTCGCAGGAAACTCCTGCGAAACATGCTGGGGAAGCAGTCGGAGCCGGTCGCCGGGGCGGTTTGAGGCCTGTGGCAGGAGCCGCGCGGGAGGCGACTCGTGCCCCTGCGCCTGGAGGGGGCTTGGCCCGGATCGTCGGTCATCAGGCTGCTCGGTCGGCGCCCGCGAACCCTTTGCCGGCCGTCAACCCCGGCATGTGCCGGCCTCCAGGACCGGCAGACCTCTTGCCGGCCGTCAACCCCGGCATGTGCCGGCCTCCAGCGCCGGCAGACTTCTTGCCGGCCGTCAACTCCGGCATGTGCCGGCCTCCAGCTCCGGCAGACTTCTTGCCGGCCGTCAACTCCGGCATGTGCCGGCCTCCAGCTCCGGCAGACTTCTTGCCGGCCGTCAACTCCGGCATGTGCCGGCCTCCAGCGCCGGCAGACCTCTTGCCGGCCGTCAACCCCGGCATGTGCCGGCCTCCAGCGCCGGCAGACTTCTTGCCGGCCGTCAACTCCTGCATGTGCCGGCCTCCAGCGCCGGCAGACTTCTTGCCGGCCGTCAACCCCGGCATGTGCCGGCTTCAATCCCGCTTGTCAGGGGAAATCTTGCGAACATATATTCGCCGACGCTGAGGATCAGCACCCGAGGTGCAGGCCGGCGTTGACCTCTCCCCCCGGCTCTGCTAACTTGGGGCCAACAGCGCGGGCCACCCGCGCGGACCCACCGGAAGGAGGATGACTGATGACTGTCGTCCACATCGCCACCGCGAACCTGGGAATCCCGGGCCTTCCGGATGTCCTCGGGGCCAACGGCCGCAACTAGCCGCCCTCAGTCGCCCCCCATCCGTCTCCCGAACGATTCCCAGCCTTCTTGCTGCTGCATTGGAATCGAAAGGGAAACTGCGTTGAATCTCACCGAAGGTCAGGTGCTGGCCCGCGTGGCCAGCGAAAGCCGTGAACTCTTCCATCTGTTGACCCCCGAAGGCCCCGTCGTGGCCACCTTGTCGGGGAGCCTGCGCAACGATCCGTCGGCCGAGTTCCCCGTCGCCGGGGACTGGGTCCGCCTGCGGGTGGAGGGTCTGCGCGTGGAGGGCGTCCTGCCCCGGCGCACCTGTCTCCGACGCCGGGCCGTGGGCGGGCCCTCTCGGGCCCAGGTCCTGGCCGCCAACATCGACACCGGCCTGGTCGTGATCGGCCTGGACCGCGCGCTGCGACCCCGCGTGCTGGAACGCTTCATCCTGGCCCTGCGCGAGGGGGGCGTCCAGCCCGTGGTCGTCCTGAACAAGGCCGACCTGGGAACGGACCTGACCCGGGTGGCGTCCCTGACGGGTTCACTGGGAACACCCGTGGTGGCGACCAGCGCCCTGACCGGGCAAGGCCTGGAGGCCCTCGAACCCTGGCTTGGCGCCGGACAGACCGTGGCTGCGTTGGGGCCCTCGGGCGTGGGCAAGTCCACCCTGCTGAACCGCCTGCGCGGCGAGGAGGTGGCCGAGACCGGCGCCGTGCGCTCGACCGACCACCGGGGCCGCCACACCACCACGCGGCGCGAACTGGTCGAACTGCCCACAGGCGCCTTCCTGCTGGACACCCCGGGGCTACGGGAGTTCGGCCTGTGGTCGGGCGAGACCCTGGACTCGACCTTCGAGGAGATCGGAGACCTCTCGGGCCGCTGCCGCTTCCGGGACTGCACCCACACCGTCGAGCCCGGATGCGCCGTGCGCGAGGCCATGGCCGAAGGCGACCTGGACGAAGGCCGCTACGACGGCTACCAGAAACTGGCCTCCGAGCTGCGCTACAACGCCCTGCGCGACGAACTGGGCGCGCGCGGCGCCGAACGCAAGCGCTGGAAGGCCATCCACAAGATCACCCGGACCATGGGGAGATAAGGTGGTGCGTCGCTCTCGCCCGCCCCCCCCGGGGGGGAGGGGCGGGGGGGGGATGGGGTGGAGGGGGGGTGCGACGACAAAGGCGGTGCATACAGCAATTGGCACGATCTGCCCGAACCTGGCGACAGCCCTCCTGCCCGCGTGCTCCGACAACCTTCCCTGTTCATGCCCCACTCCCAGCAGGTTCAGGGCCCTCCGACTGGGAATTCCAAGCAGATCACAACCCCGGGCCATTGGGTGACACCGGATGTCAGTGTCGCCCTTTATCCTGGACAATAGGTCTGCGGATCGGGCCAGCTTCCTGCTCGGGCTTGTGGTCCTGGCATATGGAGGAGGGCTTTGAGGATGGCCGAGACCGGGAAACCTGAAGTAGACCATGCCGGGGGCGTGACGTCGCAGTCCCCTTCGCTCCATCCTGCCGTGTATGACCGTGTTGGCACCGAGATGAACGCCCCTGCGACGCTTCGGGAGTTGCTTGGGGAGGTGCTGGACGCTCGCTCGAAGCTCCCTTCCTACCTGGTGGGCGAACTGCGACGCTCACTCCAGAAAACAGTGCATGTACGTGGTTTCCAGAAGAATCCCCTCCTGGCTCCCAGGCCGCGCCTGTTGCAGGCAATCACAGACGCCTCTGGGATATCAGCCACCTTCCACGGTACCCTGTGGAACTGCTGGGAACGGCAACACCACAAGTCCGTCGAAGAAATTCGCGCCGTTCTCCGCCAGGCAGAGAACTCGAGCCTGCTACAGCAGATAGTGGCAGATGAGCCGGAAGAGAAGGCTCTGCAGACCTGGGAAGACCTGGTTGAGAAGGCCCAGGCCGCCTCCGGTCTCTCAATGCCACGGGCAATGTTGGCTCTATATTACTGTGCGCACCAAAAGCTGCACCAACCGCGTCTCCACTCGGAAGCCCCGGTCAAGACGGTCAAAGGATTGCAGAACGAGCATTTGCGAAACGTGCTTGAGGGCCTTCGCAGCCTGCCACCCGACGATTCTGCCTGGGAAGAAGCTGAACAATTCGTCGAGGAGGTCCGAATCCTCGCCGCCGCCAAGGAAGAAGAGCGGCGCTCCCGGGGCAAGGAACTCCACGCCGCCCTTCTGCAACTGGTTGAGGAATACCCGGACCTGTTCGAAATGTTCGAGGTCGCGGAGCTCGGCTCAGTGGGCATCGATGACCTCAGCATTGAAGACCTGGCCGCCCAGAAAATACGCATTCAAGCCCTGCGCGACCTGCTCGAACAGTATCGGAGAACCGACCAGGAGCACAACGCGAGCCGGACACTGAGCGCAAAAAGGGTCATCCGCACCCAGATGGATGACCTGGAGACCGCGATCCAGGAAGCCTTCCGAGCCATCCTGGGCTGGGTTCACGGAGAGGCCGACGAAGGCCCTGAGACCCCTCCCCCTGACGGGCCGCGGTCTGGACAGGCCCTCCAGAAGGAGACCTCAACAAAGGCCAGGCCTGACCTGTCCGTTCCCCAGAAGCCCACGGATTCAATGCCCGAACAGGATCCAGGGTCAGGGTCCTCCCTGTCCTCCAAGGAGGCCCCAGGCAGCCTGGACCAGGAAGAGTGCGGCGAGCCCTCGTTTCCCGAATCGCTCGGTCCTGATGTCGAGCCCTCCTCCTCTGCGCCGAGGTTGGAGAGTGCCGAAACCGACGACGCATCGGACTCCTGGCTCGAGAGCCAGTTCCCAGATGGTCTCGACGAAGCCCTGGACGCCTGGCTTGAAAGCCAGTCCGACGACGAACTCAAAACGTTCGCACATGGGTCTTCCGAAGACCTTGGCTCGGGCCCGCTTGTGGATGCGAGTCCCCACACGCACGAACCGACCGAGACCGAAAGACGCGACGCGGCTCCGGACTCCGATTCCAATGCTGAAGCCCCAGATCCCTCCACCCCGGTGGAGACGCCCGCTCCGCCTGAACCGACCGCACCCGCGAGCGTTCCGCTCTCTTCCCGCCCGGGGCAACCCGACCTGGCGGATCTCGCCAACCTGGCTCGCCGGGCCATTGACGACAATTCGGACGAGGCCTGGAACACTCTGCTCTGTGGCCTCCTGGCGGCAGACGACGCTGGGGGGGCCTGCTGGTTGGCCCGAGCGCGCGAGTCTCAAGGCAAGCAGGTGGCCTTCCCCTCCTGGCTCCTGAAAGCCGCACAGGGCGCCAGGTGGCTCCCGCAGCGAATCCTGGGCCTGGAAGAAGAGATGCGCGAACTCATGGAGGCGCACCAGCCCGGACCGGACCTGAGTCAACAACTCTTGGGCATGGCAGCGGCCCTGCGCCTGGCTCTTTCTGAACGAGCCTCGGCCGCAGAGGGCTGGCTCCACCTGGCCGAGACCCGCCAGGAGCTTCCCTCCCTCGCTTCCGTCGTCGAGGCCGTTCAGTCCTTCACGCATCGGGGCATGACCTTGACGCCTCATGCACTGTACGACGTTCAGGGTCTGCATCATCTGGAAGAACAGACTGCAGCAGCCGCCGAAACCCTGGCCCGATGGTTGGTGGACGCCCCTCGCAAGACCATGAAGGCTCACCGGGCGACCAAAGTCTGGAAGAAGATGGTCGACCCGGGCGGGTTGCTGCGTGAAGCCATGGAGATCGCGGCCGGAGACCGGCGTCAGCAAGCGGAGAAGGTTCTGCAGATCGCCGAGCAATGGACCGATTTCTCCTATGCCGAGCAGCAGATTCGGCGACTGGACCACAAACTGGGAGGAGCCAGGGACCCCCTCACCGCGGCTCCGCTGGAGCAACTGCACCGCGAGATCCAGCGAACCTGCCAGATGCTCCAGGATTGGTTCCAACTGGCGCAAGCCCAACAGCAGAGCACCAACCACAAAGCCTACGAGGTCCAGCAGGTCCAGAAGCTCAGGGCCAGCCTGGAAGCCGTGATGCCCGAGGCGGCTCGTGAACTCGAGGAAATGGCGGGTTCCAACCAACGCCCGGACCTGCAGGCCGCGGCCCTGACCACGAGCCGCGTCCTGGCGGAGTTGTGCAACACGCTCAGCCTCTCGTTCCCGGCACAGGAATCTCCAACGCAGCACTTCATCCGAGACAAATGGCTCTCCGAGATTGCCGGCCGCCTGGAAGGCGCTCTTCGACTTCGCCTGCTTTGGATTCCCGAGGTCCCAACAAATGACCTGATGCTACCGGAAGACCAGGCCTGGGCCCTTCTGCCTCAAGCCCTCGCCCATTCACTGATCGAGGGCCGGAACCTGGAAGGCGCCCTGGCCAAAGCGTTGGCCGTCGAAGACTTCCGAGCCTGTCGCCTCTATCTCGAGGCCATGGATGAAGATGCGGCCAGTCCCCGCCTGCGCGAGGTCCAGGAGCGCCTCGACGCATCCCGCGAACGCCTCCGCAAAGAAGTCGGCCTGGTAGCAGACCAGCGCGAGCAGGCCTTTGTCGACGGCTACCTGAACGACGAACTCCTCGACCTTCCCGGTTTCGCACGAACCCAGGACGCAGCCGACAGCGAGCGGGAGACCCTGAACGCCCAATTGCAGGCCCTGGAACCTGACCGATGCGAGAACTTCGGCCCGGCCCGCAGGGTACTGGAAGCGATCAAAGCCTCGCTGGAACACCAGTTGCACGAGGGCCTCAGACGGCAGCGCGAGACCTGGGGTCTCTTGCGCCATCGTCTTCCGGTTCAGGCCCCCGGGACCGCGAAGGTCCAGGCGGCCGTGGAAGAAGCTCTGGCCAACAAAGACCTCAGGGTTGCTCAGGAGATCATGGGCCGGCTGGAGGAAATCCTCGACTCCGGGCAGAGCAGTTTCGAAATCGCCCTTGGCAATAGTGATCGGTGCCCCCAAGTCTTGGAGGAGTTCCTCGAACGCTCATCCCAACTCGACGACTGGGTCCGCCAGAACACGATCGCCAAGGCGCTCATCCTCTTCAAGCAGAAGCGCAACTTTGCCGGCCTGAATCCTTCCATTCTCAGCCAGCAACGCCTGGATGAGGCGATCGGGGGGCTCGAGTCCTGGAGGGCCCTGCGGAACCTGCCCCCCTTCAGCTCAGAGGTTGCCGGATTCGCTGCATCCGTCATGAGCTATCTTGGCTTCCTCTTCAAGACGCCAGCCAGGACGGCCATCTCTGTCAGCCAGACCGGCACCGATTGGGCTCTGCTTGATGCCAGGATGTCGGCCAGCGATCTGGCCCGACCCATTCCACAGTTCGGTTCGCAAACCTCCGGACGCTACCCGGTCCTCTGTGTCTGGGAAAGGCCAGGCGCGGACACACTGAGCGCCCGAATCAAGGATCTTAAACTGGACATCCACAACTTGATCGTGGTGTACCTGGGCCGCATGACCGTCCGGATGCGCCGCGATCTGACCCGGATCAGCCGAAACCGGGGACTGGCCATCCTGCTCGTCGACGAGATCCTGTTCCTCTTCCTGGCGGGTCAGTTGGAGAACCGACTGGCCGCTTTCCTCCGGTGTGCAGCGCCCTACGCGATGCTCAATCCCTATACGCCAAACCAAGCCGGAAATGTCCCGCCGGAGATGTTCTTCGGTCGTGAGAAGCTGGTGCGCGAGTTGCAGCTTCCGGAAGGCTCGTGCCTGGTCTTCGGGGGACGCCAGTTGGGCAAGTCCGCCCTGCTCCGCCAGGCTGAGCGCCAATTCCACGACCCGGATCGGGATCGCTTTGCCCTGGTGGAGGACATCCGCGTGGTGGGCCACGAGCACGGTGGAGACCTGGAGGTGATCTGGCGCCGGCTCCGCGATGCCCTGGTCCGCAAGGGGTTCCTGACAACGCAACAGACTCGCTTGACTCGGCCCGACCACATCGCCAAGGCGATTCAGGATGGCCTGGAGGAGAGGCCTGGCGCGCGCATCCTGGCCATGCTCGACGAGGCGGACAGTTTCTTGGACGCAGACGCCTCCAGGGGATTCCAGACGGTCAATCAACTGAAATCCCTGATGGCGGACACCGGCTACCGGTTCAAAGTGCTCCTTGCCGGACTCCACAACGTCCAGCGCTTCCAGAGCATCCCCAATCAGCCGCTGGCCCACCTGGGGCGCCCGGTCCTGATCGGCCCTCTAGAAGCCCGTGACGCCTACAAACTGGTCGAACAGCCATTGTCAGCCCTGGGTTTCCGATTTCGAGACCACGCCCCGGCCCTGCGCATCCTCTCCTATACAAACTACCATGCCGGCCTGATCCAACTCTTCTGCCGAGAACTGGTGCACCTGCTCCAAAGTCGGCTTGGGAGCGAACCCCCGTGGTTCATCGAGAAGCAGGACGTCGAAGAAGTCTACCGACGGCTCCAGCCCGACATCGCCTCACGCTTCAACTGGACGCTCGCCCTCGACCGCCGTTACGAGATGCTGGCCCTGATCCTGATCACCGAGCAACTGGATGACGGATCCGGGTATGCTCGAGCCTACCCTCACAGTGACCTGCTCAGGATGGCCCGTGCCTGGTGGCCCCAGGGATTCGCCTCCCTTCAGATCGACGAGTTCCGCGGCTTGCTGGACGAGATGGTCGGCCTGGGCGTCCTGGTGAGAAACACTCAGGGCCACTATCGCCTGCGAAGTCCGAACATCGTCCGCTTGATGGGGACCCAGGCCGACATCGAGACGCGACTGGAGGAACTGATGCAGGCGGAAGCCGTCGACCGCCTGGAGCCCGAAGAGATCCGGGCGCAGTTGCCGTCCCGCCAACGCACTGCCCCCTTGCTCAGCCCCTTGACAAGGGCCCAGGAACGCCTGTTGAGCCCGGCAAGAAGCGGTGTCGGGATGGTCTTCGCCTCGGAAGCCCTGGGCCTGAAACATGTGGAGGCAGCTGTCCAAAGCCTGATCCCCGCCGACCTGGGCGACCAGGGCCTCTTCCTGACAATTCCCAGGAATGGAGCGAAACCCAAGAACCTGGCGCCATGGGTTCGGGACCAACTGACCCGGCGCAAGGTGGTCGAACGCGCTTTGTTCCTCAGGCAGGTGGACCGCCTGGAACCAGAGGAACTGCTGGAGGCAATCGCGTTCTGCAACCGTTATGACAAGCGACAGGTCCGCATCGTCTATGTCCTGCATCCAGCCGCAACCAGGGACTGGCTGCGACTTCCCGACCCGACCCGAAAGACACTGAACGATGGCCTCGAGGCAGCTGTCTGGCTCCGACGCTACTCGGCCAAGGCGCTGCGACACAGACTGATCGATGCAGACATGGTGGCGGACGACGAGGTGTGCCGCCTGTTGATGGAGGCCACGGGGGGATGGCCCCACCTGGTTGAACTCCTCTTTTCGCGAACCGGTCGAACGACGGACATCCGCCCCGAAGCCAGGCGGCTCCTGACTGAACTCTCCACCCCCCCTCTTTCCGAAGAGTTCTTGGAAATGCTCGGGGTTCCCCGGCAGTCTCCAGGCTGGAAACTATTGGAGGCCCTGGCCCACGAAGGGCCTCTGAATCGAGAATATCTCACGCCGGACCTGGTGGATCTGGGTTCGGAGATCACCCCAGAACAATGCGACCAGTGGCTGGATTTCCTACTCCGGATGGGATGCCTGGACGAGGGAGAGGACGACCAGGTTGCCCTCGAGCCTCTCCTGGCGCGCCTGCTATGAGGGCCGCCTTCTCCGAACGCCTCCAAGAGCTCCCCTCCTATCTGCGCAAGATGCGCAGGTTCCGGGATTGCCTCTTGGAGGGCCGCTCCCTGGTGGTGGCCCTGCCCGAACCTCACGAGCAGGACGACCTGTGGGCGGCACTCCGCGAGCAACTGCACCTCCGGGACCTGATCACCGACGCCCTGGACCTGGACCAGGTCGATGGCTCGAAAGAGCCATTCGACACGCTGGCTGAGTTCGTGGCCCTGCCCGACCCGCACCCAGGCCGACAAGCGGGGGTCCAGGATCTGCTGAGGTCCGAGAACGTGCCCGATATCCTGGCCCTGATAGGCCTGGACAACCTCTCCCAGCGGGATCAGCGCGCCTGGATGGGCCTGGTCGAAGCCTGGTCCCAGGCGAGCCAGGGGCTGGCGGGGGAAGTCACGAGAAAGTCCTTGTTCGTGCCCCTGAGCGCCGGCCGATTGCTGGTCCCGATGCCGCATGCGGATGTCCGCCTCCGAGTGGATTACTGGCTCGGCACCCCGACGACCGAGGAGCTCCAGTATCTCGCCCGCTACGACGGCGCAATCGACCCGCCACCCGAAAGACTCTGGCGCGAAACCACGGTCCTGGCCTTTGCGGGCGAAGACGCCGAATTGGCCGAACTCCTGTTGACCACCCCCATGTCGACTCCAGACTGGCCGTCTCCGACCATGCGGGACTATGCGAGCCGCCGCGGCTGGAATAACGGACAGCCCCCCAAGGAAGTGCTGCACATCCTGGCGGGCCTTCGCCAGAAGTCGGTGGCAGCGTCCACGATCCAGGAGATCCCCAGTGCGGCCAGAGGGCCGTGGTCCAGGGGCCTCCTGTATTGGACTCCCTGGAGCGGCTGGGAGCTCCATTCCGCCTGGCTGGCCCTCCACGGCCCCGAACACCTGCTGCGTCACCGCCTGTGCCAAGCCCAGGCCAGCCTGGTCCTGCCCCTGGTGGACCGCCTGCGCCTGGGCATCTGTTCGTGGCTCAACCAGCACCACGGGGAAGGCTGGCCATTTCGATGGACCTACCCCAAGGCACCCCAGGAACTGGAGAAGGTCGACGACGATCCCTACGCCTGCCAGTGGGGCCACCTGACCAGGGTTCTCAACGAACCCGAGCTGAGCCCGTTGCGGGAACTGCTCCAGACCGCACGGCTGGCCCGTGACATCCGCAATGAACTCTCCCACCAGCGTTGCATCGGGTTGCCGGAGTTCCGCACTCTTTGGAGGGGCTACCATCAGGGGCTGGCGATGCTCGCTGCCGGGGGCGAGGGGATCGCGGTTTGAGATAGCCGGCGGTCCAACCGGTCCAGGAAGAGGAAGAAGCAGCCGCGCTACAGACGGAGACGAACGGGATGAACTATCGCGAGTGGAACACGGCTCTGGGGAAGTGGTTCTTCAAGCCGGAGCGTGCCGGGCGACTCGTCCACCTGGCGGTGGACGCAGAGGAGCTGCTGCTGGCGGCGGCTGCCGACGGGCATAGCTTCTCGTCGGCAGCGGAAGCCCGAGCAGATTTCGTCAGGGCGGTGTGTACCGAACTCCGTCATCGGGACTGGCCCGACAGCGGCGAACTCTGGGAAGGCTACCCCCGCTGCATCGGCCTGCTGGCCCTCCAGGTGCTGGCCGTGACCGACATGGCCGAGGACGAGAAATGGACCAGCAAGGCCTACTGGCCCAGGCTGCAGGAGCTCCTCGGCCGCACCGACGAGCCACCGGGGAAACCCTTGAACCTGAGCTACGAGACGCACGCCAACCTCTGGCGCCGGCACCTGGCGAACTGGGCCAACTCCAGGATGAAGGGTTCGCTGGGTGAGCTGTACCTGCCGGACTTCACCGAGGGGCACAAGTATGTGCGCCTACCCATTTCCCACGCCCTCTTGCGAAGGGCGGACCTGGATCGCCTGGCCGATTTGTTCAAAGAGAGCGGATTCCACCCCTACGAAAGTGACGTGGCCCTGAGCCGAATCAAGGGCCTCCTCAGCAACAACCGGTCTGAAACCCGCTTCTTCGGCCCCCACGCGCGCCGGGTCTTGTCAGACAGTGACCGCCTGGAGGCCGCGTCCCGGCAAGTCGCCTCCGTCCTGGCCGAGTGGGACGGAACCTCGGAAACAAGAACGCGACAAGCCAAGAAGCGCCCCGAGGTTCGCTTGTGGGCCGATGTCGTGGGCCGCAAGCCCGACAGGTTCGTGGGAGGGTTGATCTACCGCACACATGCGGGCGCAAGGAAGACGGACTGGCGCCGGTGCCAGAAAATCAACATCCGCAAGACCTGGAAGAATGCACGCCGCAAGAGCAGCACGGAATGGACCGAAGGTGGCGTCACCCTCCGATACCGTCCGATCCATCCCGAGAGATTCGTCCTGGTCCACGACTCGACGACCAACTACTTCATCGAGCGGCGGCGGGGAGCCCCAGGGGACAGGTTGCTGATCCTGTGCTCGAGAGAATCAACCTGGCAGCTTCTCGACGCGATCGAGGAGATTTCGGAGCATCACGTCGTCTTCGGTTCATTCCCGAATGCGGAAACACTCCAAGACCTGCCCCAAGAGTGGATCCTGATCCAACTCCAGGTGAGCCGGAAACTGCCCCCAGACATTCCAGAACCTTGGTCGGGAATCATTGAACCGAGACTCTCCTCCCTCCAGATGCTGGAAGGTCTCCGCCTTGTCCCACACCGACCGGTGTGGATGGCTGGAGCCGGACCTCGAATCCTCGTGGAAGGAGGCTCCTCCAAGAACCTGCTCGTCAAGCGTGACGACCAGATCACGCGGGTGCCTCTCGAGGAAGACCTGACCCCGCAAGGAACCTTCGACAGCCAAGGTTTCTACGAAGTCTGGCTTCCCGAAGAGAGTTGGCGGACACAGGTCTTTGAGGTCCGGGTTCCCCGGCGGGTGCGCCCGACCGATGCCAGTCACGGATGGTTGCTAAGGCAAGGAACGTGGCCGGCGGCAGCCTCGCAGAGCGGGCAGGAAGAGTGCCAATTCCTCTGCGGAATGGTCGCCTGCGGCGTGCTGCCGGAGGTCGACGAGCCCGAGGAGGGCGAGACTCGCCAGTTCCCTCTCTTCCCCGAGGCGCGGCTTTTTCTCGAGCTCTCCCTGAGACACCAAAGCCATGCACCCTCCCTACCTGGCCTTGCCGATCCTTACCTGAAGGCCGGCAAGAACCACTCCAACCCGCTGATCCGGCACCTGGCCCGACTGATCGAAATGGGCCATAGACTAGACAAGGGGGGAAAGGCAAGATGAACGAGACGGAATTGCTTCGCGCAAACTTCCTGGGATATTGCCAGGGCACCCCCGACTCCGGGGTCCCCGGGCATATCCGCATCCTGGGTGTCCTGGGCAAAGATGAATCCGGGATTCCAGTCCTCCAGCCGGGCTGGCAGGACTCGAACCTGGGCCCCAGCGGGCGGGTCTTCTGGCCCTCGATCCAACCTTACCCCAAAGTCAGCCACAACGGCCGCCTGGTCCGGCTGAAATTGGACAAGAACCCCTTCTACTTCGGCAAGGACGATCCGCGAAAGGATTGGTACCAGGTCGCCAAGAGGAATCGTGACTCCACCTGGGACCTGACAATCCTTGGCCACGTGGTCCTGGAGGGGTCACCAGACAGGGTCCCAGACGAAGAAGCCTGGAGACACCTGCCCACAAACGACCAGATCTACTTGCGCGACACCCGAGCCGCTCTCCTGTACGGGCCCTATGCAATCGTGACCGGGGACGGAGCCAAGACCCTTGTTCCCACGGGACCATCCCCATCCCGCCTGCTGCAATTCGAGGTGGAAATGCTACCCAGAGGCTGCCTGGTCGAGACGCCCTCAGGCAGCCTCTACCTGCTGGGCGCTCCCCCACCAGTTTGGGGCGAGCCGGTCGACACGGCCACGCCACAGCAACTTGCGGAGTGGCTTGACGCGACGCTCCGACGGGGCCTCCCCGCCGCCCTGGAAGTCCTGGAACGCGAACTCCCCGATTGGAGGGCACAACTCAAGGAATCGATCGACAACAAGGCGCCCTTGCTGGCCCGAAAGCTGGAACAGATCCGTTGGAGTCGACTGCAGGAAATCCTGGATGCCGTCATCCAAGACGGTTGGAACCTCGAGCTGGCATTGCTGGAATGCCCCCAACTGAAACAACAGGTCCAGAGGGAACTGGACATCATAGCGGCTCTCAAGCCCGTCGAAGTCCAGGCGGAATGGATGGCCCGAGACGCCGAGGCGACGGCTGAGGACCGCCCCCCCGAGTGCGACCTGCTTCAAGAGGAAATGGAGCAAGAACTGGCAGAGTTGCGCCGGCAGATCGTCGAGGCCCAAGAGGACTTGGAGGAGTTGCGCGCCAGACGCGCCAGACTGGAGGACTCAGCCAACCCGCTCAATGCGGCTCGGGAGCACCTGGAGCAGGCGCACGAGAGGCTGATCCTCGACTATTCCGCCTTTCAGGCCCTGCAGAGGGGAAGCCGATCTGCCTCCGACCTCATCCTCATGCCACTGGAACCTGTCGACGAATGCCAATGCCCGGAATCCTTTACGGAGCACAGACTCTACCCCTCGCTATTTCTTCAATCGCCAGGATTGACTATCGAGTGGGCTCGAGCGTTCCACGACGCCCTGGTCTGTTTTCGTTGGACCATGGTCCCTCATGCAGGTTGGGCCAGAAGCTACCAACTAGCCCTGGGCAACTGTTGTCACCTTGAGATCCTCCCAGTGGAGGCCTCCTGGCTTTCCTTCCGGCAGGTCTGGGAAGACCACGTGGCTCCCCTCTGGTTGGGCGCCACCAAGAACCCCGACCGGATCTTCCTGATCCACTTCCAGGACCTGGACCGTTCGCTGCCCGAACACTGGTGCCGGCCCTTCTGGAACCTGGACATGGGAATTGCGGACCGACTGCATCCGACCGTGCCCCCTGGATGGCCCGCAAACCTCAGGTTCCTGGCCTCCCCCGCACCGGACGATCGTGCCATCCCGCTCTCGCCGATCAGCCTACAGCACTTCGCCGGCGTCCCCCTTGAGGCCATAGGGACCAGGACGCCTCAGGCGGACCGGGTGCCAGGAGACATCCCGGCCTCCACCTGGCTCGGGTGGACGCGCCCAGACGATGCGCCTGAGCCTGGCCCGGACCTGGCTTCATTCAAATACCACTTGTTAGACAGGTTGACAGCAGGCACACTACCCCGCGAGCGTGGGGGACAGAACCAGATGACCAAAATCTGGAAGCCGACCCTCAAAGCCGCGGACGTGATCGCCAGGGGACTCGATCCAGAAGAGCGGGAACGGACGATCCAATACCTCATCAAACTCCGCGTCGAGTGGCCCCAGAGCTACGTCAGCTTCAGGGGGACCGATGCCTGAGACCAACCCCACGGATCTCCTGCTGTACTGGCTCAGCGCCCGGGGCGCGATGGGCGTGGCGACCTGGCGGGCCGGGTGCCGACACCTCAGCCCTCCCCCACCACCGGGCTGCCTGGACCCGAAAGAGCACTACCTCCGCCACTACCACCGCTTCAAGGAGGGCCTGCTCCGGGCGGGCCACATCGAGTTCGATGCCGGAGGGACCCGGGTCCAGGCAACCCCACCAACCTTGATCCAGACGGGCCCGGACACGGGGTTCCTGTGCGGCGCCAGGCTTCCCGGCACGCGGGACAGCCTCGAACGACACGACCTGGAACTCCAGGTCTCTCCAGGCCAGCGCGCTCCCGCCCTCTGGCACGTCAGGGGCCACCTGGCGGACCTCGACATCCGATCGGGCAGGATCGCGCTGCACCCCGAGCGAGGGGAGGCCGTCCTGCGTAGCCTGCCCTCGGCGGGCCAGGTGCTGCAGGCCCTTTCAACCGAGAGGCCCCCCACAGCCATCCCGTGGGAGCAACTGCAGATCCGAACCGGCCACGCTTCCCCTTCAGCTTGCTGGACCGAACTGAAGGGCCTCCCCAAGACCGGCCTGTACCGGCTGGCCCGCAGGAAGCCCCCCGACATGTGGCTTTTCGACGGAGACCACGCGCGACCGCTCCCCCGGTTGGACCACCGTCGCCTGGCCCACTGGAGCACCGTGGGACGGGCCCAGGGCGCCCTCCTTCGCTGGAACGCCAAGGCCGAGGAACTGGACATCCCGATCTGTGGCGCCCGGCTGCCGATGCTGCTGGATCGCTTCCTGCGCTCGGCCTCCGGCGAGGAGCCCCGCTTCCTCCGCGAGAAGGGGGTCTTCCGCTACCGCGCCGTCGGACTGGTCCGGGCGCGCCACGTGGCCAGGATCCTGGAGTGGACTTTGAAGACTGATGACTGACCCGCTGAGCCTGACCCGCAAGCTCCACCAACTGTATCTCCGCTACCTGGACAGCTTCCTGCCCCTTCGCGATGACGCGCTGCAGGAGGAGCGCCGGCATCTCTTCGAGCGGCCCGGCGCCCTGTACCAGGAACCGCTCCTGGAGCCCCTGCCGCGCTACCGCCAGGGTCGGACCCTCCAGGCCCTGGCCCAGCAGTTTCCCCTGGACCCCGACCTCCCCGATTTCGCTCAATGTGGGCTGCTGCCGCGCGCCCTTCCGCTCTATCGGCACCAGGAGGATTCGCTGCACGCCACCGTCGCCGAGGGGCGACACCTGGTGGTCACCACCGGCACGGGCTCCGGCAAGACGGAGTGCTTCCTGCTGCCCCTGGCGGACTACCTGCTGCGCGAGTCCCGCGGCTGGACGGGCCCCGAACGCCCTCGGGCGGTGCGGGCCCTGCTGCTGTATCCCCTGAACGCCCTGGCCGAGGACCAGATGTTCCGCCTGCGCCGGGGCCTGGACAGCGTGGCCGGCCCCGAAACCGGCATGGGGGCCCGAACCTGGCTGGCCAGGAACCGGCGCGACCGTTTCACCTTCGGCCGCTACACGGGACGAACGCCCGTGCCCGGGGCGCCCAAAGCCAAAGGCAGGGCCAGCGAACTTCGCCGAGTCCTGGAAGACCTGGATCGCCATGCCCGGCAGGCAGCCGACCGCCCGGAGATCCGCTACCATTTCCCCAGCCTGGACGGAGGGGAATGCGTCGATCGCTGGCAGATGCAGCAGGCCCCGCCGGACCTGCTGATCACCAACTACTCGATGCTCAACATCATGTTGATGCGCCAGATCGAGGCCCCGATCTTTGAGCTTACCGCGGAGTGGCTGCGCCAGAGCCCGCACCACCGTTTCCACCTGGTCGTCGACGAGTTGCACAGCTATCGGGGCACTCCGGGCACCGAGGTCGCCTACCTGCTGCGCCTGCTGCTGCACCGCCTGGGCCTGGAGCCGGACTCGCCCCAGGTCCGGTTCCTGGCCTCCAGTGCCTCGCTGGAAGAGGGGGAAGCCAGCCGCCGCTACCTGGGCCAGTTCTTTGGCACGGACCCCGCCAGCTTCGCCATCCTGTCGGGAGAGAAGGAGCCTCCACCCCCCGCGCGCCCGGCGCCGACGCCTCGCTTGAAGGCAGCGCTGGAGACCTTCGCCCCGGGTGGCCAGCCCGATCTGGCCGGCCTGGCACAATCCCTGGAGCTCCCCCTGCCGGCGGCCCCCACGGTTGAGGAATCGCTGGGCAGCCTGGTCATCGAGGGGGGCCTGACCAGCTACCTGTTACAGGGGCCCGGGACGCCGGAGACCCCGTCCCAACTGGCCCGACGCCTCTTCGGCGACCAGGACCAGACCCGCGCGGTCGAAGGCCTGGTGCGCGCCGTGACCACGGCTCGAGAGGTGCGGACCGACGGGACGGCCCTGGCTCCCCTTCCCCTCCGCGCCCACCTGTTCTTCCGCAACATCGGCGGCCTGTGGGCCTGCGCGGATCCCCACTGCTCGGCGGCGCCGCCTGGTCCCGAGCGGCCGGTCGGCAAGCTGTATCCCGAACCGCGCCTGCTGTGCGAGTGCGGAGCCAGGGTCCTGGACCTCCTGGTGTGCCAGACCTGCGGAGAACTGTACTTCGGCGGCTACCGCAACGAGGAGGGCCGCTGCACCTTCCTGGTCCACGACCAGCCCGACCTGGAGACCGAGCACAGCACGATGTCGGTCAATCGCCGCTACAGCGAGTACGGAGTGCTCTGGCCCGGCACCACCGACCCTATGACCGCCAGGTGGGGCTACCACTACGCCAAGAGGGCCTGGATCCCGGTCCGGCTGGACCCCTCCAGCGGCGAACTCTCGGTCGGGGGGCAGATGACGGAGCCTGCAAACGGGTGGCTCTACACCCTCACACCCGACAAGCCCGACCAGTTCGGGAAGGCCGACTACAACGCCTTCCCGACCCGCTGCGCCCGCTGTGACAGCGACTGGGGCCTTCACGCTTCAAAGGTTGCCGAAGAGGATCCGCTCTCCCCCCGCTCGCCCATCGGCTTCCACCGCACCGGCTTCCAGAAGGTCAACCAGGTGCTGGCAGACGGCCTGCTGCGGACCATGCCCGAGGCGGTCCGCAAGCTGGTGGTCTTCACCGACAGCCGCCAGGACGCCGCCAAGCTGTCAGCCGGGATCGAGCTTGACCACTACCGGGACCTGGTCCGCCAAAGCCTGATCCAGGGCTTCGAGCGCCCCCGCCATGACCTGGCCGCCTTCCTGAAGTCCCTGGAGGTGGGGGCGAGCCAAATGTCCCCCGAGGAGTTGGAGGCCCGCAAGCGCTTCCAGACATTGCACCGCGGCGAGGCCAGCGTGCTGATGGACGCCTCGATGGGCTTTGCCACCCAGGCTGAGCAGGAAGAGGCCGAGAGAATCCGTCAGCGCGCCGGTGGCCCCTACCGGCTGACCTCAGTGGACCAGGAGACCTGGACCCGGCTGCTGGAGTTGGGCTGCAACCCTGCCGGCCCGCGCTTCAGCACCCTGGAGAACGAGGGGCGCCCCTGGCGAGACCACTTCGAGTGGCAGGCGCCGCCGCGCGAGAAGGACACGGGGGCCGTAGCCAAGGCGCAGTTGGACTTCGTCGAGACTCTCAGAAGAAGATGCACCGAAGAATGCTGTTACACGCTGTTCGCCCACAAGCGCAAGTCGGCCGAGTCCCTGGGGCTGGGCTGGATGACCTGCGACCCGGGACTGGAGCCGCCGGAGCTGTCGGGATGCAGCCCGGGGGTGGCCCGCCAGGTGGTGGACTCGGTGATCCGCCTGATGGGCGAACGCCGCCGATTCGAGGGGTCCGAGTTTGCCTACCCGGCCAGCAACTTCCCCAGGCCGGTCAAGGACTTCCTGGATCGGGCCCAGGAGTTGCACGGTTCCCCCAATGCGACGTGGGCCCCGATCCTCCGGGACTACTTCCTGCACAAGAAGATCCTGCTCTCGGAGGAGCGCTTCCTCCTGCGCCTGGATGCCCTGTGGTTCGCGCCGGCACCTTCCCCTCCCGTCCCGGTTTGGGTCTGCCCTACGTGCCTGACTGTGCACCTGCACCCTTCCGCTGGATGCTGTACCTGGTGCCTGGACCAACTGCCCCAGGACCCCTCGCCACTCCGGCAAAACGAAGACGACTACTACGCCTACCTGGCTCGGGACGCCAAGCCCTTCCGCCTGCACGCAGAGGAGTTGACCGGCCAGACCGAGCAACTGGACGCTCTAAAACGCCAACGCCTCTTCCAGGGGCTGTGCCTGCCTGACGAAGTCCCCCTGACAGACACGATCGACCTGTTGAGCGTCACCACCACCATGGAGGCGGGGGTCGATATCGGCTCGCTGCAGGCCATCATGCTGGGCAATGTCCCGCCCCGGCGCTTCAACTACCAACAACGGGTGGGCCGAGCCGGACGCCGGGGTGCCGGGTATTCCATCGCCCTGACCGTGGCCCGAGGCCGCAGCCACGACTACACCCATTTCCGGGATCCATTGCCGATCACGTCGGCCCCGCCCCCCACACCCTACCTGGACACCCGCAGGGCCAAAATCCTTGAGAGGGTGCTGAACAAGGAGGTCCTGCGGAGGGCCTTCCTGGCTTCGCCCATCGAAGACTCCCCGACGGCAGAGAGCGTCCACGGCGAGTTCGGCAGCGTCGAGGACTGGCCGAAGCATCGCGAACACGTCGTCGCCTGGCTGGAGAGGTCTCGAGCAGAAGTTCGAGCCCTGATCCAGGCGCTGACATGCCAGACGGACCTGGAAATCGGCGCCAGGCAACTGGAAGAGACCCTGTACCGCGACCTGGTGCCGGCCATCGACCGGATTGCCACCAGCAACCGCCATCCCCAGCGTTTCCTGAGCGAGCGCCTGGCCAACGCGGCGATTCTGCCCATGTTCGGCTTCCCCACGCGGGTGCGCTCTCTGTACTACCAAGAGCCGTTCCGACTGCCCGCCCAGAAGGTCATCGACCGCGACCTGGACATCGCCATCAGCCAGTTCGCCCCCGGGGCAGAAACCGTCCATGACCGGGCCGTGCTGACCGCGGTCGGTTTGGTGCAGTACCGCTACGATCGCGGCCGTGTCGTCCCTGCCGATGGGCGGGGCGTCGCAGTCCGGCTGGGCACGTGTGCGGACTGTGGGGCGCTTTTCTGCTGCAACGAAGAGGCCGAGACCTGTTGTCCGCTGTGCGGCGCCGGCTCGGACCGGTATTCGATCTGCACCTGCTTCGAACCCCTGGGCTTTGTCACCGAGCCCCGCGCCGCCCGCGACTTCAACGGTCGTTTTGAGTGGACGGCCCATTCGATGCCACCCCGACTGGAATCCATGCCCCTGAGGCACATAGAAGACCTGGGGGAGAGCAACCTGCAGTATTGCTGGGATGAAGCCGAGTTGACCAGCCTGAACGACAATGGGGGAAAGCTGTTCAGGTTCCAACGGCTTCGTGACAAGTCCATCTGGGTCCAGGCAAGCTCGCTGAAAGCCGGTTGGACCAACCACCTGGCTGAGGGCGAACCCTGCGAGGCCGGCCTGATCTCGCGCAAGCGCACCGACGTGCTGACCTTGCGCCTTCGCAAGTGGCCTGAGAGACTGGACCTCTCCCCCCTGGGGCCCTCCAGCGTCTACGCCAGGGCAGCCTACCACTCGTGGGGCGAGCTGGTGCGCCTGGCGGCCTGCCAGTACCTGGACGTGGAGCCCGACGAGCTGCGGGTCAACGTCCGGACCTTGGGTGGTCCGGAAGGCCCCTTCCTGGAGGTCTTCCTGGCCGACGCCTTGGAGAACGGGGCGGGCTATTGCCGCTACCTGGCCTCTTCCGAGCACCTCTCCCAAGCGCTGCTGTCCCCGCTGCTGCCCGGCCAAGGCGACCTGTGGCGCGCCCTGGCCGAGAACCCTCACGCCGGGGCCTGCGACTCGTCCTGCTACGGTTGCCTGCGCACCTATGCCAACTCCCCGACCCACGCCATCCTGGATTGGCGACTGGGGTTCGACCTGGCGCAGCTTGCTGCGGACGCCAGCGCCCCTCTGGACCTGACCCAGGAGCACTGGACCGGCATTGCAGAAAACGCGGCCCGCAACCTCTCAAGACTTTTCCCCGGGGCCCAACCGGAGCTGTGCGAAGGTTTCTGGATTGTGCGCAGCCGCAGCGGAATCGAGGCCGTGTTGACTCACCCGCTCTGGGCCAGAGATCACCCACAAATCAAAAGCCTGACGGCCCGACTGGGGGACGCCCGCATTTCAGGATGCACCTGCACCATCTTCGATGCCCTGCGCCGACCGGGGTGGTTCCTGGCGAGGCGGGGGTGAGGAACCATTGCCCGAACCGCCGCCCGGAAGGAAAAACCTCAGGTCACTCGGCGCAGGCCAACCTGGCTGCGACGACGAGCAGAGACCGGTGAGAAACGAGGAAATCCGATGCTTGCCCAAGATCAGGACCCCACAAGCGATCCCATCACCGAGGGCTGGTACCTCGGGTGGTGCCGCGTCGTCCCAGGGCCCGACAGCTCTTCATACCTTCACGTCTGCGGAAGGCTGACCGGTGAGCCCGGGGAACCAGGAACCAGAGTTGAGGTGCTTTCAGGGTTCCCTTCAGCAGACAGGAATCCACAGACCGTCCTTTGGCCCAGCCAACCGACAAGCCAGGAAAGTCTTGCCCTGAGGCCCCTGGCGTTCCGATTGCAGCGAACCGCCGAATACGGGCACGATACCCCGGGGGTGCGGTGGTACTGTCTTCGTGCGAAATCGGACGAAGAGCGGATCATACGCCCCTTTGGATGCCGCGTCCTGGACACGCCAGGTCAGGATGGACTCCAGATCGAGAGCAAGGTCCAAGCCGACGGTCGTATCTTCACGAAGGATGGAGACCGCCTGACAGGTCCCTGGAAGAATGTCGGCGCGGGTGCCGGAGTGATTCGCCTGGCTTCTTGGAACAGGAACCCCGACTGCCTGCTTGCCTGGACGGTGAGCGACCTTGACCAGAAGCCCTTCCCAATGATGATTGCAGGAGAAACCATCTGGCTCTTGCCCGCTGAGCCACCGGTGGAACAGGCTGAGGGGTCACCGGCCTCAACCCGCCTGTGGAAGCCGCTGCGCGACCTGGTTTTCCAGTCCCCGGAATTCGAGAGCGTGCGCGAGGCGCTCGTCCAGGAGGAAATCAAGAAGCGCTCGCTGGACCTTGCGACGGAGGCCGACAAGGCCAAGGCGGCCCTGGCGGAAGAAGCCAACCGGCAGGTCGAAGAACTGGCTTCCAGGAAGGAAAGCCTCCAACGTGAGGTTGCTGAGGTCGAATCCTACCTCTCCGAACTTGCGGACCTGGCGCCCGTGGGCCATGTCCGGCGCCGGTGGCCCAGGCTCGACCAGGAAGGCATCGACCTCAAGCAGTGGGTGGGTGAGACCCTGGCTGGATTCCTGGCCACGGCAGCCCCCTTCACGCGCTACGAGGACGCCGAAGAGTTGGCGGTCGCTTGCCTGGGATGCAGGGCGCTGTTGTTACCCGACGCCGGTTACGCGACTGCCTTCTGCGAGGCCTGTGGCGGAGTCGCAGAACTGCTCCTGGTTCCTGTCGAGCCCCACTGGACTCGCTGGCAGGAAGCCTGGACTCCTGAGATGGCCCAGTTCTGGAAGTCAGCCGAGCAGAATCCAGGATCACTCTACCTGCTGCATTTCCAAGACCTGGACCGGTCCCTTCCCAGCCTCTGGGGCCGGCCGTTCTGGAACCTGGCCAATGGGTTGACCGACTGCCTCCCCGATGCGAGGTTCCGTGGGTGGCCCTCGAACCTCAGGCTGACTGCCTCGATGGCTCAGGACTCGGCAAGCCTTCCCTTGGAGAACAACCTGCTGAAGGACTTCGGCGCCCTGCTTCCACGCACTGAACGGTCCGAGAATGAGAGCACCAGGGCCTTGCCACGCAGACTGCCAAGCAACTCGTGGCCCACTCTCCCCCAGGTGACCAGCCTGCACGAGGAAACCCTGCCCCTCGGGTCCTCCGCTCAACGGGCCTCGGCCGAAATCGAGGTCCTGGGAGCCTTGTTCAGGGAACTCGGACGCAGGGAACTCGAAGCCGAACTGAGGGCCTGCCGAATCCGGATCTCATCACCCCAACGCCTGGCTTCTCAGAATTCCTCTGCCGCCCACTGACGGTGGTAGAAGGTGCTCAAGGAACGATGAGGCTGCCCTTCACCAAAGGCCGCCGGGGCCTCGGACAGGAACTCCTCCACAAGGCCTCGGAGCGAAGGGTTCATCTCCAACCGGCCTGGAGGAATCCGCAGGAGGGTGGTATCCAACAACGACTGCAGGGTGGGCGCCGCCAATTGCAGGCAGCGCTCCAGGAGGTATGCGACCAGGGCACAGGCTTCGTCCATCGTCCCGGCTGACGGGTAACAAGAGGAAAAGCAGGCCTGAAGCAAAGGCTGCCCCCCCCGAGATGGAATCCAAAGGCGCTCCTTCAAGCGACCGATTCCTGCGGCGGTCTCCCATAGCCTTGGAAGCAATTCGGCACCTTGACGCATCTTCGTGAGGACGCTCCAGGCCATCTCCGACTCTTCCCTGGGGACAGAATCCGGTCGGCCAAGCGTGGCCAGCGCAGCCGAAACGGAATTCGCTCGCAACGCTCTGGCCATCCTGTCCTTATGCGCATTCCAGACCCTTTCGGAGACCCGGGAATACAGGTGTGGCGAGAACAAGAAGAGTTCGTTTCCAAGCTCCTCCCCGAGGTCAGGCCGCTCAACGATCCGACGCAATGTCCGCCAACGCCTCTCCAATGGATCACCCTCAACCGTCGAGAAGCGAGCCATGACATCAACCATGCCTGCCAAGCCCTCAACCAGCGAGAGTTGCACGCGGCGGCTCTTCTCCACCTCTTCAAGGAAATCATCAATCCGAGCGGCAACACCGCCAGACTCGTGCGTCCAGGCGCTAATCCCACCGACCCAGAGCAAGGCGGACTTGTTGGTGTCCGTCAGGTCCTTCCGCTGCCATTCCTGCAGCCAGGCGCCTCCCGAAGGGTCAATCTGGTCCACGGCCAAGGCCAGGGCTGCCATGGACAGACGTTCACGTGCAAACGGGCGCTGCGTCTTGAAATATCCCTTCCCGAGATAGCTCAGAACAGCCAGGGCCAAGCTCTCGGAGCGAGGTGTCCCACGCCGAATCGTGCGCTCCATTAGAGGGAAGCGATGAGCGGCCCCTGCTGCGACGGCTTCCACAAACCCGGAAGCCAGGCCTTCCACATCCGGGCAATCAGCATCGTGGAAAAACGTTGGCAGAACCCTCAGAAGACGGGTCCATGCGCGAGGAGTCGACCCATTGTCCTCGAGAGCGAGCGCTTCTGACTTCTTGGACAGCTCCGTCAAGAGTTCCCGGATCTGGTGGATCTTCAATGGCCAGTCCAGGTTCTGAAAGACCCGCAACCTGTGCTCTCCTGCCCAAACCGACCTCCACAGTCTCTTGACCAACGGGCCAGGCGCCTTCCGGAGTTCCCTTGACAGGTGTTCGGCCAATGCCGAGTCCTTGGCTGCGCCGGCCACCACGGCCAGGAATCCCGACTGCTCGACCAGGCTGAAGAGTTCGTTGGCATTTAGCCCGTCCAGAGCCACCGCGGCCGCTCGGACTTCTCCGGGGCAGTCCAGTTCCTCCATGGGCGCCCTGGCCATGCACAGTACGTGCCCGCGCAGGCGCATCCACTCCTCCACCGAGAGGGTCAGGACAACGTCATCGGTAGGAGACGACGGGCGGTGAAACTCGCGAAGGAGCTTTGCAATTTCCTGTTGTAGCACGGGGACCTCAATATCTCAGAGAATAGCTGGCGGGGGGCGGGCTGGCCCCGTAGTCCAGGCCACCCAGGCGGAGGCGGTAGGCCTCTCCGCCATTGGGGAAGCGCAGCGTGATCCGGACTTCCTGATCCTCCAAAAGTTCGGCCTCCAGCTCCGCGCGCTCGGCGCGCGCCCAGGTCCGGCTGAGCTGCAGGTGCGGGCTGACGCTGTCTCCCGCGGTCCACGAGATGGGGAACAGGTACTCGGGAGCCTCTGCATTCTGCCCGTGCAGAAACTGCAGGCGGACGGACTGAAGGAAGGAAGGAGAAACCAGCTCCAGGGAATTCTTGAAACCAGGCTCGGCGTCCTGAGGCACCAACTCGCGAAGGCGGCCCACGTGGAAGGGGTCGGCCAGGTAGTATCCCGAGGCCAGCCGGTCCTTGAAGCGCAGGCGGTTTCCCAGGGTTCCGGAACCCCTCATCTCGCTGTAGAGTGCAGCCCCTCGAGCCACCGCGGATTGCGGGTCCAGAGAGAAGAAGCGCTCGCGCGGCAGGCCAAGATAGTCAAGCAGCGCCTGCCTTACCGGCTTCAGCCTGGTGCCCCCCCCGGCAAGGAATACGTAGGAGATCCGGTCCGGCGGGATTTCGGCATCAGCCAGCGCCTGGCGAAGCGGCCGGAGGAAGCTCTTCTGGTGCATGGGCCCGTCGGCCTTGTTCAGTCCATTGAGATCGAGAAGCTCTTCGAACCTCTCCACCTTGAACCGGAAGCCGTATGGAGTCGCCAGGTCCTGGCCGACCTCCCTTTCTGGCACGACCACGGAGCGCTGCCTCAGGGCTGCCGAGTCCAAGTTGAACGCCTCGGCCTTCTCGTAGAGTTTGCTCAACTCGACCTTGAGACCCTCGGCCATCTTGAGGAGTGATCCGGCCACCTCATTGGCCTCCTCGGGATGATCGGCCAGGTCCGTCCATCCCCAGTCCTGGCAACAACGCCCAAAGACCTCTGCCGCGATCAAGAGATCGACATCGTCGCCACCGACATCCTCCCGGGGCGACCGGCCCAGGACGCGGACTTCCATGGACTCGGACATCAGGGGTCTGGACACCTCGCACACGCTGACGTCCAAGGTTCCCCCGCCCAAGTCGTAGACCATGACGACCGTCGGCTCCGATCCGATGGACAGAATGCCATTGGGACCGGAGTAGGTTGCCACGTAATACAGGAGAGCCGCGGTGGGTTCGTCGATCAGGTGGACCTCCTGGAAACCAGCCAGACGACCGGCCGCCACCGTTGCCGCCCTTTCCGGCCCACCGAAGGCTGCAGGCACGGTGATGGTAGCCGCCTGGACCAGACCCTCCGCCGCCTTGGCGGTGGGGGCAATCCCCATCCGGACCAGTTGGTCCAGGACCTCTTTCCGAAGCACCTCCAGGTAGTAACCCGAGATGTGCTCCGGGGCCAGCACGTCATCGGAGCCCGGATAGTGATAGGTGTTTTGAGTTCCCATGTAGCGCTTGACACTCCGGACGGTCAACTGCCCCGGGAGGTCGAGGTTTCGAGCCAGGTTCCCGACAGCCACTTCGCCCCCCTGAAGGGTGGCCACGGAGGGTAGGTAGGGGAAGCTCCCCCGCATCCCCCCGGGTTCGGACAACCGCAACTCGACGCTATGAAGAGCGGAGTCCGAGTGGTCTTCCAAGCGGAAGGCCCCCAAGGTCGTGGTGGTGCCGAGATCGATCCCAAGATGAACCTTCATGGCGACTGGCTTCCTTCATTGGCCCTTGCCCAGGCACATCCGACCGACAGGGCCCGTGGACTCCAACGAGAGTTTCCGACGACTTCGCGGTCGCCCAGGAATGTGCCAAGACTGGCCGGTGCAATGGCCGGGAGCTCGTCACCAACCAGGGGACCGCACACGAGCAAACTGTTGCCGGGCAGCACCGAGACAGCGTGTTTCACCTGGCTGGCCCGGCGAGCCTGCCGGCGGAGTTCGCTGGACAGGGCGGTGCCCCGGACCTCCTGCTCACCCAGGCGGAGACTGAAGTCCCTGCCGTCCGAGTATCGCGCCATGCCAAAGAGCGCCGAGGCTTCCAGGTGAGGCACGGACTCGCCCTGGTTGAGGTCCTCGAGAGCGCGCTGAACCAGGCCCGGCTGCAGCCACGTCTCCGCGTCCGACAAAAGCGACTCCACCATGCCGTCAGCTCTTCGGTGGACAGCAAAGACCCGCTCGGAAGAGAGGTAGAGGATGGAGACCTCGATTCCGGGGGCCACCAAGCCAGCGTAATGGCCCAGCGCCTCGTCGGGAGACACATTCTGGATGCCGCCCATCACGCCCGGCAGGTCCGCCTTGGCGGAAACGCAAAGCGCGGTCGACTCGATGGCGCCCAACGAGACCCTGGCCCCCGCGACCAGGCGGAACAGCAATTCGGCATATTCCTCCTTGGTCGGCAACCGCAGGGGCCCTCTGTCGGCCAGCAACGCTGGAACCCCAAGAGCGTGATCGGGAGCGCCGTCCTCGGCCACCGCCACCGACGGGAGGAAGGGGTAGGCGCGCAGGAAGGTCGGATCACGAGGGTCTGGCTGTTCGAACGTCAATACCTGGAACCGAGTCGGCCCCTTCCCAGAAAAGAGCCGGACACCTGCGCCTCCGAACTCGGTGAACTCCAGGCCAACCGCGCTCACGAAACCGGGACCGCCTCGAGTATTGCGGGCAACAGCACGGCGCGCCCGACCATCCAGCCCGGGTGCTTGACCTGATAGACTTCTGCGGGGGGGCCGCCGCCTGGAACCGAGTAACAATCCTTGAAAGCCTCCGGGATGCTGACCTGCGCCCCCCGCAGGAGCCCAACGACAGCGAACCTGTCCCCCTCGCTGGCCACCAACTCGATCTCCTTGGCCCGGGTTTCGTCAAGCAGTCCGTGAGCCTGAGTGCCCGGGAAGGGTTTGAGGTCTTCGACAAGCTGCTGCAGCAATTGCCCATTGCGTTCACTGCCACAAGGCTCAGCCTCCAAGAAGTCCCGGATTTTGATGGCGGCGCGCCCGGACAGCACCGGCTTCAGGAAATCCCTGGCGGTCCGCTCTGAGGCGGTCTCGCGCCGGGCCTCTGATTCCTGCATCGCCAAGCGCATTTGGGCCAGGCGCCCGGCAGCCTCTCTGGCGGCCTCCAGCACCCCTTCGTAGATCGGGGCCATCACGGCTTTCAGAAACTCGTCCCTGGTCTCGGCGGCCATCCGCAACCCGTCCTCGCGGAACCTGTCCTGCGCCCGATTGATGTCCTCCAAAGCTCTGCAGGCCAGGTCCTTCTGGCTCTGGATGACATTCAATTGGTCCTTGTCCCGGGCACTGGCGCGACGGAGTTCTCCGACTTGGGCATTGAGACTTTGGACCTCCTCCTCCAAGCGGCGAGCTCGCTCTCCTTCTTGGCGAAGCATCTCTACGTATTTCTCTCCAGCTTGGGAAATTCGCTGAATCTTGCCCAGCAGTTCCTCGCGTTGCTTCTGGAGTTCCGCATTCTCACTCTTCAGTTCCTCAAACTGCTTCTTGAGTCGCGCGTTCTCCTGCGCCTTCCCTTTCTCAAGTTTCTCATCTCTTGCATCCCGTGCCACTGCATCGCTGTCAGGCGCATCGACCTGAGGAGGCGTACTCTCTCCTGGGGGCTGGGGAGCTGATTCACGGGCCTGGAGGGCTCGCTCCCGGTCCGCCGGATCCTCTTCCTTCGCCTGCATGGAAGCCTGAAAGGCCATCGCCTCCTCCAGGCGGCTCTGGAGTTCTGCAAACAGCGAAGACAAGTCTGCGGGGTGGGCGTCAGCGGCTTCACTGGCAAGGTGCGAAGGCTCGCTCTCATCCACCCCGACCCCTGGCGTCCCCTCCACCACCGGTGATTTCGGACGCTTATCTGCCAGCCAAGCAAGAACCTGCCGGATCCTGGTGGTCCACTCCGATTCGGTGCTCTCGAGCTCTGCGATACGACTCTCCAATTGTGAGACAGAGGCAGGGGGTTCACCAGTCTCTGCCTGCTTGTCCACCCGCGGAGACTCAACTCGATTCTGGATGTGCTCTTCAAGAGATCGGACCTGCTGCTGCAATTCATCAACCGGTTCACGCAGTCCGGATTTCTGTCGTTTTAAGTCAGCGTTCTCCTTATCGAGCTTATCGAATGCCTGCTCTTTCTCTTTCAGACGGATTTCCCAGGATCTAATTCCTTCATAAAGTTGCTTCAAACGATCGGGCATGTCATCGTAACTATTGACATGCATCTGATTCGACATTGAGGGCTGGCGCGACTGCTTCGACGGATATCCCTGATTGCTGATCGATTCGGCACTCGAACGACCCGGCCGCCCGGTATCAACCCGGCCCTTATCGATTCCCTGAGGGGGCGGCACGCTACCCCGAGGGCTGTTGCCTGGCGGGACCTTCTTCCCACTGGATTCCTTTTTACTTGTCACGACAAGACCTCTCAATTGCGAACTGATTATATCGCCCGGCTGGAAATCACCTGAACGGTCGGGCAGCCATCCTCGCTGACGTCCACCTTCAGGGCGACCTGGAACGTGCTGGTGGGCCCGGCGCCGCGAACCCGATCCGGCATCCGCACCCGGCAAAGCTCCGAAGGATCGCCGCCCGCCGCCTGCTCCAAAACGACCAGGTCCTGGCGCCCGCCCTGGACATCAACAGACACCTGCCTGGTCAAAGGCAGAGCCGATCCGATGTCGACCAGGGGCTTGCTCGGGTCGTGCCCGGCCAGATGGAGAGCCCTGGCCGCAGCCCTCTGGTAGCGGACCCCGATCTCCCCTGCGGCGTACAACGCCGCACCGTGGGCCACGGCCAGCTTGGCGAGCTCGGGCCTGTCGAAAGGCGGGACAAAGAGGCAGCCGGGCAGGGCCTCCTCTACGACACGGCGCAGGATGGGCGGCAGGCTGGAGCGACCAGTGAACAGGACCCGCACCGGCCCGGCCTGCTGGCCGAGTCGGCTCAGCGCGAACCTGGCCACCTGAGCCAGCATCGAGAGCAGACCGGCCGCCTCCAAACTGGACTCGAATTCGTCGCGGCTGACATCCAGTTCCAGGAATCCGTCCGAGTTGGGGAAGCTGGCGACGAACAGGTCGGCGCGATCCTGAAAGGACAGGCCTTCCTTCGCGCGCCGAAGCTGGGTCTCGATCTCGCCTCGAACCCGTTTGAACCGGCAACGATCCGTGGGGACGAATTCCGGGTGGTTCTCGGTCAACCCCTGGAAGAAGGCCTTGTCGATCTCCTCGCCGCTGACCCAGGTATTGCCCACGAAGAACAACTCCTGGATTTCCAGCGAGTCCCCCGCGCCTTCCACCTGGGCCAGTCCCAGGTCGCAGCTTCCGTGCCCCACATCAACCACCAGGTAGGTCCCAGACTCCAGAGCCTGGCCAGACCACACGCCGCAAAGGGCCGCTGCGGGCTCCTGCAGGAACCTGGGGGCCTTCCAACCAGCCCGGACCAGAAGCTTCCTCAGTTGCTCCTGCCTGGCAAGGCCGATGAAGCATGGAAGCGTGAAGCAAGCGCCCTCCGACCTGAAATCCGGACTCCTGTCGCGGCACAACTCCAGGAGGTGCGCGGCCATTCCCTGGTACAGTTGGTCCACCGTGTAGCTGGCGCCATTGGCCGACCAGGTCTTGGCGGGATCGGCCAGGTCCAGTTTCAGGTTGGCGATGCTGACGCCGCTGTCGGGCTGGGGCCCCAACTTCTCGGTGCGAATCCGGGCAGCACTTCCAAACAGGGCCCCCCCACCCTCGCTGGGGAGGAAGACCAGGCTGGGGACGTCCCACTCGCCCTGCAGCGCCCCCAGAGGCAACTCGTGAGGCCGTCCGTTCTGGAGCCGGGACACCACACTGCGGTAGGTGCCGAAGTCGACTCCCGCGCTCATGCCTGCACCTGGGCAGGCGGGATCAGGAATCCCAGCCCGCTTTCCGAATTGTCGGTCAGCAGCAACTCGGCCTTGGCCAAAACCCCGTAACCTTGAAGTTCCAGGCCGCTCCTGGCGACCTCCTTTACGAAGTAGGGGCCGTGACCGTCAAGGCGCGTCTGCTCTGAAGCCAGGGTGCACCGGGCCTTGTAATGAAGCGACTCGAGGTCGACAGCCTGGCCGGGGGCTGGGGAATACACCTGGACCCCCGCCTTCTCCCAGCCCCTCAGGCATTCCCGCCAGCAGGCCTCAGCCTCCGGGCTGTTCCTGGTATAGGCCGCCACCCGATTGACGAAGGAATCCAGCAGTTCCTTGGCCAGACTCGGCAGAAGGTGCTCAGCCTGGGTCAAGTCCTGGACAGCCGGAGACTCCGAGAGCAGCAATTCACCCAACTCCGGAATTCTGATCTTTTCCACCTCGGCGTGGACTCGGTCCAAGACCTGGCCAAGCCTGCCGATCTTGTTGTCGTCCAGGTGTGCAGCAAGATCCTGGAGGAAACTTCGTGCCTCACCAAGGCTCTTGGAAATGGCCCCGTGGGCCAGTCGCAACGAGGTCCACCGGGCCGCCAGTTCGAGGCCTTGGCGGTACTCAGGCAGCTCCGGTCGTAGCCAATCAGGAATCGTGGTCACCAGTTGCACCCCTTCCATCCCCCAACGGGAATGCTTTCCGCGCCAGGACATGATCCTGCGCCAGGACCTGGACGTCGAGGGTCCCCTGCCTGTCGACCTGGAAGTGGACTCCCACCTCCCGGCATCGGGCCTGTGCTCCGGGCACCGTCACCTGGAGGGTGTCGATCACCCGATTCTTCCTGGACCCCACGGAACGGACGGCCAGCGGCACACACACCTGCGACTGTCCCGGCTCCAATGGAAAGGTCCGAGAACAGGAGGCAGGGAGGCTGGCGCCGGCCGGAACCAGGGTCTCGAATGCCGGGAACATCCCGGAAGCGACCAGGACACCCAGTTCAGACGAGGCGATGGTCTGCACATCCAGTCCACTACCGCCACGAGCCGCCGCATGCATGACGGCCCCGCGGGCGATGGCCGTGGACGGGTCCTCGTCCCGGTACAGGATGTCCCCGAAGCCGAAGCGTTCCTGGAGCGCACCCGCCAGGCCGGGGAGCGCGCTGCTGCCGCCGACAAGCAGGACTCGGCCAACCTGCCCGGCCCCGACTCCCGCCGTCTTCAGGCAGTTGTTCACGGCCTCCAGGGCGCGTGACTGAAAGGGCGCCACAAGGGGTTCCAGGTCCGTGCGCTCCAACCTCAGCAAGGCATCCCGGGCCGCCCAGTCCAGGGGGAGCGACGACTCGGCCCTGGGCATCACGGACAGTTGTTCTTTGAGGTTCGAGCTGCGCCTGGCCAGTTCGCGGTGGAGTCGGGAGCGCTCTACGCCGTCGAGCGCTTCCAAGCCAGCTCCCAGGTGAGCTTCCAGTTGAGTCCTGAGGAACTTTGCGACCTCGATGTCGATGTCGGCGCCGCCCAGCTCGGCGTTGCCATCCGAAGCCAGGACCCTCATGGGACCAGGTACCAGGCCAGAAGCGGCCGAACATTGCACCAGGGCCACGTCCAGGGTCCCCCCTCCCCAGTCGAAGACCAGGACCAGCTCATCCTGTTCCCGTCGCGCCGCATAACAGACCGCGGCCGCCACCGGCTCGCTGAGCAACTCCACCTGGACGTCAGGCCCCGCAGCACACTTCATGGCCTCCAGGACCAGCGAGCGATGCAGCGGGTCGAATCGCTCGGGAGCGGTGATCACCAGCCTCTCGGGTTCCACCCCTTGCGCGCGGGCCTGCTCGAGAATCGACTTGAGGAAGTCGGCCAGGAGCCGGCGGCGATTCCAAGAGGGATGGAAGCCCTTGGGCGCCTGGGGATCGGGCAGGCCGCGCTTGAGGTCGTCTACCAACCCGTGACCGTGAAGCAGGCCAAGGTCGCCCGCCTTGCGGCCGAAGACCCACTCGGCATCCGGGCCGGCGGGATCCAGGCTGAAGCAGAGTGAGCGTTTCAGGTGAAGTGCCCCATCCAGCCGGATCGGCACGGGGTACCCGCCCTCCCGATCCAGGGAGACGCAGACAGTATTGGTGGTGCCGAAATCCACACCCAGGAATCCGGCCACGGTCAATGGTCCTCTGCCGATAGGAGTTCAGTCTTCATCTTCCTCGTCCAGGTCCTCTTCGGCCCACGAGTCGTCGTCGCCAGCCTCGGAGCGTGCTCCTGGCCGCAACTCGAAATCTTCGCGGGCCCCGGTCACGTTGTCGACGGCCTCGACCTTCAGGAGGTCTTCCTCCGACAGGCAAAAGGTCACGGAGACATCGGCCTTGCCGGCAACACCCAGTTCAATCCCGGATATCGTGCCCTCACCGACAAGCTGGTTCTTGGCCGAGCAACACTCCAGGTGCTCGCCCATGTAGACTTCCAGATCGATCTCCTCCTGGTTGTCCTCGACGGTCGTAAAGCCTTCGGTGAACTCGGCAGGAAGCAGCGTCCCCTTTGGGATGAGCACTGCGAGTCGGTCCTGATCCACAAGAATACCCAAAGAATGGGCGCTGACGAAACGTACCTGGGGGATGGAGGCCTGGCCGCCTGCCTTGGCCATCCTGGTGACCATATGGAAAAGCCCGGCGCCACGGGCCACCAACTCGTCGGGCATCTGGTCCTGATAGGGGGCTTGCTTCAGCAGTTCGCCCAGGCGGCGGGTGACGAAGGGGATCCTGGAAGAGCCGCCTACCAGGGCGACCCGGTCGATCGAGACCGGACCGGCGGTATCCAGGGTCCGTGCGACGACCTTGTCCATTCGCTCCAACAGCGGGAGGGAGACCTGCTCGAAATCAATCCTGGACACAGAGGTCCTCAGTTCATAGTCCTCGTCGTCCTCATCGATCAATACTACGCGAACGGGCACATCCTGAAGAGATGAGAGAGCTTCTTTGGTCTTCCGGGCCTCGGCGCTGAGCTTGGCCAGTGCGCGGGCGGCGAAAACCGGGGCGAACCTCTTCCTGAAGTCGAAAGCGAACTGCTGCCGGAAGCGATCCAGCAAAAAATCCAGAAGGCAAGCGTCGAAATCGGCACCCCCCAGACGATCGTCGCCGTCGAAGACCTCGACCTCGATCCGCTCGCCCTGCACCAGAAGAACGGAAGTGTCCAGGGTTCCGCCCCCCAGGTCGAAGACGAAGAGGCGCTCGCCGGGTTCGAGAGGCTGCTGGGCGTGGTAGGCCAGGGCGGCTGCAACGGGCTCCTGAAGGATGCGCACCGACTCGAAGCCGGCGGCCAGGGCGGCCTTCCGGGTGTGGCTCTTGCCCAGGTGCTGGAAGTAGGCTGGGACGGTCACCACGGCATCGCGGACCGCCTGCCCGGTCCGGTGTTCGAGCTCCCTTCGGAAGAAGCCGAGAATCTGGGTCGCCACGTCCTCGGCAGACACCCGAAAATCCCCGACCCGAAATCGGTAGTCGGCCGCCTCCATCTCGCGCTTGCTGTCGATCACCACCCGGTCCGGGTGCAACTGCCGCCGCGCCAGGGCGGACGAGCCAACCACGGCATCCTGGCCGGGCTGCCACGTCGGCGGGAAGTAGACCGCCGACGGGATCAGCCGCTCCGCGCCAATCTGCAGAATCTCGGTATTCATCTGGTCATCCACGACGGCAGCCAGGCTGGTCGTGGTTCCCAGGTCGATTCCTACAAACACCCTCTGCTCCTCAAGGTCCAGACCGTGCGACCGACTTGGAGGTCAGCCTGGGACAGCTTAGCCCATAGAGGTGACACCAGGTGTCACCGCCGCAACCCGAGCCCAAGCTTCCAAAGTCTCCTGGAGTTCATCCCGGCCGGGGGCGTGCCTTCTCGCTGGTCCGGTCTCGTTCCTGTGCTTGCGGCCAATGAGAACCGGGTGCATGCTTTCGAAATTCGCCGCGGAGCGTCAATGAGGAGGCAGCTTAGATTTCAGTTCTTCCAGTTCCACATTGAATATCAGAGCCCCGAGCGGCTCTCTCTGGCGAGAAAGAAGTCCTTTCATTCTGTGAGAGTCACTCCAAGACAATGCAGAAAAGTATTCCCCAGGAAATTCAGCAACGATATTCCCCCACTGTAAACGGAACAAGGAAATCGTTTGGATTTTAGATGTTGACCTGAACTTGACTACCAGTTCGGCCCTGATGCTGAGCGGGGATCCATCCAAGGCAGAACACGTCAGTGTTCCTCCAATGCGCTCTATCGAATGGGAATTCCGGTCTTGCGCTCCGGTCCACTCGCGAGGGAGTTCCAGTTCAAGCCTGGCTTCGACTTGTTGTCCTGACTGCGGCTTGAAGTGACCGCGGAGTGTCAGGACCCGTGGGGCTTGTTCACCTGTCTGCCCGGTTCCACCACGACCTGGAGCGCCGGATCCTACACCGCGATCAGGAGACCGATCGCCAGTGCCAGCAAAGCCGCGAGGACGAGAAGCCTTGCCCACACTGGCAGACGGCCCTCTGCCGCCGCCGACGGGATTGAGGCCTTCTCCGAGATATTCTGTTTTTTTTTTCGAGGACCACAACGCTGTGTTGAAGCGCACCGGTTCCCTTCTGGACCAAGATGGCGACCGGGGCGTACGGCGAATCCCTAACGACTGCGCGCGCTTCCTCCTCGTTGCTGAGCAGGTTGAGGAACAGGGCGGAGCCTGGCAAGCCCTGGAGGAGGGCACGAACGCGCACACTGAACTGTCGTCGCGCTTCGTCCACCTCAACGCTGCCACACCATGATTGGCCTGGATGCAGGTCACGGTACTCGCTGCACCGGAATTCGGCTCCCTGGGGCACAGCCTTCAATGCCTCCAGAGTCCTTCGGGCCACGACTATCTGGTTCCCCGTGCTCCCGACCTGGAGGGCTCGTTCGATGAAGTCCTCATCGAGACGTCTGTCGAGTTCCGTCCCCAGGAGGCGGCCTGGTTCATCGCCAACCGCACCCTCCAACCACCTGTCGAGGACAGGTGCGGCAGTGCCAAGTGCCTCCGCGTCACCGGGCTGAGCCTCAATGACGAGCGAGTAGCGGATGGGGGTGCCGACCCGATCTGTCCTGGACGACGGGATTCCGCTGAGCCAGACACGCCAAGTCCCGCCGTCCGACTCGGCGAGCAGGGTCGGCTCCTCGAAGGCCGTCTGGTTCCCGTACCGGGTCCACCAAGGCTCCTTTGGAGCGTCACCCAGGAAGGTATAGTCGCGAGTTCGCCCTCTCGTCCGCAGGTAGGCTTTCACCAGCGTCGCTCACAAGCCCCGTCAGAAGTCTCGAACGCGAGGGCCGTACTGCTTGTCCGCCAGGCGTTGGATTACCTTGCCGAATTCCTCCACGCGCTGCCTCACCTCTTCGGCGCCCTGTGCAACTACTTTGGCGTTTTCACGTCGTCGATTGCGTTCCCCATTGAGCCAATACCAGATATTGGAGAAAAAGCCCTCGTCGCGTTCAGCAAATTTTTGAGAAACCTCGGCCTCCTCTTTCTTCTGGTCGGCGGCCTCCTTCTCGACGTCGTGCCGGGCTTCAGCCAGATGCTTGCAGAGAGCCACCAGGACGTCACCCGCCCCCTTGACTCTTCTCTCCACTGGTTTACGGAGCCTGTACTTGGCGTGCACTTCAAATCCGCCCGCCGCGCTGGGGGCTTCCGCCCATTCCGTACAGATGAGTTCCACGCATCCGATCGTGTCCACGGGTGCGTAGAGGATCTTTACATCCGGGGATTCATCGCGAACCGCCTTCAGGATGCCTCCGTAGACCTCCCTGACCTTCCCCGCCAGGTCGTCGGCCCTGTCCTGTCGACCACCATTATCCGAGAAGTAGATCTCGCACTTCAACGGGCACAGGAACATCAGGGCTGGCTCCCGTTTGTTCTTTCGGGACTTGGCCCAGTTACGGGCCACGTCCGCCACGTCGGGTGTCGTCAATATCGATGGCAGCGCATGTATGTGCCGACTCTCGGTCGCCTCCATCAAGACGGTGGCATCGATCGGCACCAGGAGGACGGAACTATCCTCCAACCAAGCGCGGCATTCTTTCCAATCCTTCTCACGGCCTGGGGGTCTTTGGTTCGAATCCAGCCAGCCACCGGGATAGTCCTGGAATCCCAGGTGGATGCCGAGGTTCGGCACGCCAGGGTCCAAATGCAGTCGATACGTGAACGGTTCCTCGGTCCCCTTCAGGGCGGCGGGATTGAACTCATTGGCGAGCAGAAAGCCCTCAAGCTCCCTGCGGTGCAGCGCCAATCTCCGTTCGGTCGGGGTGCCGAGCGGCTTCATGGCGACCGGGGTGCCGGCCAGGAGATTCTGGGAATCGGCCAATATTGAGGCGATCAGCGAGGTCTTGCCGACACGGGTCGGTCCCGCGATGCCGATCTTGTAGTCCAACGGCCCTTCCGTGCTCATCTCTTCCCTCACTTGGTAACGTCAAGATCTTCCCTGACAGCGCGTATGGTCCTGGTGACCTTGGCGAAGCGGGCGCTCGCTCCATCCATCCCCTGGAAGACCCCCGGCCAGATTTCATCGCGATAGGACCGAGCCAGACGCTTGAACTCGCGCTCAGAGTCTCCGGAACGGATGAAGGCGTCATCAAACTGCTCTGCGGCGGCGTGGAGAACCAGAGCGGGAGTGACCGCCTTGGCGACCAACGCCTTCTTGGTGCGGTAGGCAGCCTGTTCCGCCAACTGCGTCACGCAGAGCAGAAGTTCCTCTGCGCCGGACTCGTTCACATCGACCACGATCTGGTCCACAGGCTGACCCGTCTCCGGGTCCTTCACCTGCAGGTTCAGTCCGTCGAGTTCGCTGCGAACGTGCGGGTGAAGGTGGGTCCGATACTCCAGGTGCAGAGCCAGGAGATCGTCCAGGGCGCCGCGCAAGGCGGGGCACGGCTCAGAGGCTTCGGCCATCAAGCCGCTGAGGCGCTTGAGGACGGCTTCGCCGTCAATGCTGCCGTCCACGCTGCGTGCCAGGTCACCCAGGTCCTTCTGGAGGATTTCGGCAACCCGATCCCACAACCAGTCAACTCTGGAAGAGAAGTAATCGTCAAGCCTGCAGAATTTCCCGCTGATCTCGACCCGGATGCGGTTCAATTCAAGAGCCGCGAAAGGACTGCTGTTGCGGTCTACCCGCATGGTGCGCAGGGCATTGGCAGGCCACGCCTCGCGCCCGACCCCGAAGCCATTGGAGATCCACGAGCAGATGCCTTGGTAGGCCGCTTCGATCACTTTCAGATAATCCGGGTCCTCGTCACCGGACCGGGCCTCAACCTGCAGTCCTCTGACCAACTCGCCCAGGGAGGCCGCAAGGTCCTTGCGCATTTCAACGGTGCGCAGGTCCAGGTCTTCGGTTGCGCTCCCCGAGACCGTCGCCATCCGGGCCAGAAGCGTCTCCAGATCCTTCATCGTCGTGGAGATCATGGACTTCAGGGCGACGTCATCGGACCTCGTTCCCTCCAGGACCTCCTGGTCCATGATGGGCAGACGTTCTGCGAGGTGGTTCAGCAGGGGCACCAGGACGTGCTTCTCGACAGAAACCTGGTCTGCCGCGTCGGCTTCCAGGATGCGAAAGTTCTTCGCGTCTTCCCCCCCGTTGGCCAGCTCATGGACGCTCTTGCGCAGGTTGGCGCACAGGTCGGGGTCGGCCTCGCCCGAGTTGATGAGCACGAAGACGAAGTCGCGACGGTTCTTAACAGAGCCGCGGGCACGATCCAACAGGTTGGCGGTCTTGCCGTCTTCAGTCTTCCAGAAGGCCATGCCTTCGACGGGGCGCTTGACCAGGACCACGAGGTCGACCTCATCTTGCAGGCCGCTCAAATGGTAGGCCTCGGCATCCGCGGCGATCTCTCCGAGGCCGGGAAGGTCGATGATCCCCAGAGATTCAACCTGGATTCTGGGGAAACAGCATTCAATGCGGACGTCGCAGACCGCCAGATATCTGCGGGGGCCGTCGTCTTCGGTCGGATAGGCCACGAAGGGGCGGATCTCCTCCAGGCCGACCTGACGTTCGCCTCCCGTCAGGTCGTCCTGGTAGGAAGGGAGTGTCCTCTGCATGTCGAGCAGACGCTTCAGCATGGTCCCGTTGGAATGCGTCCGACAGTCCTCGGGCAACTCCGCCTCCGAGCGCGGGTACGCCCAGTTCCGGAAGGCGGCCAGCGAGTCTGGCACGCCGTTCAGGCCCAGTACCTGAGCGTAGGGCCGAAGCACCTGGTCGCGAAACGACTCGAAGGTGTGCAGGCGGACCGTCGCGCGTTGATTCCTGGAGTGGAAGATGCGACTTCGTACCGCTGTCACGGGGTCGCCCTTCCCCACGGGGATCTGCGCGTCCGACAGCCCAGAAATGGATTGAAGCAGGGTGCTCTTGCCGACCCGCGCCACACCGCTGACCCCGATGTTGATCGTGCTGCGCATGAAACGCGATTCGACAACGCGCAGGAGGCGGATGGCATCGGCAATCCTCCTGCGCAGGTCGTGGACCTGAAAGCCCCTCAAGGCATCCTTCAACTCCAGCGGGGTCCGCGGATGTTCTTGAAGCTCCTGCACCGCCAAGCCCAGAGCAGCGATGCCCCCGTCCAGGGCCTGCCAACGCTCGATCTCCTTCTGGACTGCCGGGAGGTGCTCCCGGCGCTTCTTCAAGACCGCCTGGATTCGGTCTGCCAAATCGAGCATGAGACACCTCGCGCCGCAAGATCAGTTCGGGGAACAGTGCGATATGCCGCCATCAAAGCCTTCAGGCCTCCCTGGTTCCACATGCCCAAGTTCGACCCTGCTCCCTCGCCAGAAGAGTCGTGTCTTTCCGGCTGCACTGCGCAACGCCGCCCGGATCGCCTGGCCGGCATCAGCACATAGCGAGGCCAACCTGCGCCCCGGTGACAGTTCTTGGCAGGGCCACTGCCCATGATGGGACCAGATTCTGCGATCAGTTCCATCGTGGAAATTGTCGCCCTGCTGTTGACCGCCCTGGCCCTCTTGAAGGTTCTTGACAGGATCTTGAGGCACTGCGGATGAAGTCATTGACGTTAAATGGCCACGAACCTTCTCCCTACCACAATCGTGGAGATCATCGAATGGACAAGAGAAGAACCGTCCGGCGGCAGATCGGTCCTTTGGCCAGTCCACCCGAACCGCTGGCAGAGCCCGCTCCCAAGACCGCCTCAATTACTGGAACAATGAGGGATGACGCAGAATTCCTCGTCCGAGAACTCAAGCAACTTGTCGACTCCCTCTTGGACTCGCTGGGCGGCCCCGAGACCCAGCAGAGGCGCAGCCAGTTTGAACACACAAACCGGGCGGTGGAAGGGATGAAGGCGGTGCATCTGTGATCGGTTTGCGACCTAAATATTCTATGGTCACATAGATTATCTGACGCTGGTGGGCTCGGAGGCGACCCTGGCAACTTGAAGGTCCCTCAATGAAGAGTGGCCAATGTATCGGGAGTTCACACCCTCGAAGGGAGCCCGATACAAATGGCCACTCGCAAGCAACCTTCTCTCAAGGATGCCCTCCACTCCTGCTATCCGGACGACGTGCTGCGCGACCTCGCCCAGAAGGCAGGTGTCCAGCGGCGGGCTCGCAAGGTCAAGCCGGTGGCGCTCTTCTGGGCTCTGGTCTTGGGCTTCGGCGCGGGCGCTCGGAGGACAATCTCCGAGCTGCGGCGCGAGTTCCAACAGGCGACCAGGTCCGTTATCGCGCGCTCGGCTTTCTATGACCGGTTCACCCCCCAACTGACCGCGTTCCTTCGATCCGTGGTGTGCTGGGCGACCACGGTCCATGGCGAACCTACCGAGAGTCCCCAGGGCCTCCTGGCCGGCTTCCACGATATCGTGGTCACCGACTCGACGGTGCTCCGGCTGCACCAGATGCTGGAGGGAGCCTACCAGGCCTGCCGGACAAACGTCGTCCGGGCCGCCGCAAAACTACACCTGGTCATGAGCGTCAGCGGGGTGAGCCCTCGCCGGGTGCGTATCACGGGCGAGCGGAGCCCGGACGGCCGGAACCTGATGGTGGGTCCGTGGGTAGCCAACCGCCTCCTGTTGTTCGACCTGGGCTACTTCAGCTACCAGCTCTTCGACCGCATCGCCAGGAACCTCGGTTTCTTCGTGAGCCGTGCCAAGGCCAACGTCAACCCCCGCATCGTTGCCGTCAACCGGACCTGCCGGGGGCGCTCAATCGACCTCGTGGGCCGGCACCTCCAGGACGTTCTGTGTCGGCTGCAGCGGGAGGTCCTGGACGTCATGGTGGAGGTGGAGTTCAAGCGCCGATCCTACGGCGGAAAGCAGAGTACCGGCACGAGGATCCTGCGGCTGGTGGGCGTGCTGAACGCCGAGAGCGGGGATTACCACCTGTACATGACCAACGTTCCGGTGGACAGACTGGAGGCCCACGAGGTTGCCCGGGTCTACCGTGCGCGCTGGGAGGTCGAGCTGATCTTCAAGGAGCTAAAGTCCCACTACCAGCTCGACCAACTTCCCTCGACCAAGCCGCACATCGTGGAGGCCCTCATCTACTCGGCCATCCTGACCCTCATAGCCAGCCGGAAGGTGCTCGTGGCGCTCCGCCGCGCGCTGCGGGTGCCGGCCAGCAGGACGCCTGAGCGTCGCTGGACGATTACTCTGCACTCTTGTGCCGCCCGGATCCTCGACCTGCTCCTGGACCCGGAGGCCAGGGCCAGTCAATGGAGGCGAATCGAGGAGTTTCTTGCCAAGGAGTTTCTGGACCCCAACCGCTCCAGAACCCGGAATCTCGGGGTCTCGTGGTCCTAACCGAATGCAGATGGAAGGCGGTGGACGTTCCAGTTCCCGATACACTCATTGCCCTCCAAGAGGAGCTTGCAGAGAGCCTGGAATCTTCGCTTCAAGCCGAGGCAACATTGGAATTCATTGGGTTGAGCCTGGACACAATCGTGGGAGACTTGAACCAAGTGAGAAAGGAGCCAAAACCCAGAATCGTGAGGGGTCAAGGGGCTGATTATTCAGGGAAGCGGACACCCCTCAGGGTGTTTGAAGAATTAATCTTGGAGTATCTGACCTCGATGGGAGGGTCAGCCAAGCGCCGCTACCTCATGGCCTGGGTCGAGAAGAAGCTGAGGGGACGATTCCAGCCCGGCGATCTGGCCACCTATGGCGACGGAAAAGTAGTCTGGAAGATCCGTCTTTCTCAGGCAAGACGCCAGTTAGTCCAAGCAGGTCGTCTCAGGGGGGACGCTCCGAGAGGGGTGTGGGCTCTGGACAACCTGCGCACGGGCGGCTAGGCGTCTCGGGAAACTGTACAGATGAAATGCGGGGACTACCGCAATTGAGGGAGTGGATCGGAAGCCGATGGAGCGCGATGTCCGCGGGCTTGAACCCCCGCCAGTTGGACGCCGGGGCGCCTGTTTTCCGCTACTCTCCCCCCCTGACCGGGCGGTCCGGCAAGATCAGAAGAACAGACAGACCAAATGGACTATCGTCTGTTGGAATTCAGCCCCAGGGGCAGGGATCTACAAGCCGAATCGTGCGAAGCGAGCCGCCCACCTGGTGGTGGATGAGAAGGCATGCCGCCGTGGCCACCGTGCTCAAACACCCGCCCAGGCTGGCCGAACTCATCCGCCTGGAGTGGCCAATGGGCTATGCCAGTGAGGACGCTGATGCCCAGGGGCTCGGCCCCTCCAACAAGAATCCGGGCGCCAAGACTGACGCAGAGAGACGCCCGTGAGCAACATCACCGCCCTGGCCCTGGTGGTAACGGGCATTCCTACTCGCGGGAAGCTCTTCGCGGCCGAAGGTGTCCGGGCTTTGCCAGGAGTGGGCCGCGACCGATTCCAGCGTACGTGGGTGAGCGCCTATCCCTGTCCGCAGAACCTGGGCCGCGCCGCCTCGCGGGGCCACGAGCCAAAGGTCGCGACCGACGAGGAACTGGCCCGGAGCCTCCTCGACTGGATCGGCGACTCGTGCTGTTGGGCCGTGGATGGCGAGCACGTTCGCAAATGGCTCAGGTTCTGGACGGCCCGTTTCAAGCGCCCCTGCCCCGTGGTGCTGGACCCCCTGATCCTGGCCTGCATCCTGGACCCTTGCCGGGGATTCCGCTCGGGCGCCCAGGTGGCCGAGGAACACTTGCGCCCGCTTGCGGGCAGGTTGGTGCGGGCCCAGGACACCCTTGAGTGCCTGGACCGCCTCTCCAGACGCTTCCAGGAAAGAGCCGAGGCCTGTCCGGAGTGGGCGGCCGTCCTGTCTGGCTGGCTACGGGCCTGTACCGGTTCGTCCGAGACGGACCGCTTGGCCCAGCAGATCGTGCGCATCCTCTTGGACCCGGATGCCGCGCTGCGGCAAGACCTGTTCAGCCTCAAGATTCCGCAAGAACTTCAGCCATTGGAGGAATCTCAGGCCCTGCGCACCTCCCTACAGGACTTCGCCCTCTTCCACTCCGCCTATCGGATCGAGCCCGTTCCACCAGGAAAGCCAACAGGCCGGGGGGCGGTTCAGCCGGGCACCGCGGAGAAGATCGTAACCGAAATCTTCAGCGTCCACGTGCCCCAGCACTTCGGTTCCTTGGACGGCAAGACGGGTTCTGCCCCCAAGTCGCTGCGCCCGACCCAGGGAACCATGGCCCTCGAAGTCCTGCGCAACATGCAGGGCCAGGCGCGTCTGGCCATCAATGCCGAGACAGGGACCGGGAAGACCCTGGCCTACCTGGTCCCCGCCGCCGTCACTGCGCTGAGTACCGGGCGCAGAGTCATCGTCTCCACCTTCACAAGGGCCTTGCAGGACCAGATCGCCAGCCGCGATTCCAAGCTCACTGCAGAACTGTTGCGGGCCGTAGCCCCTGGCTCCCGCCCCCTGAGCGTGAGGATCATCAAGGGGGCCTCCAACTACCTCTGCTGCGTGGCGATGCTGAACCGCCTGGCTGAACCGGCGGCCTCGGCAGCAGAGCGCCTGGCCCGTTGCCTCGTGCTGAACGCAGCCGTCTTCGGCCCCCATGGCTTCGCACCTGAACCGCAAGGGCTCCCCAAGAACATCGAGAAGGCAGTCCAGGACCTGCTGAGGGATGTCCGTTCCACCGGTCGGTGCCAGCACCCTCGCCGAGGCATCGTCTGTCCTCACGCCTCCGCCCAGCGCGCCCTGCCCCAGGCAGACATCGTCGTGGCCAACCATTCCTGGTTGCTGCACCAGGCGCTATCGGATGGCCCTCACCTGGTCGTGGATGAGGCAGACCTGCTCACCCAGGCTGCGGACGGGTGTAGCCGTGGACGATAATTGCCCTCGTTCGTGAAGATAATCTGGCCGCGGGGGCGGGCCGGACACTCAGCCCCGACAATGAGGGGATGGAAACCCAGGAACTCCCCGCGAACCAAGCGGGTGGGACGCGAGCTTCGTCGGTGGCGTGCCTTCGGGCCGGCCAGTTCGCCTCTCCAGCATGTTTCGCGGGAAGATCCTGGGAAGGATGGTGGATTTCGGGAGGGGGGATGCGCTTCCACCGTCTCGCCTCCCGCCACCTGGGACCGGAAGTAAGGCTGCAGACAAGCCTGCCTGATCAGGCCAGGACGGAAGCTCCCCAAGATCCGGCCGATGGCTTCCTGGCGAGGCCGCCACCCATTGGCCCCCTCAGCGATGCCCGGAAGACGCGCGGCCCCGAACTGCGGCAGGCTCCCGCACCTGGCGTCGGACCGCCCCGCGTGGCCCGGGGCTAGCATCAACCGCCCCCCATCCCCCCCCTCAGCCGGGCTCGGGAGGCCCCTGTCCCACCGGGAGAATTCCCTGCGCGCCGTTGCCGGGGCCCAGGCGGCGGATTCAGGTGTCAGGAGGGGCTACGGGAGTTGGCTTTTCCGGAGGGCTGCGTCGGGACCTGGAGCGGTGGACACCCTCTCCCCGAGAAAGGAATCGCGTCCGTGAAGAACGGGCCGATGGCCCCCCTCAGGGCTCGAGCTGCAGCGAGACCGGGAAGGTCTCATCGGAAGGGAAGGCGGGGTCGTAGTCGGAGGTGGGCATGGCGGTCAGGATCAGGGTCCTCCGGCCGTCGGGAGCGAAGGGCACCCGGGCCACGCCCCTGGTGAATTCGACGACTTCCCCGTCGCTGTCCGGAGACAGGCCGGGCACGGCCTGCACCACCCAGCGGACCTTTTCGGACGTCGGGCCGGGCGGCTGGATCAGCCTCACCTGGAAGGAGGTCTGCGAGGGGTTCTCGCGCACGACCTCGCGGTAGGCGCTGCCGGTTCTCATGGGAGCCGGGTCGATGGAGAGCGGGGTTTCCTGGAGGGAGACCTGGCGGAGGACCAGGTCCGACTCGGGCAGGGAGGTCTCGTCGGGCAGAAAGGTCTGGGGCCTGGTCGCCAGGGCGGGCGTGACCCGCTGGAAGTGCCGGTGGTCGTCCCGGCTACAGGTGTAGTAGCGCCAGCGGGCAAAGGTGGGGACCGTGTCCAGGAAGCTCTTGCCCTGGGGGGCCAGGGCGGCATTCAGGGCGTCCACGAAGAGGGGTCGGGCCGGGTCCACGCCCGGGCGGCGGCGCATGGCCTTCCAGAGCAGGGAGATGAAGCGGTCGTCGCCCCCAAAGTAGCAGTCCCTCAGGAAGTGCAGATACAGGGACGACCCGTACATGTAGTAGGTCGCGTAGTCGTCGTTCCGCAGGAGGCTCCACTCCGGGTGTGCCTGGAAGTCGGCGAGCTGATAGCCGATGGGGTCCCCGAAATACTGGTCGACGTAACAGGCGGTCATCTCGTAGACGATGGGCATGTCGTTCCAGGCGTCGGCGGCCTGGGTGGCGTGGTTGAACTCGTGGGCCACCGTCTGGGCCAGTCCCTCGCCGCCGTATTTTCCCCAGGGGTCCAACTGCATGTAGCAGGCCAGCCCGCCCCAGGGTGTGACGGGTTCGGGGGAAGCGATATCCACCTTGCACGAGTCGACCCCCCGGACCAGGAAGACGTCGAACCAGTCGTCCGGGCCGACGATTCCGCCATCGGACGGAGGGTTGGTGAAGCCCAGGACCCGGGTCTGGAAGACCCAGGCGTCCCGGAGGCTGGAGGCGACCTGCTCGGCCGTGCCCCGATCCTCCGGTGAGTCGTAGAAGACCCGGAAGCGCAGCTCGCTCGACACGACCGAGAAGGGCCAGTCGCGGGCGGAACCTTCCTCCGAGGGGGAAGCGGCCTGGCCCTGCCCGCAACCGGGGGCGGCCAGGAGCGCCAGCAGAATCCCTACAGCCAGCAGAAACCTGGCCAGACACGGCCCGACCGCCCACCGGCAGGACAACTCCGTCATGAAACCCTCCTCTCGCTCCGCGGCTCCCAGAACCCCGGCTCCAGCCGGAGGGGAAGCCTCCGGGCGAACCAGGAACCCCTCTGGCCGGAGGTTCTTCTCGAGCGCCCCCCTTCCTTGCGCCCGAGCGCGGGGTGAGGGGCCTGGATGCAGATCGTCCACAGGGAGGCGGGTCCGGCATCCACTCGTGCCTGTCAGGCGCTGGTTCGGTGAGGGGAGCCGGGCCGGGCAGTCCGGCAATCGAGCCCGACGACCCGAACGAACAGGAACTGCAGCCCGGGCGGACCTGGCCGAGCGCCTACTGGATCCGCGTGAAGGAGAACTCCAGGGTGGTGCCTCTCGGGTCGGTTGGGGCGTCGGTCCCGCCCCAGGTGGTGCTGGTGACCAGGATGGAGACCTGCCAGTTCCCCTTTTGGAAGGCCACGGCCAGGGCGCTGCCTCCTCCAGCCAGGCCGTGGCGCTCAGTCCACCCACGAGCGGGCATCTCGCGAAGGTACCACGTGCCGATGTCGTGGGGCCTGGCCGCCGGGACCCGGCGCAAGGCCCGGACATCATAGCTGATCTCGCCGCCGTCTCGATGCTTCACGGCGACGGGCGAACCCATCTTGAAGCCTTCGGGCACCGGCACATCCTGGGGAAGGGTCGGGACCGGGAGGTCTGGCCGGTCAACCTCCCACATCGGGGCGTCGTGGCCGTCCATCTGGCTGGCCTCGACCTGGTCGATCCGCCAGTGTCCGGACTCCTGGCAGAGCGTGGCGCGCATCTGGTAGCTGCCGTAGCGCAACCGATCCGCACCCAGGGTATCGCACGAGCCGATCCGATACTGGACCACCGCCGTGTGGCCGTCGTTGGAGACCTCCCTGGGACCTTCGTAGAACCCGACGCTGCGGCAGGTCTGCCAGTTCTGCCGAAAGGTCGCCAGGGAGAGATTGCGGCGGGCGGTGGCGCTGCGGAGCATGTAGGCCCCCTGCAGATCACCGTCGTTCAGCAGGGCATAGTGGCGCCTGACCACGGAGACGGCGTCCTCCCTCGCGGCGGCGCCCAGGGGAAGGAGCAGGGCCAGGATGACGAGCAGCGGCGGCAGGGCCAGGCGCACCCCTCATGATTTGGCACCCGGCCTGCGGCATCCTCCCAGGTGCCTTCGGGGCTCCCAGGTCTCGAGCCGCCGAGGTCGGTCGGCGGATTCAAGGCCTGAATCCGCCGCCCGGCGTGAGAACCGAGGGCGTCGAGGCGGGTCTGGATGCAAGGAAGGCGTGCGTTCTGAGGAGCGGAGCGTAGTTGGAAACTACGTGAGCACCGCAGAGGTGCGCCTGACGACGCAGACGGGCCGCTCCCCCCCACACCCGGGTGTGGGGGGGCCTCCATGCATCGGCGGCCGAATGCCACGGTCGGTGGCGGATCGACGGGCCGACACCCGCCGAGAGCCTCAGGTTCGCCACGGCCGCCAAGAAGGTCTGCTGACGGCGCTCAGAGCAATGCCAGGTCAGGGGATTTCCTGAAGGACTTCTGCCAAGCTGGAGGGGGAAAAGGACACTCCCCTGACCTCCTGGAAGCCGTCACCCAACGGTTCGAGACGCTCATCCGTCCCGAGGCTCGGGAACGATGAGGTTTGGATTCGGCCTCATCATCCAGGGACCAAGCGGTTGATGGGTCTGCCGCAGATTCATGGAGGAAACCTGCTGGGAGTTGGAGGCGGGGTCACGCTGCGGTCCTGGAGGACGGAAGCGACGGTTGGCGTAAGCATCCCAAAGACCCGATTGTTCGGAGCAGATTGGAGCCCGCCACGATGTCCGAAGCAGTCCGTTCCCCTGCCGAGCGTCTCGGCCCTCTCGTGATCAACGCCCTGGCCCGCCTGGGTGACCCTGAAGGAGTGCGGGCGGCCGAGGCCATGCTGCGCGACCCCGACACCGAGACCCGCGCCCGCCAGGTCCGCTTCGTGGTCGAGCTGCACCGCAAGCTGGGCCGGGACGTCCTGCCCCTGCTGCTGGAGGCCCTCGGCGACAAGCGCGGCGAGGTGCGCCTGGCGGCCCTGGAGACCGCCCAACTCGCGCCGGATCCGCGCCTGGTGCCGACCGTGGCCAGCCTGCTGGGCGACCGGGCCGACGAGGTCCGCTACCAGGCGCGGCGCTTCCTGAAGACCGCGGCCTGCCAACAGGCCGAGCCGCTGCAGGCGGTGCTGGACCTGATCCTGGACGCCTCGAGCGAAGTCAGCGAGCGGATCGGCGCCATGCAGGCGTTGATGTATGCGCACCGGATGGAGGCGGTGGCCGAGGTCCTGCACCGGGCGATGGAAGACCCACACCCCGCCGTGCGCCTGTGGGCTGGCAAGGCCCTGACGAGCTTCGAGGACCGGACGGCCACGGCCGTGCGCCTGGTGGCCAGCCTGCGGGAGTCGCCGGCGCGGGAGATGCAACTCTCGCAACTCTGGGCCCTGGCCCGACTGGGGGTGCCGGAGGGGCGGGAGCACCTGGTCCCGGCAGCCCAGAGCCCGGACCCCGAGGTGGCCGCACCCGGCATCTACGGCCTGGGCCTGGCCCGCGATCCGCGCGACCTGCCCCTGCTGCGCAACCTCCGCGACCGGAACCCGGCCTGATCGTGAAGGCCTTGGTCTTCCACCAACCCGACGGGGTGGTCCTGTGGCCCCTGGAGGAGGTGGCGCTGCTGCGGGAGGAGTGGGACGGCCGCCTGGAGGCCACCTCCAAGGACGGCGAAGCAGCCTGGCGCCCCGGGCCCCTGGCCCCCTACGCCGGTCCCCCGCTGCACCCGGTTGCGCCGGGCGTGCTGATCAACCCCCGGTACGTGCAGAGGGAGGGCGAGGTTCTGCGCCTTCCAGGGGGCTGGACGCTGCCCGCCACCCCGCTGCCGGCCGCGGATCCTCCCCCACCCCGGGATCCCGAGGAGCCCCTGGCCATGGTCTACAGTCGCCCCGGCTGGACCTGGCTGACCCGGGCCGGAGAGCGGCCGGGGCCCAAGACCGAGGCGGAAGGTCGGCGTCTGTACCCCGACCTGGTCCGGGCCGGACGCTGGCTGGTGCGGCCCAAAGCCCTGCGCCGGATCCAGCGCCTGAAGGGTGGGGACCGGGCGCGCCTGGTGCTGGAGTCGGGCGCCGAAGCTGAGATGGTGTGGAACTCGGTCAAAGGGGTAGCCTGCGCCGTGGGCCTGCCCTTCCCGAACCTGCAGGAGCACCTTCCCGTCGGCCACCAGAGGGTCTACGCCATGGGCCTGAGGGACTGGCCCAAGGAACTGATGGAGATGACGCCAGCGGACCTTGCCCGCATCGCGGCTGGGAGCCTGGTGCGCCTGGTGGAGCTGGCCCTGTGGCAGGTCTACCGGCTGCGGTCGCAGGGGCACGACCTGCCTTACGGGCGAAACCCCCGCGGCCTGTACTACAACCCCATGGTCGTGCTGGCCAACCGGGCGGGGCTGTCCGCGACCGGACCGGAGGAGGTCCAGACCATTCCGCCGACCCTGCGGGCCCTGAGGGAGGTCTCGCTGGAAAGGGGTCCCGAGGCCCTGGCCGCCTCGGACCGCGACCGGCTGTGGCTGGTCCTGCTGGACCGGTTGGAGCATTTCGTGGGCACCTGGCGGCTTTTCACCTACGGGGAGCTGGGCTTCGTGGACCGCGGCGAGGGGAATCGCCGACTGGGGGTGGCCCGACCCGAGGTGCTGCTGCTGGCCGAGAAGGAGAGCCTGCTGCAGGACGCCCTGCAGGTGGCCGAGGCCTTCGACGTGTCCCTGCTGGTGCTGGGCGGAGCCCCCACCTTCATCGCCGTGGAATTCCTGGTGGAGGCCCTGGGCGACCGCCTGGAGGGACCGATGACCCTGGTCTCGTTGTGCGACTTCGACCCCTACGGATGGCACTTCCCCCAGGCCACTGCCGTCATGCTGGAACGCTACGGGGTCGGGACCCGGGCGATCCACCGCCTGGTCGTGCCCCGACGGTTCACTCCGGAGGAACTGGAGGCGGTGGCCCTGCCGCTGCCGCCCGGTTCGTCGGGGCGGCCCGAAACCCGACGCTGGCTGGAGGTGAGCGGCGGCGTGGGTGGGCGTGCCCTGGGCATCTACGCCGACTATCTGCGCCCCGTGGAGCGCCTGGTGGAGGCCTTCCGGCAGGAGACGGGACTGGAGGTCCAGCCATGAACCCGATGATCACCGCGGACGAGGAAGGCCTGGTCCTGCTGCCCCGCGACCGGGTGGCAATGGTCCGCGAGGAACTGGCGGGGAGAGTGGAAGTCCTCAACGAGGAGGGGACTCTCTCGTGGAGGCCGGGTCCCCTGGACGAACTGGCAGGCTGGCCGATGGTGGTGGTGGCCCCGGGGGTCCTGGCAAATCCTGCACATGCAACCGTCCAGGGGGAGTTCCTGGCCCTGCCGGGAGGTTTCCGGGTGCGGGGTGCGCTGCCCGCCGCTCCTCCTGCCCCGCCGCCCCGGCCGGAGGACCCGGAGGTGCCCTTCGTGGGAGTCCGGGCCTCGGAAGTCCTGGCTTTGGAGGTGAAGCGCCGCACCTCCACCTGGTGGACCGATCGCGGTCCCCTGGAGCCCCCGGAGCTGAGGGGGCGGAAGTGGTCGGGCAAGAACCAGGCGGCGCTGCACCCGCACCTGGTGCAGGCGGGCCAGGTCTGGTACTTCAATCCCACGCGCCTGCGTTCATTGAGGAGGGGGGCGGGCCGCAGGCGGTTCCTGGATTTCCTGGTGGGGCTGGACGACGGGACGTTTGTGAAGCTGGGCCCCAAGGGCGGTCAGGACCTGGCCCTGGGCCTGGGTCTTTCCGACCCCGACCTGCCGGCCCCGGAGAGCCCGGCACAGGCCAGCCTGCGGCGCCTGGGCGTCCGGAGCTGGCCCGTGAACCTGGGGGTGGCCCCGGCGGACCTGCTGCGGCGGGAGTTCGCCCGGGACCCCCGGCGCCTGCTGGCCAACCTGGCCGTCCAGACTGTGCAGGCCCGGCGCTCGGGCGAGTCGATCCCCGACGGGCGCAGCCACCGGGGCTACTACTACGTCCCCGTGCGCGGCGCCCTGATCCGGGCCGGCCTGCTGGCCACGGGACCCGGCGCGGAGGTCCGGCTGCCGCTGGACGAGGACGCCGCCTGGGAGTTGACCTGCGACGTGCTGGCGCAATTGGTGGGTGAAGTCCAGGCCTTCACCTACCAGGACATGGGCTTCCAGGATCTCAAGCCCGAGAACCGCCTGCTGGGGGCCCGCCTCCCCCACCTGGTGCTGCTGACCGAGAAGGAGTCCCTGGCGGAGACCGCCCGGGAGGCCCACCGCCGCCTGGGGATCACCGTCCTGGTCACCGCGGGTGTGCCCACCCTGATGAGCGCGGAGTTCCTGGCCGAGGACCTGCGCCGGCTGGCCAAACCCGAGATCCACCTGCTGTCCTACTGCGACTACGACCCGGTGGGCTGGGACATTCCCGTCATCTTCGAGGCCCAGTTGCGGCGCTACGGGATCGCCGTGGGAAGCCTGCGCCGGCTGGTCACGCCCGAGAGCTTCACGCCGGAGGAGGTGCAGCGCCTGGCCGTTCCCCTCCCCTCCCAGGGCTACGAGTGGGGCTTCCGCGTCCGCCGCTGGCTGCGCGAGACGGGAGGCGTCGGCGGCAAGGCCCTGGGCCTGCACGCCGACCACCTCCCGCCCGAGCGGGTGCTGGCCGCGGTGGAACGGGCGGTGGAGGGGGGGATCAGACCTCTGGATCTGACCACAGGAGATCTTGCCGTTCAAGAACGGTCCTGGTGCACCGCATACTTTGGTGATGCCGTGCGCGAGACACACGCCAACAAAAATATCTCCATAAGATTGACAAACATTCATCGCGCCCCCTAGGATATCCTCAGCGAGGAAGAAAATCCCTCAAACATACGTTCGAACACGGGAGCCTTAGCACGTGTTTTCACTCGAGGTTGTTGAGGGGCGACAGGGCCTGCACCGCTACTTTGCCGGTGCTCTGACTTGGGGCGAACTGGATCGGCTTGTCACCTTCCCAGAGAACCTGGTCCGCGAACTGGACGAGGACCAGGAGATGCAGCGCTCCCTGGCCCGCAAGCGGATCACCGACTTGGTAGAGTATCTGCGAGAGGATGACCACTTCTTCTCCGCCCTGACCCTGATCATGCTCCCGCGGCACCTGGAGCACCCCGTAGAGGATTCCTCGGACTTCTCGTTCGAGCCGCACCAGAAGGATGGGTTCGTCGCCAAGACGGGCACTCTGCGCTTCTCTGGGTCCATCCGCCTCTTCCCGGCAGATGGCCAACACCGCGCTCGGGCGGGCATCCGGGCCCTCACAACCAACCCGACCCTGGCAGACGAGTGCGTCCCGGTGGTCCTGTTGCCTTATGTCAACCCGGACCAGGTGAGGCAACTCTTCTCGGACCTCAACCTGAACGCCAAACCGGTGAACAAGACCATCGGCTACGCCTTCGACTCGCGCGATCCGATCTCGCGGATGGCGAAGCAACTAGCCTCTGACATACCGCTGTTTGTCGGTCGGGTGAACCGCAGGACGAACTCCCTGCCCAGGTCCAGCACCAACGTGGTCACGCTGAACACCCTGGTCGAGGGAACGCGCTCAATACTTGAGGGGCTCACGAAGCGGATGGGGTCCGGAGATCCGCGGGAACTCCTCGGGGAGGAGCACTTTGACGAGGTCTACCAGGAAGTCCGGGACATCTGGCAGACGCTGATCGACGCCTTCCCCGACTGGCAGTGGCTGATGGAAGGGAAGGTTTCGGCTGGCGACCTCCGAGACCGGTTCGTCTTCCCCCACGGCCTGGGCTGGCTGGCCCTGACATCACTTGTCGGCTCCCTGCTCCAGGACGGGGATGGATGGAGAGAGGCCTTTGCCCGGACTGTGACCTCAATCGACTGGACCCGGAGCAGCACCGACCTCAAGGGCCTGGCGGTCTACGACGGCAAGATCAGCAACACTCGGACCAGCGTCAAAGCCACCACGGACTTCGCCCTGGCCGTGTACCGGCGGCAAGCCCATCGCGTTGAGAGGACGCTCAGTCCAGCATCCTGACGTCAGTATGGAGAGGAAGAGAAATCATGAAGAAGCCCAAGGCGGTCGTCCTCCTGAGCGGAGGGCTAGACTCCACCACGACGCTGGCGATGGCCAAGGCGTTAGGCTATGAGTGTCACGCCCTGACATTTCGGTATGGCCAACGGCACGAAGTCGAACTCGCTGCGGCCCAACGGGTTGCCACCCAAATGGGAGTGGCCGAGCACGTCATCGCCAACATCGACCTTCGGATTTTTGGCGGCTCCGCCCTGACTTCCGACGTGGCCGTTCCCAAGGACCGGGAGATGAAGGACCTGGGTGGGGGAATCCCCATCACCTACGTGCCCGCCAGGAACACGGTCTTCCTGTCCTTTGCCCTAGCTTGGGCCGAGGTATTGGAAGCTTCCGACATCTTCATCGGCGTGAACGCCCTGGATTACAGCGGGTATCCAGATTGCCGGCCCGAGTACATCGAAGCCTACCAGAAGATGGCGAACCTGGCGACCCGAGTTGGCGTGGAAGGGACCTGCAACTTCAAGATCCATGCGCCCCTGATGCAGATGACGAAGGCCCAGATTATCGAGGAAGGCCTGCGTCTGGGCGTCGACTACAGCGAGACGTTGTCATGCTACGACCCCGAGGCCGACGGCCATGCCTGCGGCCACTGCGACGCGTGCCTGCTGCGCCAGAGGGGCTTCCAGCACCTGGGACTCGAGGACCCGGCTCCCTACCAGAGCCGCATCGAGGTTCCCGCGTGAGCTACGCCGTCAAAGAAATCTTCTACACCCTCCAGGGCGAAGGAGCGAACGCCGGGCGACCCGCAGTCTTCTGCCGGTTTTCCGGTTGCAACCTCTGGTCAGGGCGGAAGGCGGATCGCGCCAGCGCCATCTGCCGCTTCTGCGACACAGACTTCGTCGGAACCGACGGCCCGGGGGGAGGTCGGTTCGCGACTGCCCAAGACCTGGCGCGCGCCGTCGCTTCCCGATGGCCGGCCGAGGGAGGAGACAGGGTCCGGAGACTAGTCGTCTGCACGGGAGGCGAGCCACTGCTCCAGATGGACAAGGAACTCCTGGACGGACTCCACTGCCTGGGCTTCGAGGTCGCCGTGGAGACGAATGGCACGTATCCTGCTCCTGAAGGCCTCGACTGGATCTGCGTTAGCCCCAAGGCGGGGGCGCCGCTCGTCCAGACTCGGGGGACCGAACTCAAGGTGGTCTTCCCGCAGGAGGGTCTGTCACCGGAGCGCTTCCAGAACCTGGACTTCACTCACTTCTTTATCCAGCCGATGGATGGCCCGAACGTTCAGGAGAACACAGAACTGGCGGTGCGATACTGTCTGGACCATCCCCAGTGGCGCCTCAGCCTCCAAACCCACAAAATATTGAGGATTCCGTAAAGCGATGGAGATTTTCAAAGAATTCACCTTCGAATCCGCCCACCGTCTGCCCCATGTGCCCGAGGGGCACAAGTGTGGACGACTCCACGGCCACTCCTTCATGGTGACTCTGCACGTGCAGGGCGAGGTGGGTGAAGGCACGGGGTGGATCATCGATTTCGGCGAGATCAAGATGGCCTTCAAGCCGTTCCTGGAGACACTGGACCACAATTACCTGAACGAGATTGAGGGCCTGGAGAATCCGACCAGCGAGAACCTGGCCCGGTGGATTTGGAACAGGGTGAAGCCCCGGTTGCCCCTCCTGTGCAGGGTCGTTGTGCGCGAGACGTGCACTTCGGGATGCATCTATGAGGGAGAGGTCCAACACTGATGGTTGACATTCAAGGTGGCACGGACACTCGGCAGGTGCCGCTCCAGAAGGTGGGCGTCCGGGACCTCCGGTATCCGATCGTGGTGCTGGACCGCGAGAACGCCCGGCAGCAAACGGTGGCCCACATCGAGATGTCAGTCAGCCTCCCCCACCACTTCCGGGGAACCCACATGAGCCGATTCCTCGAGGTCCTCAACGAGCACCGGGGAGAGGTCACGATGCGGACGATTCCGCAAATCCTGGCGGACCTCCGGCGGCGGTTGGACGCGGAGACGGCCCAGATGTCCGTCCAGTTCCCCTACTTCCTCGAGCGGCGCGCCCCGTCGAGCGGCAAGAGCGGACTTCTTGACTACGAGTGCACATTCTCGGGGATGATGAACTGCGGCAGCGACGACTTCGTCGTCAAGGTGGACGTCCCGGTCACGAGCCTGTGCCCATGCAGCAAAGCGATCAGCGACTACGGTGCCCATAACCAGCGCGGGTATGTTGGGATCGAGGTCCGCACGGAACGGGAGGAGGACGGGCGCCCTGCCCTGATGTGGATCGAAGAGATCATCGAAGTTGCAGAGACGTCAGCTTCTGCCCCCATCTATCCCCTGCTCAAGCGCGATGACGAGCGGCACGTCACGATGCAGGCCTTCGACAACCCTGCCTTCGTAGAGGACATCGTGAGGAATGCGGCTATGAAACTCCGCCAGGATGCCCGGGTGCAATTTTTCTCGGTCGAGGCCGTGAACCACGAGAGCATCCACAACCACAATGCCTTTGCCATGACCAGTTGGACCAGACCGCTGGCACACACTCCCAGCACAGCCGTAGAGCCCCCCGGGCGCTGCTCCTGACCAGCGCTTCCAGATCGAGTTGCCAACAATGAACGACGCAACCCTACACATCGTCGTCACGTGTACAAACCGGAAGCGCAAGCCGGTGGGGCGAAGCCTTCACCTCAGGAATGTGCCCGGTGAGGACGTGGAGGCGCGTCATCGGGAGTGGCTGAACCGACTGAGGTCCGAGCCAAGCCAAGCCGTGCCGGCCCCCGAACTCTACTGTGGCGACCACTGGTTCGTGGTCCGAGATCTGGCCGAGAAGGCAAACCGCCTGCATTGCGCCGCAACGATGTGGATCGCCTCCGCAGGCTACGGCCTGGTCCCCTGGGAGTCGGGACTCGTTCCTTACGCGGCCACCTTCTCGCCGGGTCACCCAGACTCGGTGTCCCGGAGCAGCGATCCCATTCGGCGGAAGCAAGACCAGGAGGACTGGTGGGGCCTCATGAGCCGCTGGGAGGGCCCCACTTCGGGGAAGGTCCGTAGCCTCACGGAACTCACCCATAAGAACCCGCAGGCTAGGGTTCTGGTTGTAGCCTCGCCTGCCTACATCCGGGCGATGCACTCCGACCTGCTGCAAGCGACGACAAACCTTCTGAACCCGGACGCCCTCAGCATCCTTTCCGGGGGCTTGGATGCCCCGGAGCCCCTGAAGTCGGCTATCATCCCATGCGAAGCGCGGGCCCGGGATCTCCTGGGCGGTGCGCTCACATCCCTTAATGTCCGGTTCGCAGCCCGGGCCGTCGAGGAACTGGGGGGTTCCGTTGGCTCCAGGCAGAGCCTCGCCACCTGGGCCGAAGGCTTCCTGAATGAGTGCAGACCCATGCCGATGCCTCGGCGTCAAAAGATGACCGATGACGAGGTGCGTGACTACGTTCGCAAAGCCCTGAGCAAGGGAGAGGCCGCCTCCTGTACGCTGCTCCACCGGGCGTATCGAAGATCCGGCTGGGCGTGCGAGCAGAGCCGGTTCCGGAACATCTATCGCCAGGTAACAGGAGAAAAACCGTGAACTCATCGGCGGTGCTCTGCAAGAACGCCCTGAGAGTGACCCAGAACGAGCGCCACCCGCTCTTCCTGTTCACGCTGACGGGTCAGGAATTGGAGCAGGTGGCCTGCGTCTCCCAGGTCTCTCGGGACCAGGGAGGCGACCTCATCGGGTACCAGCGGCCGGAGGTACGCGAGCACATCCGCGCGATCGCCGAATACCTCGAACGAGACCACATACTCCTCCCCAACTCCATCATCCTCGCCTTCAATTCGCAGGTTCAGTTTGAGCCGGCCTCGCCAGGCAACGCGCTCGAAGACCCCTCGGAACCAGGCGTCCTGGGTATCCCCATACCCAATGGCCACGAAGCCAGGCCAGGGTGGATTGTGGACGGACAGCAGCGGACCGCCGCCCTGACCGGCTCCTCGAAGCGGGACCTCCCTGTGCCCATCTGCGCCTTCGTCGCCGATGACGTGGAGGTCCACCGGGAGCAGTTCCTACGGGTGAACTCGGTGAAGCCCCTGCCTCGAGGCCTCGTTACGGAGCTCCTCCCCCACATGGAGGAGCCCCTGGGCCAGAAAGTGGAAGCTCGCACCGTCGCGTCGAGGCTCTGCGACAACCTCACCCGACACCCGGACTCACCCTTCCTGGAATTGATCCGGCGCCCCTCGGGGTCTGGAGGCCACGCCGAAGGGCCCGTGACAGACACGTCCGTTGTTGCCATGGTCGAACACAGCCTGACCTCGCCGACAGGATGCCTCTTCCCCTACTGGAACCTGGCGACCGGCACCATCGACGAGGCCGGGTGCTTGGAAGTCCTGATGTGCTACTGGTCGGCGGTGAAGAAGGTCTTCCCCCTGTCGTGGGGCCTGTCGCCACGCCAGAGCCGCTTGATGCATGGCGTGGGCATTCGCTCGATGGGGCGCCTGATGGACCGGGTCATGGCGGGCATGGATCTCCGGAAGAGAGGAACTCGGGCTGCGGTGGAGAGAGACCTTGAGATGGTGGCACCTTACTGCCGCTGGACAGAGGGCATCTGGGAAGACCTGGATTCCCTCCGCTGGAACGAGGTGCAGAACGTTCCCCGCCACATTCGCAACCTCTCCTCCTACCTGGTCCGGACGTATCTCGAAGTCAAAGGCCACCGGCCATGAAGTTCTTCTTCCCCGACAGCCACGACCTGATCGACCCTGGCTTCGATTTCGATACGGAAACCCGCGCTGACTTCCGAATCCGGCAGCGGGACGACCTGTACGCCCACGAGGTGCACGACGCGCCCCCATACGACGGCATGCTCATCTCCAAAGCCATGGTAGACGGCATCGGGGGCGGGCAGATGCGCTACAGCCTGGCGCAGAGGCATCGCCTGCTCCGAGTGGGCGCGCGGGACTTCTTCCGACTCGACAAGGTGGATCCCGAGAAGAAGATGAGGACTCTGGGCGACTGTGGCGCCTTCTCTTATGCAAAAGAGGACGTGCCTCCCTACACAGTCGACGAAGTCATCGATTTTCACGTGGAGTGCGGCTTCGACATCGGCGTCTCGATCGATCACGTCATCTTCGCCTACGACCCCTCCTTGGACGACCTGCGGGAGGGCCTTGACCACCCCCTCCTGGAGGAGTGCCGGCGCAGGCAGGAGATCACCCTGACCCTGGCTGCGGACTTCATCCAGCGCCACCACGACCGCCGATGCCACTTCCAACCCATGGGTGCCGCCCAGGGGTGGAGCCCCCAATCCTACGCGGACTCCGTGGACCAGATGCAGCGGATGGGCTACGAGTACATCGGCCTGGGTGGAATGGTGCCGCTGAAGACGCCGGAGATCCTGGCTTGCCTCCGGGCCATCGACGAGGTACGCAACCCTTCCACCCGCCTCCACCTCTTCGGGATCACCCGCTGCGCGCACATCGAGGAGTTTGCTATGTACGGGGTCGCCAGTTTCGACAGCACCTCCCCCCTGCGCCAGGCCTTCAAAGACGAAAAGGACAACTATCACACATTGGGAGCCGCCTACACCGCAGTCCGCATCCCGCAGGTCGAGGGCAACGTCCAACTGCGCAAGAGAATCGTCGCGGGAAGGGTGGACCAGCAAGAAGCCCTCAGGCACGAGCAGAAGTGCCTCCGCCTGGTCAAAGCCTATGACCGGGATGAAGTGGCCCTGCCAGAAGTCCTCGATGCGCTGCGGGCCTACGAGATGCTCTGCGATGGGGGCAAAGACCGGACCGAACAGTACCGCCGGACCCTGGAGGCCCGCCCTTGGAAGGATTGCCCCTGCGCAATCTGCCGGGATCTGGGCGTCCACGTGGTGCTCTTCCGCGGCGCGGAACGGAACCGCCGGCGCGGCTTCCACAACGTCTACGTATTGTATGATCGCCTGAATCGACTGCGTGCCGGTCGAGCCTCAGGCACCCCATCCCTGGCCGCGGTGGGTGCGGCCGGAACCGAAGGCTGAGGAGTCCACAAGATGAACACGTCCGTCCGCGAATACCGCTTTCCCGCTCTGGAGATCCGGCAGGGGCCGGGGCGGACCATCTACAGCTTTGCCGTGGATGGGAAGATGCTCCCCGAGTTCGCCACGGTGTCGCGCGTTCGTCGGGACGCCACCTCCGAACTCCAGGGGTATCAAAGGCCCGAGGTCCGTTCGCACATCTCGGAGATCAAGACATACGTGGAATCCGAGTCTCCCCTGCTGCCCAACGCCATCGTCGTGGCCTTCGACGAGCGCGTCCGATTTGAGGCCTCCCAGGTCCAGGCCATCGGGCCGTCGTACGTCCGCACCGGGATGATCGTCATCCACACCTCGCCGGACGAAGAGGATGCGACCAAGCCCGGCTGGATCGTGGACGGGCAGCAGAGGGTGGCCGCCGTGCGCGAAGCGGACGTGGACTCCTTCCCCATCTGCGTCACCGCCTTCATCACGGCCGATGACCGGGAGCAACGGGAGCAATTCATCCTGGTCAACTCCACCAAGCCGCTTCCCAAGGGCCTGATCTACGAATTGCTGCCCACCACCGACGCGCGGCTCCCTGGCCTCCTCCAGAAGAGGCGTTTCCCAGCCTACCTCAGCGAGCGCCTGAACCACGATCCGGACTCGCCGCTCTTCGGCATGATCCTGACTCCCACGACCCCCGACGGGCTGATCAAGGACAACTCCATCCTCAAGATGCTGGAGAACAGCCTGAACGACGGGGCCCTCTACCGGTACCGCGACCCCCGCACGGGTGAGGGCGACGTGGACCGCATGCTCCAGATCCTCAAAGAGTTCTGGGCCGCGGTGGCGTACGTCTTCCCAGAGGCCTGGGGCGTCCCGCCCCGCAAGTCCCGCCTGATGCACGGCGCCGGCATCGTCAGCCTGGGCTTCTTGATGGATGCCATTTCCGACCGATTCCGCGAAGTGGAGACCCCATCCAAAGAGCAGTTTGTCGGCGACCTGAAGCCCCTCCGGGAAGTGTGCTCGTGGATGTCCGGCTACTGGGTGTTCGGCCCTGGAGCCCAGAGGAAGTGGTACGAGATCCAGAACACTTCGAAGGACATCCAACTTCTGACGAACTACCTGCTTGTGCAATACAAGGAGCGTGTGTGGAACCGGCAGGTGCGGCGGGAGGCGGTTGGATAGAGGGGCGCACTGGTGCTATCCCAATTACCATCCCCGTGGCCCAGCGACAGAAGAACCACCTAGGCTCGACCGACTGCAGCAACCTTGACCAGATGCTCCTCGACATCGTTCAGGATGCTGGACGAGCCCTTTCCAACAGGGAAGATAGTCAGGCGACTGGCGGGTCGATTCTGAGAGATGGCCCCAGTAGCTGAGTGTTTCGCGGAGCGCCAGCAGACCACGAAGAGGTCTGCGCTGCGCGCGAGTTCCACAAGGCGGTTCGTCGAGACGCTGCTATTGTCGGTCTCAACATTGAGAGTGGGGTAGAGGCGCTTCAGAGTGTCCGCGGTCCTTCTCGCCACGGTATCGGTGAGACTGTAGATGGCCACCATGTATCCCTTCGGGAGCTCGAGGACAGACTCACCACCCTCAGGCGAGTCGAGGAGGCCAGCTAGACCTGCGTCGACTCCGAGGAGTGATGCCAAATCGGAGAGGACGTACTTCTGCTTTCGAGTGAGCGTGCTCTTGAACCGGGAGACAACTGCGATAACCGCCGCCCAGAGCCGCTCGCGCTCACGAGGTAAAGGACAGGCATAGGTCGACACCAGTTCCGCCAGGTCGATCAGAGCGTCGATATAGGAACGTCCATCGAGTTCTTTCACTAAGTCCTGAAGGGACTTGAGAAGTTCCTCATACTGAACAGGCTGCAACCCAACCGTCAGCATGCCTTCGGCGATGGCAAACATCGCCTCCAAGCTAGTGTTGGAGCGGCGACCACTCAAGATGAGGTGGGTCAACAACCGGTCGTACAATTCCAGGTAGGCGGGATTGGGCCAGTTGACGTCGGAGCGGACCCAAGACACAAACGCTGGAAGCGCCTCGGAGAAGAGTCTCTGGTCGGACTCAACGGAGTCCAAGGCCCGGATCAGGTTCATTACGGCGGCTGGGCTGTCCAGGTGTTGCTCGATCGGCCACTCGTCCTTAGCTTTCTCGGCGGAACTGTTAGCCTGTTCAAAGGTCATTCGCTCCAGGGCCTGGATCCACTCAGCCCAGCCATTTGGGACCCTGTCTGGGTTGACAGACTTGGAGATTCCCTGCCAGAGGGCAGAGTAGAGTTGGTTGGAAAGCAAGGCTTCCCGAACCAGGGGTTCGAGCCGATTAACGTACTCGCAAGCGACACGGTACGCTTCCAATGTTTGCAGATTGAGGGCAGTAACGAGGAGACCCCTGGCAGTCTCAGGACTTGGAGGCCCTGACTCCCTTTCGGCCTCAACAAGTGCGAGGTTGACGGTGGACCAGGACGACCCGGGGGCAACGTCTGCTCCGGCGTTCTTGACCGCGGAATCCGCAAGTCGCAGAAGCGATTCCAAGCCTGTACGTTGCCCCTCCGGCCAACGATCAACCTCGTCCCGTGTGGCGAGCACGCCCGCCACATCGACGGGCTGGCACGAGAGCGCTGCGAGGAGGAACATCTTCGCAACAGTATGGTTTGGAGAGGGAGGACGCGCCACAAACAGGCGACTGTAGCCGTTCCATACCGAACTCTTGAAGGCTAGAAGCGCCCCCTCTGGCCCCTCCTTCTCCTCGGCAGGCTCGACGAGTCCGTGATAGAGAGCCTGCACCAGAGCTGCCGTCACCGCGGGAGGCCTGCGCGTCTCACACAGATCGTGCAAGAAGCCCTTTCCCAAGAGACCTTCCCAGTCCTCGAGCGAGGCTTCCAGTTGAACTTCCAGGAAGTTCAGGTTGAGAGCGTCTAGGAGGAGGTGATCGCGGAGGTACTGCAACTCCGATCTGGCTGCATCACGGTCTTGGATCGCCAAGGCCATCCGAAACTCTTCCAACACCTCGGTGGTGGACCGCGGCCTCACCGGCTCGCGCACCGGTGAACGAGCGAGACACTCGGTCAGTCTCGTCAGGGCTGCACTGCAGGTCCGCTCCTGTCCGGGATGCGCTCGGAAACGCGTAATCGCGTGGAAGCGGCTGCGATCCACCAATTCTTCGATGGGGTCGTCGCCCGGAAGCCTCAAAGCCCCATCAAAGTCAGTTACAGTCTTACCGACAAAGGCCCTCAACAGTGGGACCAGGTTGGTCCAGTCTTTGCTGGTCTCTGCTAAAGCGTAGTAGTCGCGGCGGGGGGATTCCGGCACAGGCACCACGGCGCCAGGAAAGCGTGGATCGAGAACCGTGCCCAGTAGGGAGTCGCCCCCCTTATGGGACTCCTGCAGTCCCTGAAAGGGGCGGAGAAATCTCTCTCGTTCCTCGGATGCATCGACGAAGATCATCGAACCTTGCTCCAACGGGCTTCAAGACTCAAGCGCCGTTCTTTCACCCTAGCCGGCTCACAAGTGTAGGAGAGAAACTCTTCATTCACGTAGACGCCTCGGTAGGTCAAATTCATAGAACCAGAGATACTGAATCGGTCCCCAACGAAGACTTTCTCGTGGAGGTTCTCTGAGAAGATAAGCGTGAAGTCCTGGCCGAACCTCTGCTCGAGGCGCGAAATCTGGTCCAGGAAGGGCCGATTTGGCTTTGTTTCAGTCGTTACCACCATCAACTTGCCACCGCGGACCAGAAGGGTCTCCAGCACTCGAGAAAGGCGGATCATCAGAGCAGGCCAATCTGGACAGAGCGAGGCAAATTGTCGAGCCCGGTTGTCGAGAATCTCCATGTCACTGATCCAGGGAGACACCAACCAGAGAGGCCTGCTCGGGAGCACCAGTTCGGCAGCAAAGACAGACTGCAAGAGCAATCGAGGAGCTAGACTAGACGTCGCGGTATGGATCTCGCGTTCTCTCGAAAGGGTCACGGCACAAGAACCTCTGGAAGGATTAGTGTGATCCCGAGGCCAGACTCCGCTCGGGTGACGCTCTCCACGACCGGGTAGATCTGAAGAAAGCCCACATCGACTGGAGTTGCCAGGAACTCAAAGACGGTCCGCTGGAGGGAACTCGCGTCTTCAGAGACTAGGCGCACCTTGCCCGCGTTGGACAGTTCCTCCAAGATCCTGGACCTAGCGCCCTCATCCCCGATATCGACATCAAGAATCTCTTCAGGGAGGAGAATCGCACGAACCAGAGTGGGGTCTGTGAACCCCGAGTTCCGGAAGGGATTATAGGCATCCAGGTTTCGTGACCGGAACTCCGCCTCACGAGGCCAGAGCACTCCGACCAGAGCCCCCACCATCTCGGTCTGGCTCAAGGCCCCCCCGGCCAACCTCTCAAGCCACTCCCGAAGGTCCTCCGAAAAGACGGGGTTGGTTGTGACAATCTGGCAGAAGGTCCGAATCGGTATGCTGAGGCCTAAGCACTGCTCCTGCTGCTGCCAGTAGTCGACCAGGCGGAGGAGCAGTCGGTCGCTGTCCTGGTCCAAGCCTTTGCGAAGGAGGCGATGCTCCAAAGCGACGACGAAGGCGTGATGGGCGCCGAGGCCTCGCTCCGACAGGAGGTTCACCAATCTGGACCGCAGGTCAAGACGATGGCTGTGGTCACTGGCCTCTCGAACGTCTGCCGTCGCGACGGCGAGTTCCTGCTCTTCGACCACCAACCGCAGGAAGCGGTCCAGATCCCTGGAGGCCAACTCCAGGTCACTAGGCGCCAGAGTCGCCTCCAGGGCTGAGAAGAGGGCGTGGCGGTCTGAGGAGAAACTCCGAGCGATGGCCTCCATCACCCCAACTCCGCCGGGCGAAGACTCCGTGACCCATACCGTCCCTTGCTCCGGTGTAACGGGACGTTCCAAGTCCGCGACCAGAGTCTCCGTCGACGAATGATTCGGGGTAAGGTGGCAAAGAGCTTGGAGAACGCAAGACCCAAGGGTTTCCGAGATTCTGCTGCGAACCCACTCGTCCCAGGCAACTGACTCCTCGACCCAAAGCCCTGAACAGAGCGCGTGAAGTCGGTCTAGCAGTGCACTGTTCCCTAAGAGTTGCCTCAAGCGCTCGATGCGCCGGCCAGTGCCCTCGCCTTCGCCTTCGCCACCTTCCGAAGAGAAGAGCGCGCGGAGCATTGGTTCGAAAGCTTCGTCTGGTGGGCGGTCTGCTACCTCGAGGGAAGCCTCCTGGACACTGAAGCCTCTGGTGCAGGCGATCTCTAGGAGGGTCCCCAGGTATACCTGGTGGAGTCCGTCTCTCTCGAAGGTGTTGGTCAGAGCCCGGACTTCGGCATCACTCTCGATGCAGTCACGGAAGAACTCGGAACGCCAGGCGCGAGCGGAGGGCGACTTCCTGGCCTGCACGCCAAGTTCCCTAGAGCAGGGCAACTGGAACGCGAGTCTCACGCCGTCGACCTCCTGCTGGAAACCGATGGCGGCGGGGCTTCCCTCATCCGTCAGGAACAAGGTTCTTGTTGAAACGGGGTCGCGACCCTGTCGACTCAGGGTTCCCGCACTCTCTCCCGAGAATCGGGTCACCTCTATGAATGACCGGTGGGCCTGGAGAAAGAACTGGATGCTCTCAAAAACTCTCCCCCAACCCCTCTCGGCCTTGAGGGTGGACTTCAACCCGGAACCCATGGGTTCAAAGCGGGCCTGCCATTCAAAGAAAGCGTTCGAAGTTGGGCTGACCGTTGTCTCAGGAACACTCTGCAAAACGACCTTCCGTGGCCTGTAGCAGGGGACCTCAATGCCTCTGCCATCCAACGTCAAGGGCACCTGGGCGACATACTCGAAGGATTCAGCAAAGGTGGAAATGGCCAGGCCATGCACCCCTCCCTCCAACGGTACGGGGACCCAATGATTCAGGTGACCGCGCTCAAAGGCGAACCGACGTGTGACCTTCCCCGGCGCCACCGTCTTCAACCCCTGAAGGATGGCCAAGCTCTCAGTGCGTTCACTGTGCCGCGTTGTCGCCGGAGGGATGACGATAGAAATCTCGGGCAGGTTCAGGTCGGTGAACAAGTTGGAAGGCACAAAGTCTGGCAGGGGGTGGACCCTACCCTCGGGGGGCAGAAGATCCACGTTCTTGGTGGGGACACCCCACTGGGTGGCAAGACGACGAGCCAGCGTGGGGATCGCTTCTAGCATCAACGAACGAGGGGCTTCCCAAAGGAGCGCCTGCGCTTCGTCGTCCTCCAACTCAAGGGCCCTTCGGAGGTGAGAGGTGAGACGAGCTTCCAGGGAACTCTCACCTCGGAGAAGATCGCGAAGGACGTGGCCCACCCACTTCTGGCACTCCCGTTCCTCCTCCCGCTCGGCTGGACCGTTAAGGATGCGCCACCACCACTGCCTCTTTCCTTGCTCGGATGCCAGGTCGGCCAACCAGTCGATCAGGGCGAACACTGCCTGCATCCTGAGGATGTATCGATTCTTGATGGGGAGAAACTGGGGTGGTAGTTGAGGGCTGAAGAGTTGCTCGTAGGACTGGTAGGTCTGACGGTCTCGTCCGTAGTCGGAGAGGACGGTCACCATCCAGGGCCGCGACCCCGCACTTCTCCCCGCTCGCCCCTTCCGCTGGAGGAAGGACGCGAGCCGATACGGCGACTTATGCTGGAGCACCGCGCCGACGTGAGGATCATCAAAACCGACTTCGAGGGATGAGGTCGCGACCACGATGTGACTGTCGGCGTCGACTCCCTGATCCTGCGAAGTAGTTCGAGTAACGGTCAGTCTGTGTCCCAGATTCCACCCGATGGACTCGCAGAGCCGCCACGCCTGGCCCGCGGGGTCACGGCCCCGGTCGTTGCCGGTTTGCGCCCGCAACGCTGCGAGGGGAACTCGCTTGGGGTCCGGCCTGCCAAAAATATCGTATGCTTCCGCATCCCGAAGGTTGTCGAACAGACGATTCGTCACATCCAGGTCATCCGAGAACGCGAACAGTCGACGGCCTATGCGACCGCCCGACCGCTGATGGGTGACCGGTTCTAGGATCCGCGCCATAAGAAAGGCCGTCTGGATGGAGGTGGACAACAGGCTCGTTCCCGAAGCCGGGTTGCCTCTCAAGATTAGCTGATACGTCGGGCCCACAGGTGTCAGATGGTCGGCCTCGGGCGTAACTTCGAGGATCCGTTGCTCAGGGATTCCCGTGAGGTCTGCGAAGAAGCGCGGGGCTTCCTGCAGGGTAGCGGAGAGGCCAACAACTCGAACGGGTTGCCCATGGGCGTGTCTCCAGCGCCGCAAGGTGAGGGCGCTCTGGGCTCCTGTGGATCCCTCATACGTGTGAATCTCGTCCAGGAGGAGCAACCTGGCCCGCAAGCGAGGGTCTGTGTGAAGACCTAAAAGAGTTCTCCGACGACTGTCGCTCAACCGTTGGTTCACCATCTCCATCGTCGTGAAGACTAGGTCAGGTGGCTTTCGGAGGGCGCCCTCTCGCGTCAGGGCGACCATATCCTCCGTCGCCACGAAGGAGCACCTCGCCGTGGATGCGCAGTGGAGGCGCTCCGACTTCTTGTTCAGATCCGCCTCCTTCCACAACATCTCCGAGTCACACAGGGGACACCGAAGGAAGGGGCAGATCGCGGACGCGCCACGGAACTTCCAGCCGGCCTGTTTCACGTAATCTGGATTGGCGGCACTGGGCGTCAGACTGAAGAAGGTCCCCAGTCGAATTCGGCCCTTCCGTTCTCTGACTAGAACTTCGTCCAGTTTCCGGGCCAAGCCAAAGGCTGTGGTGAACTGATCCTTGAGGAGTTCCTTCCGTGGGTAGACGGAGACCGCCTTCACCCAGGGAACCTTTGAGTCCAAGCAGGAGGCAACGTCAAGGAGGGTGGGCAAGTAGAACGCTAAGGTCTTTCCGCTTCCAGTGCCCGCGCAGACGACGACTCCCCGACTGAAGGACCCATCGCCTGCCACGTGGCGCCACGCTTTCAGTTGGAAGCGGGAGAGGCGAAACTCCCCCTCAGGCCTGGCCAAGAGAGCGAGAGCCAGCTTTCCTTCGAGACTCTGAGCGGAGCATCCAAGTTCATCCAACGCCGCTGCGGGTGCAATCTCCCGACGGGGCACCAGTCGCGGGCGGACATCCACACGGAAGTCCGACACAAGTTCGGGCGCACTCTGCCAGGGCTTGTTTGGGAAGAGTTGCCGCAGACGCTTTAGCAGGCGCACCGCCTCGGCAAAGCGCGAGCGAATCCGAATTTCTCCTCCCCCACCGTCAACCTCAATGAGGAGTCTGTGCTCGATCAGGGCCTCGAAAAGATCGTCTGCGCTCATGGGATGGCCTGACCGCTTAACAACCTCTTCGGCCAACTCGAGGACCTGGTCTTCACCCAGGGCCCCATCCACATAGCCCCACTCGAGCGAGGCGACCTCTCGGCGCTCGATTTCGTCAATGAGCTGGTCCTGAAGGTCGGTGGATGTCATCGCTTGGTGCTCCCAGCACCCTTGATCACGACACGAAGGTCGCCCAGGATCTGGTTGGCCTCGAGCCACTGCACCAGTGGTGGGGTCATCTTGCTCCACGGGCAACCTTGCTGACTCGCCAACTGGAAGAACTCGGTGACATAATCGGGCATATCGTCGGCCCGAATCTCCTTCATGCCCTGTCTCACCGTGTCGGCCAGTTGCTGCAACTCATCCAGAGCCGACGTCTTCTGGGGAAGGGTCGCCCCCAGTTGCTCAAACTGAGTCAAGAAGTGACGAATCTGCTGTACCTTCTGCCGAAGACCTGGAATGCCAGAGAGAATTGTCAAAGCCTCCACGTTCAGACTCGGGCGGAGGCTGTTAGCGTAGCCTTTCCATGCTTCATCCAAAGCCTTACTCAAATCCTGGTACAGAGGCCCATTCTTCTTCATTTGATCCCAAAACGAATATCTCAGTCTCTCGTCAGAAGCGATGATCGACGCAGGGTCGGCATGGAAAGCCTCCTTAATAGTCCGAGCAGTCTTCGCCATTCCAAGTGCCTTCGCAGAGAACCGGGCTTGGTCCACTGGAACGCCACGGCGGCGAAACTCGGTCAACCACTCGGCCTTCTCGCGGAGGGGAACCAGGGGGTCTTCGACCTGACCCAACCGTGTTTCGTAGGCTTCACGCTCCTTCGCCATAGTGCGCAGGTTTTCGAGGTCCACCAGCGATGCCGAGGCTTTCCGCACTTCCTTAAGCATGACCGCTTCCAATCTCAGTCAAAGTAAGCTCAAGAGACTCCAGGCCTCTCCCGATGCGCTCCCTTGTCTCGCGAAGATCGAGACTTCCGGTGTCAAGTCTATTGCGCTCCGTATCCACTTTGCCTGTCGTCTGATCTGTGAAGCGCTTGGCCGCCAAGGCAATCCGGTCCAAGGCATCCAATGCGCCCTGAACCGGCGAACTCACGAGAACGGCCAGGTCGACCGCCTCCTGGGTCCCAAAGCGAAGGATGTCCGAAGCGACTGGAGCGAGAACTGCCCTAGTCTGATCCAGGGCTTCCTGGAGACCAGCCACACAATCATTGGAGACGGCAAGCCCACTACCCAAGACCAGTTTTCGGAGGCCGTCAATCTCATCCAGCACGTCCTCCAGTGTGCCCTGAGAGGACCACTCTCCGAGGATCTTCCCTGCGGAGCGCAACCTCTCGGCCTGCTGTTGCTTCAGTTTTGGCAACTCCGAACACACCCTCCTGTGGAGTGCGGCGGCCTTCTTGTATTCCGGCACACGAAGGTTCTCCGGCGGACGATGCTGAGGTGTCCAATCTCTTCTAATGGCCTCAGCAACCCGAAGGAGTCGCTCTGCATCGAGAAAATCGCCGGCGTAGCCTCCCTTCGTTCCCGAAGCCCAAGCACTGAGGATCTGTTTGAGAGTCGACTGATCTTCGCCAAGCTTCTTGAAGAGATCAACCTTCCGAACTGAGTCGCAAGTATTCGGGCTATCAATGGAAGTCACCCAGGGCTCAAAGGCTCTGACGACCAGGTCCTCTGTCCGGAAGTCTCCAACGGGTAGCCGACCAGACAGAACTGCGCCGACATAGAGGACCTCTAGAGTCGTACTCACATAGTCCCAGCCTTGGCCCTCTGAGGGCCACGCCTTGAATTGATCGACCAAAGAACGACTCCAGTGGTCCAGACAGCAAGTGACATTGTGGAGTTGACGTGGACCTCCCGGCACCATCCAACCGCCCCTATGCTTGCATTCGTACAGGCCCTCTATCGCGAGAGCACACGATATACGGTCAGGGCCCAAGCTGTCGGGAACCATCAATCCTACTCCCGCACCAGGTATGTTCCCCTGGGTCTCGAGATCCACGAAGACGATGTGCCGTTGCTTGAAAGGGGTGTTCCCAGACGGACTTGCGAACGCAGACCGCTCTAACCCCTCTGCGTCCCAGTCAATCCAACTCGTAACAGCCTCGAACACGAGTTGGCGCAGTTCATCATTGTACTTTTGAGGAAGAGACGCGCCTCGTCCCCAGGCGCGAATCGCCTCAATTACTGGGGAAGGGGACACGACCTGCTTCTTGCCCTCACCCTGCGTGCCATCACCCTGCGTTCCGCCGCCCTGCGTGCCACCACCCTGTGTGCCACTACCCTGCGTACCACTACCCTGCGTACCACTACCCTGCGTGCCACCACCCTGTGTGCCACTACCCTGCGTGCCACCACCCTGTGTGCCACCACCCTGTGTGCCACCGCCCTGTAGACTATCCGCTGGCCGATACCAAGGAACCTTAGGGACAGGCAGGCCGAATGCCTCGAAGACACCACCTGGCGGATGGGGACCGCTGTCGATATCGCACCAAAGTTCAAGAAGATCTGCCTGCCGCGAACCGTGGGCACGATCGCTGCGCTCAAGTTCTTGCCTCCTAGATGGAGACAAGCCTACGTTTGCCGAAAGGAAGTGACTTCGAAGCCCCTTGGGCGGGAAGAGTCCACTCCTCAGATCTTCTATGCGGTCTACCAGGACCTCTCTGACAACGTCCTTCAGAAGCGCGCGTGGGTTGAACCTCTCTCCCAGAGCCCCCTTGTTCTCTGCAAGATTGTATAGCGCATACTCTGTAAATGGGTAATAACCGTAGCCTTCTGCAGACTGTCCGAAGACTCTGTGACACTCCTCCTGGACAAGGCAATCGGCACAGGCATTAGGGGGCAGATCGTACCCGTCACCCTTCCTCAGCTTGCTGCACCAACTAGTCAAGCCTTCCTGGGAGAGACGACTGGCATTGAGATAACGGGCGGAGAAACTAGCCACTTCTGCCAAGCTCGGCGGCTCGACTTGTGGTGGGTCGATGTCCACGACATAATCCATGCGCGTTTTGACAGTGTCCGGGAGGCGTTCAAAGAAGCCATCTGTAATTGCCATGGCCCAGCGCAGATCGCAGAGACCGTTCCTCGAGTCGGCCTTCTCGATGAGAGCTTGCAGAAGGGCGTTATCCAGGCCTTGGACCTGGGCAAAGTCCTCAATCAATAGAACCAGAGAGCGGCCCTGGCTCTTGAGGGCCCTCCGAACATCCTCCATTAGTTCGCCGAGTTGATCCGCAGTGAAATTTAGCGTCCGGGCGACCGCTTTGCTCAGGTTTCGATTTGCAATATTCAGACAGAGGTCGATCTCTCTCTCACTCGGTATGATCCGCGCCAGGAAGCGCCGCGTCTCCGCGGCCATCTGGTTAGCCTCGACGCCAGACAAAGGAAGATCGCCCCGCGTCAGTTGCCTGGGCACCAGATTTCGCATGTATTCGTGGGGGGCTGTAGTGATGTGCGACACCAGTTCATCAAACACGGCCCCCCTTTCGCATTGATACAAGGACAGGAGGTGAGGGTCTGAGAACAAGGTGGGCAATTTTTCGATGAAGTAATTCTCCTCCTCCGAAGTCCCTTCGTCGGACCCGATGGCGAGGGCGAGTTCTGAGATCAACCGCCTCTTCCTCTGGTCCGGGGTCTCAGTATGGAAACCCGCTGCATCAAGGCGTTCCTGGTACTTGGTACGGCCCTCCGGAGGAACCTGGTGAATCAGTAGGTCCAAGATCTTGCGAAGGCTTGTGCCACCGCGCGGGATCGACAGAACCTGAAGGTCTGCGCGAGGGGGCAGGTTCAAGTGCAGCCATTGTACCAGGTGCGACTTGCCTGCGCCGGAACTCCCCGTGACTGCCATCTGAAAATGTGCCAGGCCAGGGTCTTGAAGCTTCTGCAGTAGATCATTGGGACTGATGCGAGTCCTCTTCTTGCTGTCGTTCGGGTCCACCCTCCAGACTGGTCGGTTACTGTGGACCGCTAGGAATACTTCGCGGTCGACCTTCTCCGCATCTGTGTTGAGAACTGTGAGGGCTTGTTCCTTGCTCCAGCAAGGCCTCTCTGAGATCGCCATGAGAATTTCTCCTATATCCAGGTCAGATGGCTCTTGGGTTCTGCTCCCTCAGGATCGGTCAGATTGAAAGCGTTTGCATCGGCCAGGCGTTCGAGGCGGACCAAGCCACGGTCCTCAAGGTTCCTGAGAGCGAAACTGGTAGACTGAGACAGGTCCAGAGGGTGGCGCCTAGTACGGAGTCGCTTCAAGACATCCTGCCTAACCCTTCCACCTTCCAAGACCGGTGCCGACTCTGCCCACCGACTCTTGAGTTCCCCGAGGGTGACCCTTTCCCCCGATTTCAGTAGGCGAGGAATCAACCTCGCCAGGGCACGGGTTGGGTCCGGAAAGACAAGAGACCCCCCGGGACCGGCTAGTTGGAGAGTTCGCGCATATCCGAGGTACTTTGCCCAGTAGGCAAACATTCGAAAGCGGTCCTTGTTGGTCAGGTCGACGTCTTCAGCAGAGATACCCAGTTCGTCCGAAATCAGACTCTTCACGTTCGTGTCGAGTCTCATCGGGTCGTAAGGGTTCCTTTCGAGGAACCAGGCCAGGGCCAAGGGAAAGAATTCCTGCCCCCTCTTCTTGGCGATGATTGGGTCTAGAAGGCATACTTCGCACCATTCCCGGAAGTCAGTCCCTGTTGAGTACAATCCCTTTCCAATCCGGAGAATGTCGCCAGGCATCTTCTCCGCAATACCCATGGCGAGACCCTCTCCAATGACGTTCTCAACAATCACAGACTCTCCAAGTCTTGATGGACTCAACAGGACTCTCAGACTGCGTTCAGGGATCCCCTGGTCGCCTACGGAGAGCAAAGTGCGATACAAGATCTCCATCCTGTTCGGCGTGGGCTCAAACTTTGACAGAATACTCATCGGGTAACCTCCAGGAATCTAGCGAGGTCCATCTTCTGCCCTGGGTAAGTGTCGACGAGATGAACTCGTCCCCGTTCAGGATCCGGGCAGTCACAGGGTAGGAAGAAGATCCGCCCGTCGGAGTGGGTGCGCTCTGCGGAGAAACTGGTCGCTGATATGGTGCGCGCAAAGACGACCTTCGGTCCCTTTGGCAGTCCATTGAAGGCCAACTCGTCTGCGACGAAGAGGGGCTTGGCTGCCTGCCCTTGGATGAACTCGAGATCGACGTGAACTCCGGAGAGCACCACGAGGCCAGCCAGTCCCCAGTCGACCAAGCGGCCTATGGCTTCCCAGAGGCGCCGGCGCTCTCTAGCCGACCCTCCGGGACCGGAGGCGTCCCACAGCAACTCGCGGTCCAGGAAGACCAGCAACCGGCCACGGTCGAAGAGCAGCGACGTCAGTCGCTCAGACAACTCGGAAGGTGGCCACGGGGGAACTGGCTCCGCTGCAAGGCCCACCCAAGGTTTAGAGCGCTTCCTCCGGCATGCGGGACAGCCTCCACAGGCCCGGCCCACGGGGATCAGCGGACTGCGACCAGAAGACGACCCTTCAACCTGGTATAGGGGAGCTAGGATCTCGGCTGCGCACTCCTGCCCCACAACGAACCGCTTCAAAGCCTCCAGGTTCTGCTCCTGGGCCCCTTGCACCCTCAACCTCTCGGAGTCAACCTGCCCAGCCCAGGTCTCGGGTTCGAGATGGGCGAGGTTCAGGATGCGGACGGTCTGAAATGGATGCCATTCTGGTTTGTCGGAGCTTTGGTTGGAGTCGGCGGCCTGACTCTGAACGCCACAGAGTTGGATCAAGCCCGCACCGGCCATCAGAGTCAGGGTCCTGGCGTTCCACTGGGTGCTAAGTTTACCGAGCATATCGATGGACCCCGCGTCGTGACCGGGGGGAACATCAAGTCGAACTGTATAAGTGCCGTCTGCGTTATCCCTACGCGAGGGATGGTGGAACATCGATCGCCACCGAGCCAAGCCCCGCTCCGCGGTAATCTTCTTGGGCTGATTCAAGCTCTCTGCGATGCCCTCATCTCTGGGCGTGCTCATGAGAAGCGATAAGGACGCCCTCCCGTCGCGGCCACCCCTACCCACCTCCTGGTAGAAACGGTCCAGTGTTTCTGGCAGACAGGCATGCACCACGCATCTGACGTCGGGCTTGTCAATGCCAAGCCCAAAGGCTGAAGTGGCCACCACCAGGTCCAACTGATCGCAGCGCCACTGGTTGATGATCCGGTCTCGGCCACTCGGTGGGGTATCACCTGTGAACTCAGCAATACGAGCAAAGCCCTCGCCCTTGAGAAGCCGACTCCAACTCTTGGCGTGCTTCACCTCGGTTACATAGAGAATGGCGGGTCTGGGGAGGTGGCGCAGGGCTTCGACAATTCGCGGTTCCCTCTCATCCCAGTCAGTACAGGGGCAAACCCAGTACTCGATCTCCGGCCGGATTCGAGCCGACGCGCACACCTGGAAGGTGTCACTGCTCACGTTGCCGTCGGCGTCCGCCGCAAAGAAGCGGCGTAGCGTCGAGACGGTCTCCCCGGTCAAAGTTGCCGAGAGAAGTAGCGTTCGAGGTTGAGACTGAGGTGGCGCTGCTCTCATCAGGTCGAGACGGACGCCACTGACAACCTGGAACTCCGGCCGGAAGTTGGCTCCCCAAGAGTCAACCATGTGTGCCTCGTCGATCACGACCCCCCGAAGGTGGCCACCTCGAGCAGCGTCAAGCAGGGGGACGCGCATGGGTCCGCATATCGCCTCGGGGGAAGCGAAACAGAGCCCCTGAGTTCCAGAGGAGATACGCTGGAGTATAGCGCTGTTCGTCTCAGCTTGGCCGCCGATGTATGCCCGGGGAATCTCAGGAAGGCTCACCTCCCGACTGGCTCTTTCCTGGTCGAGGGCCAAAGCGACCGTCGGGACGACGACGAGCGTGACGCCCTCGCCCTGGGCCCCGGCAGTAGACCACTTGGAGAACGCCTGAAAGACGAAACTCTTTCCTTCCCCGGTAGGTAGACACACCAGAAGCGTATGGCCTGGCGGAGTTGTAAGGGCCGCCCTCACGGCCGCTCTCTGAGCGTGAGAGCGGTACGAGGAACGCCTGAAACTGGAGAGCAGGGGATCGCCCGGGGCGGTTTCAAAGACCTGCCTTTCCCAGGCGGCTGCGGCGCTGCCGTCCACACCCTCGGCAGGAACCCTCCCCAGCCAATCGGGTGTCCACGGGTCGGCTCGGACCTGCCACCCTCCTCGGGAATTCTGCAACCTTAGGCCACAGGACTCCAAGAGTTGCCTGTTCGCGCCTCCGAAGTTCTCCGGCACGTGCACGCCCAACTCGGCTCCGGCATGCAGAGAGTGGTAGCGGAGAGCATGACGCAAGAGAACAGCCACGTCGAGTGCCGAGGGTCTGCAACCGCCGCACAGAGCAGCACGAAGCCTCTGGGTCGGCCGATCCTCAGGCCCACATTCCTTCAAATCCAAGACCAACTGTAGGATCTCAATGCCCATGCGAGTCCTCCGGCGCATACGGGGCGAGTACGAACACCCCGATGGCATCCAGGCGGGCATCAGGATTCTTCACTGCCGCAACCAGCGCCTCGTTTAGTTCGATCTCCCGACGGAGTTCCGAGTCGTCCCAGGAAGGGTCCTCTGCACACAGGGCGGCCGCCCGATAGCGGAGTCTCTGGTTGATCAGCCCAAGCTCTTTTGTCGCCCGGTCTACCGCCCTGGCAAGTCCCTCGCGATACGTCTTGCTGCCCCTCAGGATCTCCTCGGACCGGGTTCGCACCTCTCCACAAAGCTGGCTGAACTGGTATGGCGGAATGAGAGAGTCTAGCGCGTCCCGCCGGCTACCAAGGTTAAAGTCCCTCTCGCGGCCACCTGTAGGACGGTCCGAATAACGCGCGTGCAAATGTCCGAGGATTTCTGGGTCCGTCACTTCGTTCAAACTAGCGTCCAAATAGATTGTCTCAAGACGAGGAGGGAAGAAGGCTCCTGCCCGGCGTCGGACGCTCGGTAGGATACGCAACTCCACGTCCCAATCAAGAGCCTGGACCGCCCGGCAATATCCAGCCTCAAGGCAATAACAGAGCCGAAAGCCCATCCACTCGCCCTTCATGTCCGGAACGACCCTCCAGGTACCAAAGGCTGTTCCGCGGTCGTCTCTCAACAACAGATGTTCCAAGACATCTACCAGCGGAGCCCCGGGCCGCAAGAGGGCCGTACCAGGGTTAGCCTGAGCCACCCTTCTCGAATAGGTCAATCGCTTACGACCGCTGTCAAGCACGCCGTCCAGGATAGGACGCCAGGGTATGTCCGCCAGAAGGGTTTGCTTGGTCCACGCAAGACGATGCACTCCTGCCTGAGCGCCTCGCTCTTCGAAGAACTTCAGGACCTCTCCAAACCAAGCGCCAGCCACACAGGGAAGGGGAGTATTCTTGTCAACGTCGCTCAATTCCTCAAAGACAAGTAGGGCGTCACTCTCGTCAACGACGAGTCCGTCCAAGGCATACTGTTCGTCGACGCGCGTCCGTTCCCGCCGGAGCAACTCGGAGATCTGTGGCGCGAGACTTGTGATACCAGCACCGGAGTTCCGATAGAGTTCGAGGACCGCGCGCGCTCGGACATCATCCAGGACGAACTGGAACTCGGAGATGGACCGTTCAAAGATCTTGAGGTGGTCTTTGAGGACCAGGAACCAGGCGTGCCAAGGGCTATGCATCCTCTCTACGTCATCTAGGAAAGGAAGGAAGACGTATTGGCGCAATGGCCGATGGTGCCGCCCGAGCCTATCTAGACGGCCGATTCTCTGCTCCATTGCTGCCGCAGAGAGCGGCAGGTCCAGATGCAGAATCACATCGACAAACTGAAGATTCAGGCCCTCTGCCCCCGACGAGTCGACCACCAGCACCGCGTGCTCGGAGGCCGCCTGGAAAGCCTCCAACTGCCCTTCGACCTCCGTTCGATCCATCCCCGCAAAGAGCCCAAACACACTGCCAGAGACGTTGAGGCCAGAAAGGAAATTATAAATGCCCCGCGCCCTCTGCGTAGACGAGGAGAAACACAGGGCACGAAGATGCAGTCCCTGAATACACCCAGTCTTGGCGCTGTCAAGGCTATGGGCAACCATGAGATCTCGGGGATTCGTCGTCGCCAACGCCCTGTCCCGATACCCCCGGAGTGTCGGGACATTCAATAACCAGTCATCCTCAACTTCTGGGTCTTGCCGAAGTGCTGCCAGAATCTCCTTCAGGAGAGTGTCTTCACCAGGGAACAGGCCAAATCGTGGTGTGGAGATTTCCCGCTCCAACAAGCCGGCCAGGACCTCGACTCCGCAGCCTAGAGCCTCGATCCAAGAGGCATAGAGATCGGCCCGTTGCCTCTCGAGTGTCTCTTCCGGCAGATCCAGACGTCGAGAGTCTTCCTCCAGGTGAGACCTGGATTCAAAACGCCAGTCCTCGAGCAACGACCAGGCTCTTCCTGTTCTCGAGTCTGCATCGTCTTCTTCGGTCAACTCCGTTTGCCGTTGCGGCAGGAAATCTCGAACTTGAGTATCCTCCCGTCGATTCCTCAACAGGCGGTGGTGAACGCGATACGTCTCAGCCACGTGGCGCTTTAGGGTGGATACCACAAAATCGGGAGGGAGACGGTCACTCTCGAAACTCTCGATCAGACTGCGGACGTGCTCGTCTCGCGGAAACGCTTTGAGCAACTCTGCCAAGTCGTTCCGAATCATGCTTCTGGGAAGGGTGGGGTCGAGCGGAAGAAGCCTATGGACAAACTCCTCTCTCCGCTCGACCTTCTCGCGAAAGGCCTCCAAGCGACCATCGGGGTGAGCCACGGGGTCCAGCAGGTTGAGGAGTCGGAAGAGGACCTCCTCCTGGCCCAGGACCGGTGTGGCCGAAAGAAGTAGCAGACGAGGGGTGCCGTGGGCGATGCGGCGAAGGGTTTGAAAATCCTGTACCGAGGAGTCCAGCAGATGCTGGGCCTCGTCGATGATCAGGAACTCTACGGCCAAGTCGGCTTTCCGAAGTAGGCGAAGACTATCCCAAGTATGGACCTCCACCCGGTCTCCAAAGTCCTGAATGTAGAACTTGTCGACCAGTTCTGATTCCCATTGTTGCTTCACCACCTGCGGAACGAGAACGATGGCTTTTCCGTCAGGGTTGTCGAGAAGGAACTGGCGGAGAATTGCCCCGGCCTCGATGGTCTTCCCCAGTCCCACCTCGTCGGCAAGCATGTAACGCTGAACAGGGTCCTCCAGAACCTTCCTCACAACCTCCACCTGGTGTGGAACCAGTGTGATAGCCGAGGAGAGCAACCCGGTCAGCCCTCTGGACTTCCCACGAAGCTCGAGAATACTGCTCAGGAGGTCGACCCGGCGATCGTGGAGGAACTGGGTCTCCATACCACCCCCACCCAAGACTTCGGTGGGGTCGACGATTCGCGCGAGGGTCCGCACCTCCAACCCGGACTCGGCTACGGTCCGGTCCGCCTTGTTGGGAAAGCGAACATCATAAGTGCGTTCCCCAAGGTAACCAATGATTCGGCCAACCTGCCAGTCCTCCTCAGTCTCTCCTCGGGTGTAGACCCGAGTCTGTTTAGGGAGGATGGCCCTGACCAACTCCTTCTTCAGGTAATCATGCTCCTCGGAGTGGGCTACCGAATGGAAGAAGCGTACGGTCGCCAATGAGCCTCGGACCTGTCCAAGTTTCCCAACAAGTCGGCTATCTGGCGTCCAGACGAAGTCTCCGGGTTGCAGAGCCTCACTGACTCCGTTTCGCCGGTTTTCGGACTCCTGGGCACACCTGATGAGTAGTGAGTAGTGGTCCAGGACCTCGTCAAAGCTGTCCAGGTTCAACAGGTTGCCTCCACGTATGTGTAACTGGTTTGACTCACCGCCACTATCTCGGCACACTGGGGCAGAGAACACCGTGCAGATATCTTGACGGCCGGCGGTTTCAGTTGCTGTCCTGTTCCCCCTCCAGGTTGACAGAAGTCCTTCAGGAAATCCCCTGGCCTGGTCTTGATTTGAGCGCCGTCAGCAGGCCATCTTGGCAGCCGTGGCGAGCCCGAGGTTCTTCGCCCGCCTCTCGGCGGGTGTCAGCCAGTCGAGCGCCTGATGAGGGCGCTGGGTGTTGTAGACGTGGAGCCAGG
>Ga0334888_1000173_pt1 | contig 107807 bp, 108 predicted proteins | sample GraSluR1_MG_FD_207227 | JGI IMG/M metagenome (GOLD analysis project Ga0334888, IMG submission 207227) | Sludge microbial communities from methane-producing bioreactor in Wageningen University, Netherlands - Granular Sludge_3_08-R1 | ecosystem: Engineered > Bioreactor > Anaerobic > Unclassified... | reverse complement strand
TGTGCTAGTTACACATTGAGCTCCTTGTTGAGGGGTGTCTTTTCCTTTCTCTTTTTGGCCATTATACCAAACTACTCTCGGTCAGGCAATCTAAGCATTTTATGGCCTGTTTGAGCTGGCTATAACAGTACTCGTTAATGTATCCTGCTAAAACTTCATGTGTGTATGCGAAAAATGATCTATCTGCAGTCCGCCTTGACTATGCCGAGGGTTACTTGTACATGAAAGCTACGGAGTATAATGGTATCGAGCTTCAGCTTTCGGACAAGCTGTATGATCCTTTTGAGTCCTCCGTTTTACCACGTGAACAGGGTAAACACATGGAGTTCCTAGAAAGGGTAATTTAATCCTGCTAAATCGTCGCAGTAGACCCAAAGCGAAGGGTGGTTGGTTGAGGACAGGAAGCCCAACCGGACGATGTAGGGATATTGGCACAGCTATAGAGCCCTGTGGACAGCGTGTTCATAGTACGACTAGATCTGGTTCGAAACCAAAATGCCACTATACCAACAGTCCGTTCTTTGAGGAGGTATTCAACAATGAACGCTAAATATTCATTTATGGAAGCCGCTCCATTAATCGGCTTTATTGAAGAGCACAAAAAGGACATCATTGGGAAACCAATCTGTAAGGTTGCAGATATAACGATTGAACGGTTCTCTGAAGAATTTGAGATAAACGGGACTACAGGAGAAACCAGACCCAATGGTGGTGACTACTTTAAAACAATCACTGTTCACATAGAAAATGGTAGTCGCTTCTATATTTGCGGTAGAGATGCTAGGGATGACGGTTATCTCGATGTTTGGGATGACTCTAGCCGGATTTTTTAAAACGTATCTATATTATCAACTGTTGCCAACACAGTATTATACGAACTTCTTCTATTTCAAAGGAGGCTTTGCCTGTAGCCAATGCTTGCATTGGCGAAGCTCCGGCACTTAAAAGCGTTTGCGAAGCACAACGCGGAAGTGCTGGGGTCAACAACGCACTAAACTGCATAAGAGAAGCGACTCGGGAATATGATTCCGGGTCGCTTCCCTTTATTGACTTCTTAGAACGCCAGCTGTATGTGGTAATATAAAGTATACCATTTAGGGACATATGAAATGGGCCAAATCTCGCCACAAAGTATACCTGTGCTCGCCAGAAAAGGGACCACCTTTAGCCTGTAATGTGTTAAACTTTCTGAGAGAAGAAAACTCAGAAAGGAACTTAACAGATGAAGGAGTTCAAGATGTATAGAAAATTAAAGACCTATTGCTCAAGGGTTTTTCCGAAAGAAAAACTTCAGAGATGTTAGGTATAAATCGGAAAACCGTGAACAGGTATCATAACATGACCCTGGATGAAGACGTGGACAAAACAGCACGACCTCTTATTCGTATCATTAAAACCTTCTTAAACACAGTATTATTTTAGAAACGTTATGTTGGTCCACATTGGTCCAAAGCCCATTCGTTTCATAACTGCGTCAATAGGTATAGTATGCAATTGTTTCTGTAACTTGCCAAACGCAGCCTTCATCAATTTTATAAACTCATTTAGTTCACTTTTACTCAATAGCAGAGCAAATATGATGGCAATTGCATATGCATCATTGGTTCCGTATGTGTAAGATCCATCTCTAGCTCTAATGATTTCTAAGCTGTCAAAGCCTTTAATGCTTTTTGTGTGGAGGCGACGGCGAAATGTAATATCAAAGAAGCGTTCATCATGAGCACATTTGTTTCGTGCTAAACCTAACATTTCCATAATTTTATGAAGTTCGTCCGGAGCAACATTGAATTGTTTGGCAATCACTGATTTGTCTGCAGGCTTCATATTCAAATAGAAATATGTGATTTTCCCAAAAGTAAGAACATTTACAAGGACCCATAGTGGTATGTAACCATGACGAGTCATGTAGTGCGTAACAGCTTGATGATGATTACCCATCTGCCGCGCAATTTCCTGTTGAATATCACCGATTTACTTTATAACGGATTGTGTGTTTCCTTCAGCACTAATTTGCTGGACCTTTACCAAATCAGCAGGAAGTTCAAGATTGTTCCGTTTGGCTACATAGGATAATTGATTGCTATCCGTCGCTGCTTGGCATTGGAAATTATCTAGCTTCAAATAATTGTCATATCCGTACTTAGATGAGAATTCGTGCGCAACGACAGTTTTTAATCTGTTTTCAACTATTAATAGAAATTTAAGGTAAATATTTCTGATTTCTCGATCAAAGGAAAATAGAGAATAAACTTCATCAAAAGTCGTGCCTGTCCTTTATGTTTCATCGACTGTTTCGGTAGCTTGGGTTGCCAAAAACAAATCTCTATACCCGTTAATGACATTGTAGTAGTTTTCACCTTCCAAAATCCGCATAACGCGCGAACCTTGAGAGCCTTTTTCGATAATCATCCCTCTGCTACGAAGAGTGGCTAGTAATTGGCGATATGTTTTGAATACTTTTTTCCCCATAATGCCTCCTATACTATAAAAAAGCCCCCGGGCCCGAAGGACACCGGAGGACAAACTAGCAATATTCTTTGTAACCCTATTATAGCACACCCGTGAGTTTTGTCAACACACTTTTTTGGTGGAGGGAACCCGTAAGCATTCCGCAGGAATGCGAAGCAAGGGCACTTGGTAGCGTTTTCGAAGAAAACGAGGGAAGTGCCGGGTCAACCAGCTTGACAAGACCTGTCTAGCACGACAAACGCACAAATTGTGCATGGTGACCGCAGCCATTGTTCGCGGCCTCCACGCAAATTGGAATACTCAGTAAGTCACAGATTTGAACGATACATTAAAGCAGTTCTGCCATGTACAGCGGTAAATGTATGATCCCGTCTTTTATCATCACATCTTTTGTATAGAGAATGTATGAGTTACCGATGACAGACGAAAAATGATTTCGAAATTTATCGAGAGAAGAATGTGAACGGCAATTGCCAGACTTGATCTCCACAGGTGAAATCTTCTTTCCCTCTGCAATCAGGAAATCGATCTCCATGTGGTTTTCGCGCATCAGATTGTCGGAACGGGAATAGAAATACAGACGAGATCTCCCGTGGCGAAGCATCTGGGCGACAATGTTTTCCATAAGCATTCCCTCATTGATATTTAGCTTATCAAAAAGAATAGCTCGATAAAGCTCATTGTCGGTGAATTTTTTATCTTTGAAGGTATGAGTAACAAGCAGTCCTGTATCCGCCATGTAGCACTTTTGCGTTGTATTGTCTGAACTCAAGGCAAGACCAACGTTAGGATCGGTTGCATTGAAACAGGTATTGACAACCATGGCTTCATTGAGCCAAATAAAAGAATCTTCAAAGGTTCTGAACCGAGCCTGTTTACCTAGTGAGGAGAGTTTATACTTCTTTTCCTTTTTGGAAAGTTGCCCTGGAATATTGTCGAAGACAGCGAACACCTTCTCTTCGTACCCTTCTGCGAATTTTACAACATCGTCCCTATAGAGTTTTAAAATTCGTCGCTTGGCAACATCGGAAGATTCAAAGTCTTTGCCGTTCATGTAAGCTAGAACGGACTGCGGCATACCGCCCACAAGAATATACTGTCGAAAGTCATTCATGATTTTACGGTGCAAAGCAGCCCCAAGCGGCTTTTTTGTTTCAAAGCAATACTTTATCAGAGGATAGGTCGCCTCGTCGCCCATTGCCCATAGAAACTCCTCAAAGTCAAGCGGGAACATTTCGATGTGATCCTCTTCTGAAGGGATGATAATATCCTGCACGTTCTTTTTCAAACGAATCAACGAACCTGTTTCGAGGTAATCGAATCTGCCGTCAGCTATAAGATATTTGATAAGCTGCCGCGCTCTAGGATATTGCTGAACCTCATCAAAGATGATCAGCGACTCGCGCTTATGAAGAACAGTGGAATAAAAGGCGGCGAGTTTTGCGAAGAAAAGATCTAGGTCAGAACTGTCATAGATAAATAAATCAAGAACATCCTTCGCTGCATTTCCAAAGTCAATCAGAATATAGCTTTTGTACTCTGCCTTGGCAAATTTCTCTGCAAGATAGCTTTTACCGACACGCCGCGCACCATCAATCATCATGGCAGTTGCGCCATTGCTACTCTTTTTCCAAGCAACTAGCTCATCATAAATCTTTCTTTTCAGCATAATAATCACCTCTTGTATTGATAGTATATTCTCAATCCTAGCTTATTATTACACATAAATCACGAAAAAGCAAGTTGTAAATCAAAGAAGTATCACGAAAAAGCAGGTTGGCGCAATAGATAACATCACGAAAAAGCAAACTGCTGGTTGATAGGTTTGATCCTATATCATAATTTGAGTTAATTCAGTTTCCGTGATACACTATGACCGGCGTCATAGGTTGGTGAACGAAAAGGCCAAGCCAACCAAACTACTCAAAATGAATATCTATTCTGTATACTGTAAGGATGATGTATATGAACCAAGGTGAATTCGTTATGCAAATTGATTTTCATCCTAAAAACATTATTATACTTGAAGGCCAATTAGCTGGGATCATTGATTGGGAGTGTTCACAATTTGGAGAAGCAGACTTCGAGTTAGCACATCTGTTTCATTGGTGCATCTACCCATCGAATCCGGATAATCATCTTTCCCCATACTTACAATCCGTTATGAAACACCTTTCGTCTACTTCGGGTGTGCCCAACTTAGAAAAGCGGTTGACTATTTACCAGTTGGAACACGAGTTGAATCAACTGATTTGGAATGGCTTGAAGCAGGAAGAGGAGAGAATGCAGAGAATAAATGGATGGCTTAGCGGTCAGATTAACGCATTGCTGGGGGAATGGTAAATGGTAGCTATAAATCGCGTAAAAACAAATCACTAGATATTCTTGCATCGAACTGCTTTTGGGAGGGGCTGGCTGATACACTTCATTCTATGATTACACAACGGAATATTCCCAAAACCAGGTCATTTATTAGGATCTGTCGGGTAATACTTTGTCGTTGTTTATTGTTTTTTAAGGGTCCTCATTAGCTTTGCCTTCACATATGGGTTAGAAAACTGCATAAAAATAGCGGCTTAGAAGTGATTCCGAGTCGCTATTTTTAAAAGATATAGAAAACGATTATTGACTCGCGAACCTTTTTAAGCGATTTTCAAATTTTCTTCTAGCTTGCTGCGAATCATAACCATTTTTCGAGAATTCTTCGGGCAACCAATCAATTGAATAAGTCATGAGCTCCGTTATACGCTTTGTATCCATTTTCTTGAGTAGAATTCGATACAGCATTTCATGAGCAATTATAACGACTAGACTTGGATATTCGTTTCTAGATTTCTGAATCTTCCAAAGGATTTCACATGCTAAATCTATCTTTCCAGATCTCCATTGGCATTCGGCAAGTAGAACATCCAAGTTCCTAGACTGAAAGTTCCTTTGGACTTCTTCACATAATTGAAGTGCTGAGTTGCTCTGGCCCGTAACTAGGTAGCCAAAAACAAGGTTATGAAAAGATTGTAATGTGGGGTTTAAATCGGCCTTTGATTTAAGTTCGTCTAAAACATCATATGTACCGTAATACAATATCTGCAATAAAATTCTTTTGTTGTGAATTTGAAACATTTTTTCTTGATCAATGTCACTAACTTCATTAATCAGTTCGTCGATGCGAGTAATTAAGTTATGAGACTGATGAAGTAAATGTGTCATTTCTATTGAGATTAATCTAAACTCCATTTCGTCGTCCGGTTTCGCTTCATCACTAAGCTTAACTAGGTCCATGGCTTTTTCATACTCATCAAGGTCTAAATCAAAATAGTACCTTGAAATAGATTTTTTGATTTGTTCCTTATTGCTATACATCATTATGTTATCAATGGTTGTATTTAATACGGATGCCAAGACAGGCAACAATTCACTTGCTGGAAGAGTTTTTCCTTGTTCCCAATTATAAACAGTAGCAAGGGATACCCTTGTCTTCTCTGCTAAATCGTTTGGAGTTAAATCTCTACCTTCTCTTAATTCCCGAATTTTATTTCCGATGTTTTGTTTCATATTTAGCCTCCTCAGACAAATAATACATTCTTCAGAGTCTGCTTGATATCCTTTTTTTGTGGAAATCTCAAAAGAAAAGAAACGACATAATCCCCAGTTTTAACATGTATTATGGCTGAACAAATGGGGGTTTATGCATAATTACATTGCTTATTCGACTTCCGAAAAAAGACATTCTATCTTGAATGACCAGCCCTCCTTTGCAGCTTATATCAATTATACTAACCTTGCTTGGGTCATTTTTGCATTGAACTAACAGCGTTTCAAATAGATTAGAAGGATTTAAAATATGTTTTTCTTGAGTTCCGTTACTCGACAACATATAATCAAAATTAGGTCTTTTGTGATACTGAAATGTAAAGCCCACTAATTTCATAATGATGTCTTTCTAATCATTTCAATATTAAGAAAACAATTATCAAAGATAGAGAGAGGTGCATATTATGGATAACCAAATTGTAGCAATCAAAGGGGATAGATTACGCCGGGTCTTCCATCTGGGAGATCAGGAAGTTCGTGCATTAGATGAGATCAACATTGAAGTGTATCAGGGGGAGCTTGTCATGCTCCTTGGCCCTTCGGGTTCGGGAAAAACAACTCTTTTGCATACCTTGTCTGGTTTAGATGCACCGGATCGAGGAGAAGTTTTCGTTGACGACGTGTCAATCTATAAACTGAATGACAATAAGTTATCTCATTTGAGAAGCCGGTCTTTCGGTTTCATTTTTCAGTCGTTTAACTTATTACCAAACCTGACCGCTTTGGAAAATGTACAGATTCCTTTACGCATTACTGGTCAACCCAACCCTGTAGAGAGATCCATGGAAATGTTGACAAGGGTTGGTTTGGGCGACCGGGCACAACACCGACCGGGACAACTCTCAGGAGGAGAACAACAGAGGGTTACTGTAGCCCGTGCATTAGTATCAAAACCGAAAATCGTCTTTGCCGATGAACCGACCGGAAACTTAGATTCCGTGACCAGCATGGAGATCATGAATCTGCTGCAGGAAATGGTCCACGAAAATAACTCAGCCTGTTTAATGGTTACTCATAATGCTGAACTGGTTCCGTTAGCAAATCGGGTATTAAACTTGAGAGACGGGAAAATGGTAAACAAGTAAAATACCAAGGGAGAAAACGAATATGTTCAAACTAACGGTAAAGCTTATCCAATGGAATCTCACCAGGAATCGACTACAGTTATTGATTATGGTATTAGCTGTGATCGGTTCTTTGAGCAGTTATGTACTTTTAGGAACAGCATTAAACGAAATGTCAGAAAAAGTTGTGGATGTGCAAAGATCTGACTGGCCATTTGACATTGAAATCATTGGTAATATTGATGATGAGGAAATGAAAAAAATCATGGACATCCAAGGTGTGAAATATATTGAAGAAGTATACACAACAGAAGCTTTTGTATATTCCAGCGAAATGGAGTTTTTGCTGATACCTAAAGAAGATACTAAAATACTCATAGAAATGGAAGTTGGAAATGTACCAACCAATGTTAACGAGATCGCAATTCCGGGGCAGTTAGCAGCAGCTTATCAATTAAATGTTGGCGACCGTTTAAAAGTATTACCGAGCATATCAATTCCGCCTATTGAATACGAAATATCGGGAATAGTGAGCAGTAAAAAAGGGGTCGTTACAAAACTTTTGCTCAATGAAGAAGGGTTCCTGAGACTATCCTCACTTTTTAGTAAAAAAGCGATACAGTTGGATGGAAAAGTCGATATTGGTTTTGTTGAAGACGAGTTAGAAAAGGTCGATGCCGGATACATCATTGAAAAATACGAAGAAAATTATTCCAATACAAAAAACAGTCTAGGGTTGTCTGACACTATGGTTATGAGTTTGCGTTTCTTAATATTAGGAATCACAGCAACCTCGCTAGCAGTTTTGCTCTATATCGGACAGCGAAGTGGGGCCTATCAAACCGGCGTTTTATTGGCTATGGGAATCAAGAAACCATGGTTAATGCTTCCTACCATGATCCAAACGACGATCACATTCCTTATTGGATTTTTAGTAACGGCTGCCATTCTGCCATTCGTATCGATTTCCTTGGGGTTAGTAACAAAACCACTGGATATTCTGTGGACGTTGATAAAAGATGTGGCGGTTTATTATGGCGTTGGCTTGTTCAGTACTTTGATCATTACTATGCAGTTTTTAGGAACACCTATTCCTAAATTATTCAAAGACGCTTAGATAGACTAAGGAGTTGATCATATGCTTTGGATGACATTCGTGTCTTTTCGGCGAAACCTTCAGAATTATTCCTTAGCCATAATCGGTTTAGCGCTTGCTGTATTAGTGAGCTGCATAGGGCTGAGTGGGTTGGGCATGCTACAGGATTTTGCATTAGTGCCTTTACGGTTTTTGTTCGGGGAAAATGTAATTATTGCAGATGCAAGAACCGAGATAAAAACCACATCAACAATGATTTACGCTGATCCACTCGATATTAAACCTTTCTCAGCAACACCTGTAAACGCCTTCCTAGAGGAAGTAGCACCTGGTGCCAAACAGGAAAAGGTTCTGATTGCTCCGTATAGGATGCGAGGTGGGTGGAACTATGTTGCCGGAAGAAATGATCCTGATGAGAATATCAAAAGATACTTGTATACTGCAGACATAACCGAAGGGGTTTTTAGTGATAGCTATGAAAAAATCTACCTTGCAACCGATCAGAGATTTAAGAACAATGAAGGAAAGATAAGAAGTCCTTTATTGTACTTGAATGCTGGAGATTATATTGATTTAATTGTACCTAGTATTTCTTACGAAAAAGCCGGTTATGACTGGTCTATTCCGAATCTGGTAAAGAAGCAAGTTCAAGTTCAAAGTCTGTATGATTCCTCCAGCGTAATGTATATGGTTGATTGGGTCGAGTTAGATACTCTTCAGCGACTCGTTGGTGGTGACGAACCGGTATCTTTTATTTCTATTGAATGCTCTTTAAATGAAATGGACGAATTAAAGAATACTCTGGTGACTCGAATCGAAGAGGAGAATTTACCTTTACAGGTGTGGACCATTTATGATGTAGGCGAATTATTATACGGGGACTTTGAGCGATTTGAAGTAATGGCAGATTACTATGTTCCGGTAATGATGTTTGTTTCTGTTCTTATTGTACTCGTCAACTCTATCGCATTGACATTATCCCGACGAAAAGAGCTTGCATTAATGCGTATCGTTGGATTCAGCCAAATACAGATCCAAATGATGTTTATTGCTGAATGCATCATAATTGCACTACTTGGAGGTTTATTGGGAACAGGGATCGCAGGGTTTATTTCGAAGCAATTTACTAATTCATTTAGTGTTAGTTGGTTACCGTTTATAATTTCTTTAATTTCTACAGCAGTTGTAAGTACAATCACTACTGTTCTGCTGACCAAAGGAAGTTTGGCAAGCACTATGAGAAATCCAGCTGAGTAGAAGTTGGTTTTCGACTTTTTCTACTATTGTTTTCTAGTCGAAGTGTTTTCAAAGGTCAAGTCCAGATAATTCTGGTTTGAATGTAAAAGTTAGTTGAAAAAGCGAATTACCTAACAATTCTCACAATACGAGAGTAAATCTTGTTCTATTGGGTTGCAATCTCACTGACTTAATCGTAGAATTATAGCAGAATCAATAATAAAGATTGTGGGGTAACTTGAATGGAACGCAAATCTATGGGTAGCTTTATTGCTGCCTTGCGAAAAGCAAATGGTCTAACACAAAAAGACTTGGCTGAGAAACTTAGTGTCTCCGATAAAACTGTAAGCCGTTGGGAAAGAGATGAGGGTATGCCAGATTTATCTCTCATTCCCGTGATTGCGGAAATATTTGATATAACTGCAGACGAGTTGCTACGAGGTGAGAGAAAATCAGCTATGGAACCTCCTGCCCAAAGGGAGAGCATAAGAACCGATAAGAAACTCAAGCGGGTTCTAGCGGCAAACTTGGCACGATACAAGAATAAAAGCTTCATTGCTGTAGGACTCATATGCAACGGCTAGCGCAAGGCTATTTTTAACTTGTCGTTTTTTGAAATAGTAGGAATATCTTGGTTTATTGTGGAAATTGTTACTAAAGGTCATTATTTTAACAATCAGGAAACGCTTGACACTGAAGAATCAAACGAAGGGTGGTCTATTGATGCGGAACACTATGATTCGTTTTTTATTAGTCCTCGTTCTGACCCTTTCATGCGCAGGATGTCAAAGCGACAACCAAACAGCCGGTGTAGCGCTTTATCAAGAAGCTCTAAAACTGGAAAACGAAAAAAGTTTCGACCAAGCCAGCAAACTTTATGAACAAGCGCTGCCTATCCTTACAGATGAAAACAATACACAATTGGCTTTTGCGTGTAGCGAAGCCATGCAAAGACTGTCGATTTTCCGAGAAATGTATCCCTACACTTCAGATCAGATCGAAGATATCCTTTTAAAAACATATCCGCTCGCCACAGCTGAACAAATCAACAGCTGGATTACAAGCAAGGATATGGAGTATCTTATCTGGGATGACGAGGAACATTTTTTCGCCGATGCAGCGCGGAATTTGAAGTTTCGAGACATGGATTTGATGCACACCGACATGGTGGCGCAGCAGAAATACTACGAAGTGGTATCAAAGATGATTAAAACTAATCAAGAGGAAACGGATCATTCTGGAGTCAGTATCAAAATCCGGCGACTTATCGGGGCATACATACGATATTCATTCCGCGGGACAAACTCTCTGAGGTCGGCACGTATCGCATTTGGTTCCCGATACCTATCAACAACGTACCACAGACTGATGTTGTCATTGAATCGGTGGTGCCGGACAAATGGATGAAGCAACCGTCCAGCATCGACCGGGATATTGGTCTTTTGTATATGGAAGTGCCAATGGAAGAATTGAAGGAGGACTTATCAATCCGCATTGAGTTTATCTTTACCCATTACGAGCAAAGATTTTCCGTGGATCCCAATAATGTTGGGGAATATGATAAGGATTCGGCTTTGTATCAAATGTATACCGGCTCGTATGGAAATACGGAAATCACTCCAGATATCAGCAAAAAAACAGCTGACATCGTTGGCGACGAAACCAACCCATATTTAGCTGCCCGCAAAATTTATGACTATATCGTTAATCATGTGGATTATTCCTTTATGCCACATTATATTTTTCGGCCGCGGACTTCTACCTCAGAATCGGTCTATGTCCACGATAACCAGAGAGGCGATTGCGGTGGTCAATCTCTGTATTTTTCTGCCATGTGCCGTTCTCTGGGGATTCCGGCGCGTACAACCGGTGGGTGGCAACTTTTTGAAAATGAATTCGGCAGTCATTTTTGGGCGGAATTCTATCTTCCCAATTATGGCTGGATACCGGTTGATACCTCTCTGGCTCAACTTGCTTTTTATCCGAAAGAGCTAACCGAGGAGCAGCGGCACATGTTTATTGATTTCTACTTTGGCAACCAGGACGCCATGCGTTGTGTCGTGCAAAAGGACACGGACCAAAGCCTGATACCACAAGCTCAAGGGATGGTGCTGATTCCGATGGCAATCCAGGCACCTACTGTGGAGTATACAATACCAACCGGAGAGATTTCGGATAATGTATTCTTTGAACATTGGACGATATCATGTGAAAAAAGTCAATCCATAAAGGAACCCAGTGAAAAATTCATTGCTTCGTGAGGAAACTATGCAAACATTTAAAAACCCCAATTGTAAAAAGGTCAGAGGAAGTCATTTGTTGGAAGTCACCTGTGCCTATTGCAAAAGCTTTATTGCTCTCTACCAAAAGGTAGGTGAAAGCAATTTTGTTAAGATGTACAATGACCGAATCATTGAAGGGGCCATAGACTTCTCACAATATCACGGTGCTCTTTTTTGCCCCAATTGTGGAAAGCAAATTGCAACACGCTACATCACCAAGATGGACAAAAAAGAGGCATATCGCTTTATACCATCTGCCTTTAACAAAAAGAAAGTGGGGTAACACGTATGGAACGCAAATCCTTGGGCAGTTACATTGCTGCTTTACGAAAAGTAAATAGCTTAACACAGAAAGACATGGCAGAGAAACTCGGCATCTCCGAGTTAACCGTGGCTAGTTGGGAACGAGACGACGTAATACCCCAATTGTCGCTCATCCCCGTTATTGCTAAACTTTTCGGAATAACGGAAGACCAGTTGTTGCAGGCATGGAAGAAATGAGTTTCTAAAACAAATAGGAAAGTTAAAGGTGCTCTATGAAGACATTTGGTTATTACTTATTCGATAACTACGATTCAAAAGATGTGAAGACAAAAGAGGATGACCCACGCGCAGTCCTCAATGAAAAAGTCGATCCTGTGCTCACCGAAGTAGTGCAAACACCACCAGGGGAGTGCCGGTATGATTCCTTATGCGCAAAGCATACCCAGTTGTTGGTTGATCAGCTGATCCATATTGGGCTGTTTCGCTTGGAAGGGGAGACGGTGTTTCTCCATGCACCGGTATTTGTGCAAGGGGATCATGCAACTCTTAAGGCCGCGTTCAGCAATGATCTCTCGCGCATGGTGGAACGGATCAACCTCAGAAAAGACGACTTTTACCAATGGGCGAATCAGTTGAACAACGGCTTTTCACCGGAAGTGAATCTTTATCATGTCTTGTGCGGTGCTATTCTCGACGGTAGCTTTTTTGATGAACTCGTTAAACATGATCTTGTGGCAACCTCACGTATTCACAAATCGGGGTTAGATTACTTGATCATTGTTTACGAGAAATCACCAGATCTCAATGATTTTTCAAATAAGCTATTGTGCTCCTATAACCGATTCTCCGACGGAAAAAGAACGTTACAGTCTTTTGGGGATGCCGTTGGTGAACGCGTGGATGCTTTCAGGTTTATGTGTCAGAAGCGCCTTGGAAAAGTTCCCCAAAGGTTAGCGCATATTGAAAAACTGTGGGATGCGTTGGGAACGAATGACGTAAAGGAAGTTTTACTCTCAGAAATGCAACAATTCGTGGAAACCGGAAGCTGCAACGAGACTTGCCTTAAACTTTTGACCGAGTTTGGTTATTTCCGAAACGGAAAAATGATCGTACCGGTTTATCTTCAAGAGCACAATATCATTATTCAAGCGCTAACTGCATTGACAATAGAGTGCATTTTTGATCTTGTGCAGAAAGCTCTGACCTCTCCGGAGTTATTCTCAAATCTATGGTGTGGTAAACACGGAGTTTCTAGCAAAGAAATCGCCAATGAGCTATACCACATTGTGTTTGGTCAGCTCAATGAACTTCTTGTGCAGAGCGGTTTTGTTTGTGAACCCGAATTTCACAGCGGGGAAGGTCGGTATTTGAAATCAATAGAAATCATGTGATCAAATTACAAAGGAGAAAATCCTCCAACAGCAGTTAAAGCCCATTCGGATTTTTATCTGATTGGGTTTTTTTTAATGTGGATTTGGACATATACAAATGTAACCAGCTGCAAAAGCAAAAAAAGATTGCTAAAAAATCTTTCTACAACTACTTGACAATACATAGTAGAGTGGATATAATGAAATCAGTAACTACTATGTTAAACATAGTAGATTTATAGGAGGTGTGCAGGTGTTTTCTGAAACTCAATTGCTGAAAGGAATATTAGAAGGTTGTGTTCTTGGGATACTGTCGAAAGAAGAAACTTATGGCTATAAAATAGTCGAGGTATTAGTCAGTTCGGAATTCGATGTAAACGAAGCAACCGTGTATCCGATTTTACTTCGGCTTCAAAAGCAGGGGTATTTACACGTTGAAAGAAGGCCGTCACAACTGGGACCTGATCGAAAGTACTATTCACTTACACCAACAGGTCATAGCTATTTTGAATCATTCAAGGACACATGGAAGATTATTAAGAATAATGTTGATAAAGTATTGGAGAGTGAAAAAAATGACACAGAGATCTAAAATTATACAGTTGAGCTCGGTTTTATTAGCTGTCTGTTTAATAGCAAGTGCAATCTTGCTGATTACTGAAGGCAGAGGAGATCTGAATAGCACATCCATAAGTGCCATATCTGTCGGGATCATTCTAACGAGTGCTCTGTCAGTAATCAATGTTTATCTATCGAAGATTAAAAAGAAGTCTGATGAATTAAAACTAAATGAGAGCTTCTTCCGGGAATATGAAATGATCAGAGATACCGTAATGAATTCTGAGCTTCCGAAAAGCGAAAAGAATGGCATTGTTGAAGATGTGTTGGAAATGTTGTTAACAGCGCAATTCAACGGCAGAACGATACAAGCTACGGTTGGCAATACAGAATCATTTGCAAAGAGCATTCTCAGTGCTTGCACCGGCAAACCGCAATCATTGATCTTAGGATTTCTTGACGGATCAATCGGGTTCTTACTCTTTTCATTGCTTATAAGTTTAATGCTCTGGCTTGAAGACTTCTCGAAAGGTTTTTTCAACCAGAATATCGACATCAGCACAGTTGTGTTTTGCGTAATCATTTCGTTTGCGTTGATCCCTGCTATATGTCAGTTTTCGTTAAAGAAAAATGCTTGGGCGTATTTGATTCCTTTCGTAGTTGGCTTTACATATATCGGGACTGTAAAGCTATTACGAAGTTACTTCTACGAGGCAAGCGGAGTCAAAACATTTCTTGATGGCACCGTAGTTTTGATTCCCAATATAGCTGCACTTGCAGTCATCACCGTGGTATTAATGGGTCTTTTCATAGCAAGGTTTAACGCTCGGCAATTACATTTAAATCACAATGCTTAGTGCATTACGAACTAAGGAGGTATAAGAAATTGGGCGAATTAGCGAAACTACCAAATATTGCTACCAAATTGGAGTTGCAACTCTTTGAAGTTGGAATCACAACAGAAGCAGAACTCAGAACAGTGGGGAGTCGTGAAGCTTGGTTACGAATTCTCGCTCGGGATCCCTCCGCATGCATTATGCGACTCTCGGCATTAGAAGGCGCAATACAAGGAATACGATGGCACCATCTTGATTTAGACACAAAAAAGTCGCTAAAAGAGTTTTATCAACAACACAAGGGAATCTCGAAATTACCTTAGGTAATTGATTTATAAATCTGGAATAACATGGCAAAAGACCCCACATCCTAGCAGGTGTGGGGTCTTTTTTTTGAAGGCTTTCATTTGGGAAACCCCTTGCCATTTATCAAAAACTAAGTTAAAATAAATTGAAAATAAAGAGTCATAATTAATTCGCAATATAAAGAAGGATGGTTATACATGGCAAGTATTGATACAAATCAGTTAATTCGTCAATTGAAATTAATCTATGGTGCAAATGCAGAGTTTCGAGACGGACAATTGGAGGCTATTCAGGCAGTTCTATCGGGTGAACGAGCCTTAGTTGTCCAGAAAACCGGTTGGGGAAAGAGTCTTATCTATTTCATGTCGGCTTATTTTCTACGAAAACAAGGCCGTGGTCCATGCATTGTTATAAGTCCATTGTTGGCTTTAATGAACAATCAGATCGAAGCAGCTGCACTCTATGGGCTCACTGCCTTAGCCTACAATTCGCAAAATCGTGAACAATGGAGCGATATAGAAGAGAAAATTCAAAACAATGGTGTGGATGTATTGTTTATTTCTCCTGAAAGATTAGCAGATCAAGAATTTGTTTCAAGGATTTTATCTATGATTGCCGAAAATATAGGTATGTTGGTTGTAGATGAAGCTCATTGTATTTCAGATTGGGGACATGACTTTAGACCGGATTACCGCCGAATTGTGAACATCGTGCAGCAAATGCCGGAGAATGTACCAATCTTGGCCACTACTGCGACGGCTAATAATCGAGTTATCGATGACATTGTTGCTCAGTTCGGCAAGAGCCTTCACATTCTCAGAGGAGAGTTAACTCGAGAGTCGTTGTATATTCAAATTATCCATTTGAATCATAAAGAAGAACGGTTAGCTTGGCTTTTAGAGAATATTAGCAAGTTTAGCGGTACAGGAATTATTTATTGCCTGACAGTCCAAGACTGTATAACGGTAAGTGCATGGCTCGTTAAAAACGGTATTGACGCTTATGCATATACCGGTCAAATGGAAACCGAAACGAGATATATGTTAGAAAGGAAATTTCTTGAGAACGGCATGAAAGTCTTGGTGGCTACTGTAGCATATGGTATGGGAATCGATAAACCAGATATTTCTTTTGTCATCCATTTTCAAAAACCCGGCAATGTCGTTGCTTATTATCAGCAAATTGGTCGTGCAGGAAGGGCAATTCAAAGAGCATACGCAATCTTACTTGTTGGTGCTGAGGACGACGTCATTTCAGAATATTTCATTAAAACTGCGTTTCCCTTGGCGAAGGAACTTAACACAGTAGTTCAGGAAATAGACTCTTCCGATGGAATTAAGAGGACAGAACTTCTGCACAAAATCAATATGAAAGCAGGGAGACTAGATAACGCTTTAAAATTTCTCCTCATCAATGGAGATGTCTATAGTGAAAAGAGCAAATACTTCAAGTCACCAAAGCCATGGATTCCCGATTTGTCTCACAGTGAGCAAATCACAAAAATGCGGTTCAATGAGCTTGATCAGATGAACTGTTTTGTTCAAACGAAAAATTGTTACATGGAATTTGTTGCGAAAGAATTGAATGATGCATCCGCACACCCTTGTGGTCATTGTGGAAATTGTAACCCTGTTGAAGGATTTCCAACTAGTGTTACGCAAGAAAGAGTAGTAGAAGCACTTGCATTCTTGAGAGGAGACAATTTTACAATCAGTCCAAGGAAACGCTGGCCGGATAATAAGGCGATTAAACCTGAAGAAACGTATGAAACGGGTTTTGCTCTTAGCAATTATGGGGATGCGGGCTGGGGTAGAGTTGTTTCCAAAAACAAGTATAAGAATCATCACTTTTCTGATGATTTAGTGGAAGCTTCAGTAGACATTCTTAGAAGACACTGTTTAGAATGGAACATTGATGTGGTGACATCGGTACCTTCCTTAAGAAGACCTTTGCTGGTTCGTGATTTCGCTGAACGAGTAGCAGCTAAGCTCGGTTTAGTGTATATTGATAGTATTACAAAAGTTACCGATACACCTGAGCAGAAGACAATGCAAAACAGTGCTTTCCAACTTGAGAATGTTCTGAAATCGTTTCAGGTAGTGAAATCGTTATCGGGAAATGTTTTACTTATCGATGATATGGTTGATTCCAGATGGACTTTAACTGTTTGCTCACAAGAACTATTACAAAACGGCGCAGCAAAGGTTTATGTTTTCGCATTGTCTAATACATCGGGAGGAGGTGGCACTGATTCATGACCTTAACAAATAATGCAAAAGCAACCCTTTTGCTCTGTAGTCATTTAGCCTTGCAACATAGTCAAGCTAAACCTCTCACTTTGAAGGAATGGAATGAACTTGCTGAGTGTATTGTTCATAGCTCGGTGAAGGAACCGGCAAATTTGATTTTAATGAATGCTGAGCAAATGCAAATGGAGTTGGGCATAACAAGCGAATTTGCTAAAAAGTTAGAAACCTTAATGTCTCGTGGGGCAAATTTAGCTTTTTCTATTGATGAGTTGGAGCGAAAATCAATCTACATACTGACTCGCAGTGACGATAAGTATCCAGCTCGCTTGAAGAAACTTCTTGGAAAGAACAGCCCTCCTGTGGTTTTTTATTGTGGAGATTTAGCTTTATTGAATGAGAAGTGCATAGCTATTGTGGGTTCGAGAAATATCGATGAAGATGGGCAGCAATTTGCGATTAAATTGGCAGAAAAAGCGGTTAGTCAGGGGTATGGAATTTGCTCGGGAGGAGCCCGTGGGGTGGATCAGCTTTCGGAAGAAACGGCACTCCTTAACGGTGGAAAATGTATCTCTATTGTTGCGGATTCTATGACGAAAAAAATTAAGTTGAAGAATGTGAGAGAGTACATTTCATCTGGAAAGCTGTTACTATTGTCTGCAGTGCATCCGGAATCTCCTTTTTCTGTAGGGAATGCTATGGCTAGAAATAAATACGTCTATGCTCTATCTCAAGCAGCCTATGTTGTTGCCTCAGATTATCAAAAGGGTGGAACTTGGGCAGGGGCTGTTGAAAACCTGAAAAATCACTGGGTTAACACATTTGTCTGGAGCACAGACCGGTATAAAGGAAACGCAGCACTTATAAAACTAGGTGCCTATCCCATAAATGACTCTTTAGATAGTTTCAGCACTGAACTTATTGACAAATCAATGGCGGTAAATGAACAAATCTCTTTATACCCCGAGGTTATCAAGAGAGAGGAATAACATGACCAGAACAAAATACCCCATTCACGCAGACTTCAAAAGATGGGAGAATTTCAATCCTCCGCTCAATGAAACATCGATTCCAATTTTGCAGAAACTGATGAGTGTTCTGATTTTGAAGGAACCGATTATTTCAAAAGTACCCGTTGAGCGTAAGGATATCCCTGTATCTGGCGGAGAAACCACAAGAGCACTACTCTATTCTCCTAGCAAAATAACCCCTAACGCACCCTGCCTGATTTACTTTCACGGCGGGGGGTTTGTCCTGCCTGCAGGTCCGTTTCATTACACCTTAGCCAAGGAGTATGCTGTGGGAGCCAATTGCAAAGTGCTATTCGTTGATTACCGTCTTGCTCCCCAATACCCCTTTCCGGTTGCACCTGAGGATTGCTACGCTGCCTACCAATGGGTTCTTGCCTCCGCAGAGAAACTCTCAATTGACCCTAATCGTATTGCTGTTGGGGGAGACAGTGCCGGTGGTAATTTAGCAACGGTAGTCTGCCTCATGGCGAGAGATCGTGGTCTACCTATTCCATGTGCCCAGATGATGATTTACCCGGTTGCCGGAATGAAGATGGCTACCGAGTCTATGCGAATATACACCGACACACCCATGTGCAACAGCAAAGATGCCGATAAATACGACCAATTCTATATGCAAAATTCATCAGCAGGGAAACATGAATATTACTCGCCCTATGAAGCGGAGTCTTTGGAGGGACTCCCGACTACCTACATAGAAACGGCCGAGTTTGACTGCCTACGCGACGGTGGAATCTTATATGCAGAGCGTTTACGGGAATTTGGTGTTTCGGTGGAATTGCACAATACGCAAGGCACTATCCATGGTTTTGACATTGTTTTAAGTAGCCCGATTGTCAGAGAGTGCATCGATAGGCGAATTGCATTTTTGAAAGGAGTTTTCAATTGATTTTAGAAACCGCAAGACTCAATTTACGTGAAATCCAGCAAACAGATTATTCTGACTTAGCTGAAATATTACAAGATGATGAGACAATGCTAGCCTATGAAGGGGCATTCACCAATGAAGAAGTGCAGCAATGGCTGGACAGACAACGAGAGAGATATACAGACGATGGCTTTGGCTTATGGGCGGTCATACTAAAAGAAACCAACCAGATGATTGGTCAATGCGGATTGAGTATGCAAGATGCCAATGGTAAGCAGGTGCTTGAAATCGGTTATTTGTTTAACCGAGCTTACTGGCATAAGGGATATGCTTCTGAAGCTGCCATTGCCTGCAAAGAATATGCTTTCACCAAGCTCAATGCCGATGAAGTCTTTTCAATTATTCGAGACACAAATACCGCTTCTCAGAATGTTGCACTCCGAAACCGGATGGTAATCGTTGAGAATTTTGTTAAACATTATCGTGGGGTGGATATGCCGCATTACTTATTTTCGGTGAAGCGAGTTTGAAAGGACTGGAATATCTATGAAACGTTCTATGATGCAAGTTTATGTTAATAAAACGATACTCGAGTTTGACATTATGTCAAACTCGAGTATCGTTTTTTATTGCCGCTTATTCAGCTTTCACCACAGACTTTTTGACCTCATAGCCTAAGGTCACAATGGCCTTTTCAATTTCAGCAATGGCCAGTTTACTTTCGTCAAAGCTCACCTTCACTTTACTGGAGTTGAACATCACATTGACGCTATCTTGTTCCACACCGGGGAGCATTTTGACGGCACTACCGATTTTGAGTGCGCAAGAAGGGCAAGTAAGGGTTTCCAGTTGAATCGTTGCTTTTTGCATTTGGTTCACTCCTTATGATTTTTTGCTTGATTTGTATCGGAGTAGTCGCATTCCATTGAGGATGACCACTAAAATGCTCGCTTCGTGGACTAACATCCCGATTGACATGTTCATCCATTCGCTCAAGAAAACATTGATCAGCAGAAATAAGACAACGCCGACTGCAATAATAATGTTTTGGAGCATGTTATTGTTCGTTGCTTTGGTGAGTCCCAGGGCGTGAGGCAAACGGCTGAATTCTGAATTCATTAAGACCACATCTGAGGTCTCAATAGCAACATCGGTTCCGTTGCCCATTGCTATACCAATGTTCGCTTGTGCCAGAGAAGGACTGTCGTTGACACCGTCACCAACGAAGGCGACAATTTGGTTATTCTCCTGCAAGTTTTTTATGAACGCCGATTTATCTTGTGGCAACATGTGACCATGGGCTTCGGTCAAGCCTAACTCACTGGCAACGCGGTCCACAGTTCCTTGGTTATCTCCCGATAAAACAATGAGCTTCTTTACCCCTAAGGCCTTGAGTTCTAGTAATCCTTCTTTGACACCGGGGCGGATTTGGTCTCGAATTCCCATGAGAGAGACCAATTCTCCATTGACCCCGGTCAAAACCACGGAGTTGCCGTTTTGCTCGAACTTGGCGATATCTGCTGTCGCTTTTTCGCTAAGTTGAATTTTCTCTTGTTCCATGAGGGATACATTGCCCACGACAACACGTTTGCCATTAACAAGGGCAACAATGCCTCCACCTTTTACGACATTCGTATTTTCTACTTGGTGGAATTGTTTGGCTCCAATATATTCAACAATCGCCTTCGCTAAGGGGTGATCGGATTCGTTTTCAATGCTTGCTAAATATTGCAGGTGCTCTTCTGCATTGCTGGTGTAAAACTCGGTATCGGCAACTTTCGGGTTTCCTTGGGTGAGGGTTCCCGTTTTATCAAAAACCATGACATCAACTTTGCTGAAGTCCTGAATGACTTCGCTGCCTTTGAATAAGATGCCGTGGCGTGCTCCGTTCCCAATTCCTGCCACATTAGAGACAGGCACGCCAATCACTAAAGCACCGGGACAACCTAAGACCATAATGGTAATGGCAAGCTCTACATTTTGCGAAAAAAGCCACACAATCACCGAAAGTGCTAAGACCGCTGGAGTATAGTATTTAGAGAATTTGTCAATGAAGCGTTCGGCAGCTGATTTTGAATCTTGAGCTTCTTCCACCAGCTCGATAATTTTGCCAAAGGTGGTATCTTCACCAACTCGTTCAGCCATGATCTGCAACGTACCGTTTTCTAAGATAGTGCCGGCAAAGACCTTCGAGCCTTTTAATTTATGAGAGGGAAGAGGTTCGCCTGTGATGCTGGCCTCATTAATATAACCGTCCCCACTCAACACTAAACCATCTACCGGCACCTTAGCGCCGGTTTTGACCAGTAGGATGTCATTAACATCCACTTCATCGATTTCAACTTCCTCAAAATCACCAGTTTCATTTTGTTTGAGAGCGCTCTCCGGTGCCATTTCGATCAGTTCTTTAATAGCAGACCGGGTTCTGTTCAAGGTGCGCTGCTCTAAGTAAGCGCCAAACAAGAACAGGAAGGTAACAATGGCCGATTCTTCATATTTACCGATCAAGAAAGCACCGATTACTGCCATGGTCACCAATACATCGATGCTGACCACCTTCACCCTTAATGCTTGATACGCTTGTAAGGCAATAGGAACTGCTCCTAAAATGGAAGCGAGGATCAAAGAAGTGTGAGTAAGTAGCTCGTTTTTAAGTAAGAACTCACCCGCAAAAGCTAAGATCAATAAAACTCCACTGATCAAGGCGATTAGATTCTTTTTACTTAAGATCCATCTTTGCATTGTGACGCCTCCGTTCTTGATCCATGCCGTTATAAGTTTCTTCGCTACAGCTCTAATGATGATATGCTTTATCCAATTCTGCTAGCATGGTATAGACGGCTTCATAGCTCTCGCAGACGTCTTGTGGTATGGAATAGTTGCTCGTAATTTTGCGCAATGCTGCAAATTCTTCACTCAGCTCCGGTAGGACAGAACGTTTGCCTTTGGTTTTTTCTCGAATCAGATCAAAAAGCTTGTCTACTTCGTGAAATTCCGGATGATTGTTTCCATGAACTCGTGCCACTATAGGCACATATTGAGTCAAGGTTTTCATGTGTTGTTTGAGCACCGTGTAGAATGCCGTTGTATCTGCCAATTCAATCCCTCTTTCTATAAGCTTGTATCTTATTCTAACACAAAGCAGACTCTGAGTTTGTTGTAAAAACAACAAAGTGGGAATGTGATTGCAATCATATCTTTCTTGGTAAAGCTTTGGAGGAGAGGTTCATGGGTTGTCAAATTTAGAATATGAAGTATAATAAGAATAACTCGCATTTAGAAAGGAAGAGGAACATGACACAAAATCCAATCATAAAAATCCAAAAAATCGATTTTCATTGGCAAATGGAAAATCCGTTTTTGTTTTGTGCACATCATAAAGACCAATATCCAGCCGGAAATGAAAATCAGGGGGTCGATGCTAGCCATTTTGTTGGCCGAAATATGGGCAGTGATTTCACAATCAAAGATGGCTTTCGAATGTATCACGGGGAAGAAGTGCCGGGATTCCCTGTTCATCCACATCGCGGATTTGAAACGGTGACGATTGTAACCGAAGGCTTTATTGATCACTTCGACTCCCTAGGTGCCTTTGGCCGCTATGGTCAGGGTGATGTGCAATGGATGACAGCCGGAAAAGGATGTCAGCATGCTGAAATGTTTCCTCTAGTCAATGAGGATTCGCCGAATCCAACTCAATTATTCCAGGTTTGGCTTAACTTGCCTAAGAAAGACAAGTTTGTCCCACCCGCTTACAAGATGCTCTGGCATGAAGATATCCCTGTGGTTGAAACAAAGGATGTCAATGGTAAGAAGACATCTGTAACGGTCATTGCAGGTCAATGGCAGGGGATTCAAGCAGTAGCGCCTGCTCCGGATTCCTGGGCTGCAAAGCCAGAAAGCCGAGTTGGTATGTTCTTGATCCATATGCAAGCCGGAAGCACTTGTACCTTGCCTGCGGTTTCTCCGACAGCCAACCGCAATCTTTACTATTATCTCGGGGATTCTATGCAAATTGCCGGACAAGAGGTCATGGGTTCTCATCGTATCAAAGTGGACGCAAGTCAAGAGGCAACCCTTCAAAACGGCAAAGCCGATAGCTATCTGCTTTTATTGGAGGGGGAGCCCATTAACGAACCTGTAATCAAGCACGGTCCGTTTGTTATGAATAGCATTCCGGAAATACAAGAAGCCTTTGCCGATTATCAACGCACCCAGTTCGGCGGTTGGCCCTTTGAACAAGAGATTCCGGTCAATGAACGTAATTCCGGACGATTTGCACATTATGCCGACGGTACAGAAGAAAGACCTAGATTGAAGAACTAAATGCAAAACGGTCAAGGGAGCTTTATTTGCTCCCTTGACCGTTTTTTAATGGGTTATTCTGCGGGTTCCATTTTTTCAAACACAACTTGATTTCGGCCCTCGGATTTGGCCTTGTAGAGAAGGTGATCTACATGTTGAAGGGCTTGATGATGATTGGTTTTAATGTCGGGAGGAATGAGCAATGCGCCGATACTGACACTGACATGTTTAGTTTGTTCTTCATAAACAAAGTTCATGGAATCAACTTCTTTGCGGATCTGTTCAGCAATCGATTGTAACTGTTCTGGGTGATCTACTTTCGTCACTAAAACGAATTCTTCTCCTCCATAACGGGCAGCATAATCGGTATCACCAATATTTTTTTGTAAAATCGTGGCGAATTGACGTAGGATTTCATCTCCACACAGATGACCACACGTATCGTTGATTTTTTTGAAATGGTCAATATCTAAAAACAATAATCCTAAAGTTTCTTTCTCTTTGGGACGAGCTTTGAACACGTCTGCAATATAATCATCAAAGGCGGTGCGATTCATAAGATGCGTCAGGTAATCGCGCATGGCTAACGTACTGATTTTTTTATGAGCTCTGGTAGTGATGCCAATATAGTAGTTAGCGGAATTGGCAACACCAACCATATTCATGGATGCATTAAAAATGTGCAGAGCAATGGCAATCGTATGACTCAGCACGAGTTGCGGAACTTGGTCAACCGTTCTAATGACCAAAGTAACAAAAACAGAGATCAACATGAAAGTGGCTATGGATTTCTCTTGGATGCTCCAATTGGTATACATAATCAAAGCGCCTAAACTGAAAAAGATATAGTGGAAACCAGATGAGAAGCCCAAAAGGTCAATTTCGGCAAAGGTGACGATTGTGACATAGACAAGGTAGATTAAAGAGCCAAGCCCGTATCGTTGGATGCGGTTCAGATAAATGGCCAGCACGGAAACTAAGACAGCTCCTACATTCAAAGAAGCTAAGAACAGGTTGTTCAACCCAAAGAAGAAGAATAGGCTCAAAAGGGCAGAGAAGAGAAGCGTTCCTAAGTAAACCAAGTTTGCTTGGTTCCGATATTGTTCTGTTTCAAATTGAATCTTCAATCTGTGTTGTTCCATAGGAATCACTCCGTTCACATTATGGTCACAAAAATAGTTACAACCGCCCATGTTTATTATATCGTGTTTCCGAAATATGTCAATTATTTTTTTGTGACTCCATAGGATTTTGCAAAAAAAACGGCGAAAGTATTGCGTAAGAGCAAGAAGGTCCTTTCGGAGGATCTAAGAACTGAAGGAGGAAATCCAATGAGTTATTCACCAAAATTATCATCCGCGTTTAACGACACTGTCAACCGTAGCACGCATATTTCACCACAGTCGGGGATGTGTTCGTTTTGTACAGAAGAGTGCAATGGAACTTGTGAAATCGCTTTAGCAGCGGTGTTGGGAATGCAAAGTGTATATCCTACCAATACCGGTGCTAATCAGGTTGCCTCGGAAAAAGATTATCCCATGGACTGGTCGCATTTCAATATCAATGGTCGTGTTTTTGGCGCTATGGGTGCGAAACCCACCCATGAAGAAGCTACAATTTTCAACGTTAAATTAGAAAGAGAATATGGCTATGCACATAAAGTTAAGATGACCATGCCAATCATTTTACCGGCCTTGATCAAAATGAACTGGGTCGACTACTTTGGAGGCGCAGCCATGGCGGGAGTTTCTTGCGTGATTGGTGAGGATGCCCGAAATAAAGACCCGGAGTTCAAATTGAAAAACGGAAAAGTGGCTGATTTCCCTGCCTTACAATCCATGTTAGATGCCTTCCGCAAATACGATAGAGGCTATGGACAAATTATCTTGCAAGTCAATACCGAAGATGATTCCATGGGAATTCCTGAATATGCCATCCAAAAGTTCGGAGCAACCGCTTTAGAATATAAGTTTGGTCAATCGGCAAAGGGGACACAACCGGTCACGAAACTTAAAAATCATCAAGAAGCAATGGATAAAGTGGCGGTCGGTATGTTGGTTACCCCAGATCCTACGACCCCGGAAATTCTTGAAAAAGTCAAACAAGGAACGGCCCCCAATTTTTATGTTCAGGCCAGACTTCCGCAATGGACCGAAGAATATTTCGTCAAACGATTTGATCAACTGCGTGCACTGGGTGCTAAAAATATTTACTTGAAAATGGCGGGGTATGATCCCTCTGACATTGAAAAAGTCTTGCTGATCGGGAGTGTTGCAAAAGTAGATATGATCACCTTCGATGGTGCCGGTGGTGGAAGCGGGTATAGCCCCAATAAGATGATGAATGAATGGGGTCTACCGACGATCCTCTTAGAAAAAGTGGTGTGTGAAATCGTTGCTCGCATGAAAACAGCGGGACAATGGGTTCCAGCCATAACTATGACTGGTGGATATGCCTCCGAAGACCAGGTGTTTAAATCTCTGGCTTTTGGCAATAACGACGTCACCGCTATTGGGTTATGCAGATCCGCCATGGCGGCTGCCATGATGGGAAAACGCATTGGGGACCAGATTAAAGAGGGGAACGTTCCGAAACAATTTAAAAAATATGGAGATAGCCTTGAAGAAATTTTTGGTGATTTAGCCGATTTGCGATCTCTCTATGGTCTAAAAGCCAATGAGTTTTCGCCCGGAGCGATTGGGGTATTCTCGTATTTACAGAAAATTGCCTATGGAATCCAGCATTTTGGGGCGTTGAATCGGAAGTTTGATGTAAATCTTTGGGATCGCAGTGACCTGATTCCGTTGACCGAATTAGCGAAAGATGCACTAAAATAAAGCAGGAAAGCAGGACAGCCGTTGTGGGCTATCCTGCTTTTTTGATGTACGTATTTATTTCTTGGTCGGATTTCCACCGGTCATGAAGGTATACATATCGTCGGTCATTTCCTGAATATTTTCTTCGCCTAAGTAAGCCATGTGGCCGGCTTTGTAGCCTTTCACAAAAATACGATCTTTGGGGAAGTCAGAGTGATCTAAGGTGTAGTAAAGAATCCCAATTTGGGTGCAAATATCATACCAGCCATTGACAAAGAAGGTGCGCATGCCAGGAACGCGGCGCATGGCCGTGCTTAAACTCATGGAGGTATTGCGGCCCTTGATGTCGTTGTTCCAGCTCATATAGAGGGAGTGGGAGTTAACAAAGTTGCGATCCCATTGAATGTTCAGCATCGGGAAGACTTCGCCTTGTAAGACCGATTGGAAGGCGGGGTTATATTTGCCTTCAGCAGGATCGTCGCGCATTCCCCATTGGGCTTCATCTAAACCGGGTTGGATGAGGGGACGGGTGATGCGTCCATCTAGGCGAGAGACATAACGACCTTTTTTGCGTGCAACTTGGGCTCGGAATTCCACATCGTCGACTTCCAGCCCGCGTTTTTCCAAATATTCACGTGAAACGCCGGTATAGTAGATCACTTTTTTGATGATATTTTCACGAGCTTTGCCTTGAAGGGCTTCGCCTTGGTATAAGGCTAAGAGATAATCGGTATCAGCAAATTTCTTAGCTTCGGCAACGAATTCTTCCACGGTTTGATCGGAAGGATGATTATGATACCAATTGGTTGCAGCCAAGGTGGGGAAGGCTAAAACCGCGGGGTAGACCGGTTTTTTATCGCTAAAGTATTTTCCCGGAGAAACCGTATTGCCAATCATGATAATGCCGTCGAAAGCAACGCTGTAAGCGCGGTCAGAACCCACCGTAGAGCCCATTCCGGCTACGGTAGCAGCGCGGGTGCATCCGTAGCTCTCACCGACCATATACTTGGGGCTTTGCCAACGATTATAACGGGCTAACCACATTTGAATAAAGGTTAAAATTGCTTCTGCATCGGGTTCAATGCCCCAGAATTTAGCTTTATATTCTTCGTTGAGTAAACGGCCAAAACCGGTTCCAACGGGATCAATGACAACGATGTCGGCGATGTCCAGTAGGCATTGTGCATTATCAACACCTTCATACGGTGGTAGTGGAATGGTGTCGGCATCGGCATCGGTATATTTTAAACGGCGTGGGCTTAAAAAGCCTACATGAACCATCATGGAAGAGGTACCAGGGCCTCCGTTGAAACCAAATAATACCGGGCGGGTTTTCGGATCTTTAACATCGGACCTAAAGTAGGAGTAGGAGAAGATGGATGCCATGGGCTTGCCATCGTCGGCATAGAACACATTGTCCTCGCAAACGGTGTGATAAGGAACTTTGACTCCGCGGAGCGTGATACTGCCCTCAGATGTGAAGCGAGAAGGGGTAAAGACATCGGTTAACAGCATGGTGATTCCTCCTCAATGTTTGATAATCGGAATAAATCCGTCCTCTATATTATACGAGCCTTCTTGTGAATTGGCAAGAGAAAAACGGATTTTGTGAGAATTGGATACAGAGAAGGATTCTAAGAAGAATATGAACAATTAGTATTCCATAAAGTCAAGAGAACGCTATTTTTTTGAAAGTAGGCGACAAGTCTATGCCATTTCTTTTTGCATTGTCAGTTTTGATTGGGGCAATCTTTTTTTGTGTGATCTTGGGCTATAGCATTCTTTTTGGCTTATCGGCTGGAGCGGTTGCGTTTTTCGTCGCAGCACTGTGGGAAGGACATCCCCTCAAAGAAATCGTACCGATGATGGGTAGAGGGATTCGCGACAGCTTCATTGTAATCCGTATCCTCTTATTAATCGGTGCGATGACCGGCATCTGGCGAATCAGCGGGACCATTCCTTATTTGGTTTACTATGGGATTCAACTAATCGCCCCTCAAACGTTTATTTTGTTAGCCTTTTTACTGTCTTCTGCGGTTTCGTATTTAATTGGCACGAGTATTGGTACCTGTGGAACCATAGGGATTGTGCTCATGGTTTTGGCCGAAGCAGGAGGAGTGAGTCCTCTGATTACTGCAGGGGCGGTGGTTTCAGGTGCTTATTTTGGAGATCGTGCCAGCCCGGCTTCCAGTTGCGCCAATTTAGTGGCTTTTCTTACATCTACTGAGCTTTATGATAATGTTAAACAGATGTTAAAGGACACCGTTTTTCCCATGGCCGTGGTGACCACCACATATGCAGGCTTAAGCTTAATTTTTCCGTTGAAAGCAGCTTCTCAGAATATGAGTCAGAACATTGCGCAACAGGTGGTGTTGTCGCCATGGCTGTTGCTTCCGGTTTTCGTAATCTTAATTGCTCCTTTTTTAAAAATCAAAATCAGAGATGCCATGGCAGTGAGTATTGGTCTGGGCTTTGTTTTAGCGGCTTGGATTCAACAGCAACCCATATCTTTGATCCTTAAGGCATTGCTCACCGGATATACCACAGAGAATGTTTCTTTGCAAATGTTTCAAGGGGGTGGTATGTGGAGTATGAAAAATGCGATTCTAATTATTTTGATCTCGGCAACGTTCTCAGGAATTCTCAAAGGGACCGATATGCTCTCCGATCTCTGGAGGAGGTTAGAAATCTGGGCACAACGCATAGGGGTTCTTCCAGTATTGGCCTTGACCAGCATCCCGGTTTCTGCAATTGCTTGTAATCAGACCTTGTCTTTGATTTTGGAGGCACAACTGATTAAACCACTCTATGTAAAAAGAAATTTATCGTATACTCAAATGATGCTTGATATGTCAAACACCACTGTTACGATTGCAGGTTTGATTCCTTGGAACACAGCGTGTGCAATCCCCTTGAGTTTATTGGGTGCTTCGTATGCGGCTATTCCGTGGGCTTTATATCTTTGGTTGTTACCAATTTTAGGGATTATAAAAGTTGCTGTTTCAACAAGAAGGGGAAAAAACGTTAGTTCTTGAATTGATGGATGGAGGTGTTGCAGATGAAATATTATGACCAAGCAAAACCAGGTCGAACCATTGTTGTGCGATTGAACCCGGGAGATTATGTTATGGAGAGTCTTCGGTTAGTGATCGACCAAGCAGAACTTAAGAATGGTTACATCGCTTCAGGAGTTGCCAGTTTTGATCATTGTCGCTTGAAAACCGCCATTGGAGTAAGTCAACCTCCGGTCTTTGTGTATCCGGAATGGAACGACGTTCCGTTAGAGGTGGTTGCTCTGCAAGGGTTTATAGCGGAAGGGCAGCCGCATGTTCATGTCGTTGTATCCGATGATAAGCAAGCAGTCGCCGGGCACTTAGAAGAAAGCAGAATCCTTTTCGTGGGTGAAATTGTGATCCAGGAACTGATTGGGCAAGAATTTACTCGTGAACCCATCAGTGCATCCTTGAATCAAATCGTTGTAAAAAACGAGGAACCAGAAAGAAGTTAGGAGTGAATGGTATGGCAAGATTGGACGTAAACATGCAGGCCCCCAACTTTTCTTTACCCGATTTCAACGGAGAATTATTTGAACTCTCAAAGTACCAAGGGAAGTCCCATATCTTAGTGGTGTTTAACCGAGGATTTATCTGACCCTTTTGCCAAAAGCATATGGCGCAGTTGCGTCAAGAATTTGAACAGTTTGCTAAAAGAGACACGGTCATCGTGATTCTTGGACCCGAAAATGCAGCATCCTTTAAATCCTACTGGGAGAAAAATCAACTCCCCTTCATTGGCTTACCCGATGAACAAAAACAGGTTTTGAATCTGTATGGTCAGGAAGTCAAGTTATTAAAATTAGGTCGGATGCCTGCTCAAATGTTAATCGATAAACAAGGAATTCTTCGCTTTGCTCATTATGGAAATTCCATGCAAGATATTCCGGATAGTACAGAGATTTTTGAGATTTTAGACCAGCTCAAAGCCCAATAAGCAAAAGGAGAGTGAACCCATGTTTGATATTCTAATCAAAAACGGAACTGTTATCACGGTTGATGCCAAGCATCATGTGTATCAACCCGGTTTTGTAGCAATTCAGGGTGAAACTATTGCGGCAATTGGACCGATGGCTGATTTACCGAATGAATTTGCAGCGAAGAAAGTCATCGATGCAACCGGATTAGCCGTTATGCCTGGGTTAATCGATGGTCATGGACACGCAGGACATTGCTTATTAAAAACCATGTCTGAAAGTAGCGATACCAAAACCGGTGGTTGGTGGGGATCCATGGCAGAAGACCTCTATTTCCATTACACCGATGAGTTTTTTTGGTATGCGGAAGGAGCTTTAGCTGCTGCTGAACGCTTGAAATTTGGGATCACCACCGGTGTTTCTATGCTTGGTAGCACTCCAAGACCGGATCATATCCCAAACTTGGAAGCACATTTTGAAGGTTCTTTGAAGACAGGGATTCGTCAAATTTCAGGAATTGGTTCTTGTGACGGCCCTTGGCCGAAAAATCCTTGGGTTTGGAAAAATGGAAAACCCAGCGAATCGGTATTTACACCGGAGCAAATGGTACAAAACACCGAATACAGCGTCAAACACTTGAATGGCAAACACAAACGTCAAATTTGTGTGGTTGCTCCGGGTAATTTAGGAATCAGTGAAGCTGCCGGTGATACGCGGGAGTTTGCCATATGGAAAAACCGTGCCATGAGCCGAATTGCCAAAGAATATAATACCCCTTTACACACCCATATCTATGGTGGCGGACTACAATTTGTGTACGATACCACACCGGAGATTTTGGGACCCACTACTTCTCTCACTCATTCAACCGGTTTAAGCGAGCGAGAAATCGAAATTTTTGCTGAAACCGGGGCGGTTTTATTCCATGGACCAACTACTAGAGCCAACATTAAGAATCGCTGTCCAGTCTATGAAGTTTTAAGAGCAGGCGGAGAAGTCGTGATTGTTACGGACGGAACTGCGCCTGATCGAAGTTATGATATCTGGCGTGACATGAAAATCTTTCAGGTTTTACATCGGGCTCACGAACATGATACCCTCATAGCACCTCCGGGCCGAGTTTTGGAAATGTGCAGTATTCGTGTAGCTAAGGCATTTGGACTGGATCATCAGATTGGTTCTTTAGAAAAGGGTAAAAAAGCGGACGTGATCATCATCAATACCCAACAACCTCACTTGGCTCCCTTTGGAATCATGCCGGTACAACGTGTTGTGTATCACGCCCAAGGACAAGATGTCGATACCGTCATTGTCGATGGCGAAGTCATGATGGAAAACCGACAAATGCTGCATTGTGATGAAAAGCAAATCCTGAAAGATGCAGAGAAGGCATTTGAGGAATTGCAGAATCGGGTTGGCGCACAGAAGATGAAAGCCTTCCAGTCGTATGAAGGTTTATACAATATTTCTGCTACCGCTATTGCGAACCCCTATGAGAAATCCAAATAAGAAAGATAGAGGAGGAAGCGTATGTCTTTAGATCATATTCAAAATGTCAAAGAGGTGCTATATAACAGCAATGGAGCCAGCGCAGTTCACAAGAAGTCGATGATTGGCCCTTGGAATGGTTGGCCGGATTATGTGATGCGATTCTTCGAAATTGAACCGGGTGGTTATACCCCCAAACATCAACACCCTTGGCCGCAATACATGTTTGTGGTAGAGGGACAAGGAGTGCTTGACTTAGAGGGAGTAGAAGAAGGAATTGCATTTGGTAATTCGATTGTCGTTCCCGATAATGCCAGTCACCAAATTAAAAATATTGGTAAGGACAATCTGAAATTTGTCTGTGTCGTACCTCCCCATGGAGATGTATAAACGAGAGTATCAATAAAAAAGTAGGGACTACCTGGTCAAAGGTAGTCCCTACTTTTTATAAGATTCGTGGGTTTTTGAACGAATGCGAATTAATTTGGATTAATGAAGAAAAAATCTATTGACGTGCAAGGGAAAAAGTGTTAAATTCTATGGTAAGATCAATAATGGTTTAAAACCCACCTAATACATAAAAAAACTTCAAAGGAGGAGAGAATGGATTGAAGATTCCAATGTATCAAGTAGATGCCTTCACCACTCAGCTGTTTCAGGGGAACCCTGCTGCAGTCTGCCCTTTAGAACAATGGTTACCCGAAGAAACCATGCAAAAAATAGCGGCGGAGAACAATTTATCGGAAACCGCCTTTTTTGTGCGCAGAGGAGATGACTATGAGTTAAAATGGTTTACTCCAAAAGGAGAAGTGGAACTATGTGGTCACGCTACCTTAGCAACGGCCTATGTAATCTTAAATTTCATTGAACCTAAACGCTCCAATATCACCTTCTTCACCAAGGGGGGAATCCTCATGGTGTTCAAGGAAGGTAAACTCTTGACCATGTTGTTTCCTCCCAAAGAAACCACGCGTTGCACAGCTCCCGAAGCTTTAATTAAAGGGTTAGGGAAAAGGCCTGTGGAAGTGCAAAAGGGCTACAATTATTTGGCAATCTATGAAAAAGAAGAAGATATTTTGCGGCTTCAACCAGATTTCAATGAACTGAAAAAATTGGATACCCATGGGGTAATTGTAACAGCCAAAGGAGACAAAGTAGATTTTGTTTCTCGTTACTTTGCTCCTAAAATGGGTGTCGATGAAGATCCGGTAACCGGTTCAGCGCATTGCAGTTTAGTTCCTTATTGGAGTAGAGTTTTAGGTAAAACCGAGTTTTTAGCGTATCAGCGCTCCCCGCGCGGTGGTAAAATCATTTGTGCCAATATGGGAGAACGAATTAAACTCTCCGGGGAAGCGGTTCTTTATTTGGAAGGAACCATCCATCTTCCTGATTAATGAAACAGCGATCCCCTCGCCGATAAGGCGAGGGGATCGCTTTGTTTGGTCTGTCTATTTTCCCATAAGGGAGAGTTCAACTATGATTGGAAGCTCGTCTATTCTTTCAACATAATAGAAAAGTACTTCATGATCTTTTTGCAATTTCATTTGTGGAATAATTTCTTTTTGGAGCGGGGTCAAAGCAAAGAATTTCGCGGGGATTTCATCGGGTACCCCACTAATTTTAATTTGCAGTTCCAAGTCTTCATTTAAGCTTTGGTAACGACCGCTATCGGTTTTTAAAGCAATTTCGAGAGCTTCATAGACGGTTTCCTGGTCACTCTCAATACGAACAGTAGTAACTTCTTCGTTAAAGAGGAGGACTAGCTGTGGGTACGTCAAAGCTTCAGTCACGGAATCACCGGGTTTTGGTGAGATTTCCTTCAAGGTTAAACCTAGTTCTCCTCCCACCAAGCTAATGGAATCTACTTCCAAAGCAAATCCTCCGGTAGGTTTTTCACCCATGTTGATGATTAGATAATTCGTGGTTTCGGATGTGTGGATCAAATACCCCGGTATGTCTTTTACATAATCCAGCAGGCCGGGTAACCCTTCTTCTATGGGGGTGGTTTCATCCAAGAGTGTGTATTCAAACTCCGGAACCTCGGGCTCCTCTGGGTCTTCGGGTGTATTGGGGGTTGGTTGTTGCTGACAGCCGGCCAAAAATATAACAACGAACAGCAGAACAAGCCAACCGCGGTTTCTAATTTTCATAGTAATCTCTCCTTTCTACAGATACAGACGTAAGCTACCATTGTTTAGTTCCTTTTATCAGGACAATATTCCTTCCTTTGCTGATTCTGTCGTTTATCGGCTGTAGTTGTCACCTGTATATACAGCTGTTGACATACAGAGTCGCAATGATTATAATAAAATTGATAAAAGAGAGGATGAACGATGAGAATGATGGATGCCAATCAGCGGAGATTAAAAATAACAGAATACCTTCAAACTTCAGATAAGCCGATTACGGGAAATGAATTAGCTCAGCTTTTTGGGGTTACCCGCCAGGTGATTGTTCAAGATATTGCAATCTTGCGAGCAGGGGGCCTACCACTGGTTTCAACGACTTCCGGCTATCTTCTAATTCGGGAAACGACGAAACAGAGATTCATAAAAGTGTTGAACTGTCATCATAAAACCTTGGAGCAGGCCGAACAAGAACTAAAAATTATTGTTCAAAACGGTGGTAAAGTACGTGATGTTATGGTTGAACATCCCATATACGGAGAAATTACCGGCAATTTAATGCTTTCAACACCAGAAATGGTTGATGCTTGGTTAGAAAGAGCCAAAGCGAGTCACTCCCTGATGCTCTCGGCTGTTACCAATGGAAATCACATGCATACTGTGGAGAGTCATGATGAGGAAACGATGAATGTAATTGAAAGTAAACTTCGAAAAGCCGGGCTTCTGTTGGAGCTACCTCAATATGGAAGTTTACAAGAGGAGCGTGTGAGCAGATGAATCGTAATCGGATCCTAGCAAAAAACATTCGCAAGATCAAATCAGAGCGGAATGCCGTCATTTTAGCTCATCTCTATCAACCCCCGGAAGTCCAGGATGTTGCCGACTTTGTTGGCGACTCTTTAGAACTGAGCAAACATGCTCGAGACACCAAGGCAGATGTCATAGTCTTTGCCGGGGTTTCCTTTATGGCTGAAACTGCCAAAATCTTAAATCCTGAAAAAACGGTATTGATCCCGGATCCCTATGCTGGTTGCCCCATGGCGGCGATGGTGACTGCCAATGATGTTCTTGCACTAAAGGCAGCACATCCGGATGCAGCTGTGGTTTGTTATGTGAATTCTTCAATCGAGGTTAAGGCGGTAAGCGATATTTGCTGCACCTCGGCTAACGCTGTTCGAGTGGTGCGGTCTTTACCTGAGAGAAAAATCATCTTTGTACCGGATCAAAACCTAGGTCATTATGTAGCAAGGCATTGCCCAGACAAGGAGTTTTTCTTTAGTACCGGTTTTTGCCCCACACATCATCAGGTAAGCTTAGCTCAGCTTCATGATGCAAAGAATGAACATCCGAATGCACTTGTTTTAGTGCACCCGGAATGCAAACCCGAAATTTGTGATGCTGCTAATTTTATTGGAAGTACTTCACAAATGATTGAGTATGCTCGAACTTCCAAGGCGAAATCTTTTATAATTTGTACGGAAATGGGGATTATTCACCAAATGCAAAAGCGCAGTCCTTTTAAGGAATTTTTCCCGGTTCATGCTGGCATGATTTGCCCTACCATGAAACGCACTTCTTTGGTATCGATCGAAGCTTCCTTAGAAAAGAATCGTTTCATCATTGAAATCGACAAGCAAATCTTGGAAAAGGCCACCAGTTCTGTAACTAGAATGCTAAACCTTAGCTAAATAAAGAAATGAGGACGAAATCATGACTCCACTGAAGATGAATCGATTCATAGATGCTTTCCTTTGGCAAGTTTTACAAGAGGATATTGGTCAAGGAGATATTACAACCGTAACTACTGTTCCGGAAGATTGTTGGGTGAATGCCCATTTGTTAGCCAAGGACGAAGGTGTTCTCTGTGGACTTCCGGTGTTCAAACAAGTGTTCTATCTCCTTGATGAAAGTATTGATGTAAAGCTTTTGGCAGAAGAAGGTTCTTCGGTGAAAGTGGGGCAGATTATAGCAGAATTACAAGGTCCGGCACGCAGTTTACTGACCGGTGAGCGCGTTGCCCTCAATTTGCTGCAGCGATTATCTGGGGTAGCAACTGCTACAAAAGTAGCCGTTAGTCAAATAGAAGGCACCTCATGCAAGATTATCGATACCAGAAAGACAACCCCGGGGTTGCGGTTTCTAGAAAAATATGCTGTGCGTGTCGGCGGTGGGTTTAATCATCGCTTTAACTTGGCTGACGGGGTTCTGATCAAAGATAATCATATTCGTGCAGCCGGGGGCATTACTGCTGCTGTGACCTCAGCAAGAACTAACAGCCCTCACACGATGAAAATTGAAATAGAAGTAGAGAATTTTGAACAGGTTCAAGAAGCCCTTGATTCCGGTGCCGACATTTTACTGCTCGATAACATGAGCTTAGATCAAATGACTGAGGCAGTAAACTGGATTAGCGGCAGGGCTTTAACCGAAGCTTCCGGAAATATGGGTAGAAAAGATTTAAAGGCCGTAGCACAAACGGGTGTTGATTTAATCTCCATTGGTGCACTGACTCACAGTGTAAAAGCCTTAGATTTAAGCCTGAAATTCCTGTATTAATCAGAAAAGAAGAAGCTTGTTGTTAGGCTTCTTCTTTTTATGTACAATCATGCTAAGGCGGAAAGGGTTTCCAGGGAAGAGTCCGAATATTGTTAAACAAAGGAGAAATAAGATTATTTATACTTTCTGGATACGTTCCAAGTCGCTAAGATAAAGAAAAGTACCGCTGAACCAGCCATGACGGCGAGATGAAGGGCTGGAGAGCTCTTCCATTCTCCATAAAGAAAGTATACCCCAATAAATTCTTCAAAACCCGCACGATACTCCAGCGGGACACCGGCAAATGTGAAAGCAGCGGCCTCTTTCATCATGATTTGACGCATTAAAGCACCGGAATGAGCAACAGGAAAGGTTTTGATTAACCATTGCACAGAGTCTGGCATGTTGCCAATGGGTACATAAATACCGGTCAAAAAGCCTACCATAGTGCCTAACACGGTGGATGCGGTTGAAAAAGCGCTGATGCTGGAGAAAAAGCTAACCAGGAAGAAAACAAAGGAACTGGACATCATGGTAGAAAGAAGGATTACACCCAGCATTTGCAAGATTACTGTGAACTGTAGAACGTGTCCCCCTTGTGACAGAATATAGAGTTCGCCGATCACAAAAGAAAGCAATGTCATGATCAACCCCACGAGGAAGGCGCAGAGGATATAACCACCGACAATGGTTCTTCGCGACATTGGTGCTGCAAAAAAATCTTTATCGCGATGATTAGCCCGATCGATAACCATGATTTCAAAAGCACCCATGGTGGTCGTTATGGAAGTGATAGAGACAATACCAGCGATCAGCCAGTGATCCATGAGCGACTTCATGCCGGGTAAGGTACTGTTGCCTACATAAGCGTCTCCTAAGAAGAGAAGATACAGACCCATGACGATGAAAACACCCAGTAACGAGAAAAAGACAGCGCTTTTCTGGCGAAAGAAAATCTTGAGATTTCGAATGGCTAAGTTAAGCATGTTCCCACTCCCCTCCAATGATGTTCAGAAAGACATCTTCCATGGAACCGTGCACCACTTCAAAGCTTTCCAAATCCTCTTGCATGGCTTGAATCAGAGGGATTGCAAGCAGAGTATCAGTTAATGCTACGACATGGATTCCGTTTTTAAATTCAAATGGGAGCTGGTTTTCAGCCAAAACTCGCTCGATTTTTTCCGGATTGCGAGCTTTTAGACGCATGGTGTCGGAGCTGTAGCGGTCTTGTAAATCATAAGGAGTGCCTTTGGCAGCGATTTCGCCTTTTTGTAGCAGAATGATATAGTCTGCTTTCGCAGCTTCTTCCATATAATGGGTGGTCAGAAAAACGGTCATTCCACTCTGCTTCTGTAAATTTTCTATAGTTTGCCAGACGTTCTCTTTGGTTTTGGGATCTAGGCCAGTAGTCGGTTCGTCGAGAAAGAGAATCTTCGGGGTGTGGATGAGTGCTCTGGCGATATCGGCTCTACGGCGTTGTCCCCCCGAGCAGTTGCCATAGGTTTGCTTCGCAAACTCATGTGCCTCAACCACCGTTAGGGCCCGTTCAACCGCTTTTTGCAACTCGTTTCCTTGTAAACCATAGAAGCGACCTCTGGTTTGGAGGTTCTCCAAAACAGTAAGCTGCGGATCTAAAAGACTTTCTTGGAAGACGACACCGATTTGTTTGCGAATCGCATCATTATTTTGCCCCAAGGCGATGCCATCGATGAGGACTTCACCGCGATCCGGTTTCAAAAGAGTACATAAAATATCGATTGTGGTGGATTTACCAGCTCCATTTGGGCCTAAAAAAGCAAACAGCTTGCCTCGCTCCACGTAGAAACTAATCCCCTTTACAGCTTGCAAAGCACCATAACTCTTATAAAGCTGGTCAACTTGAATGATTTTATCCATACTGAATTCCTTTCTAACATAGATAACGAAAAAATGAACAAGTAGAGAATACCAGAAAATAACAATGATTTCAAGTTGTTTTTCTTTGACGTTTAAGTAATTCTAAAAGGGATTCTTATTGCTATGAAGAACTATTCCTATTAAGGATTCACTAATAATTTCATTGTGGGGTGCATTATGAACAGACAGTTTATAACGGGAACAGATTTATATGGATGGTTTAAATATGGAGCCGAAGAAATCAATGAACATCGCAAGTATTTGAATTCAATCAATGTTTTTCCGGTTGCCGATGGAGATACCGGTAGCAATTTAGTAGTAACGTTACGAGCCATGGTCGATAAAACTAGTCGCAAGACAGCGTTCAACAGCATGCTGCATGATATTTCTCAAACCGGCTTAGCCAATGCCAGAGGAAATTCAGGAATTATCTTTGCTGCCTATGTCAATGCTATGGCTGTGGAAGCTGGACCTTTTGAGAAAATCGGGTTATCGGACTTTGCACAGGTCGCAAACCGAGCGGTAAAAGGAATGTACCAAGCCATAGATCAACCGGTTGAGGGGACGATTATCAGCGTCATCAAAGATTGGGCTACCTTTCTTGCACAAAATCACCAGCATTATCAAGGTTTTTTTGAATTTTTTCGAGATTCCCAACAAATCGTAGCGCAATCCCTAGAACATACCAAGGAGCAATTGGAATTACTACGTAAAAACAATGTAGTCGATTCCGGCGCAGCAGGGTTTTTACTATTTATTCAGGGAATCAATCGCTTTCTTGCAAGTGAACCATTGAATGCGAGCCAACACGAGGAGCAAGAGGTAGTGGATGACCTTGTTGATCATGATCATACTGAAAAGATTTTATTTCGCTATTGCACGACCGTAACAGTGGAAATTGAGACGGGAATGGCGGATTCCGGCTTTGTAGATCGTGTCAAGGCTGAATTGCGGGAGTTTGGAGATTCCTTGCTTGTTACAACTATGGAGCGAAAACTGAAAATCCACATTCATACCAATACGCCTGAGTTGGTCGTTGAGAGATTGCGTAAATGGGGAAGGATTTTGGATCAGATTGTTGACGACATGGAATTACAAAATCGGATCCTCAATCATAGAGTATCACCGATTGGGATTTTAACAGATTCCATTGCCGATCTCTCCGATTCCATGGTTTTGGAACAACAAATTCCAGTTCTACCATTGGGCTTACTCCTAGATGATTTGATCTATTTAGATAAAACTACCATTCGCTTAAAGCAGCTTTTTCAACGAATGAAAACCACTGCGCAACACCCGACCAGTTCGCAACCTGAGCCGGGCAGAATTAGTCAGTATCTACAATGGGCAGCCGACCATTTCGAAAGCCTCATCGTAATCACAGTTTCTTCCAAAATGAGCGGTACTTATGCGGCGTTAGAGAAAGAAGCGAACCGATTACGGTCAACGGGGAAGAAGATTTCGGTTATCGACAGCTTGCTCAACAGCGGTGCTCAAGGGTTGATCGTCAAAGCAGCAGTGGAAGCTCGAGATTTAGGGTTGGACCATGATCACATTGTTTCGCTGATTCAGGAGCGCATTGCGAAAACTAAAATTTATGTCTGTCTTAATACTCTGGAATATGCGGCCAAAGGTGGAAGGGTGCCCAATACCGTAGGCAAAATCGGGAATATGCTTGGAGTTCGACCCATTATGTCCATAGATGAATCCGGTAAAGGAATTGCCTTTGGAGCTGCCTTCAGTCAAAAAGGAATTACCTCTCGAATCATGAAATTGGTAGATGAAGCGATTCAGAGCGAAGGCATTGAAGAGTACTGTATTGTTCATGCAGATAACCTAGCACTGGCATTGGAATATAAGGATCTCATGCGCAGTAAAATTGGGAAAGAACCGGCATTTATTACCGAAATTTCTTCGATTGTTGCGATTCACTCCGGACCGGGTTGTGTAGCAGTTTGTTTTATTAAACGATAAGGAGCTGAAGGCATGGATGTTATCACCCTGATTTTTATATACTTTTTCCTCTTCTTTCTCGTTGGAACCCTGATTAAAAACAATTCCATTGTGGATATTGGCTGGGGGATCGGTTTTGTTATTATTTCCTGGTATGCATGGTGGACGCGTAAACCTGTGCCGATACCGGTGACCGTAATGACCCTTATGGTTACTGTGTGGGGATTACGCTTGTTTTATCATATCATTCGTCGTAACTGGGGTAAGCCGGAAGACTTCCGTTATGCCCAATGGCGCAAAGAATGGGGAAGCATGGTCATTCCTCGAGCTTTTCTGCAAGTCTATCTGACCCAAGCGTTCTTTATGTTAGTGGTCGCTCTTGGCATTATCTTTGCCGGCACGGATCCTAATTATTGGAATCCATCTTTGACGGGGTTGGGAGCACTGATTTGGATCATCGGCTTCTATTTTGAAGCTGTCGGTGATTGGCAATTGGAAGTCTTTAAAGAAAATCCCAATAACAAAGGTAAAATCATGACGGAAGGTCTATGGAAATATACACGTCATCCCAATTATTTTGGAGAGGCCGTTATGTGGTGGGGTATTTATATTCTCTCTCGTGCTTCCGGAGCACCGTTTTGGGTCATCATCAGTCCTGCAGTCATAACCTATTTATTGGTATTCGTTTCTGGAGTGCCAATGTTGGAGCGAGCCATGATCAAACGACCCGGGTTCAAAGAATATGCTGAGAAAACTTCGGTCTTCATTCCCTGGTTCCCCAAAAAATAAGTGGAGGTATGTGCATGAATTCGATTAGTGGTGTGGATTTTCGGAATTTCTTTATTTCCTTTGCTGTGTTTTTAGCGATTGACTTAGTTTGGTTAGGGGTCGTCGCCAAAAATTTGTATGCAGAAAAACTAGGGTATCTCATGGCACCCAAAACCAATTTCACTGCAGCCTTTGTTTTCTATGCCATATTTATTGTTGGCATGCTGTTTTTTGTAATTAATCCAGCTTTAGCAAAACAGAGTTGGCAAGTTGCCTTATTCACAGGCATGTTCTTTGGTTTTGTTACATATGCTACTTATGATTTAACGAATTTAGCTACGATTCGTGATTGGCCGATTATGATTACGATCATTGATTTGATCTGGGGTACCTTCTTGAGTGGTGCAACAGCCACGATAAGCTTCTTACTAATTCGGATATTCAAGTAAAGTACACTCAAAAAAAGTACACTCAAAACCCCCACATATTTGATTGAGACTTTTAATCAAATGTGTGGGGGTTTTCTATGAAGTCGTTATTCTATGACCGTCACGGTGACTTCGGGAGGATCATATAAATGTTTCTTAACATAACAAGCATTCATATTCTTAAGAATGGATTGCTTGTGTTGGGGGGGGAATCCTTCGGGGAATTTAACTTGGAAATCCATCTTGTTGATTAAACGAGTGGTTTCATTTTTGGTAGTATCTAAGGTCATGGTAATGGCTTCCACCGGAAGCTCGAATTTACGCCCATAAGACGCAATTCCAGCATACATTCAGGCGCCGATTCCGGCAAAGAAGTGGTCGGTTGGGCCAAAGTTTTCTTTATTGACGAGTTGGTCGGCTTTACCTTCCATTTGAATCAAGGTGCCTTGTGGGGTGAGCGAAAAAGACATGTAGGCCATGGAAAAACCTCCTTGTAATTAATACTCTAAGTATACCTTGAAATCAAATTAAATTCAAGCTTCTTTTTTAACTACGACAGAAGGTAGCTTCTCGTGAGGGCCCGACCGAAAGCCAAGAGGCTTTAACTCCACAGGCCTCCTCAATTAATTCAACATAGGCTTTTGCTTCCTTGGGGAGTTCTTGCCAGCTTCGCACTTGCTGGGTATTGCAATTCCAACCAGGCATTTCAACGTAAACCGGTTCCACACGCTCAAGGTCTTCAGCTAAGGGCATTCCTTCCACGATTTGTCCGTCGAGTTTGTAGTGTGTACAAACTTTAAGATGTTCCAATTGATCTAAGGTATCTAATTTCGTAATTGCGACATCGGTAAAACCATTGAGTTGTGCCGCATAACGCAGTGCATTCAAGTCTAACCATCCGCAACGACGGGGTCTGCCGGTGGTTGCTCCAAACTCTTCGCCGAAATCACGTAAGTAAGAGCCCACTGTATCTTTGAGTTCGGTAGGGAAGGGGCCTGCACCAACGGCGGTTGAGAAGGCTTTGACAATTCCAGTAACATTACGGATCAGATGTGGTGGTAAACCGCTACCTGAAGCTGCACCTCCGGAAGTGGGATTGGAAGAGGTACTATACGGGTAAATTCCCCAATCGAGATCCCGCATTACCCCTAATTGCCCTTCCAAAAGGATGTTTTTACCTTCTTTTACGGCTTGGTGCAAGATTGGCAGGGTATCACAGATATAAGGAGATAAGACTCGGATATATTCTTCAAATTCAAGCAAGGTGGCATTGATATCGATCTCTTTTTCTTTGAAGACTGCTTCAATCAGTTGATTGCCGCTGATCAGAGTATCACGCAAAGATTGCATGAAGCGGTCTTTATTGAGCATACTACCCATTTGTAATCCCACGCGTAAGCTTTTTGCGGCATACGCCGGAGCAATCCCTCTTAAAGTAGACCCCTGAGCAGCATTTCCACGAGCTAACTCTAATAAACGATCTAAATAACCGTAAAGAGGAATCGATAAATGAGCACGATTCGAAATTTTTAACTGCTCGGTCGAAATCCCGGCTTGATGTAATTGAGCAATTTCGGCAACAAGGCCGGCTGGGTCAACAACAGTGCCGGTACCAATGATATTGGTAACTTTAGGATTGAAGATACCGCAGGGGATCAGGTGTAAAGCAAACTTTCCAAAAGAATTGACCACGGTATGTCCTGCATTTGCACCGCCCTGGAATCGAACAACAACATCGGCATCTTGGGCCAAAAGATCGACAATTTTGCCCTTGCCTTCGTCTCCCCATTGAGCTCCAACGATTGCTCTGACTGACATAAAATCACGCCTTTCATCTTTGGGATAAAGATCCAACAAAAAGATTATACAATAACCAAGCCGTAGCAGGGAAATGATAATCTTCTATTGAATCATAACTATTAGGAATACTTGAAAGAGGTGTAGGCAATGGAAGTGCAACAGCTCCTAGTCTTTTGCAGAACAGCAGAAACGTTGAATATGACACGCACCGGCGATCTACTCGGTTTCAGCCAGCCTGCAGTTAGTAAGCAGATTCAACAATTAGAAGGAGAATTGGGGGGTCAACTTTTTGTAAGAAAGGGGAGACAACTTCAATTAACCCCTTTTGGAGAGATGATCTTACCTCGAGCACAAAGAATTGTCAACCAAATTCAAGAATTGAAAGCGGAAGCAGCACAGGCAATCGACCCTTATCAAGGGCGCTTGGTGGTAGTTGCAGGCAGTGTGACGATGACCTATTTATTACCTCGAGTTTTAGCAATGTATCGCAAGCAGTTTCCCAAAGCACAATTAACCGTCTATTCCGGAAAAACAACCGAAACGGTCCGAATGGTTGAAGACGGCACTGCTCATGTAGGTTTAGTCAGCTCAGAAGTGATTCATGCCCGCCTCACGGTAGAACCTCTTTTTTACGATACCATGGCAATCGTCGCTTCACCGGAGCTCCATCCACATAATCTGGCAGAGCTGGCCCAAGGACCATGGCTGATTTTTGCCAGAGGTACAGGCTTTCGCACCTACATTGATCAATTCTTTGCTCAACATGGGTTTGTTCCGGAAAATGTGATGGAAATGGATAGCATAGAAGCGCTGCGGGAAATGGCGGCAGCCGGCTTGGGTTACACACTATTACCGGTTAGGGCAGTCAACCAAGCCATTGAACGAGGGCGATTATGCATCATCCAACAAGAAAAATTCTTACCTCCTGCCCGTTGCAATTCACTGATCTACAGGAAAGAGAATTCTTTCTACCTGAAGGAGGAATTCTTATCCTTGGCAAGGAAGATTCTTAAGAATCAGTAAACCATTGGAGGGATACAGATGTCCGATATTATGTATGGATTCATCGATTATTATGCTACTTTGGTGCAACCTTCCTTGGGAATGGTTAGTTTTCTGACAAATGAGATTGGCAATCTTTCTTCTGCTCATGTTTTAGATGCCGCATGCGGTGGGGGGGAGTTGGCACATGCCTTAGCCGTTTCGGGCTCTGTTGTGACTGCGGTGGAGAGTGAGCAAGCCTTACTTAAAAATGCCAAAGCATACTCGATGAAAGATAAAGTACCCAGAGCTTTACAATTCGAGTCTGCTCCTTTGTTAGAGTTACCTGGTAAACCCGGTAGTTATCATGTCATGCTTTGCTTGAACAATGCTTCCTCCGTGTTAAAAGATGAAAGTGAATATCAGTCTTTCTTCAAGCAGGCGGCAACCCTATTGAATAAAGGTGGACGGTTGGTGATGCAACTGTTCAATTATGATATGCTGTTAGATTATAAAGTTCGCGAATTACCGGACTTGGTCAATGAAGAGACCGGAATTCGAGTGCAACGCAAACTCCGTTTACGAAACGATGGCTACCTTTGTATGCAGACTGAATTATCCTTGTTGCGTATTGATGCAAAGGAGCTAACCAAGCAAGAGATTGTGATTTATCCAATCCGTCGACTACAAATTCAAAAAATGCTTCAAGATGCCGGATTTGTTGTGGTTGATTTCTATGGAAGTGTAGAAGGGACGACGTGGCAGGAAGATTCACCCTCAACTTTGTTTTTAGCAATACGTGGATAAGCAAAACACCGCCGAGTGAAAACTCGACGGTGTTCGTTTTTAATGTTTATTTCTTTTCACGTAATGGGTATGCAGCAATTCGTGAGCTAAATGCCCGTTCGGTTCGCCTAGGAATTCTTCATATAGTCGTGTGATATCGGGGTTTTCATGAGAGCGACGGATGACTTTGGCTTCGTCTGCACTGTAGAGAGCAGCTGCGCGTTTGCGTAAGGTATCCATTTCACCATGATGATACGGTTGGCCACCACCACCGATGCATCCGCCCGGGCAAGCCATGACCTCTATGAAATGGTAGTCGGCAGTGCCGGCATCGATTTCTTCCATGAGCTTACGAGCGTTCCTGAGGGTATGTGCGATGGCTACTTTAACCTCTAAATCACCAATCATAACTTTACCGGTTCGGATTCCTTCAAAGCCACGCACTTCTTCAAATTCAACACGGTCCAGCTTGTTCCCGGTGAGGGTTTCGTAAGCGGTTCGTAATGCTGCTTCCATAACTCCACCGGTTGTTCCAAAGATCACAGAGGCACCTGAGCTTTCACCAAAGGGTCGGTCAAAATCAGTTTCCGGCAAACTTCTGAACTGTAAACCGGAATGCTTGATCATAGCTCCCAATTCGCGGGTAGAAATGACGATATCTACATCGGGATATTTTCCATCACTTAACTCAGGACGATTGTTCTCATATTTCTTCGCCAAGCAGGGCATGACAGAGACAACGATGAGATCATCGAGTTTAACGTTCAATTTTTCGGCATAGAAGGCTTTGATTACGGCACCCAGCATCTCATGGGGAGATTTGCACGTTGAAAGGTGTGGCAAAAGATGTGGAAATTTGTGCTCTAAGAATTTAATCCAAGCAGGACAACAGCTGGTCATCATCGGTAAAATGCCGTTGTTTTGGATGCGGTGGATCAACTCGGTGGCTTCTTCCATAATGGTCAAGTCTGCAGTAAAGTCGGTATCAACAACTTTGTCAAAGCCCAAGCGACGCAAAGCGGTGACCATTTTGCCTGTGACATTGGTCCCGACCGGATAACCCAATTCTTCACCCAACGCAACTCGAACTGCAGGAGCAGTCTGGACTATAACCGTCTTCTTGGGATCCCGCAACGCTCTAAAGACTGCTGGAGTGTTGTCGACTTCGGTCAAAGCAGCTGTGGGGCAAATCGCCACGCACTGACCACAGAAGGTGCATGCCGTACTCATCATGGGAGTATGGAACGCGGTGTCGATGCGGGTCGTGAAACCGCGGTTTACGCCGGAGTAAATACCCATTGTCTGGACTTCGGTGCATACCGTTTCACAACGACGGCATAGAATGCATTTTGAAGTGTCTCGTACAATTGAGAAATTCGAGGTATCGAGATCGGCTTCCGGCACCGGTGCTTGAAAGGGAAGTTCATCGATTCCCATTTCCGCAGATAATGCTTTGAGTTCACAAGATTCACGACGTTTACAGAATAAGCAATTGTGAGGATGATTTGAAAGAAGAAGTTCCAACATGGTTTTCCGGGCATCTACAGCTCGAGCGGTATCAGCTTTGACGACCATGCCTTCGACGACTGTGGTAGAGCAGGAAGGAGCCAAGTTACGACGTCCTTCGATTTCCACCAAACATACACGACAGGAAGAGCTTTTACAAACAACATCGACATCGGGTAAATGCAAATAGCATAAGGAGGGAATCTTAATACCCACTGTTTTTGCTGCATCTAATATGGTGGTGCCGGCTTCCACAGAAACAGGCAAGCCATTGATTGTCAGATTGACCGTTGACATAGGGTGAAACCTCCTACTTTCTGATAATAGCCTTTTTGGGGCATTTGGTAAAGCAGACGCCGCATTTGATGCAGGCCTCTTGATTGATCACATGAGGTTCGCGCAGACTACCGCTGATGCATTGCACAGGGCAGTTTTTTGCACAAATCGTACAGCCAATACAAAGTTCTGGAACAACATGATACTGAAGTAAATCAGTACATACACCGGCAGGACACCGTTTTTCCTGAATATGTGCTACATATTCATCTCGGAAATAACGCAATGTGCTCAAAACCGGATTCGGTGAAGATTGTCCTAAGCCGCAAAGAGAAGCCTGTTTAATGGTTTCGCCCAAATTGAAAAGGCGATCCAAATCCTCGAGTTCTCCTTTTCCACTGGTGATTTTGTTCATGATATCGAGAAGATAACGGTTACCAAAGCGGCAAGGGGTACATTTTCCACAGGATTCTTCCACAGTGAATTCCAAGTAAAACTTTGCAATATTGACCATACAAGAGGTTTCATCTAAAACAATCATACCACCGGAGCCCATCATGGTGCCTATAACCTGAAGAGATTCGTAATCGATTGGGGTATCGAGATAGCGAGCAGGGATGCAACCACCGGAGGGACCGCCTGTTTGCACTGCCTTTAGTTGTTTGTTGTCAACGATACCCCCGCCGATCTCATATATGATTTCCCGAAGGGTTGTACCCATGGGAACCTCAATGAGCCCAACGTTGTTAACTTTTCCAGCCAAGGCAAAGACCTTGGTTCCGGGACTTCTTTCTGTGCCGATGCTACGAAACCACTCGGGTCCGTTGAGGATAATCGGGCAAATATTGGCTAATGTTTCAACATTGTTGATCACTGTGGGTTTGCCGTAAATACCTTTGGAAGCCGGATAGGGAGGTTTATTGCGGGGTTCGCCACGATTCCCTTCTACAGAAGCGATGAGTGCGGTTTCCTCACCGCAAACAAAGGCTCCGGCACCTAATCGGAGTTCGATATCGAAGGAGAAGGAACTTCCCAAGATATTAGCGCCTAATAAACCCGCTTCTTTGGCTTGCTCAATGGAGGAGAGCAATCGACGGATAGCACTGGGGTATTCTGCACGGATGTAAATGAAACCCATGTTTGCACCGATTGCATAACCAGCAATGGCCATTGCCTCAAGAACGGAATGAGGATCTCCTTCTAGAACCGAACGATCCATAAAGGCACCCGGGTCGCCCTCATCGGCATTGCAGCATACATACTTTTGTTCTTCTTTTTCAATGGCTGTGAAGCCCCATTTAAGACCGGTGGGAAAACCGGCACCCCCACGGCCGCGCAAACCGGATTGTTTTACCGTTTCAACGACTTGGTCCGGTGTCATTTCTTGGATACATTTGCCCAAAGCTAAGTAGCCTTTTTGTGATATATATTCTTCTAGGCTGGCAGGATTAATTACACCGCAATTGCGGGTAGCGATGCGAACCTGGTTCCTGAAGAAATCGACATTATCGTATAGAGTGGTCGGAGCACCTTCGCGAGCTCCCAATAAGAGATGCTCCACATAATGACCGTCGCGTAAATGGTCACGCACGATTTCTTCAACATGTTCGGCTTTTAGCTGGGTATACATGATTCGTTCGGGATGTACAACTGCGATCGGTCCTTGAGAACACAAACCAAAACAACCCGTCTTTACCACGATTACTTGATCTTGTAAGCCATAGCGTGCAATGGTTTCTTCAAGTTTATCAGCAATGCCAATGGAGTGAGAAGCAGCACAGCCGGTATCTGCACAGACCATAACATGACGTTTTTGGGATTCTTTACGATACGCTTCCGGTAATTGAACAAAGTCCGGTGCTTGATTGAGAGGATGTAAGCGCATATTGGTCTGATATTTAACGGATTCATAGAATTGTTTTAAGTGTTCAAAAGATTGTATACGTTCCATACTACTTCCTCCTATTCTTCATATTCTGCGAGAATATTAGCAACTTCACTGACTTTTACCCTGGGATAAACTTTATCGTTGATCATCACAATAGGGGCTAAACTGCAAGCTCCGACGCATCGAACCGGGATGATAGAGAATTTAAAATCCGGTGTAGTTTCGCCACTTTTGATCTGAAGAACTTTTTCAAATTCCTTTAATACCGCATCGGCACCGGCAACAAAGCAAGCAGTTCCCAAGCAGACACTGATGTTGTATTTGCCTCGAGGTTCCATGGTGAAGAAGGTATAAAAACTTACCACCCCATAGACCTTGGCGGTAGAAACATCTAAGCGATCGGCAATGTGAGCTTGAACATCTTGGGGTAGATACCCGAAAATCGTTTGTGCTTTGTGCAGAACCGGAATCAAGGCCGAGCCTTTATCGGAAATCGATAAGGTATCAATGTAATGATCCAATTCTTGAAATTTGGACTGAAGGCTAGAGCAAGCCATGTATAATATCCTCCTTTTGCGAATCATAATTGTGCATTTTTTCACCAATCATTCATACGGAAGTATAACACATAGGTTTAATTTGTCAAACAAGGGCTTCAAATCAGTATTATTTTACTGGTAATTTTGGAATTTCATTAAGTAGGTAATATAATTAACCCGATGGTGAAATATATCACAGGATTTTCTGAAATCGTGCAATGTTTCACAAGCGATAGTCCAATTCTCGAGTTTTGCTCGATGCTTGTATCCGACATAAGTCCAATTGTTGTAATGACCAAATTGGAATAAAGACGAAAAGTCACAAAATGTTTCAAAGTAACAAAAAAACCACTACGGAATTCGATACTTTCCGTTAGTGGTTTGGAAGTTTGTCATTGGTGATATCACCATTTCCCATTAGGGAGATTTTTTCACCCAAGAAGGTAGGTTTGGGAAAAATTAAGGTATAAGCAAAGTCTTTGATTCGTGCTACCAATTCTCTGGCATCATAATACGATTGCCCGGCGTATTCTTGAAGGTCGGCCGACACACCATACGCTTTTAATCCAAAGCGTTTGGCTACGTAGAGGGCGCGATACAGATGATACTCCTGTGTGACCAAAATCACTTGTTTGGCCTGAAAAATATCGCGGATGCGGTAAATACTTTCATACGTGGAGAATCCGGCATGATCCATGAAAACATCTTCAGAAGGAACGCCATTTAGGATGCAAAAATTTTTCATGATGTTGACTTCATCATAGGAGTCTTCACCATGATCACCGCTGACAACAATTTTTGGGGCTAACCCGGCCTGGTAGCAGGCGATTCCGGTCAGCAGACGATCTCGTAACATAGGAGAAGGGGTACCATTGGAAAGCACACCGGCGCCGAATATCAAAATACAGTCTGATTGAGTCCCGAGGAGTTCTTCTTGCGATACAAGGGCATTCTTTCCGGTCGTGGTTACGAGAAGATTGATTGAAAAGATTAGAGCAGCAGCCAAAAGCGGTGTTGCCAAAAGGACTCGCAGAATTTTTGATTTCATGCAATTCCCCCTTCTATATAAGTAGCTTTTTCAGTATAACGGGAATGACCAGAAAAGGCAAGTAAAAAGCCACCCATTGAAGACAATGAGTGGCGATATGGCTAAAGGAGTTTAGTAATTGGCAGAGTGGACTTTAAAGAAGGCTTGAGGATGATCGCAAACGGGGCAAAGTGCCGGTGCATTGACTGCATTGACAATGTGGCCACAGTTGATGCAATGCCAAGCTACGACTTCATTCTTTTTGAAGACACTGGCATCTTCAATATTCTTTGCTAGTTTCAAATAGCGTTCTTCATGATGCTTTTCGATGTTGGCTACACCTTCAAATAAGTAGGCAATTTTAGCAAAGCCTTCTTCTTTGGCAGTCTTAGCAAAACCGGCATACATATCGGTCCATTCATAGTTTTCGCCGGCGGCAGCATCTTTTAAATTGGTAAGAGTATCGGGAACGCCACCATTATGCAGTAATTTGAACCACAGTTTTGCATGTTCACGCTCGTTACCGGATGTTTCGGCAAAGATTTCGGAAATTTGGACGAAACCATCTTTTTTTGCTTGAGATGCATAGTACGAATACTTATTGGTTGCCATGGATTCGCCTGCAAACGCAGTTTGTAAATTTTGTTCAGTCTTTGAACCTTTCAATTCCATTGTCGTTCCTCCTTGTTTTTAAGAATAGTTATCACTAATTATTGTAAGGGAAGAGTCATATTTTGTCAAGCAAGAATCCGGAATTCTCTTTGGTTTCTACCCAAAATTCATGCTTGACAAGGACAAATTAGTACTTTATACTACAAGGAGTATCCAGCTAAATCCTTTAAGTTCAGTCCTGTGAGACGAGCAAGGTGAGGGGGAAACATGATGTTTATAGAATACGTCTATCCTTTTTTACCAAGGGATGGGCGTTTTTTGTTGCACTTTTTTAAATTATTATCGGTGGTATCGCAGAAAGGAAGTTGGTACGATGAGCCTACTCGGTAAAGATGTTCTGGGATTAGAGCAGATGAGTCGCGAACAAATCTCTCTAATCATAGAGGAAGCAAAGAAAATGAAGTTGATTATTAAACAACCGGTCAAAAAGACCAATCAACTTCGTGGGAAAGTGGTCGTCAATCTCTTTTATGAACCCTCCACTCGTACTCGTAGCTCCTTTGAATTGGCAGGGAAATATTTAGGTGCCGATGTCATTAATATTACCACAAGTACCTCCAGTGTGGTGAAAGGGGAAACCTTACGTGACACCGCACGCACAGTTCAGCAACTCGGTACCGATATTTTGGTAATGCGCCACGGCGCTTCAGGCGCACCTTATTTTCTGGCTCAGCATCTAACTTGCAGTGTCATCAACGCCGGCGACGGCATGCACGAGCATCCTACTCAAGGCTTGTTGGATCTTTATACCATGCTCGATAAATTAGGCACTCTAGAAGGAAAAAAGTGTGTGATTTTAGGGGATATTGCTCACAGTAGAGTCGCTCGGTCTAACATTTATGCCATGAAGAAATTCGGCGCAGAGGTCACCTTGTGCGGTCCCAAAACCCTAATGCCCATTGAAGCAAAAGCGTGGGGTGTGAAGGTAACGCATGACACCGATGCTGCTTTGGAAAATGCCGATGTCATCAATGTCTTACGCTTGCAATTAGAACGGCAAAAGGTTGGGCTGTTTCCCAGTGTGCGCGAGTATCACAGCTTCTGGGGGTTGGATTCGCGACGCTTGCTATTGGCTAAACCCAATGCTTTGGTGATGCATCCAGGACCCATGAATCGAGGGGTTGAAATCTCCACATCCGTTGCAGATTCAACACAATCAACCATTGAAGAACAAGTTACAAACGGTGTCGCTGTTCGAATGGCACTCTTATTTCTTTTGGCCGGAGGTGAAAACCATGAATAAAATTCTCCTCAAAGGAGGTAGGGTCATTGATCCTGCTTTGAACATGGATTGCATTGCCGATGTTTTGATTGAAAACGGGAAGATTGCGGAAATCGCTTTGAAGATCGAGGATCAATCAGCTGAGCTTATAGACTGCCGTGGTAAGGTCATTGCTCCTGGTTTTATCGACGCCCATGTACACTTACGTGAACCGGGGTTGGAATATAAAGAAGACATTGAAAGTGGGGCAAAAGCAGCGGTTGCAGGGGGATTTACCGCCGTTTGTTGCATGCCCAATACCAAACCAATCTGTGATAATCGAAGTTTAGTAGAATTTATTCAACGTCGAGCCGAACAGGTCGGAGCTGCAAAAGTGTATCCGTTAGCCTCTATTACCAAAGGTGAAAAAGGAGAGGAATTAACGGAGATGGGAGAATTAAAAGCATGCGGTGCGGTGGGCGTCTCTGACGATGGCAAGCCAGTCATCAATGGCGAAGTGATGCGCAATGCTTTGGAATACAGCTCCATGTTCAATTTACCGGTAGCAAGCCATTTGGAAGATCCTTATTTGAGTGAAGGTAGAGTCATGCATCACGGTGCGGTATCGACCCGCTTAGGACTGAAAGGGATCCCTTCAGCAGCAGAGGAGATCATGGCGTATCGGGATTTGCAACTCGCTAAATTGGTTAACGGCAAAATCCATCTCTGTCACCTCTCAACAGCCAACTCGGTTCGTTTGTTGCAACAAGCCCAACAAGAAGGCATTCAAGCGACGGGTGAAGTAACAATACACCACTTAATCTTGACCGATGAGATCGTAGAACAAAGGAATTACGATACCAATACCAAAATCAATCCACCGTTACGTTCGGAAACCGATCGTAAAGCCTTAGTTCAAGGTGTTCGTAATGGCGTGATCTCGGCAATCGTTACAGACCACGCGCCACATCATCTCGATGACAAACGCATGGAATTTGATTATGCGGCTTTTGGTATTTCCGGTTTAGAAACAGCAGTAGCATTGGTTTTAGATCGTTTGGTCGGCCGTGGTGAGCTTACCTTACACGAAGCGATTCGGGCACTCTCGCAAGGTCCGGCTTCTATTTATGCTCTCCCGAGTCGAACTTTGGCAAAGGGAGCAGTTGCAAATATCACAATATTAGATCTGGAAGAAGAACGCATCGTTGATCCGAAGAGTTTTCGGTCAAAGGGAAAAAATACACCCTATGCCGGATGGACGTTAAAAGGATGGCCAATCTGCACTTTGGTCGAAGGACAAGTTCGATATAGAAGGGAAGAACAAATTTGATGAATGGGAAATTGATCTTAACCAACGGCATGGAATTTGCAGGTAAGCTTTCGGGAGCTTGTCAACCGGCCATGGGTGAAGTTGTATTCACGACCGGTATGACCGGCTATTGGGAAACAATTACCGATCCTTCTTATGCCGGACAAATGGTCACGATGACGTATCCAATTCAAGGTAATTATGGTGTCAATGAAAGTAGCGGAGAATCGGAGCAGGTTTGGGCGAAGGGGTTAATCGTAAGAGAATTCTGTGCTACTCCTAATCATTATTTATCACAAGGAACACTAGAAGAGTTTTTGGCCCAACATCATGTTACTGCAATTTCTGAATTGGATACCCGTGCCTTGGTTCGTGTTTTGCGAAGCAGTGGTGTAATGAACGGCATCATAGTGCCGGACTCCTATACCAAAGAAGAGGCACTGCAACTATTGAGTCAAATGCCACAGCCCGATTATGTAATAGAAGTTGCTTGCAAAGTCGTACATGAGATTCCAGGAGAAGGAACTCATGTGGCTGTAATGGATTTCGGTGCTAAGAACAATATCATTCGTATGCTCAAAGGGTTGGGATGCAGGATCAGCGTATTCCCCCCCCATGCTACTGCTGAAGATATTTTGGCTGTCAAGCCAGACGGATTATTGTTATCCAACGGTCCCGGGGCTCCAGAGTTACGGGTCGATGCTGTTAAAACGGTGCAGGAGTTGGCGGGCAAGGTGCCAATCGTCGGTATCTGTTTGGGGCATCAAATCATTGCACTAGCAATGGGGGCCAAGACGTATAAATTACCGTTCGGTCACCGTGGCGGGAATCATCCGGTGAAAGATTTAGCCCGAAATCAAGTGCGTATGACCTCACAGAATCATGGATATGCTGTGGAGTGGGAAAGTGTGGCTCAAACGGAATTAGAAGTAACCCATGTGCAAATCAATGACAATACCGTAGAAGGATTGCGCCATAAACGTTTACCGCTACTTTCAGTTCAGTATCATCCCGAAGGGTCCCCTGGCCCGCAAGATTCCGCACACTATTTCCGAGATTTTGTTCGATTTTTCCAAGAAAGTAAGGTGTAAGCATGCCAAAAAAAGCGTATTTGAAGAAAATCTTAGTCATTGGATCCGGCCCGATTGTGATTGGCCAGGCAGCAGAATTTGACTATGCAGGAACCCAAGCTTGTCGCGTGCTACAAGATGAAGGGGTTCAAGTCATTTTAGTGAATTCGAATCCGGCTACGATCATGACCGATAAAGAAATGGCGTATCAAACCTACTTGGAACCTATAACTCCTGAAATTGTTACCAAGATTATCGAAAAAGAACGACCCGACGGCATTCTACCAACTTTAGGTGGCCAAGTGGGTTTGAATATGGCTTTAACGCTGGGACAAAAAGGGATTTTACAAAAATACAATGTTGAACTTTTGGGTACGCCCTTAGATTCGATTGAACGAAGCGAAGATCGTCAATTGTTTAAAAATGCCATGGAGAGCATCAACGAACCGGTTCTGAACAGCTATACGGTCACGAATCTCGAAGCCGCAATTCCCTTAGCAGAAGAGATTGGCTATCCCCTTGTCGTTCGCCCGGCTTATACATTAGGCGGAACCGGTGGTGGCTTTTGCGATAACGAAGCTGAATTACGAGAGCTATTACCCATTGGATTAAAAATGAGCCCAATCCAACAATGCTTAATTGAGCGATCTTTAAAAGGTTGGAAAGAAATCGAATTTGAAGTTATGCGCGATGCCAACAACAATTGTATCGCCATTTGTTCCATGGAAAATTTGGATCCATTGGGCATTCATACGGGGGATTCCATTGTGGTTGCGCCTACCCAAACTTTGAATGATAGTGATTACCAAATGATGCGAACAGCCGCACTCAATATTATTCGGCATTTGGGAATTGAAGGTGGGTGTAACGTTCAATTTGCTTTGGATCCACAAAGTCAACAATATTATGTCATTGAAGTGAATCCACGCGTCAGTCGTTCTTCTGCATTAGCCTCGAAAGCGACCGGTTATCCCATTGCTCGTATCGCCAGCTTGATTGCATTGGGATACACGTTAGATGAAATTGTCAATCCCGTTACAGGCCGTACTAGTGCTTGTTTTGAACCGGTTATCGATTATATCGTAGCTAAAGTACCTCGGTGGCCGTTTGATAAATTCAAAATCGCCAATCGCCAATTGAATACGCAGATGAAATCCACCGGAGAGGTTATGGCGATCGGTCGAAACCTACCGGAGGCGATGCAAAAAGCAGTTCGTTCCATGGAGCAAGGATATTCCGCAGTTCGAGCTTCCGACAGTGAAAAGTTAGAGACAAGTTTTCTTTTAGAACGGATCCACTATGGCGATGACTTACGTTTGTTCCATTTGCTTGCCGCTTTGAGACGTGGAGTCCCCATAGAGCAATTATTTGAACTGACCATGATTGACCCTTGGTTTTTGGAGCAATTGAAACGGATTCCGGTCATGGAGCAACGTCTTAAATCGGAACCCATGAGTGAAGCCTTACTAGTAGAAGCGAAACGGTTAGGATTTGCCAATACCGAAGTAGCGTATTGGACTGGCTTATCTGTGCTTGAGATTGAGCAACAGCTGGAGCACTTCAATATTCATCGAACCTTCAAATTGGTCGATACTTGTGCCGGTGAGTTTGAGTCGGATACTCCTTACTTTTATGGTACTTTTGAGCAAGAAGACGAAGCGACCCCGTTGAAAGGGCAGAAGGCGGTTGTTCTTGGCTCGGGCCCGATTCGAATTGGTCAAGGCGTAGAGTTTGACTATTGCTCCGTGCATGCGTTGCAAGCCCTGAACAAAGCAGGCTACCAATCGATTATGATCAATAACAATCCTGAAACAGTTTCTACCGATTTCAATGTTTCTGATCGCCTTTATTTTGAACCGCTTATGGAAGAAGAAGTGGTGGAAATTCTAAAAAAAGAGCAGGCAAAAGGCGTTTTTGTTCAATTTGGTGGTCAAACTGCGATTAATTTAGCAAAAGCGATCGCTGCTGCCGGTATTCCAATTTTGGGGTCACAACCTGAAGCAATTGACTTGGCGGAAGATAGGGAGCGCTTTGATGCCATGTTGGAAGGGTTAAATCTTTCGCGTCCGGCTGGCAAAGCCGTTCGTTCGTATAAAGAAGCATTAGCCGCTGTAGAAATGCTAGGATACCCGGTTTTAGTGCGTCCTTCTTATGTTTTAGGAGGCCGGGGTATGGAAATATGCTATTCGGTCAACGAACTCGAAGGATATTTAACCGAAGCCGTGCGCATCTCACCCGATCACCCGGTGCTGATCGATCGTTATATTCTAGGACAGGAATTAGAAGTTGATGCAATTGCCGATGGAGAGCAAGTTTTAATAGCCGGAATCATGGAGCATGTTGAACGAGCAGGAGTTCATTCCGGAGATTCCATTGCCGTGTATCCTTGGACCCACATTGACCCTTGGGTGATTGAAGAGATCTGTGAAGCTACGAAAAAGATGGCGCTTGCGATGCAAGTGAAGGGTTTGATCAATGTTCAGTTTGTTCATCAGGGTGAAAAATTGTATGTGATCGAAGTCAATCCTCGTGCCAGCAGAACGGTTCCATTCTTATCGAAAATAGCTAATCTACCCATGGTTCAAATTGCTACCAAAATCGCTTTAGGGGAGAGTTTGGAGGCTCAAGGCTATAACGATGGCCTCTGGCCGGCAACCGATTTCTACGCTGCCAAAGCGCCTGTATTCAGCTGGGCGAAACTTAGAGGTGTTGAAATTGGCTTAGGTCCCGAAATGAAGAGCACCGGTGAGGTCATTGGTATGGGGCAAAACAAAGATGAAGCTTTGGCAAGAGCCTTCTGGGCCGCCGGTTGGAAACCATCACCGCAAAAAGTGTTATTAGCCACAGTTGCTGATCGCGATAAAAAAGAAGCCATTCCTTTGATTAAACAGTTTTGGCGTAATGGTTATAAAGTCTTTGCAACCAATAAAACAGCCGAAGCTTTGCGTCAGGCCGGAGTAAAGGTTGAAGCGGTCGACAAGATCGGTGGAACCTCACCAACTGTGTTGGACGTAATCTCACAGGGAAAAGTTGATTTTGTTATCAATACCGTTACCCTGGGGAAACTACCGGAACGAGACGGATTTATGATACGAAGAGCGGCTGTTGAAAACGGATGCCGCTACTTTACGTCGTTAGATACCTTATTAGCCTACTGGCGTTGTTTGAATTACTTGCAGAATACCGAAGCATTAAAGCCTACGAGTTTACAGGAGTATCTCCATGAACGAACAGATTCTTAACCAAATCGCTACAGTCCATGAGCATGTTCAAATGGGTAAAAACTATTATCGTCTTGAATTCAATGCGGCAGACTGTTGTACGAGAATGAAACCGGGACAGTTTTTGAACATTAGACTCAAAAGTCTACATGACCCTCTTTTGCGCAGGCCCATGAGCATTCACAGCATTGATAAACAGACCGATAGGTTTAGCGTGTTGTACCAGGTGGTCGGAAGGGGAACCGAGTGTTTAAACCAATTGGTCCAAGGAGATTCGGTCGAAATTCTAGCTCCTTTGGGTAAAGAATTCCCAATTCCTGAAGGTTCTAACCCATCGCAGCACGAGGTAACTCTTGTGGCAGGGGGGATTGGAATCGCGCCACTGCTGGCGTTGGCCAAGGAAGTACGAGCGTTAGGTCATCTTTGCACTCTATATTTTGGCGCACGTACGTCCGATGACTTTGAGGTCTTGCACTCCTTTACAGATCTTGGAGTACAAGTTTTGACGGCCACGGAAGATGGATCATGTGGTCACTCAGGCTATATCACCAGAGGTCTTAAGGAAGCGTTACTGAAAAGCAAGACAAAAACGATCTATGCTTGTGGCCCAATGCCCATGCTAAAAGCATTGACAAAGGAGTTAAAAGGGGTAGAGATTCCACTCTGGTTATCTTTGGAAGCCCATATGGCATGCGGACTCGGTGCTTGCTTAGGTTGCACAGTAAAAGTTAAAAATCCAGGGGGTGGCTGGCGATATGCGTTGATGTGCCAAGAGGGACCGGTTATTGCAGCGAGTGAGGTGATCTTTGATGAATAACCTTGACATATCGGTCAAACTCTTGGGTCAGTGCTTTCGAACACCACTGACGACCGCTTCGGGAACCTTTGGGTTTGGGCAAGAATATGCTCCTTTTGTCGATTTTCATAATTTGGGAGCACTGACAGTCAAAGGCATCACACCAGAACCAAGACTCGGAAATCCCGGTCAACGTCTCATAGAAACGCCGGCGGGATTAATTAACTCGGTTGGCTTAATGAATCCGGGTGTAGAAGCTTTTATACTTGAAGAAATGCCTAGATTACGGCAACTTCAGACACCGATCATTGTTAACATAAATGGTAAAACGGTTGAAGAGTACGGTGAATTGTCCGCTAGGTTAAACAACATCGAAGGAATTTCAGCTCTAGAAGTTAATATTTCTTGCCCCAATGTTAAAGAAGGCGGAATGGCTTTTGGCACAAGAATCGAAACAGCAACTGCGGCGGTTCGCTCCGCCAGAAAAGCGACGAAGCTTCCGCTTATCGTCAAACTTTCTCCCAATGTGACCGACATTGGTGAAATGGCCAAGGCTGTGGAGAGCGAAGGGGCAGATGCCATCTCTCTAATCAATACCATCCTGGCCATGGATATCGATTTGCGTTCAGGCAAACCAATCTTAGCCAATACCTTTGGTGGATTATCAGGTCCGGCGGTACGCCCTATTGCATTACGGATGGTGTATCAAGTGTATCAAGCCGTGGATGTACCGATTATTGGTATGGGTGGAATCATGGATTGGCAAGACGCGTTGAAGTTTATCATGGCCGGGGCTTCCATGGTCGCTTTGGGTACTGCGAATTTTGTTCAACCCGATGTAATCAATGCCGTAGCTCAAGGAATAAAAGTTTGGTGTGAGCAAAGGGAAGTCCATAAGATAACAGATCTTATAGGGTCTGCTCATTAGACTACTAAGAATCACCATCTCATCAGCAACCCTCTTATCGGAGTTTAAGCGGGTTGCTGTTTTCTTTTTCATCGAAAAATAGCAGGAATAATCCGCCAGACTCTTGAATTTCCTAACGGAAGTACGAAACAGGAGGCGAGGGCACTGAAGGTAGAGCAAATCATGACTCGCTTACAAAACCATGGCTTCGAGTGTTATAAAGTAGGTGGAGTCGTTCGGGATTATCTGCTGGGGGTCGAAAATCTAGACGTTGATTTAGCAACCTCTGCTTCGCCCGATATTGTAGTAGAGCTTTTTGCAGAAGCTGAAGTTCAAACCGTCGGAAAGCAATTTGGGGTAGTATTAATCGACGGTATTGAAGTGGCTTCATTTCGTGGGGAGCGGTATGATACTCCTGGTAAGCCATTGATCCATGGAGTCGGAAGTTTTGAAGAAGATGCTTCGCGAAGGGATTTTACAATTAATGCCATGGCCATGGATCAGAACGGACGAATCCTTGATCCTTTTGGAGGCCAAGCCGACCTTGAACAGAAATTGATTCGGACAGTAGGAAACCCTGCTTTGAGATTCATGGAAGATCCTGTTCGGATTATACGTGGAATTGGGTTTGCAGTTCGGTTTGGATTTTCATTGGAAGTCGAAACTAAAAATGCGATGTCAAAACATAAAGAGTTATTGATCTCTGTTCCGAAAATTCGGATCGGAAAAGAATTACAGAAAATGTGTAAGGCGAATTGCCTGTCCTCAGGCTTACGTCTCATTGAGGATTTAGGATTGTTACAGATAATCATCCCTCAAATGGGCCATCTGCCAAAAGCAGAGCAAAATCCAAAATACCACCATCTGAATGCGTGGGAACATTCATTGGCTGTCTTAGCTTTTACTGAACGATTAATTTCAATACATCAAACCGATGAATTGAAATTTGCCGCCTTATTCCATGATTGTGCGAAAGGTCTACCCGGAATTCGTGCTTACCATGAAAAGAGCAAACTCCCCAGTGATCACGGACATGATGAAAAAAGTACCGCTCTAGCCGATGAAGTGATGACGGAATGGGCAATTTCTAAACCTGTCAAACAATCAGCCTTGTTCCTAATCAGACATCATATGCTGTTACCAAGAAGCAAAAATCCCAATGATCTAATTGCCTTTCTCAATGGCTTAGCCGATGAATTCCTTACGATTGGCGAGCTCCGTTCCCAACTCGGTAAACTTTATTGGCTGAAAAGGGCAGACATCCACGGAAAAGCCCTCCCAAATCGGGAGAGCGATGTCGATCACTTAAACGAGTTTTGGAAACTTCTGGAATTTGTAATTGATACGATTCCGTTTTACCGCAATCAGACCCAGATTCAAGCGAAAGATTTTACTGAAACCGGGGAAGCTCTGGGAGTACGATTGCATCAAAGTCTTTTGGAAGAGCAAGAAAAAATCACGAGAACAACCGAATGGATCGAGCACTTTGAACAAGCAAAAAAGGAGAATTTAAATCATGACCTGGATCAATGAAATTTTCGCACATTCTTTTGCCGTCTTTGCTTTGAATATTGGAGTGATCTTGATCGGAGTTCTAATTCTTCGTTTTGTGGGTAATAAAGCGTTTCTCCGACTTGCAAAAACCTCTAAAATCAAAGAAGGCCAAGTCTTAATTGCCAAAAAAATCTTTCAGACGGCTCTTTATACCTTTGCTATCTTTGCTGTGGTTCGAGAGGTTCCGGCGTTGTCCACTATTGCGACTTCGTTCTTGGCCGGTTCCGGTGTAATAGCGGTGGTTGTGGGTTTTGCCTCGCAAGAGGCTTTGACCAACATTGTCAGTGGTGCTTTTATCATTTTCTTTAAGCCCTTCGTGATCAATGATCGAATTTCTCTACCAGACAAGAATATCGTGGGTTTTGTGGAGGACATCTCCTTAAGGCACACCGTAATTCGCACCATTGAAAACAGCAGGGTTATTATCCCCAACTCCACAATTAACAGCTCGATTTTAGAAAACTCCAATTATAAAGATAATCGTAGAATGAATTTTTTCGGAATTGGTGTCAGTTATACTGCAGATTTGAATGCAGCCCTTGCTATTGTTGAAGATGAAATCCTCAAGCACCCATATTTTTTAGACACCAGAACCGCTATAGATATTGCTAAAGGCATCAAACCGGTGACGGCACGGGTGACTGCCTTGGGAGATTCCTCCATACAGATCCGCGCTGGTGTTTGGAGCGAAGACTTTGGCAAAGGCTATATTATGCTCTGTGATCTCAACAAAAGTGTGAAAGAACGTTTTGATCGTGAAGGCATCGAAATTCCTTATCCTTATTATAATGTTGTTATGAAACCGGAAAGAGTTTTGAAGGTTCATCAGGAAAATTTTAGTAAAACAAAGGAGGGTTCCGAATGAAACAAATATTCCCGTTTTTAATTGATGCCAAGGAACAAGAAGTTTCTGCCAATGTTGAAAAAGCGATTGTGACATGTATCGCCCATAGTCGAGTTTTTGACAACACACTTCCTCGAGAACGTCAAGAAGGGGAAGCATTGCTGGCCATAGCTCAAGTTCGATGGCCGATCCTATTAAAAAGGGTTTATGATCAGGATCGCGCTTATTTGTTTGATTTAATCGGGGTTCAGGGGGAGGAGATTCGCTTTCAAGTTCCTCCCGATCGGGTTTTGAACTTAGAAGAATTACAAATCACCCCTGGTGAATCCTATGAAGCAGATTTGATTCATGTGGCGGAAGCCCTCGCTACTCCTTTGCCGCAACCGTATTGTAGCAGCCTAGTGACCGAAGTGATTGGATTGCCGGTGATGTTGGGTAAAGAGCGCCATTTGGAAACCAGTGAGTGGGGAACTTCCCTTTTAGAGGGAAGTGGTAGCTCGATACAACAAGAGAAGGAAATGTTTGAAGCATGGGTACAAAATCTTCGTGCAGAAGACTTGAAACTCGATCAGCTAGTGCAATGCATCAAGGAAAAATCCACAGAAAGAACCGAGCAATTGGTTCGTCAAAGGGACAAAGCTTTACTACTGCTTCGTGAAGAAATCGAGTCTATGAAGCCACAAGTAGATCGAAGAATCAGCGATTTGAATCAAGAGTACCGTGGAATAGCCAACCAAGACCACGAAATCAAACAAAGAATGAATGGTCTGGAGCAGGAAATCAACCAAATCCAAACACAGGTCCAACGCTACAAAACAGTAGGTAGCTCTATGGCCGGTTTTTTTGAAGAGCAACTAAAAGTCAAACGAGAGGAATTTGCTCGGATCAGCGAATTGCAGACCCAGTATCAAACCGGCTGGAGCGATGAACTCTCGGCTCAGTCCTACTTGGCAAGAAGGCCTTTAGAGGTCTTACAAGAGCAGCTCAAGGAAGCAGAGTTGCAATGGCGCACCAAAGTGCAACAACAGCAGTCTTTAGAACAATCTCTGACAAGAACACTTCAAGAAGAGCAGTTAAAAATTCAAGCATCTAGTAAAGAATTGTTGCAAAGAAGTTTTGTCATTGGCAGTAATCTACCCGATGAAGTTTATTTGGAACTTCCCTTTGTGGTTGCAAAAGCTGGAACCCCGTTTAATCATCATTATTATGTGATTGCCCCGGGACGTTTAAAGAGCAAGAATCAAATCAGTGGCTTCTTCACGAATCTGCTCGGCCGTTTAAACATTCCTTATGCGGTGCGTGATAAAGCTTGGGAAGCCATGGCTGCTAGTTTAGAGAATTTCCTGAACAGGGCACAAGGCCCAGCCAAACTGCAACGAATGATCGAAGATCAGAATTTATTGGAAGATCCTGAATATTGGATGAAAGCCTTAGAGGGAATCAATGAGTTAGAAGCTGCCGGTCTTTTAAGTTTGAAAGAATCTGAAAATCTAAAAGAAGCCGTTGTGAAAAACTGGAGTGGTCGCACGGTGAATTAACTTGGAGGGACATTTTTGAGTAAGTCTGAAAGAGTAGGGTTTCGAGTTTGGTTTGTGATTCTGGTTTTGCTGACCCTTGGTGCAGGAATCTATCTCGGTGTTGTTAACTGGTTACGTTATTGGAATGCTCAACCGCTGATGAACTTGGATTTTCCTTTGATTTTAGAAGTAGAAGAATCCTTGGAGTATGATCTTCGTTTGAGAAATACGGGGGAGTATAAGGTTATAATACAAGATGTACAGTTGGAAGGAGAGGCGTTTTCCTGGGCTTTAGGAGCGTGGTCAGTAGAAAGTGAAGCAGGTGAGAATCAAATTCTGCCCTATACAAAAACTACAGAGGATGCGATTCTAAAGCTTCGTTTACAAGGACGGGACTCTTCGCAACTTTCCACAAAAATTGTAGTTATTTATCAATATGGGTGGTTCCGACATTCTATTGATTTAGAAATTAAAACAGAGTTGCCTTGAATCACAAGGCAACTCTGTTTTTTAAAGACACTATTTTCTTTGCCAAATCGGCTGATTCAGCTCCTCACGTTCGGTGGGGTAATCTTTTCGGAAATGAACCCCTCTTGATTCTTGGCGTTGTAGTGCGCCTTCAATAATCATCTGAGCAGTGGTAAGCATCGAAGCCAATTCGATTCGGTTCTGTAATTCCTTGGGGGTTTGCCAAGAAGTTTTGTAACTTCGTTCTTTCAACTCTTCCACCTGGTTTTTAGCTTTGAGTAACCCTTCCCCTGTACGTAAAGGTCCAACCAGATTATCCATTACCCAATGCAGCTCGGTTTTAAGGCTGAGTAGATTCTCCGTACCCTTATTCCCAGGTATAGATGAAATCGGTTGCACAGAAGGAGTATGAGAGGCTTCTTTCGCATATCTTGCAGCTCCTTTACCGGCGATTTGACCAAAGTGACTGATGTTGGTCAAGGCATTACCTCCGATTCTATTCGCGCCATCTACCCCGCCTGTCACTTCACCGCAAGCAAAGATGCCTGGTATTTCGGTTTGGCTTAAAGGATTGATTTGAACACCGCCACTCATATAATGCACAAGAGGGCGAACTCGGATGGGTCGTTTGGTAAAATCAAAATGATCTCGATTCAGCATCAACAATTCCTTGTAATAACGCTGTTGCCATTTCTCTGCCGGCATTTTCTCTAAATGGAGCAGCGGCGGGTTCCCTTGATCCCATTTCTCAGCAATGGCTATGGAGGTGCGATCTCGGGCATAAAGATTTCCTTCACGCCCGGTTGCAATCCCCCAGCTGTGTAATAGATCGAGTAAAAATTCGTTTCCATTTTCATCGGTCAGAGGGACTTGATCAATGATACCAAGGTCTATAAACCACATGGGCAGGTCTTCTTCCGCTAAGCCCATTGGATAAAATTGTACAAACTCCATATCGCGAAACGCCAAGCCCAGCTCATACAACATATGATATCCATCGCCCGTCGTTGTAACCGGATTATTGGTGCGACCATAAACGCGTCCACCACCGCCGGTTGCAATGACAATGGAATGGCAAGCAATCACTTGGCTTTTACCGGTAATCATACTGGTCAGCTCAACGGCACTGGCATGGTCATGTTGTGTTTGCAGGCCGTGTACTATATGGGCAGGGAGGAGATCGACGCCCATCTCTTTACAAGCCTGTAAAAGGGGTAAGGTCATACCCATGCCCCCAACCCGACTATTGGGTGCATAAGGAGAGACCGAACAACCACTGGATCGGACATAGCTTTTCATGTTAAAGCGCTGGAGGTTGAGTACTGACAAGGGCCCGTCTTGGCAGAAGGAATCGACCAAATCCGGGTCATTCATCCAACGACCGGTTTCCAAGGTCTTCTTCTGATGATCTTTCCAAGAGGTACCGGGCCCAGCGAAACTAAACCCACCTCCGGCAAAAGCGGTACAATTAGCTTTCCCGACTGCTGTCTTGCTAACCAAAAGGACGCTAACGCCCTCTTCTTTAGCAGCCAATGCAGCACACAAGGCGGCTCCGCCCCCACCTACCACAATGACATCATAGAAACTCTGCATCGTAAAACCTCCTTGAGTGAATTATGATGTTTAATTCTTTTTCAAAACAGAAACACCTTTTTTGCATCATAGAATGAAAGAATCCTCGTTCTTTTCTACAAGGAAAACACCAAAGAATCGTCGAAACAAGATTGAGTACAAGAATAAAGTTTCAACAGAGGAGGAGTAATAAATTGCTTTCAAAGGTTCATCAGCTCGTCGAAGAGTTTTATCCAATAACGGTTTCATTGCGTCGCCAAATCCACCAGAATCCCGAGTTGGGATTTCAGGAATTTCAAACAGCAGCATTGGTAGAGAAAACACTGAAGCAATATGGCTGGGAAGTTCGCTCCGGAGTTGCCGGAACAGGAGTGGTAGGTCTCTTAAGAGGGAGTTCAGAAGGACCTACCGTTGCGATTCGTGCCGACATGGATGCACTACCCATTCAGGAATTGAACGATGTGCCGTATCGTTCACAGAACGAGGGAGTCATGCATGCTTGCGGTCATGATGTTCATACAGCATCCTTATTAGGAACGGCTATGGTTTTATCACGGTTGCAATCTTCGCTCAAAGGCAATGTCAAGTTGATTTTTCAACCGGCAGAAGAAGGTCCCGGTGGAGCCCTACCGATGATCAACGAAGGTGTTTTAGAAAACCCCAAAGTCGATGTCATTTTTGGAGCTCATGTTTGGCATGACGTTCCGGCAGGAAAAATTGCGGCGCAATCTGGGCCGATTATGGCAGCACCCGATTCTTTTGTGATTACCATAACCGGTCGGGGTGGACATGGCGCTCAACCGCATCTTTGTATTGATGCTATTGCGATTGCAGCACAAGTAATCAACGGCCTGCAGCATATCGTGAGCAGACGGTCTAATCCATTGGATCCGGTGGTTTTGACAATTGGTAAAATGGTGGGCGGCGTTCGAGGCAATGTAATCGCCGAAAAGGTTGTAATGGATGGAACTTTGCGAACTCTGAATCAGAACACAAGGACTCAATGCAAAAAATGGATCGAAGAGCAAGTTGCATCCATTTGTGAATTCTACGGTGCACAACATGAAGTTCGATTTACCGATGCCTATGATATCACAATCAGTGATGATGAGGTTACCGATTTCTTGATTCAAAGTGCCCGAAAAATCTTAGGTCAAGAACAGGTTTTGACAAAATTAGAGCCCTCCATGGGAGCTGAGGATTTCTCCTTTTTCATGAAGGATATTCCCGGTGTTTATTTTAGATTAGGAATCCAAGATGAAGATAAAGTTCACCCAATTCACCATAATCGCTTTGATGTTAATGAAGAAGTATTGCGGGTGGGTATGAAAGTGTTTTCACAAGCTGTCATCGATATTTTGGAGGGAGGTGCTGAACCATGGAGAAAGTAATCTTAACCCCGGGACCTGTAGAAGTATCGGAAGCCGTTCGCATGGCAATGGCAAAACCCATTGTGAATCCGGATCTGGACCCCCAATTTTTTGATTTTTACCGACAACTATGCGCAAAACTGCAAAAGGTTCTCCATACGCAAGAAGATGTTTTGGTGTTGAATGGCGAAGGGATTCTCGGGCTCGAAGCAGCAGTGGTCAATGTCGTTGAACCCGGAGATACGGTGTTGGTTTTAGATAACGGTTTTTTTGGCAGAGGTTTCGCAGACTTTGTGACCGGTTGCCAAGGTAAAGTTGTCTTCTTAAGCAAGGACTATAACGTAGCCATTAAAGCAGAAGATTTAGAAAAGGCTCTTGATCAACACCCAGAAGTGAAAGCAGTGACCATGGTTCATTGCGACACTCCTTCCGGTATGTTGAATCCCATTGAAGAATTGGCGAAAGTTTGTCACCGACGTGGCGTCATTTCTATTGTTGATGCTGTCGCATCGATGGCGGGCGAAAGAATCATGGTAGACGAGTGGAAAATTGATATTCTCATTGGGGGCAGTCAGAAGGCCTTGTCTGCACCTCCCGGATTGACGATTATGGCGATTTCCGAAAGAGCCTGGCAGACTATGAGAAATCGTAAGCAACCCTATGGCGGATTCTATTTGAATTTGATGATTTGGAAAAATGGCTGGTTAACTCATTTTAAAGAGTTTCCGTATACACAACCGGTTTCCGATTTGTATGCCCTTGATGAAGCAGTAAATCGGGTTTTAGAGGAAGGAGAAAACCTCTACATTAGACACCAAAGAATTGCTTCGGCAGTGCGCCAAACGCTGATTAGGGCTGGTTTTGAAATCATGCCTCATGAAAACTGTCGTGCCGTAACGGTGACGGCCTTCATGGTACCAGAAGGATTAGTAGATGAAGCATTTCGCAACAAACTTTGGAAAAAGTATGGGATTATGATTGGTGGAAGTTGGGGAAGTTTAGCTGGCAAAGTGTGGCGAATCGGTCACATGGGAGAAGGAGCGAAAGCAGACAAATTGTATCGGTTCTTTGATGCATTTGAAAAGATTTTGCTGGATTATAACCGGGAGCCGTATCCCATGGCGGCTGCTTTTGCAGAGCTTTACCAAATGTCGAATTTATAACAGGCAACAGAACGGAGGCTTCATCCCTTGGAGCGTTTTTTATCCATACCGGCATTGCCCGGCGAGCCTAGTCCCAAAGAGTTGAGGCAGAATATTTTCAAAATGATCTGGCCGGTAACCATCGATTCAATTTTACAGATGATGGTGGGCATGGTAGCAAGCGCTATGGTAGGTAGAATTGGAGCAACTGCCATTGCCGCGATCGGTCTCTCGTCTCGAGTCACTCAAATCAGTTGGGCACTTTTCTTTGGTATTTCTACAGGGGTCACCGTTTTAGTCGCTCGCTGTTATGGTGCTAAAGAGATGGCGGAAGCACGCAAGATTGCCTTCCAAGGATTACTCAGTGCAGTCATTCTGATCAGTATCATGACGATTTTGAGTTTTATCTTTGCAAAACCCTTTTTGAATTTAATGAATGTGGGAGAAGAATTATTGGCAGCCTGCATGGCATACTTGCAGATTGCGCTTTTTTCCTTACCGTTAGTTGCAATGATTCAAATTAGTGCCGGAATCATGCGGGGGGTAGGAAACACCAAGACTCCGATGCTGATTTCATTGGTGGTCAATTTGATCAATGTTTTAGGTTGCTGGTTGTTTATTTATGGGAACTTAGGGTTCCCTGCAATGGGAATTCGAGGAGCTGCTGTGGCTGCACTATTTGGTCAGGGTATGGGGGCGATTTTGGCTTTATCGGCAGTGTTTTCTCCTTTTTCCGGCTTGCAGCTTCGTAAAGAAGATATTGCACCGTTGCATTTTCCCGATGTCAAACGAATCATGCGAATTGGTGTTCCAAGCTCAGCAGGTGATTTGTTTTGGCAAGTTGCTTCTATTGTGATGACCAGTGTCATCGTGACCTTTGGTACCATTGCCTTAGCTGCCCATAATCTTGGCATGCAGGCGGAGGGGATTTCCTACATGCCGGCTGCCGGGTTAGGAATTGCTGCTACGGCTTTCGTCAGTCAAAGTTTAGGAGCTAAGAATCTTAATTTAGCCAGAAGATATATTCAGGAGATCTTCAATGTGTCCATGGCTTTCTTTGTCTTCGCTTCCTTCCTGTTGATTTTCGGCGGACGCTTCATCATGTCATTATTGACCAATGATCTGGAGGTCATCAGTTTAGGGGCAAAGTATTTAATGCTGATGGGCTTTGCTCAAATTCCTCTTGAAATGGGCGGGGTGATCAATGGGGTATTACGAGGTGCCGGAGACACCAAATGGGTCATGTATATACAGGCAATTGGTATGTGGTTACTTCGGATTCCACTGTCCTATATCTTAGGAATTCAACTGGGCTTCGGCATCATGGGTGTTTGGTGGGCGATGACCATTGATTTATTTGTTCGGTTCTTTTTAGTCCTTTGGCGGTATCGCCTGGGCAAATGGCAAACGATGCAGGTCTAAAAACAAAAACATAAGGAGGTTCGTTATGTATTGTAAAGACATTATGATTGATCGACAAGAAGTGATATCTGTAAATGAAGATTTCACGCTGAGTAATGCACTAAGACGCATGGATTTCTATGGTTTTCGTGCCTTACCCGTCGTCAATTTTGGCAGAATTTTAGGGGTTATCGAGTTATTCGATATTTATGAGCACCTCTACGTTAAGAAAGATATCAATGCCGAGGAATCCTTGGTCCGTGATGTGATGAAAACCGAATTCTCATATGTTAACGGCACTGATGTGGTGGAAGCCGCAGCCCGACTGCTGACCCAGCAACGCAGTATGTTCATCCCCGTTTTACAAGATGATACCCGAGATCAGTTTCTTGGAATCATTCCTTCGAATCGACTAATGCAAATCTTTATGTCAGCAGTCGGGCTTCATAGCGAAGGGAATCGAATCACAGTGTCTCTTCGTAATGAAAAGGGCGAATTAGCTCGACTCGCGCGTCAATTATTGCGTGCAGGGGCCAATATAGAGGGGTTGTTACCCGTATCGTACATACCAGGTGTTAAACAGGAAGATCAAAATGTGTTCGTTATCGTGAAATTTGAAGGCGACATGGAACGCGTGCTTTTGGCATGCGAAGATGCCAAGATACAAGTTCTCACGAGTGACCGAATTTAGGAACAGAGAAGTGGGTGTAAGGCTGTCTTTTTCAGATAGCCTTACACCGAAATTCTAGGAGAAGGGGGCGAACCGATGAGTGAAAAAGATCGAGAGTTGGAACGCTTTTGTCAACAATTGACCAATGCTATGCCTGAGCAATGCAGTATTGAACGCTTATATGTCGATGTCAATGCGCGCCTATGGCATTTAGTATTAGAAGGAAATATCTCTCCTGAAGAGAGATTGGCCTGTTCAAGCAACTTACAGAAAGTGATTGATCAGCGATGGTCGTTGACGGTAAGTTGGCAAGAACCTGCTCGAGTCAGCATTGAATTTGAGGATCCTTTGGCTGAACAACTGGATTCTGATTCTCCGATGTGGGAGAGCGAACCCCAGGAATCTCCGTTTGTCTCTGAACAGCTTGAGGCTGAAATAGATACGGAGTGGCAGCCGATTGAAATAGAAAAGACCGATGAAGATCTGGAAGAAGAGTTCCGCAGAAAACGAGACGAAGAAGTTATGGCTCAAGTCGAAAAAATCAAGCAGGAAAGTAAGCAAGCAATTCGAAAAGCAGGATCCAAGAGTCAGCATTACCTCGGTAGAAGTATAACCGGAGAAGCAATTCCAATCAAAAACGTGATGGAATCTCCACAGACTCTGATTATCAAAGGGGAGATTTTCCGATTAGATCGGCAGAATCTTCGAAATGGGCAGATCTTATATAAGTTTGACCTCTACGACGGAACAGATTCTTTGACGGTAAAGGCCATGATTCGTGACAATAGCAATGCAGCCCAACAAAGCAGCAATGGCTATGGAAATCGTAATCGCCCCCCTGTTGCTCATCGAATGGATGATTTGAAAGTTGGGCAGTGGGTCCTTGTTTCGGGTAAAGCCGCAATCGATCGATTTGAAGATCAAGAATGCACGTTAACGGCAGACGCCATCAATGATACAGAAGCACCTCCCAAAAATCGTAAAGACACCCATGAGATGAAGCGAATCGAGCTTCATGCCCATACCAATATGAGTAGTATGGATGCTTTGTGTGATGCAGGGGCACTCGTAAAGCGAGCTTACGACATGGGCCATACTGCAATCGCCATTACAGATCACGGTGTGTTACAAGCATATCCTGAAGCTGCTGCTGCAGCAAAAAAACTAGGAATGAAAGTTTTGTATGGCTGTGAGATTTACTTAATCGATCACGAAGAGGACAAGAAATATAGACATTGTGTGGTTTTGACCAAGAATAAAATTGGCCTGAAAGAGCTTTACAAATTAACCAGTAAAGCACACTTGGAGAATTTCTATAAACGTCCCCGTGTATTGCGAGCAGATTTGCAAGCAGCACGATCGGAATTAATTTTAGGGTCCGCTTGTGCATACGGAGAGGTTTACAGCACCCTGATCGATGGTTATGAGGGCAATTTTGAAAAGGCGTACCTGCAAGCGAAAGAATTGGCGAAATTCTATGACTATTTGGAAGTGATGCCAATTGGTCATAATCGCTTTGCCATTGAAAACGGCAAGGTACCTAATGAAGAAGCATTGCGAGAAATCAACCGTTGTCTGTTCAAAATAGGCAGAGAATTAGGGAAGCCGGTGGTTGCAACCGGTGACGTTCATTTTTTAGAACCCGAAGATGTGATCTACCGTGATATCCTTCAGGCCGGTCAAGACTATGAAGCAGATGAGTCGAAACCGCTGTTGCATCTGCGAAATACCGATGAAATGTTAGCAGAGTTTGCCGATTGGCCAGCAGAAGAAGCGTATGAAGTGGTGGTCACGAATCCGAATCGGATTGCGGACCAGATTGAGGCATTCAGTCCCTTATTGGACAAGTTATATCCACCGATCATCCCGGGAGCGGAAGAGGAATTAACTCGGTTAACCTATGAGACGGCACGTAAAATGTATGGAGACCCGTTACCCAAGAATGTTCTGTCGCGGATCGAATGGGAGCTGACTTGTATCATCGGCTATGGCTACGCAGTCAATTACTATATTGCTCATAAATTGGTTAAAAAATCGATGGAGGACGGCTATTTGGTGGGATCCCGCGGTTCCGTTGGCTCATCGTTGGTCGCAACTTTGACTGGAATCACAGAGGTGAATCCTTTATCGGCACATTATCGTTGCCCTGAATGTAGTTATTCGGATTTCAGCCATGATAAAGAATTCGATTGTGGTGCCGACATGCCGGATCAATTGTGTCCCAAATGTGGAAATCCATTAATCAAAGATGGTTTTAACATTCGTTTTGAAGTTTTTATGGGCTTTAAAGGCGATAAGATTCCGGATATTGACCTTAATTTTTCCGGAGAATATCAATCACAAGCGCATAAATACACAGAAGAGTTATTCGGCAAAGAATATGTGTTCAGAGCCGGTACCATTTCCACCGTGGCCGATAAAACGGCTTATGGGTTCGTCATGAAATATGTGGAGAAGACCGGAGCTCAATTGAGGAAAGCAGAAATCAATCGCCTTACCCTTGGGTGTACCGGTGTTAAGAGAACGACAGGGCAGCATCCGGGAGGATTAATGGTTGTACCCAGTAATATGGATATTCATGATTTCACTGCTGTACAGCATCCCCCAGGAAAAGATGGCTCTGAAGTGATTACAACCCATTTTACCTACCAAGCGATTCACGATAATCTTCTCAAATTGGACTTACTCGGGCATGACGATCCTACGATTTTACGGAGGTTACAGGAATTAACCGGGCTCGATGTCCGCAATGTTCCTTTGGATGACCCTCAGACCATGAAATTATTTGTTTCGACCGAATCGTTGCAAGTTCGTCCGGAGGATATTGATTCGGAAACCGGTACGTTTGGAGTACCAGAATTTGGAACCCCCTTCACCCGCCAAATGTTAATCGACGCCAAACCGCACTACTTTTCTGATTTGATTCGGCTTTCAGGCTTCTCCCATGGGACCGATGTATGGGCCGGGAATGCCAGAGAGTTGATTGTTCAACAGAATGTGCCTTTATCAGAGGCCATTTCTACCCGAGATGCCATTTTACTTTACCTGATGGCGAAAGGAATAGAAGATCAGGCTGCCTTTCAGATCATGGAATCTGTGCGAAAGGGTCGAGGGATCAAACCGGAGGAAGAGGAATTAATGCGCTCTCATGGAGTGCCGGAGTGGTATATCACTTCTTGTAAGAAGATAAAATATTTATTCCCCAAAGCTCATGCCGCGGCCTATGTATTATCGGGTTTCCGAATTGCATGGTTCAAATTACATCATCCTTTGGCCTTTTATGCGACCTACTTTACGGTTCGTGCAGCAGGCAATTTTGATGCCGATTTGGTTTCTCAGGGATTACCCGCGGTACGAAGTGAAATTCAAAATATTCGCCGCAAAGGCAATGAGGCAACCGCCAATGAAAAAACCCTACAAACGCATTTCGAGCTTGCTTTGGAAGCCATGCATCGGGGTGTAGGGTTTGCAAAAGTAGATCTATATCGCTCTGCAGCCAATGACTGGCTGATCTTGGAGGGCAATAAATTATTACCGCCATTCTCAGCGTTGCAAGGAATTGGATCCAATGCAGCAGAAGCTTTAGTTGAAGCGCGCAAAGGTGGTGCGTTTACTTCGATTGAAGATTTGAGCATACGGGGTCGAGCCAACAAAACAGTGATTGAAGTTTTACGTAAACATGGTTGTCTCGATGACTTAACCGAAACCGACCAATTAACATTATTTTAGGAGGTGTTCCTTATGAAACAGGAAAAAATCGATCGCATCAATCAACTGGCAAAGAAAGCCAGAGAAGTGGGATTGACTCCCGAAGAGGCCGTAGAGCAAAAAGAACTACGAGCTGAATTTATCCGCGATTTCAAAGGCAATTTAGAAGCCCAACTTGAAAATGTCTACATTGAAATGCCCGATGGCAGCAAAGAAAAACTTCAGAAAAAGAATCCATAAGAAGAGACAAGGAGATATAGGATGTTGGAAGAAAATACGATCATCGTACTCAAACCGCAGGGGTTGAGTCTTCTTGAAGTCGTTCAAGTAGCCCGAAAAGGGGCAAAAGTTGTTCTGTCTGAGGAGTTAAAAGAAAAAATCAATCAATCCAGACAATTGGTTGAGAAAATGATTGAGCAGAAGAGAGTTGTCTATGGCATAACAACCGGGTTCGGCAAATTTGCAACGGTCACCATTGGACCGGAAGATACACGTGCCTTACAACATAATCTGATCGTCAGTCATGCGGTGGGAGTAGGGAAGCCACTACCTGAAGAAACAGTTCGAGCCATGATGCTTTTGCGTGCATACTCGCTTAGCCGGGGTTATTCCGGCATTCGGCTTACAACAATTCAAGCCTTGCTCGATGCTCTCAATGCCGGTATTCACCCGGTTGTACCTGAAAAGGGAAGTCTTGGTTCCAGTGGCGATTTAGCCCCTCTTTCTCATATGATCTTGCCTCTCCTAGGACTTGGCGAAGCCTTTTACAAGGGGAAACGCATTTCCGGTCAAGAAGCTTTACAAGCCGTCGGCTTAAAACCGATTGTTTTGGAGGCCAAAGAAGGATTGGCTTTGAATAACGGAACACAATGTATGACTGCAGTTGCAGCGTTGGTGATTGCTGATGGCGAGAAATTGGTTCATGCGGCCGATATCATCGCCGCTCTTACCATGGAGGCATTAAATGGCATGCCTAGTGCCTTTGATCCGCGCATTCATCAGATTCGCAATCATCCAGGACAAATCGAAACCGCCACCACCATGCTGAACTTATTGGAAGGTTCCGAGTATACCGCTCCCAAAGATCACCCACGAGTTCAAGATGCCTATGCACTTCGCTGTATTGCCCAGGTTCATGGTCCCATTAAAGAAGCATTGGCCTATGCAAAGCAAGTCGTAGAACGAGAAATTAATGGTGTTACCGATAATCCACTGATTTTCCTTGACACAGAAGAAGCCATTTCGGGCGGGAATTTTCACGGAGAGCCAATCGCCTTAGCCTTGGATTTCTTAGGAATCGCTTTTTCGGAACTGGCCAATATTGCAGAACGGCGGTTGGAACGGTTGGTGAACCCGGCTTTATCCAATGGATTGCCTGCTTTTTTGACGACCCGTGGCGGGGTGAATTCGGGCTTCATGATCGTGCAGTATTCTGCTGCAGCATTGGTCTCCGAGAATAAAATTTTGGCTCATCCGGCCAGTGTGGATTCCATCCCCAGTTCCGCAAATCAAGAAGACCACGTCTCCATGGGCACCATTGCAGCGCGTAAAGCAGCTCAAATTGTAGACCATGCGACCCATGTTTTAGCAATGGAACTGCTGGCAGCTTGCCAGGGGATTGATTTAAGAGGTCCCAAGAGATTGGGCAAAGGTACGGAACCGACGTATCGCAAACTGCGTGACCGTGTTGCGATGCTCGAAGAAGACCGAGTCATGTATCCGGACATTGATGCAGCAGTAGTTTTAATTCGTGAAGGACTTTAAGGAGGATTATCTTTATGGCTAAGATCGTTGAATGCATTCCTAATTTTTCCGAGGGGAGAAATCCAGAGGTAATCGAAGCAATTGTTGATGAAATCCGTAAAATCGAAGGTTGCGAATTATTGGATGTCGAACCCGATGCTTCTCATAACCGAGTGGTGGTCACTTTTACAGGAACACCGGAAGCAGCCTTAGAGGCGGCCTTTCTTGCCTGCAAAAAAGCAGCGGAGCTGATCGATTTAACCAAACATCACGGAGAACATCCACGGATGGGAGCTACCGATGTGATTCCTTTTGTTCCGGTTTCCGGAATGACCATGAAGGAGTGCGTGAAGTTAGCAAATCAACTGGGCGAACGTATTGCAAACGAACTCAATATTCCAATTTATCTTTATGAAAATGCCGCTACCAAACCGGAGCGTAAAAATTTGGCAGATGTTCGTCGGGGTCAATTTGAAGGGATTCGGGAAGAGATTCATTTACCGGAGCGAAAACCTGATTTTGGTCCGCAAGTCATACATCCCACAGCCGGATGTACAGCAGTCGGTGCAAGAAAACCCTTGGTGGCTTTCAATGTCAACTTAGGAACTGACGATTTAGAAATTGCGAATGCCATTGCCAAAAAAATCAGAGGTTCTTCCGGCGGATTCATGCATGTCAAAGCATTAGGGGTCGCCTTGGAAGATCGTAAGATCGTTCAGGTCTCCATGAATTTGGTGGATTACAAAAAAACTTCAGTCTACCATGCCTTTGAGTTTGTTAAACGCGAAGCCGAACGCTTTGGTGTTCGAGTGGTCGGTAGTGAAATTATTGGCCTTTTGCCCATGGAAGCGCTCATGGAGGCCGCGGTTTGGTATCTTCAGGTGGAAAATTATAAACCTGAGCAGATCTTGGAAAAACGTGTGTATCGCTTCTAATTTGTTGGAAGAGAGGGTAAGCTCATGGACTTGATCCTTAAAAATATTACTGAAATGGTTACCAATGCCGGACACGGTCCAGAAGCGGTGCGCGGCAAAGCTATGCAAGAAATCGGTTTACAACGGCAATGGGCTGTGGCTGTAAAAGATGGGAGAATCGCCCAGGTGGGTCCTGAAAAGGAGATTCTTACTCATCAAACCACTCAAACCGAAATCGTGGATTTGTCAGGAAAGCTTTTGTTGCCGGGGTTTGTAGATCCGCATACCCATTTGGTCTATGCCGGGAACAGAGCCCATGAATGGGCGTTAAAGCAGCAAGGGGTACCCTATTTGGAGATTCTGCGTCAGGGTGGCGGTATTTTGGATACCGTCCAGAAGACCAGAGCTGCCGGCAAAGAAACCTTAAAAAAAGAAACACGAAAACGTCTGCAAGCCATGCAACGGTGTGGCATTACCACGGTTGAAATCAAAAGCGGATATGGCTTAAATACAGAGACGGAATTATTGCAATTAGAAGTAATTGGAGAATTGCAACAAGAACAACCCCTCGATCTCGTGGCCACGTTTATGGGAGCGCACGCAACTCCCCCTGAATACCGTCAAAATCCACAAGCCTTTATTGATTTAGTGATTGATGAAATGATCCCTGCCGTTGCCATTCAAGGAATTGCCAAGTTCTGTGATGTTTTTTGTGAAACAGGAGTGTTCACACCGGAACAATCTCAAATGATCTTAGAACAAGGCAAAGCCTACGGACTAATTCCTAAAATTCATGCAGATGAATTAGAAGTCAGCGGCGGTTCGCACATTGCTGCTGAAGTCAACGCCATTTCTGCAGACCATTTGTTGGAAACTGAAGAGGAACAGATGATCAAAATGGCAGAAGCCGGTGTGATTGGGGTTTGTTTACCTGCAACCTCGTTTAATCTTGCTAAGGGCAAATATGCCAGGGCAAGAGCAATGTTGGACCATGGCATGGCGATCGCTTTGTCTACCGATGCCAATCCGGGATCATCTCCGACTGAGAATATGCAGTTTGTTTTGTCACTCGCTTGCCTTTATTTGAAGTTGACACCTGCTGAAGCGATTATGGCAGCGACCCTGAATGCGGCTCATGCCATTGGTTTGGGTCATGAGATTGGTAGCATTGAAGCTGGGAAATTCGCAGATTTTGTGGTGATGGATGCTCCATCGATTGAATATCTACCGTATCATTTTGCCATGGATCATGTGGCACAAGTTTATAAAAAAGGGAAAAGAATTCATTAAAGGCAGGTGAGCGAGATGTCGTTTGCGTCTCAAGTAAAAGAAGAATTGGTGAGTCGCTGGGACTTTCGCGCCTGTTGTTATAAAGCAGAGTTAGCAGCAATCATTGATACCATTGGAAGCTTAAATCTTTCCAGTCAAGGGTTATCGTTGCATATGGCAACACAGAGCGCAAGAACAGCGAATCGCATATATCGGCTGATTCACGAAAAGATGAAAGTACCCGCTCAAATCTATACCAGAAAAGAAACCAGACTGGGCAAGAAGAATAGTTTTTTAGTAGCGGTTCACGGAAATGAAGATACTGAGAAATTGTTGTTGAAAATAGGCAAAGAAGGCAATTTGGGCTTGAATCACGATATTCCAGAGCAATTATTGCAATGGGATTGTTGTAAGCATGCTTATTTGCGAGGGGTGTTTTTGGCTTCTGGGTCAATCAGTGATCCTATGAAGAAAACGTATCATCTTGAAATGATCACACACTGGCCGGAACATGCAGTACAGATCTGCTCTCTTCTAGATCATCACGAATTGAACCCGCACATTGTAGAGCGCAAGGGAAATCAGGTCATTTATTTAAAAGACAGCAATCACATCTCGGATTTTTTAACGATGATTGGTGCAATCAACTCCATGTTGAATTATGAAAACACACGTGTGTTAAAAGAGACTCGAAACTCGATTAACCGAACGACCAATTGTGAAATGGCGAATTTGGATCGAACTTTGGAAGCTGTTATGGAACAAAAGGCATATCTGCTGTGGCTACGTCGGCAAGGAGGGTTTTCGAAATTAACCCCCGCACTGCTCGACGCTGCTGAAGGACGCTTGGAATATGGAGACCTGACCTTAAAAGAGTTAGGGGCGAAGTTGGAAATTAGCAAGTCTGCATTGAATCACAGGCTTAGAAAACTACGGGAGATTGCCATTGAACTTGGTTGGAATGGTGTTCTAGAATGGGAAGAAGCAGAGAACGAAGAAGTAGAAGATGAAGGGGCAAATTTATGCTAGAAATTGTGCAAGGCACGATGTCGCATTGGCCGACGATCCAAGTTTTTTTACCCTTAGCTGCCGATGAAGATGATTATGTGAAGGACCTATGGCCGGAGTGGATCGCTCACCCAGAAAAGGGTATGACCTTGGTTGCTCTTTGGAATCAACAGCCCGTGGGAACGACCTATATTGCTTATACCGATTCCACAACCTGTTGGTTTCAAGGGATCCGCATCGATCCTCGTTTTCAAGGGAAAGGAATCGGGCAGGCAATGTCAAAAGAGAGCGTGCGACTTGCCAGAGAAAAGGGTTTTAAAACCGCCCGTTGTGGGATTGATGGCGACAATCACATCTCACAACACGTGACTGCGAAAGCAGGATTTGAGATGATCTGTCATTATCGTGCCTATTTGAAGCAAAATTTTCCACTTCAAACAACTCAAGTTGAAGGTAAGTGGCAGCCGGCGGGGGAATCGGATATAAAGGGTTTTGTTGAACTTCAAAAAACCTCAAGGGTGACTCAAAAAAATGGAGGGTTCCTATTTGCCTTCAATTTTTTCCCTCCGATGGTTACTGAAAACCTCCAGGAAGAGGCGGCCCCCTGGGATGAGCCTCATTTCATGAAGTATGTTTGTGAAGATGAAACCTTTGCCTATGCCGATGTTCATTATGGTGACGAAGAAGAATTGCATGGCAAGGGCTATTTGGTACAAAGTGTGGTTGCCTCGAATCGCATTGATATCGAGCTAGTCTGGGATGCTTTGGAGGGATTTTTGCGCAAGGAAGAGCACCAAGGTATTTTGGTTTGGGCGCATGAAATGGATTTCATTGTGCCGGTCCTTTTAAAAAGAGGATACCAGTTCCTAGAAGGCCAAGGGTTCCAAATTTGGGAACTTCACTTATAAATCGGCTGGGTTTCAAACAAGGGGGTGACGAAGGTGGCTTCCTGGAATCTGTGGCATGGTTGTCACAAGATTAGTGAAGGGTGTCAGCATTGTTATGTGTATCGTAGTGACGCTCGTCATGGGGTTGACAGCTCTGAAATCCATCGAACCCAAAATTTCGACCTCCCGATCCGGCGTAACCGAGCTGGTGAGTATAAGGTCCACTCGGGTGAGCTCGTCTATACCTGTTTTACCTCCGATTTTTTCTTACCTGAGGCCGATCAATGGCGCGCCGATGCTTGGAAGATGATCCGTCAACGACCGGATCTACGGTTCTTTTTTATTACCAAACGCATCGAACGCTTTTGGGAGTGCATCCCTTCGGATTGGGGTGAGGGCTATGCCAATGTAGGCATCGGCTGTACTACTGAGAACCAAGTGCGAGCAGATCAACGACTTCCTATTTTTTTAGAAGCCCCCATTGCTTTTCGGAGCATCATTTGCGAACCTTTGCTGGGACCGGTTCACTTGGAACACTATTTGTCACCGGCGATCGATCTGGTCGTTGCCGGTGGAGAGTCGGGACCAGAGGCGAGGGCCTGTGATTACGAATGGATTATGTCGCTCCGAGAGGCTTGTTTACAACAAGGGGTGCCGTTCCATTTTAAGCAAACCGGAGCCAATTTCATAAAAGATAAAAAGCACTATAAAATCCCCCGCCCTTTACAACATAGTCAAGCTCATAAGGCGAATATTGATCTGATCATTCCCGGTAAGAGTCATTTTTTTGCAGAAAGAAGCGAGGTATTGCCATGAATCTATTTGCTCAGCGGATGTCTCAGTTGCAAGGAGAAGGGGCTTATAAAGTCTTAGCCCAAGCCAATGCTTTGGAAGCAGAAGGCCGTTCCATTGTTCATTTGGAAATCGGACAGCCAAACTTTCCTACGCCAAAGCATATCAGTGAAGCTGCTTTCCACGCAATCTCTCAAGGAAAAACCGGTTACACGGCCTCACAAGGCACACCTGCTTTAAGACAAGCAATTTCAGAGTATTGCTTGCAACACAAAAAGGTGCATACCAACGCAAATGAAGTGGTTGTTGCACCGGGAGCCAAGCCGATCATTTTTTACTCCATGTTGGCTTTGATCGAACCAGGGGATGAAGTCATCGTACCGAATCCGGGTTTTCCAACCTACGCTTCTTGCGTGCACTTCTGCGGAGGGACTGTTAAAGATTTGATTCTTTCTTCTGAGAATCAGTTTGATCCGGATCCGGATCAGCTCTTATCGCTCTTATCACCAAAAACCAAGTTGGTCATCCTCAATAACCCGAATAATCCTACCGGAAGAAGGACCTCAAATGCTACAATGCTACGCATTACAGAGTTGATTCGGGACTATTCCGACGCCTATGTATTATCCGATGAGATTTACGATCGTTTGGTTTTTGAACAGAAAGAAGAAGTCTTTTCGCCGGCAACCGTTCCCGGCATGAAAGAACGTACCATATTATTAGATGGATTCTCAAAAACTTATGCAATGACAGGATGGCGCTTAGGTTATGGAGTCATGAACCCCATTTTAGCAGAAGCCTTTGCTCGCCTGATGGTTAATTCCAATGGCTGTACGGCCGCTTTTACCCAAGATGCCGGAGTTGCGGCACTCCATGGCCCGCAAGCCGAAGTGGAGCATATGAAACATGAATTCGCAGAACGTTCCGTTTGGTTAGCAGAACAATTGAATCAAATGAAAGGTGTTCAATGTGTGATACCCAATGCTGCTTTTTATGTCTTTCCCAGAGTTACAGCGACCGGGATTGACAGCGGAGTATTAGCCGATCGTATTTTGAACGAAGCTGGGGTCGCTTGTCTAGATGGAGGCTCTTTTGGTTCCTATGGTAAAGGCTATTTGCGGATGTCTACCGCTAATTCCATGGAAAACCTGCAAATCGCCGCACAACGATTAGCAGCCTTTTTTGAAAAATGTTAAGGAGGGTCTAGTAATGGCAAAGAAAAAAACTGTTCTCGATTTGGTGAAGATGAAAGAGAAGAAAGATCAGGTAGCCTGGGTAACGGCGTATGATTTTCCTATGGCTTCGTTTGCAGAACAAGCTGGTATGGATATGATCTTAGTCGGAGACTCCTTAGGAATGATTGTCTTAGGTCTGGACGGAACCAATCCTGTAACGATGGAAGATTGCATTTCTCATTGTAAAGCAGTGCGCCGTGGGGCCCCAAATACCATGGTGATCGGTGATATGCCCTTTGGGTCTTATCAAGTCTCGGTTCCAGATGCGGTTTTCAATGCATGCCGATTCCTGAAAGAAGCACAGGTTGATGCTGTAAAACTAGAAGGTGGGATTCGAGTCAAAGATAAAATTCGCGCCATTGCCGATGCCGGTATTGCCGTTATGGGTCATATTGGATTAACTCCTCAAAGCTCCGGTCAATTGGGTGGGTTTAAAGCACAAGGACGCACGGTGCAAAGTGCCCAAGCAGTCATAGAAGACGCTTTGGCAGTTGAAGAAGCTGGAGCCTTTTCAATTTTAGTGGAAGCAGTTCCGCCGGAAGTCACTGCATTTCTTTGCGAACGGTTAAGTATCCCAGTTTATAGTATTGGTGCAGGTCCTGCTCATGGTCAACTTTTAATTTGCGGAGATATGCTTGGGTTGTTCCAAGCCTTCACACCGAAATTTGTCAAACGATATGCGAATGTTGCTGAAGTGGAAAAGCAAGCCTTCAAGAATTATATTCAAGATGTTAAAACAGGAGCTTTCCCAGAGGATGAACATGTTTATCATGTAATCGAACCCATGGACGGATTCCAAAAGCTGTTTGATCGTTATAAAAAAGTCTAGCTGAGCATAAAAAAGCGTCTTAATCGATTTATTCGACGAAGACGCTTTTTTTATACTTCTTTTTTACAACACTCCGTGACGGTTTCAATAAAGGCCTCGCTTGCCGGTGAAAGGGGGTGATTCTTATGATAAACCAAATAGAGCATGCGATTCAAAGAATCGGAATGCATCTCAAAAGTCAATAGATAATTCATTGCTTCAAAATCTTTGGCAGCTCTTTTAGATACAATGGAAACACCCAATCCGTTGCGCACCCCTTGCAAAATACTCTCGGTGCTATGTAGCTGTACCGAGGATTGCAGCTGATTGGGTTCTAAACCAATACTCAATAAGTATTCTTCAGACTCCTTACGGGTTCCGGAACCTTCTTCGCGCAGAATAAAAGTCGCTTTTCTCAATTCTTCTACAGGAAGGATCTGTTTGAATTTTTTATAGTATGGAGTGTATGGAGTAACAACCACCAGAGGGTCCGAAGCTATGGGGAGAAAAACACAAGGCACACGCTCTTTTTTGCTGCCGCAAATTCCAACATCAGCCTCCATGTCTAAAACCTTTTGGATCACATCGTGGCTGTCATATTGCTTGATTGTAAAGAACACCTGAGGGTATTTTGCAGTGAGTTGAGGTAAAATTTGAGGCATTAGGTATTGCGAAGGTACGGTAGAACAGGCAATGGTTAGCATTCCTTTGACTTCCGTTGTCAGTTTTTGCAAATCCTGGATTGCTTTTTCTTGCAAGGTGCTCATCTCCTGAGCAAAAGGATGAAAACTGCGACCTGCACGGGTAGGTGTAATTTCCTTAGTCGATCGAATGAACAACTGAGCACCCAACTCTTCTTCCAAGGATTTAATGTGAGCACTGACTGTTGGTTGGGAGAGATACAAGGCTTCAGCGGCTTTGGAAAAGCTTTTTAGCCGCATAACATGCAAAAAGACCTCGATTTGCTTAAAATTCATGGGAACTGCTCCTTGATTGTTCCAGCAAGTTGGATAAGGCTTGTAGGCAATATTCAACCTCTTCCGGAGTGTTCATGGGGCCAAAGGAGAAACGAATTGTACCGTGAGGGTACGTACCTAAGGTTTTATGGGCTCGTGGAGCGCAGTGTAAACCAACGCGCGTCATGATACCAAACTCATTTTCCAGCTGAAATGCGATTTCGGCAGGGTCTTGGTGAAGGGTAACAATGGAGACGACCGGAGCCCTGTCAAGACAATCCTTTCTACCAATCATCTGCACCTGGGGGATTTTCATAAGCCCTTCTAAAAATTGTTGGGTCAGTGCTAACTCGTGACGTGCAATGCTTCCTCTCGGTTGTTTTAGTAGATGCTCAAGTGCCGCATGCAAACCAATGATTCCGGGTAAATTCATGGTACCGGCCTCAAAACGATCGGGGAGAAAGGGAGGCATTTCTTCGGAGTGAGAAGTGCTTCCGGTTCCGCCACTAATCAGAGGGTCCATGATTTTCGCAATGCGGTCCGATACAATCATACCGCCAATCCCTTGTGGACCGCGCAAGCCTTTGTGACCTGGAAATGCTAAAACGTCAAGATTCAATTTTTGAAAATCGATTTCAAAGGGACCAGCCATTTGAGCTGCATCCAAAACAAAGAGAAGTCCATGCCGTTGACAGATCTCCGAAAGGGCTTGTAAGGGAAGAAAGGTCCCACAGACATTGGAAGCTGCTGTAATCACAATCGCTTTCGTGTTGGGTTGGATTTTAGCTTCTAAGTCCTCGGGAATCAAGGAGCCATCGGGTAGGCAAGGAACCGCATCGAACGATATTCCTTGTTTTTCTAATTGTATTAAAGGACGCATCAGGGCGTTATGCTCCATGGAAGAACATAACAGATGATCTCCCGAATGGAAGGTCCCCTTTAAGACCATATTTAAAGAATGGGTTACTCCGGGGGTGAAGATGACATTCTTGCTATGGGGTGCATGAAAGAGTTCCGCCAGTTTTTCCCTTGTGTCTAAAACGCGAAAGGCAACATCATAGCTTTCTGTGTAGGTACCACGATTGATATTATAAGCCTCACCACTGATAAATTGAAAAATTGCCTCTGCAACGCCGGGTGCCTTGGGAAAGGAAGTGCTGGCGTTGTCAAAATTGATTCTATGCATCGAAATCCCCCTCCTACTCATTGACACATTATAACGTATCGGCAACGAAAAATCCAGTAAATATAGTCAAAAACTATAAAGCAAAAAATAGAATCATATAATAGAATTTGATTTTTCTGTGAACTCTTATATAATGGGGGTGTTCAAAATTTCACAGAAGGGTTGAGTTTTACATGGAGAAGACACAGAAGCTCTGGATGATATTTTCGGGAGCTTTATTCGGGGCATTTGCTGTTTTGTTGGTTCGCTTTGGCAATCCAGCCAATATGGGGTTATGCATTGCTTGCTTTATCCGAGACATTGCCGGAAGTATGAAGCTACATCAGGCAGGAGTTGTGCAATACTTGCGTCCAGAAATCGTTGGTTTAGTTTTGGGTGCTTTTATCATGGCGGTAGCAAACAAAGAGTACCATGCACAAGGAGGATCCTCTCCGGTCACCCGGTTTGTTTTGGGAATCTTCGTTATGATCGGGGCTCTTATGTTTTTGGGTTGCCCCTTGCGAATGGTTTTAAGGCTGGCGGGAGGAGATCTCAATGCTGTAGTTGGCCTGCTTGGATTTACAGCCGGAATTCTTTTGGGCGTTTTTTTCTTACAAAAGGGTTTTTCACTCAAGAGAACCTACCAACAAAGCGGTTTTGAAGGCTCTATGATCACCATAGTCTTGGTTGGACTCTTCGTTCTCTCGCTGGTCGCACCATTGCTCTTTGCACGCAGTGAAACCGGCCCCGGTTCTATGGCTGCTCCTTGGCTATTGGCGTTAGGAGTTGGATTGATCATCGGAGCAGTCGCTCATAAAACGCGGCTTTGTATGGTTGGTGGAATTCGGGACGTCGTCTTGTTTCGTGACTTTCATCTTTTGACAGGATTTCTGAGCATTTTGGTAGTAGCGACTCTGGCAAATCTGCTCAATGGCAGCTTTCATCTGGGGTGGGTCAATCAACCGGTGGCATTCCAAAATTTCACCTGGAATTTCTTAGGCATGGCATTGGTAGGATTCGGTTCAGCCCTCTTGGGTGGATGCCCTCTACGGCAATTGATCTTGGCTGGAGCAGGAAACTCGGATTCTGCAATAACAATCTTAGGATTATTGGTCGGTGCAGCGATCTGCCATAATTTCGGGTTAGCCAGTTCTCTTGCAGGTCCAACCATGGCTGGAAAGATCGCAGTCGGTATTGGACTGATCTCGACTCTCATCATTGCACTCGTTAACACCTATAGGAGGCCTTAAAATGAAAACGATTGATGCACGTGGACTATCTTGTCCGGAACCGGTTTTGGTGACCAAAAAAGCAATTCAACAAGAATTACCGGTAACGATCCTTGTCGATCAGCAGGTCGCGGTTGAAAACATTGTGAGATTTGCTCACAAAGAAGGGCTCTACGACACAGTCAAAATTATGGATAACTATTTTTCCATTTTGATCTCAAGGCAATAAAATGGATTATTTAGCAACCTTTCATACCCACTATGGAGCTTTGAAGTTTCATCAATCCCTGAAAAATAAAGAAATACCTTCGCAGATGATGCCTGTGCCCCGAAACCTATCTGCTTCATGTGGAGTCTGCGTCAAGTTTCAAACCGAAACCTCCCAAGTGTGGTTGGATCAAGAGGATTTAGATCAAGTTGTTGAGTGTGTTGAAAATCATGGTTATCGAACGATATACAAAAGCCCATAGTTTTTTAAGAGCCTTCGCTTCAATGCAAAGGCTCTTCTTTATAATAACCCACCTGTCATAAAAAACCAAAACTTTTGAAATCCTATCTTGACAAATCCCTAGTAAGAAGGTAGGATATAGATAAAGCCGAGTAGCTTAATAGGAATTAAGGTGGTGGAGGCATGAAATTCTCGACGCGCAGTGAATATGGTTTGCGCGCCATGGTTGTTTTAGCAGGTATTGATGATGCAACACCCGTATCCTTGCGGCAAATCGCTGCTTTGGAACAGATTTCAGAGCAATATTTGGAACAAATCTTTATGGATCTGAAAAAAGCGGAGTTAGTACAGAGTATCCGCGGAGCCTACGGGGGCTATTTACTTTCCAGAGATCCTGCAGATATTACGGTTCGTGAAATCCTAGAAGTTTTAGAAGGACCGATTTTTCAATGTGAATGTTTAGGAAAAGAGGATGGACAACCTTCTTGTAGTTTTAAAGAAGAACCGTGCATTGTGCAAGTGGTCTGGAGAAGATTACAAGATGGTATGGACCGAATTTTAGAAGGAATGAATTTAAAAGATCTGCAACAAGGGAAATACCTATAAAGATTGAGAGAGGATGAATTCAATGAAGGTTATCTACCTGGATCACGCTGCAACGACACCGGTCGATCCACGTGTGTTGGAAGCGATGCTTCCAGCCTTAACAGAAGTCTATGGAAATGCGTCCAGTTTTCACCAAATTGGGCAAGCAGCCAGGAAACTCGTAGAAGCATCCCGTGAAACAATTGCGCAAGCAATCGGTGCCAAACCGGGAGAAATCTATTTTACTGCTGGTGGAACCGAAGCCGACAACATGGCTCTTTTTGGAGTCACAGAAGCCTTGAAACTCAAAAAAGGGAAACATGTTATAACCACGGGCCTCGAGCATCATGCCATTTACGATACTTTCTTATGGTTAAAAGACCAGGGATTCGAAGTAACGACGTTACCTGTTGACGAGTATGGTAGAGTCAACCCCAAAGATGTGGAAGCGGCCATTCGTCCCGATACCATCTTGGTCAGCATTATGCATGCCAATAATGAGATTGGCACTATTCAACCTATTGCTGAAATCGGAGCGATTACTCGGCAACGCGGCGTATATTTTCATGTAGACGCTGTTCAAACTGTTGGACATGTTCCAATCGACGTAAAAGAGATGAACATCGATCTTTTGTCCATGGCTGCTCATAAATTCTATGGGCCAAAAGGGGTAGGTGCTCTCTTTATCCGACGAGGGGTGCGCATCAAACAGCAGCTCCACGGGGGAGCCCAAGAGCGAGGGTTACGGCCCGGAACCGAAAATGTACCCGGTATCGTAGGAATGGGAAAAGCAATCGAGATTGCTCTCGAGTGTATGCAAGAAGAAGCTCAAAAAGAACAAGCATTACGAGATAAATTGATTCAAGGATTACTGAAAATCCCCGATGTGAGACTTAATGGACATCCAAGCGAGCGATTACCCGGGAATGTTAATGTTAGCATATCCTATATTGAAGGGGAGTCCATTTTACTCTCTTTAGACTTATTGGGGATTTGTGCTTCCAGCGGTTCCGCTTGCACCTCCGGTAGTCTGGAACCTTCGCATGTGCTTCTGAATATTGGATTAGATCATCCCACCGCCCATGGTTCATTACGATTGACTTTAGGACGGCAAAATACCGAAGATGAAATTGATTATGTGCTACAAGTCTTACCGGATGTTGTTCAACGGTTACGTCAGATGTCTCCAATTTGGCCCGGCAACCTTATAGAAAAGAAATAGAGGAAGGAAGAATACAATGCAATATACCGAAAAAGTTCTCGATCACTTTCAAAAACCAAGAAACATGGGTCAAATTCCCAATGCCAGTGGTGTCGGCGAAGTTGGAAACGCCACCTGTGGTGACATCATGCGCATTTATTTGAGTATCGAAAATGATATCATCATGGATGTGAAATTCCAAACCTATGGTTGTGGTGCAGCCGTTGCTACAACTTCGATGCTGACCGAGTTAGTTAAAGGCAAGACCTTAGAGGAAGCGTTGCATATCACCAATGCTGATGTTGCTAAAGAGCTGGGGGGCCTTCCTCCTGTAAAAATGCATTGTTCGAATCTTGCTGCCGATGCCTTAAAAGTAGCAATCGAAGATTATCGCAATCAACAGAATCAAAAGGGTGAGTAACATGAAAACAACGACCGATATTGTCATTATAGGAGCTGGCCCTGCTGGCATGGCCGCTGCTTTGTATGCGAGCAGAGCCGGTAGGGAAACCGTAATCATAGAAAAATACTATCCGGGCGGACAAGCCTTTCAAACCTTTCATATTGAAAACTACCCCGGTGTTAAGAGCATTGATGGTCCAGGGCTTTCAGAAGTTATGAGCGAGCAAGCGACTTCTTTTGGGGCAAAATTGTTGATTCAAGAAGTCAAAACCCTCGACCTAAAAGCAAACCCTAAGAAAATTATGTTCCGCAATGGAGATGAGTTGGAAGCCAAAGCTGTCATTTTAGCAATGGGTGCTCAGCCCAAACATTTGGATGCTCCCGGAGAAGTTGAATTTACCGGAAAAGGGGTATCATACTGTGCAACCTGTGACGGCGCCTTCTACCGGGGAAAAGAGATTGCGGTGGTTGGTGGTGGAGATTCTGCTTTAGAAGAAACAATGTTCTTGACCCGCTTTGCTTCAAAGGTTACTATTATCCATCGCCGAAATGAGTTCCGTGCAACGCAAATCATTCAAGATCGTATCAAGAAAGAAGCGAAGGTTTCTTTTTTGACGCCATACATCGTAAAAGAGGTCTTGGGAGAAGAAAAAATGACCGGTTTACAATTAATTAATCGCGAAACTAATGAAGAGGTTTTTCTACCGGCAGCTGGGGTTTTTGTCTATGTGGGCTACGCCCCTCAAACCGAACTGGTAGAAGGCCTAGTTGAGCTTGAAAATGGTTATATTGTAACCAACGAAACGAATTTAGCTACATCGGTGCCAGGGGTTTTTGCCGCGGGAGATTTAAGAGTAAAAAACTTACGTCAAGTTGTGACTGCTGTCGCCGACGGTGCGATTGCTGCGGTTAGTGCCGATCATTGGTTGGACCAACAAGAATCTTAATCCTTCAAAGAGTGTCTTGAGGAATTATTTCTTCAGGACGCTCTTGATTTTTTTAAAAAAGGGTTGCTTTTACAGCGATATTGTGATATCATTTTAAAAATTTATAGAAGGAAGAGAGGGATTGAAATGTCATTTCAAGATCGTTTACTTGGAGAAGGCTTGACCTTTGATGATGTATTATTGGTTCCGGCCTATTCCGATGTTTTACCTAGGGAGACGATTGTCAGCAGTCAATTGACCAGTCGAATCAAACTGGGTCTGCCGATCATGAGTGCCGGTATGGACACGGTTACCGAAAGCCGTATGGCAATAGCCATGGCTCGCGAAGGCGGTATTGGGGTTATTCATGCGAACATGGATATCGATCGTCAAGCTCAGGAAGTTATGAAGGTCAAACGTAGCGAACACGGAGTTATTACCGACCCTTTCTTTTTATCCCCCGATAATACGGTTTACGAAGCCTTGGAACTTATGGAACGATACCGAATCTCCGGCGTCCCCATCGTTACCGGTACGAAGTTAGTCGGCATCTTAACCAACCGAGATATTCGTTTTTTAGACACCTATGAGGTCAAAATCGGTGAGGTTATGACAACAGAACACCTGATCACTGCCAAGGCGGGCATAAGCTTGATCGATGCCAAGAAAATCATGCAACAATATAAGATCGAAAAATTGCCGTTAGTTGATGATCAAATGAACCTCAAGGGCTTGATCACAATCAAGGATATTGAGAAGTCTAGACAATATCCCAATAGCGCTCGCGATTCGCGAGGCCGCTTAGTCGTCGCTGCTGCTGTTAGCATTAATAAAGACAGTATGATGCGAGCCGAGCGCTTGGTTCAAGCCGGAGTCGATGCATTGGTCTTAGATAGTGCCCACGGCCACAGTTTGGGAGTCATAGAAAAAGTCAGAGAAATGAAACGAAGTTATCCTCATGTAGACATCATCGCCGGTAATGTAGCGACTGCAGCCGGAACTCTTGCGCTAATTGAAGCTGGTGCCGATGCAGTTAAGGTGGGAATTGGCCCTGGATCGATCTGTACTACTCGAGTTGTTGCCGGTGTCGGTGTACCTCAAATCACAGCCGTAGCGAATTGCGCAGAAGCAGCTGCAGGGTCGGGAGTTGCGATCATTGCCGATGGTGGTATTAAGTATTCCGGAGATATGATCAAGGCGTTAGCCGCCGGTGCTCATGTAGTAATGGTAGGTAATCTACTTGCAGGAACCGAAGAATCTCCAGGTGAAACCATTATTTATCAGGGCAGGAGTTATAAATTATATCGTGGTATGGGCTCGCTAGGTGCTATGGCAGAAGGCTCTAAAGCACGGTATTTCCAAGAGGAAGCTAAGAAATTGGTTCCGGAAGGGATAGAAGGTCGCGTTCCCTTTAAAGGGCCGGTTTCAGAGACCTTGTTCCAAATGGTGGGCGGTATTCGTGCAGGAATGGGCTACTGTGGCTGCAGAACCTTATCGGATCTGCGTCAGAGTGCTCAGTTTGTTAGAATCACTTCAGCGGGACTCAAAGAGAGCCACCCGCATGATGTAACAATCACTCGTGAAGCACCTAACTACAGCGTATAAAGAAATAGTTGCAGGCGTGGTTTTTAACTGCGCCTGCTTTTTATGACGTTGCATTACAGGATAATTCGTCGGATTTCATGGTAAGAAGGGAAGAACTCTTTGCATATAGAAATACAAATAGAATGTCCTGAAAAGGAGGAACGCTGTTGCCACGATACCCAAAAATCACACCCCCATTGATACCCATGCCTAGAAAAGTACGATGGCATAAGCCCGATGTCCAATTACCTTCACCCTTTATCCTTTGGCTGGACAAAAAAGATTTGATTTATTTTAATGAAATATTGCAGGAGTTTGTTCAACAAGTAGAAGAACAGTTGGGGATTTCTGTGGAAATCTCATGTGCAGCAAAACCTCCCACCGGATTCCACCTGTCTCTTGAGGCAGAAGCAACTCGCTTTCGACATGACCAAGGATACCGATTGGAAATTTCCGAGCAATCAATGCGAATTGAAGCGAAGAGTACAGTCGGAGTTGCTTTGGGGATCCAAACCTTGTTGCAAATTCTTTTATTTAGCGGTAGAACCGTCCCCACCTGTTACATTACAGATTATCCAGATTTAGATTTACGTGGGGTTTATGTCAACTTGTTCAATGGTGGGGTACCTCGTCAAGAAACCTTCCAAGAAATGATCCGGTTTTTATCGGCACTAAAATTGAATCGACTCGATATATTTTTGGCGGACGAAGCAGCGAGAGGATTGTTTCATGATTGGCAAAAGTTTAATATACAGCAGTATGGTATTAATCGCGGAGTAGATGTGGTCTGGCACCATCATGCAGTGATACAGAAGTCCCATGATGAGGTTCTCTTTCTTCCTCTGGCAGAGGGAAAGGTATTTACCGGTTTTGGTCCTGTCAGTTCAGATCAATTTCAAGAATGGATGCTGCTGTATCAAAACCAAACAGAAAAAGGGATATCATTTGGCTTGCATCCGCAAACCGGACTAACCCCAACATTGATATTTTTGCTTTATCCATTGGTGACATTTGCTGCGAAAGCCTGGTGTCAAGAGAGCAACACTGAGGAAGAGGGCCATGCATGGCTCGACGAGATTTATTTTCACGAAAGAAGCGGATCTGCCGCTGCCTCATGTCGGGATCTTGCAATGGCAGTTGTTAATCCTAAAGACCCTCTACAAAGAGAACAATGGCTTGAAATTGTTTTACGGGAACAAGCCCAGTTGGAGTATTTGGAGTTTCAACGCACAGGAGGGAAATGGCTCCTCAATGAGTTACAACTAACCTGTGATTTACTCATCCATTATCTGAGAAATGAATCTGACAGTATGACTCTTACTCAAGCTTATCAGCAATATCGTGACCGAAGATATTTACCCAAAACTGACCGATCTTTTGAGTAATACAGAAAAAAACTCTGCGAATAATAATTTTAGGAGGATGAAATTCATGTCAATGACCAAAAACAAAGAAATGCTCTTGATTCCCGGACCTACACCTGTTTCCGATGAAGTGTATGATGCTCTAGCGGGGGAGACCTATTCGCATACGGACCCACGCTTTGTTGCCAATTACAAAAATGCAATTGCCATGACCAAAGAGATGTTTCACTGTCAAGATGGACAGGTTTTCGTAATCTGTGGCACCGGCACCTTAGCCATGGAAATGGCTTTGGTCAATACTGTCAAACCTGGTGAACGGATTTTGGTTTTATCGCATGGCTATTTTGGAGATCGCTACATTCAATTGGGCAAAGTCTTTGGTATTGAAGTGGATACCCTACAAGCAACCTGGGGAGAGCATGTATGTTTATCAAAACTGCGTGAAATGCTTGCCTCTAAAACCTATAAAGCCGTTACTGTGACACATGTAGATACATCCACCGGAGTCATGGCAGATCTAGAAATGCTGGTTCCGTTGATTAAAGCAAGCGGTGCTCTGCTCATTTTAGATGGGGTTTGTGCTACTGCGGCAGTGGAAGAAAACATGGCTAAGCAGTATGCCGATAATCCGGAATATCGCATCGACGTTGTCTTAACAGGCAGTCAAAAAGCGATTGGAGTTCCACCGGGTATTGCAATTCTGGCGTTCGGCCCCAAAGCATTAGCTGCAAGGGATGCCATGGGCAATATTCCTGCCTATTATACGGATCTAAAGATGTGGCAACCAGTCATGGAAAATCCGTCTAAATATTTCGCTACTCCAGCTGTGAATATGGTCAATGCCTATGAAGCAGGAATGAAATTAGTGTTGGCTGAAGGATTAGAAGCTCGCTACCAACGCCACTCCAAAACCGCTCGTGCTATGCGAAAAGCCTTGGCTTCCTATGGTATGAAAGCATTGGCGCAAGAAGATCACGCTGCACCTACTTTGACCTGTGTTGTTTATCCTGAGGGTGTCCAAGATGTTGCTTTCCGCAATTATTTGGCTGAAAAAGGGATGGTTATTTCCGGTGCTTTGGCAGGATTAGCGGGTAAGGCTTTCCGCTTAGGTCATATGGGTAATACGACTACGGCGATGTTGGAAAAAGCGCTTCTGCTCATGGCTGAGGCATTGGCAGATCAAGGGATTAAGGTATCGGCAGAAAAGGCAGTTGAGATTTTTAGAACAGAAATCTAGGGAGCCTTTCTTCTGAGTTGCAAACAAAGCGGGTCGTTTCTACTTGAAACGACCCTTTTTAAGGAGGTTTATCATGATTATTGTGTTTGGAGGTTCCTTCAATCCACCTACGTTAGCTCATCTTCAATTAGCAAGATTGGTTCTGCAGGAACCCGGGGTGTCGAAGGTGGTATGGATCCCGGTTGGCGATAATTATGATAAACCTGATTTGATTAGCTGTCGTCATCGCTTGGCGATGTGCGAAAGACTTTTGCAAGCAGAACCTCGGATGTTCCTTTCAGACATTGAATGCAATGGAGATTTGCCCAAAGGATCATTTCATACCTTGAACGCATTACAAAAACAAGTTGGGGAAGAACCGTTAGTCTTCTTGGTAGGTACCGATCATCTTTTAACCTTACCAAAATGGATTGAAGCAGATCGATTACTACAGCAATTCAAAATTTGGATCGTCCCACGTCCGGGGTATCCGGTTGACAATCGCTTTGAAAATCAAACCTTTTTGAGTCAATACCAAGAACAGCTCCGATTTCTAACTCATTTTCCACAGTTACCCATGAGTGCTTCCGAAGTGCGAATGCAAATTGCATCGGGAGTATACCCCAAAGGTCTCGTTCATCCGCGCGTGTGGGAGTACATCTCTCAAGAGGGATTATATGGAGTGTGATACCATGATTGAAACAAAAGAATTGGGATTTATCCGAATTGCTCTTCCTGAAATCGAAATTACGCTTGGTGATGCTCGCGAAAACCGAAGCAAAATTGAAGCGATTATGCAAGAGGCAAGCCAAAAAGGGTGTCATTGGGTTTTATTTCCGTCTATGATTATGACTGGCATCAGCCTTGGAGATCTGTTTTATCAAGAAAAGATTCTTCGTGAAGCCAAAGAACAAATCCTTGACTTGGCAAAAGCCAGTCTAGCTTGGCAATGTATGGCCAATATCGGCTTTCCCTTTGTTTGGAATCAGAGGATTTTTGTGTGTCAAGCAGTGATTGGGAAAGGGAGAGTTTGGTCTTTGCAGCCGCAAAGAATACTCGACTCTGAGGCAAGAGCGTTTTCAGCATGGACTTTCGGAGATGAACTTCGAGTCGATTTTGGACCTTGGCAGGTACCTGTAGGGAATCATCTTTTACGCGAGGAGCAGACAGGATTAACATTCCAGATCTTACAAGGTGCAGAAGGGTTCCATTATGCAAACTTTGCAGATAAATGTTCCACTGCATCAGTTTATTTATGGGCAGATCATCGGGAAGCAACTGCGGACCGAGCAGCAAAGACCAGAGCTTATTTAGAACAAGTAAGCCGGCTTCAGCCTTCAATATGGGGCTATTCGTCACCAGGGATCGGAGAATCCAGTGGAGATACTGTCTACGATGGATATCGGGCTCTTTGTGAAAATGGTATGACCATTACTGAAACTAATTATGGAGTTGCAGAAGGTTTCCTGAGATCAGATGCCCATTATTTAAAAATTCAGCTCATACAAAGAAAAAGTCATTCCATGATTAGAAGCCCAGAGAATCTTGTCTCTAAGTTGGCTAACAATCTTGAGTTACCTCGCTTTACCAATTCCTCCAAGGTTGGAGAATTGGAGTATCCAGTCATACGGAACCCATGGTTGCCGATCAATCTCGAAGAGCGACGTAGATATTGCAGTGAACTTTTCCGGTTACAGGTCAGTGCTCTGGCCAGACGACTCAAACATACCAGGAGTACCTATGTTGTGCTGGGAGTTTCGGGAGGCCTCGATTCGACATTATCGTTATTAGTGGCTACAGAAGCATATAAGATGTTGGGCAAATCGAGTAGCCAGGTGTTAGCCGTAACCATGCCCGGTTTTGGAACCAGCGACAGAACCTACACGAATGCTTTGAACCTTATGCAATCGCTTCAAGTCACACAACGTGAAGTCAGTATTGTAGCAGCTTGTGAACAACACTTCAGAGATATCGGTCATCCCATGGATCGACACGATGTAACCTTTGAGAACACGCAAGCGCGGGAACGGACCCAAATTCTCATGGATATCGCGAATCAAGTCAACGGGCTAGTGCTGGGTACGGGGGATTTATCGGAGATCGCACTTGGCTGGTGTACTTATAACGGAGATCAAATGAGTATGTATAATCCCAATCATTCGTTGACCAAGACCATGATTCGTGAAGTGGTATTGTGGTATGCAAACTCTTCAAACAATGAAATGTTGAGCAAAACCTTGAATGATATTGTGGAAACGCCGGTCAGTCCAGAGCTTCTGCCCAGTTTTGGCAATGAATTTCATCAAAAAACTGAAGACACACTGGGACCCTACGAAGTTCATGAATTTTATCTATATCACATGGCGATTTGTGGATTACCCGCCAAGGATCTTTTGTTTTTAGTAGAAAGAGCGTTTCCAGAGTATTCTTCTGCTAAATTGCTACAGTGGTTAAAAACATTTTATCGACGTTTTCTGAGTCAGCAATTTAAACGATCTCCCTCTGCCGATGGAGCTCGTGTGACCGGATTCAGCTTGTCTCCACGAGGGGATTGGCAAATGCCTTCCGATTTACAATTTCAGAATTGGTTGCTTGAATTGGAAAATTCGACTGACACCTTGATTAATTGAGAGCGGTTGAGTATAATAAAACACTAAGGTAGTCTTGGGAGGAAGGTGATAGATCATGGAAGTACAGCAATCCACACCTACCAAGTCACCTAGAATCCAGTATTATGCGGTTGACATTGCTAAATTTGTATTTGCTTTCATCGTTGTTGCCGCCCACATGTACCCTTTCGGGTCTTTTACAACAGCAGGAGACTTCCTGTTAATTCAGGGCATCGCTCGCGTTGTTGTTCCATTTTTCTTCTTGACATCGGCATTCTTATTTTTTAGTAGAATGCAACCGGACAAACTGAAAGAAGATCAAAGTGTCAGAAGCCTTTGGCGATATGTGGAAAGAATTGGCATTATGTATTTCTTCTGGACTCTTCTTATCAATGGATTATTAGCCTTGGGTTATTTTATCCACGGTGTCAAAGCCGGTGTTTTTCAACTAACGAGAAGCTTTTTCTTGGCAGCTGCTTATCCCTTCCTTGTAACCAGTACCGGACGGACTTCGTTTACGATTTGGCGTCAAGGTTCCTGGGATTTCAGTGGTATTAAAGATTTTTTGTATCATATCATACAGCCGTTTAATCAGTACCATCTTTGGTATTTTCCGGCTTTAATGTTAGGTATGGTATTGGTATATTTTTTGCTCAAACGGTTTCGTCCAATATGGGTCGTTATTCTAGGGGTTTTTCTTTTTTTCCTAGGGTCCCCAGGGGATGCCTATTATGGGATTACTGCCTATGTCCCAATTGTGCGCGTCTGGATGAATCAATACATATCAATGTTTTATACAACACGTAATGGGGTTTTCTTTGCGACCTTATTCTTGGCAATCGGAGCCTGGTTAGCTTGGAATCCAATCAAGGTTCGACCAAAAATTTCTAAAACTATATTTTGGCTGGCTTTTGCTGGTATGTTAATCGAGTCTCAAATATTACGTCATTTTCAGATCCAAAGGGACTATAATTTTTATTTTTTTTCGATTCCTGCTGCGATATTTCTTCTGTTATGGTTAAAGGAAGTTTCGTTAAAACCTCGTCCGATTTATCAATGGTTTCGTGAAGCAAGTATCATTGTCTATTGCAGTCACGGAATTTTTGTGATTATGATACCGGCTGTTGTAACATTGATGAACGTTACAGGGTTTCTAAGCAATAGTTTATTAAAATTCATTTATGTGTATGGGTTTTCAGTAGGATTTGCTGCTTTGGTTTTATGGCTGGAAAAGAAGCCTAAATTTCAGTGGCTCCGCTATTTACACTAAAACACGAAAGAGAGGAGACAACAATGTTTAAACCAGAAGGTGTCATCTTTGACTTAGATGGAACATTGATTGATTCCATGGGAATGTGGACCACTGTCGATCAGTTATACTTGAAATCAAAGGGTAAACAACCGAAACCGGAATTGGCTTCGATCCTAAAAAAAATGAGTATGAGCCAGACAATCCTACATTTTCAAAGCGAATACGGAATCGATGAACCCACGGAGCAAATCGTGTCGGAGATTCAAGCGTTAGCCCACGAATCGTATCAGTATCATATCCCTTTAAAAGAGGGTGCATTAGACTTGCTCCGCCATTTTAAGGATCAGCAAACCCGAATGTGTATTGCTACAGCCAATCATCGACCGCTAGCTGAAGCAGCAATTCAAAGGCTTGGATTAAGTGAGTTCATGAGTCACTTATTGACCTGTGACGAAGCTGGATTTAGCAAAGAACACCCACAAATTTTTCATCAGGCTTTGGCGATGATGCAAACCTCTTTACATAAGACGATGGTTTTTGAAGATTCTCTCCATGCCGTTGAAACGGCCAAAGCAGCCGGTTTTTTTGTGGTTGCTGTTTTTGATCCTTCTGCAGAAGAAGAGGCACCCAAAATTAAAAAGGTCGCCGATTTGTATTTACAGAGTCTTCTGGACTGGCCTAGACTATAGAAAAGAACCCCGACGCGTCAGAATTTTCTGATGAGTCGGGGTTCCCTTATCGATGAACAGCCAATAAAAACTAATCTTTTAATTTAACAATCATTTCTACTTCTACGGGTGCATTTAGTGGAAGTTCGGCAACACCGACAGCGGATCGTGCATGTTTGCCTTTATCGTCAAAGATTTTGACCAGTAATTCAGAAGCACCATTGACAACAGCCGGTTGGGCGGTGAAGCCTTGTGGGCTGGCTACGAAACCGAGAACCTTCACGATTTGTTCAATGTCTTCAACGTTTGCAACGGTGTTAACAGCTGCTAGGCAGTTTAAGGCACAAATCTTGGCAGCGGCGTAAGCATCTTCTTGAGAAACATCGGAGCCAGCTTTCCCAACATACTGAAGTTTTCCGGCAACAACAGGTAGTTGACCGGAGGTATAGACATAATTTCCAACTCGCACTGCGGGAACATAGGCTGCGACCGGTTTGGCTGCGACCGGGATTTCTAACCCTAATTCTTCTAAACGTTTTGCAATACTCATGATACATCCTCCTCATTAATTTTTATATAGTATAACACATTTTCGAAACTTTGACCAGTAGTCATTAGAAAATTAAGCCTTTTCATTTTCGTAAAAATGCGCTATAATGGGAACAAGATAACAAAAGGAGGGGAATCACATGCAGCAAAGCAAAGACCCTTCATGGGCTGAGCAACTGAAGATGATTCAGGAAATTGTAGAGGAAAAGCTGGAGCGACGATCTTATATTGTCAAGATCGTGTTACTTATTGCTGGAGTATTTTTCACTTCCTCACTGTTAACAGGAATTATTGTACAAAGACAAAGAATGAAGCAAGTTGTTCGTTCGAATCGCAATGGTTTAATGATGGATTTACAGGGATTACGCCATTTAATTCGTCAAGCAACCCATGATTCGTGGGATCAAGCAGATACGAAGACCCTAATGGCGATTCGTCGTTCTGTTTTGGCTCGAATCTCAACCTTAGAAACTGCAGATTTGCGTTTGTCGAAAGTCTGGTCTCGCCTAATGAATTACTTGAATTATGTCATGGGTGCGGTTGGTGAAGAAGGACAAAATGCAGAAACGCTCGAAGGCTTTGAGAAAATCCTCAGACGCTTGGAACTGGTTTTGGAGTGTGATGCTCCATCAAAGACTGAGTTGAGCGGGATTTTACGTGATTTAGATCAACTTACAGCGGTATAGAAAGATAGGTGAGAGTATGACACACTTTAAAGGGATTTTTGCCCCCATTGCCACTCCTTTTCTCAACGGAACAATCAATTGGGATGGTTTGAAGCAGAATATTGCTTTTTACAACAAAACAAAATTAGCCGGGTTGGTCGTCTTGGGCTCGAACGGGGAATTTGCCCTATTATCTCATGAAGAAAAAACCCAGTTAGTCGCATTCGTTCGTAAACATTTAGTTGCAAACAAGAAAATCATTGCTGGAACCGGTTGTGAATCGACTGAAGAAACGATTGCCTTGTCTAATGAGTGTGCAGCCGTTGGAGCAGATGCCGCATTAGTCGTCACCCCTTGGTATTACAAAGGTAGCTATACCGAAGATGTATTAGCAGTTCATTTTCAAACAATTGCTGATGCTGTCAAAGTACCGGTAATGCTCTACAATATGCCCCGTAATGCAGGTGTCAATATGACACCCGGCTTAGTTGCACGATTAGCTAAACACCCCAATATCGTAGGTGTCAAAGATTCTGGTGGCGATATTGTACAAATCACTAATATCATTCGACAAACGCCGGCAGATTTCAGTGTTTTTGCCGGATCAGGTAGCTTCTTATACGCCACTCTCGCTTTAGGTGGAGTTGGCGGAACGCTTGCAGTAGCCAATGTTTTACCGGATTATTGTGCAGAATTGGCCGAGGCCGTTAACCAAGGAGATCATAAACGTGCTGTCGAGATGCAAAAGAACTTAATGGAAATCAATGCAGCTGTGACTTCAAAATACGGAATCTCCGGTTTGAAAAAGGTAATGGACCTCATTGGTTTAGTGGGCGGAGATCCTAGACCCCCCTTGCTACCCTTAGAGGATTCAAAAACAGAAGATTTAAAACGCTTATTGGCACCCTTTGGGCTTTAAGTGCAATAAAGAAAACACCGGGAGGAAACTCCTCCCGGTGTTTTTTTAAACATTCAGTTCGTCTAAGCTCAAGCTAAAACTGGGCACGAAGTGCTCTAAAAAGTAGTGCAATTCAGGAGCTGGAATTCGCTGCAAATCATTCCAAATACTTTCTTTGGCTTTGGAAAATTCCAGATTCCCTGCTTTGAGCTCTTCCACACATTTTAGATATGCTGATATTTTATCAGCGAATTTGACAATACGAAGTGAATCTTGATCCTCGGGTGTGGCAAAAAGTAAACTGGCGTACTCTTCTTTGAATTCACGCGGAACCATATTATATAGACGTTCACAAGCCATTTTTTCTAATCGTTTATAGGCATCCCGAATTTCTGGATTATAATACTTAATCGGAGTTGCCATATCACCGGTGATGACTTCGCTGGCTTCATGGTAAATCGCGAGCAACGCAACTCTCTCCGGGTTTAGCTGTCCTTCGTAATATTTGTTTTTGATTAAAGCTATGGCATGCGCAATCATAGCTACCTGCAGAGAGTGTTCCTGAATACTCTCTTCTTTTGTATTACGCATCGTATTCCAGCGATTGATAAATTTCATCCGGCTCAAATAAGCAAAAAAATGACTCATCTATAGTGCCTCCAATATTATAAGGATCATAGACACGGAAGCTCCCGGGCTGTGTGGGGTGGGGGGAGCACAGCCCGAGAGCAGGGAACAGACGTGATTAAACATCTTTCCACATGGGTTTGTTAATAACGACATCCCAGTGCAGGGGTGCCACCATAGTTCCACCATAAAAGCGATTATCACCGATGCCAAAATGACAGGTGTTCAAAATACTTTCATCGACACCAATCAAACCAGTTGGCAGGAGTGATGATAAACCAAAACCCAATTCCACAACATGTTTACTATTCTCGTCCCACGAAGAAAATTCCTTCGTTAAGATTTTAGCAAAGGGATGCCCTGAGAAGGTTTGGATTTGACCAGCAGAAACTTTAATGATCAGCGGTTCTTCAACAAGTCCAAAGGTGTGTAATAATCTGCCTTCGTAACGTAGCTCGCCAACTGTAAGATCAACTGCAATCATCCCTTCTGAAAAGTTTTCCCAAAGAGGTGTATAGATTTCTGCGGGTGGGAAATAAGCATGTCGATTTTTGGGGGTGCATTGATATGGTAGAGACTTGAATTCTCTTGTGCGAACCAGCAGATCGGTTCCGGAAGGATTGGTTATTCGTAATTGTTTGTTTTCAGCGAAGGTATTCAGCTGGCTCTCCAGATATCTGATTTCTGAAAGAGAGGTCTCTAAACCGGCTTCAAATGAAATTTGGTCGATACCTGGTCGGATCATCATGGAGTAAGCGGACCAGCCTTGTGGCGATCGGAACGATGGAAAGAGCTTGTTTGCACCAGCCATAAAAGTATCAACCGATACGTTAATCACTAACAAATCATTCTCACTAGCACAAGGAATTTGATCCAATGAGGTTAGGGGGGTTTGATCAAGATTGATGACCTGACTGCCCTTAATGTAATCACGAGCATTCTCTAAGAGAGATTGGCTCAAATTCAAACAAGCTTGATCGGTGACAATATTAAGATGGTGCCCTCTTGCTTGAGGGCACCATCGTGGAATCAGTAGGGAAAGCGACATCGATTTTCACCATCCTTAGGCAATATAATCTCTCAACATTTTCTCCTGCTGTGCGTATTGAGTTTCATAAAGACGTCTGTATAACCCGGTAGGATGCTGCAACAGTTCATCATGACTACCCATTTCCATGATTCTTCCTTGATCAATGACCATGATCAGATCCGCATTACGAATTGTCGATAAACGATGTGCGATGATAAATGAGGTCCTACCTTTGAGAATGGTCTTCAAAGCATCTTGAATCAACATTTCGGTTTCTGTATCGATGCTAGAAGTCGCCTCATCCAGGATTAAGATCCGGGGATTTGCCAGAATCGCACGTGCAAAAGCAATCAGTTGACGTTGACCTGTAGAGAGGGTGTTTCCACGTTCCTCTGTCACCGCATCATAGGTATCTTCAATTTTTCGAATAAATTCATGAGCATTCGATGCTTTGGAGGCAGCGATAACATCTTCAATAGGAGCGTCCAATTTTCCGTAACGGATATTTTCACCAATGGTACCAGAAAAGATAAAGGAATCCTGGAGCACGATCCCCAGTTGGCTTCGCAAGGACTCCAAGGTGACTTCTTTGATATCCTGTCCATCAATCAGGACTTGACCTGCAATTGGATCATAGAAGCGGGAGATTAGATTTATTATCGTTGATTTACCGGCTCCGGTTGGCCCTACTAAAGCCACAGTCGTACCGGAAGGAATAGAAAAAGAGACATCATGCAACACGGTTCGGTTGTTCTGATAAGCAAAACTGACATTACGGAATTCTACTTCACCAACGATGTTGGATAGAGGTTTTGCGTTTTCAGCATCGGCAACCAAGGGTTTGAAGTCTAAGAATTCAAATACGCGTTCCGCAGAAGCATTTGCCGATAAAAGTTGACTGTAGAATCTAGATATCGTAGACAGAGGAGCCCAAAACTTGTTTTGGTAGGTATAGAACGCATAGAGAGTACCGAAACTCATGGTTCCTTCCATAATCCGTTTGGCGCCAAAGTAAAAAACAAAGGCGGTAGCAACGGCGCAGGTGACATCGACCAAAGGCCAAGCCAAAATCTCTAGCAATACAGCTTTTAAGTATGATTTTTTGTAGCGTTCATTGAGGTTCTCAAACTTTTTGCTGTTGATTTTTTCACGTGAGAATGCCTGGATTACTTGCATACCGGTGATACTCTCGTTAAGATGTGCCGTAATGGACGAACCAATCCGGCGGTGTTTCATCCATAATCCACGTAAAGGACCTTGTTCAAAATAGACGACGATAGCAATGAAGGGGACTAATGCCATAGAAATCAAGGCTAATTGTAAATCAAGAATAAGCATCATGATTACCAGAACGATTAACATGAGACCTTGGCTTAAGATATTGATCAATCCGCCATTGATCAATTCGGCAATACGGTTAACATCGGTGGTCAATCGAGCGATGATTTTTCCAACTGGACGACTGTCATAAAAATTGAAAGAAAGTTTCTGAATATGTCTGAAGAGTTCCGCTCGCAAATCATAGAGAACATTTTGACCGGTTTGATTGATCAAGAGGTTCTGTCTGCGATTTGAAAACCAACTAATCAAGGATAAGATTAAATAGACGAAGGTCATAAGGATCAAATACTTGAAGTCGAAAACTTCAATTCCTTTGTCGATGGCGTTGCGAACGACCAAGGGTTCTAAGACACTCATCAGTGTTCTCAGAGAGACAAAAAAAGCGGCTAATAAGGCAATCGATTTGTAGGGGAGAATATAACGTAACATGCGTTGGAAAAGCTTACGATCAAAGGGTTTTTGCTCGGTATCTTGTTGTTCTTCTTCCACATCAAAAAGATTTTGTACGGCTGCTGTGGTTTCGTTAAGATCTGCCATTTGCGTCGCCTCCTTCCTGTTTGTCATGGCTGACGCGCTTGGTTATTTGTTGTTCAAAAAGTCGTTTATAAATGCCATCATGTGCAATCAATTCTTGATGGCTACCAATTTCTGCAATGGTACCACCTTCAAGAATCACAACGCGATCGGCGTTTTGAATGGTTGAAAGACGCTTGGCGATGATAATAGTGGTTCGACCCCCCATGACCGATTCCAAGGCGGTTTGGATCCGCTCTTCTGTTTCAATGTCCACGCTCGATGTCGCTTCATCTAAAACCAGTATTTTAGGGTTGAGTAAGACAGCTCTCGCCAAAGCAACACGTTGTTTTTGCCCTCCCGATAAGCCAATGCCACGTTCTCCCACCATGGTGTGGTATCCATGGGGTAAGGTATCGACAAAATCAGCGACTTGACTGATTCTAGCGGCTTCCTTTACGGCTTCTACAGTCGCCTTGGGAGAACCAAAGGCAATATTGTCTCCAATTGAAGTGGAGAACAAGAACGTTTCTTGTAGAACCATGCCAATGTTTCGCCTTAAATCTTCAAGTCGATACTCGCGAATGTCGTGACCGTCGAGCAGAATTCTTCCCGCAGTGACATCATGAAAGCGTGGAATCAGATTGATGAGAGTCGTTTTACCAGATCCGGTACCGCCAACAATTGCAATGCGTTCTCCGGGTTTTATGTCTAAATTGATATCACATAAAACATTAGTGTCAGGGTCATCATCAAAATGGAAGCACACTCCTTCGAATTTTAGATGCCCTTGAATGTTCTCAACAGGGACGGGAGTAGGAGAATCTTTGATTTTAACTTCCATGTCCATAATGTCAAAGACTCGAGGAGCTGCAGCTAAAGCGCGCCCTAACATATTAATTAAGAATCCTAACATACGAATGGGCCACATAAATTCCCATAAGTACATATTAAACGAAAGCAGGTCTCCCATCGTAATTTGACCTGCTCGATACTCTAAACCTCCAAAGAAGAGAAACAGCATAATACCGAGTGCAGAAGTCAGTTCCATCAGTGGATTATAGCGAGCTTCCAAATGAGCCCGGGTCATATTCTTGTCTTGGTAAGTGCTGTTTTGAACGTCAAATTTCTTAATTTCGTGATTTTCACGAGCAAAAGCCTTGACTACGCGTACACCGGAAATGTTCTCTTGCAGAGCAGAGGTTAAGGTATCCATTTGGTTACGAACTGCTTCCCAGGCTGGTCGAACCACTTTATTGAAACGATAAATCAGGAAAAACAAGATCGGTAAAGTGATTAAGGTTTTCAAAGCCAAGGTCGGGCTTAAATAGATGAGAAAAGCTGAAGTTCCGATTAAGGTAATGACATTAGAACTAAGTTCTAAGAAAGACCAGCAAACAAATTGCTGAACAATGTCGACATCCTCCGTCATCTTCGATAAGACTGATCCGGTTTGTGTCTTAGCAAACCAAGAAATCGACAACTGCTGTAACTTATTATGAATAGCTTGGCGTAAGTTTTGAGCGATTTTTTGACCAACGGTTTCAGAGCCGTACCATTGGCTAAAGGCTGCGATCCCTCTTAAGAACCAGATTCCAACATAGATCAATAGCAAAGTTCGGATATACGATAAATTTCCGGAAGGAATCCCCTCGTCGATCAATTCTCGTATTACTAAGGGTGGAACGAGTTTTAGTAAATTCCCTGCTACTAAAGCTATAATAACAAACAAATACATAAACCAGTACGGCTTTAGCAGGGTTAAAATTTTTGAAAAATTACGCAAATTTGATCTCCTTTCGAAATCAAATTACGATGAAAGATTATTTGGACCTTGAGCGAGCAAGATCAGATGCCAGCATGGCAAAGACCTTTTCATCGTAATACTGACCTTGGATGATTCGAGCCTCCCGTAAATGAGCCTCTTCGATCATGCCGATTTTGCGTGCCAAGGCCACACTTCTTTTATTTTCGGCATTGATGATTGCTAGTACTTTGTGGACTTTCAGTTCTTCAAAAGCCCAGTTCAAAGCAGCTTCTGCTGCTTCACAGGCAAACCCTTTTCCCCAGTGCTCAGGGGATAGGGCATAACCAAGTTCCCATTCCTGTGTTTCTGACCAGTTACAAGTGAGCTTGAGCTGGCCGATTGCTTGATGGTCCATTGTTTGAATAACAAACCAGATTCCTCCATCGAGTGGCAATAAGTTTGATTTTTCTAGAGCACAATCAAACTGTTCGCGAATTTTCATTGCTGAGGGTAGATCTCCCTGCTCGAATTGGTGAATAATTGGTTGGGAAAAAAGAGACAAGATAAAAGACCAATCTTTTTCCTCCAATGGTTTTAAGATTAAACGTTTTGTTAACAGGCTATGCATCATTTTATGTTCTCCTTTAGTCGTGTATTTTGCGCAGTCGGTCTGCTTGATATAATCCAATCGAAACAGCAATTGAAAGATTTAATGAATCGATCTCTGTGCTGTGTGGGATCACAAGAGGAGTGCCATTGCTTGAAAACTCTTCCGGTAGACCTGTTGATTCGTTACCAAATACAAACGCCGGTTGAGCTGGATCAGGCCATTGAAACATGTCTAGTGGGGTTGCTCCCGTTAGCATAAAAGGGAAGAGTGCATGATTTTTGTAGATTGAACGATATGTGTTGAAATTCACAAAACGTTGAACGTTCAACGAAAAAAGTGCACCCATAGAACCTCTTACAACTTTGGGGTCAAATACATCGGCTGCAGGTGTGATAATGGCAATGTTCACAAAGTGGAACCCTAAAGCAGAGCGCAAAATACTCCCTAGATTCCCCATGTCGGAAGGCTGAACCAGTACCAAATGGGGTGCTTTCTCATTCAAGTTTGTTTCTTCTTTGCGGAAGCGAGCAATGACAAAACAATTTTCTTTCGGACTGAGACGACGAAAGACTTTATCTTGCTCACTCCAAGGGATTGAATGATTCGTGCAAAGTTGGATGATTTTTTCGGCAGCAGGTCTTGCCACGAAACTTGTATGAATCAGTACATGTTCTACCAAGCTGGGCTTCTTCTGCAAAATTTCCAAGCTAGGGAAGGCACCAAGCGTATAGCTAAAGTCAGAGTCCTTTTTATATACTGGGAAATCCATGATCTTATCCTTTCTTCAAAACAAATCGATACAATGCATCGGCTACACCATTTTGATCGTTGGGCAAACCGATATAATCCGCTGCTGCTTTGGCGGCATCTTGCCCATTTCCCATACAAACTGAAAAACCCGCTGCATGGAACATGTCGATATCATTTCCGCCGTCACCGATTACCATGATTTCATCTTCTTCTACATGATAATGGTTGGCGAGCCATTGAACAGCAAATCCTTTATGAATCCCCTTTGGACCAATCTCCAAGATATGAGGATAACTGCGAGTGACTTGTATTTGATCTTCGAGACTCTTCAAATCCTCTACAGCATAGGGAATGCGAGCAGCTTCGTCTTGGTAAATGATTTTGTAAATGGGTCCTAACGCTTGAAGCATCTGTTGGGGAAGCCACTGGCTGAAGCGGCCCACTACCTGCACCGGCATGCGGTGAAAGGTTCGGTAACGTTCTGCGATTACACTATCGGAATCGGCAAAAAAAATGTCGTCTATAGCAGCATTCAACATTCCCTCGTGATTTTCAAGGATATGGCTGACTGCTATGGACGATGATACAGAGAGGGGGGCCTCAAACAGAGTTTGGTGAGACAATCCGGTGCGGATTAATCCTCCCTGGTACGTTACAATGGGTACATCTAATCCTAATGCTTGAGCATATCGAGTTGTCGCCGCATACATTCGTCCTGTAACTAAGCTGATGATGATTCCTTGATTTTGAGCTTCAATCAAAGCATCTAAATTCTCTTGCGGAATTTCTTTTTCGTGATTGAGCAGTGTATCATCTAAATCGATCGCCACTAAGCGAATCGCCTTTTTTATTTGCATTTTATCACATCTTTCGGAAATTTATCACTAATTTCCATTTTTGGTAGAAAAGTTCCTGCCTTTAAGAGTTACATTGTGATTACAAAAAAGCTGCCCTAGGGCAGCTTCAGACTGTCAAAGAACGCTGTGTCTCAAAACGGAGAAGCAGCGTTCTTCTTGTTATATAGTAGAAAAGCTAAGGAAGAGAAGAAAAAAAGAAGCAATGAGAGCATTAGTATGCCCACATCGCTAG